>Ga0153916_10001700_pt1 | contig 15963 bp, 11 predicted proteins | sample Opewatmetagenome_FD_109642 | JGI IMG/M metagenome (GOLD analysis project Ga0153916, IMG submission 109642) | Freshwater wetland microbial communities from Ohio, USA - Open water 3 Core 3 Depth 4 metaG | ecosystem: Environmental > Aquatic > Freshwater > Wetlands | place: USA: Ohio, Lake Erie...
CGGCGCCTTCTTCGAGAATTTGCTGCAGGCGAGCAGGATCAGCTTTTCGCTTCAGATCCTCGGGCTTGAGTGCCTGGACAATCTCCCGCGTGCGGTGACCGACTTCCAGGCGATAGGCTCGCAGGGCAGGCAGGTTGATCTTGGCGCTGAGATCCGCGATGCGCTGCTCTGACATGGCATTGCCGGTATCCCTGTCCACAACCCCCAGGTGCGGCAGCCAGCCGTCTTTTTCGAAGAGCTGCGGTGTGCCAGTCACCAGCAAGTTCATGGTGATGTCTTCGATGCGCGTCAAATGCCAGAAGACCCAGGCGATGGAATGCTCTGCCTTGGGCGGGATACAGCGTGCAGCCTGGTCCGTCAATCCTTGCCAGATCTCATCTTCGAAGGTGGAGAAGCCCAATTGGGACATCGCGGAAGCATGCAGCAGGGCATGCTGGCTGAGGAAGAGTTGTATAGCTTGCGGAAAATCTTCCTCTTTATTCAGCATACGCTGCAAGACTTGCTGCTGCGCGTTCCAGGATTTTCGGTCAGGGGTCATTGGGAATTCCTTAATTGGTTGAATAGAATTGCTTTATTTTTTTAGATATTCACCGCGGAGACACAGAGAACGCAGAGTTTTTAACCTTCTTTGATCATCGGGTCATTGCGAGACCCTGCGTTCTTTACAGGGTCGAAGCAATCTCAGAACTTATAACGAGATTGCTTCGCAAAAATCGCTCGCAATGACATTTTGACCTTTTTGGGTGCATCACGAAGTGCGAGCAGCTTACCAGAAGGAAATACTTAAACATATTACCACCAAGCCATGAAGACCACTAAGAATACCATAAAAGAACACTGGCTGAAAGCAAATAATGGAGGCGCTTCCAGCCAGTATTCTGCCCTCTCGGGCATGGAATAATGGGGATAATTGGATAAAACGGTTCCGGGTTAGAAATACTGATATTCGATGCCGTGCGGCTCAAGCCTCTGGCTGTAGATCTGGCTGACTTCGTCCAGAATCTCCTGGCGGCGGAAGGCTATGTACTGCTCCAAGCTGCGGCGCTGTTTGCTGCTGGGGTACAGGCGCAGACCGAGCTTTTCCACGCTCTGACCGACGCGATGATAATACAAGATGCGCCCTTCCAGGTTTTCGAAGGGGTAAAGGAAGACCTGGAAATCGAGATGCACCATCAGACCAGGCTGGACACGGATGCTGCGATGAATATCACTGCCCGCAAAAACCCCCATGCCGATCGTGGAGATATCTTCCAGGCACAAACGCGCTTCTTTCTGGCGGCAGCGCAGCGTAATATAAGTAGGCTCTTTGGGCTGGACTCTTTCAGACTGGCGCTGTTTCCAATCTTGGACTGAAAAGTCAGCCAGATGAAATATCCCATCGGTATAGTTCATATTCTTGACGCGCCCAACGATGGAGGTGGAAAATGCCTGGCTGTGCAGGGTGACGGAACCTTCCAGGAGCGGGACGAGGGTCGGATTTGTCGCCTGGAGCGTGGCGCGTTCAGGCCTGGCTTCCAGGAGGCGCACCGGCTGGCTTAACTCCAACCCTCTGAACTGCTTGGTCAGTGTCATGGAGCGGTCCGATTGAGCATAATCGCCCATGAGGATGGATGGTTCCTCGAAGGAAGTTGTGAAACCGGATAACATAAATTGACCCTCCTGGCTTGAGAACCTTTCTGAGATTTAGCCTGATAAAGGCCTCATCGCAGACGAAAGAACCGATTTACCGGAGAGGGTGCAAGTTTCGTGCCGGGTCGTGTTTTATGTAATTAATCCGCGATCAGGAAGGCCAGCTCTGTCTGCCATTTCTTCGAGTCAGGCTGCTCATTCGGATCGGTGATGTAGTGCTCCAGGCGCGCTTCCCACCAATCCACTCCATTGATATTCGTCATTTGCCACCTAACATGATTTTTCTCAGCCCAATCCAGCAGTGCAGCAGTGGCTTTGACCAATCCCATACCTTTATAAGGTCCGGTATAGGTGAGCACCGCATACTTTCCTGCTGGAAAGACCCCCGTTGTGATGTGTTCATCACCTGTCACGGATGAAGTCACCGGCCAACCGACTTCGATGTCGAGCTTACGCGCCATATCCGTCGTGATATAACGGATGAAGGGTGCGCCAGATTGGGTCAGACCCTTGCCGGCCAGCCAGGTGTTCACTTCGCCCCATAAAGGTCCTAAAACGTTTCCGAAGGGGATGGACACCTGCTTGCGCACGGCAGCATAAGGCTGAGCCTGGCGATATTCAATTTTCGGGTTTGTGATCATTCGTTATTCTCCTCATTTGACCGGGGGTTCCAGAAATTCATTATTTGCAGATAAATTCCATGAAGTATATCTGCTTAACCCGAAAGGTGCAATATCGCTTATGACAGAGTCTTTTCAATCAGAATATGCGTCTCATCAATGCCCGAATTTTCTTTTTCGCCAGCAATCTCCACCATCTTATTAAAACCAGTTTTCACGCACAACTTTAAAGAGTGTACATTGTTGAGCGCCACATAGGAACGCATGCAAGTATAGCTTCCTAACTGTCTGACAATGTCGCTTAGCCCCAGCAGCAGCTCGGGTCCGTATCCCTGACCCTGAAATTTCGGAGCGAAAGTAAGCGCGTTGATCCAAAAGATATCCTCTTTTGGAAAGCCATGGTACACCGCCAGAAAACCGATTAACTCTCCCGTGCTGCTGAGGTGGACGGATTGGAGGCGAAAGTATGCCTTCGATCGATCCGGCGTGGGCGGTAGAACACCATTCACCAAAGCCGAAAGCATCGAACAATCTTCCTGTCCCTCTACCTGCGTCCAGCTTTGAGTCCCAGGATTTACGTCATTGATTTGCTGTAATTCAGGGATTTCATCCAGGATACTATCGGCTACATTGAGCCGCAGTGTATGCCATTGAGCTGGTAAAAGGATTCTTGGCATAACAGGCCTCTTTCTTTGATTTTCGTTATGAAGATTGGGAGAAATGAATACGCTCGAGCTGACCTGATCGCCTTAGGGCTCCAGGCAACATTCTGGAAACAGCATAGAGCCAGGGTATAACAAACACTTGAGCCAGCAGGGTCAGGGTAGCAGCAATAAGAGCCCTCCAGCCGTAGAAGGTGCGCGCTGGTGTATCTGAAGCGCCTATACTGGAAAGAATAGATAATATCATCCTTAGATTGTATATCTAAAAAGGCAGGAGAGGAAAGGCGTAATTGAAAATTACTGCAAATGAATTGCAGCCTGATAGAGAAAAACAAGCTAAAGCTTGTTCGGGGGAGATGTCTTGATAAAAAGCTTTGTCAGGGGTATTCTTATCAGTGATCTTTATGAGATAAAGGAGATAACCTATGAAATTCACCGCTGGATATTGGAACATGCGCCAGGGGGTTACCCCCTACTATCCTGTTGAGGCGCGCGACATCGAGAACGATGAAAATTCGCTCACGGTTTATGCGCCCACCCGGAAGATCAACCACCGCGGTGACACGCTCAACCTTCCGCTGCTGACAGTGCACCTCTCCTCGCCAATGGAGAATGTGGTCCGGGTGCAGCTTTACCATCATACTGGCGGCAAGCAGCGTAAGCCGGAATTCGCTCTCCTACCGCATGAGCCACCCAGGGTCATTATCCAGGAGGATGCGCAGGCAGCGACACTCACCAGCGGACAGCTAACAGCGAAGGTCAGCAAGGGGGAATGGCGCATCGACTTCAAAGATGGAGAGCGATCGGTCACCTCCAGCGGCTGGCACGGTATGGGGCTGGTGGATACGCCAGAGGGACGCTTCATCTTTGGAGAGTTGGGGATGGGGGTCGGCGAATGCATCTATGGGCTGGGAGAGCGCTTCACACCCTTCGTCAAGAACGGGCAGGTGGTGGAGATGTGGAATGAGGACGGCGGAACGAGCAGCGAGATCGCCTACAAGAACATCCCCTTCTACCTGACCAACCGCGGCTACGGCGTTTTGGTCAACCATCCTGAGGCCGTCTCGTTCGAGGTTGGATCAGAGAAAGTTGAGCGTGTGCAGTTTAGCCTTCCGGGCGAGTACCTGGATTACTTCTTGATCTATGGTCCTACCCCCAGGCAGGTGCTGGAGCGCTACACCGCTCTCACTGGACGCCCGGCGCTGCCCCCAGCCTGGTCGTTCGGGCTATGGCTTTCGACCTCCTTCACCACCAATTATGACGAAGCTACGGTGACCAGCTTCATCCAGGGCATGGCGGAACGCAACCTGCCGCTGCACGTGTTCCACTTCGACTGCTTCTGGATGAAGGAGTTCCATTGGGTGAACCTCGAGTGGGACCGGAATGTCTTCCCCGATCCACCCGGTATGCTGCAGCGGCTGAAGGAACGCGGGCTGCACATCTGCGTGTGGATCAACCCGTATATCGCTCAGCGCTCGCGGCTCTTCGATGAGGGAAAGGCAGGCGGATACCTGCTCAAGAAGCCCGACGGGACCGTCTGGCAGACCGACCAGTGGCAGAGCGGGATGGGGATCGTGGACTTCACCAATCCAGAGGCAAGCCAATGGTTTGGGGACCGACTGCGTGAGCTGCTCGAGATGGGCGTGGACTGTTTCAAGACTGACTTCGGTGAGCGCATCCCAACGGATGTGGCTTACTTCGATGGCTCCGATCCTGTTCTAATGCATAACTATTACACGTATCTCTACAACAAGACCGTTTTCGGAGTTCTGGAAGAGCACTTGGGGAGTGGTAAAGCGGTAGTCTTCGCCCGTTCGGCGACAACTGGCGGGCAGCAGTTCCCGGTACATTGGGGCGGTGACAGCACCGCCACCTTCGAGTCGATGGCAGAGAGCCTGCGCGGGGGATTGTCGCTGAGCCTGTCGGGCTTTGGATTTTGGAGCCACGATATCGGCGGATTCGAACAGACAGCCTCAGCAGATGTGTACAAACGCTGGTGCGCGTTCGGCTTGCTCTCCTCACACAGCCGGCTGCATGGCAGCGCATCTTACCGCGTCCCGTGGCTGTACGATGAGGAAGCCGTGGATGTGCTGCGCTACTTCACCCGGCTCAAGTGTCGTCTGATGCCTTACCTGTTTGCGGCAGCCCGCCAGGCGCACAAGGAGGGTTTACCGGTGATGCGCGCCATGCTGGTAGAGTTCCCGGACGACCCGGCATGCGATTATCTGGACCGGCAGTACATGTTGGGCGATTCCCTTTTGGTGGCACCTGTTTTCTCCCACGATAGCAGGGTGGATTATTATGTGCCTCAGGGAATCTGGATAAACCTGTTGAGTGGTAAAGCCGTGCAGGGACCTGCCTGGGTGCGTGAGGAGCATGCTTTCCTGAGCCTGCCGCTGCTGGTGCGACCCAATTCCGTGATCCCGATGGGAAGCCAGGACGACCGTCCCGATTACGATTTCAGCCAGGGGGTGACCCTGCAGGTCTATACACTGGAGGAGGGGAAGACAGTCCTCGTGGAAATCCCCTCCCTAGAGGGAGAAGTTGAGACAGTCTTTTCTCTCAGGCGGGAGAAGGATGTGCTGCGAGTGGAGAAGCAAGGCGCAGCCGAGCAGTGGAAGGTGTTATTGGTCAATGACCATGCTGCCACAGCCAGGGCAACAGTCGAAGATACTCCCGCAGGAGTGCTGGTGACGACACAAGCTGATCAGATAGAGATTTCGTTGAAATAAATTTGGCGCTGGAAAATAAACAAGAAACGTAGAGTAGATGCTTTCAATTCTGCAAGAATGGCATCCGTTGTATAATTAAAAATCGGTTTCAAACTTGCCTCGGTTTTCTCCATTCAGCGTCTTTTCTGGACCGTTGAAATACGAGGAAGGAATTCCGAGCCCATGGAGGGAAGACATGAACCTTCAACCAAATGATCAACAGAACAAAAAACAGCTGCCACGCATCTCGATTTTCTGGTGGATTGTGCTGATTGGTTTAATGGTATGGAACGCAATCACCTACTTGAGAGCAGCTCCCTCTGCAGTGTTGATTCCGTATAGCACCTTCATCGAACAGGTGCAGACAGGGCATGTAACGAGTGTTTTGATCAAAGGCAACCAGATTACAGGGGTCTTTTCCACCCCGCTGACCTGGCCTCAAGCCACGCCTGGGGCGACCCCCAGCGCATCCACTGACCAAAGCACGCCGCAAGCCTATAATGAATTCGCTACCTTGTTCCCCGACAGCGTAGGCGACCCGAATCTGCTCAGCCTGCTCGAACAAAAAAACGTCCAGGTGCTGGTGGAACAGGCCTCTGCGCCCTGGTTCACCATTTTACTCACCGATGGGTTGCCCCTATTGCTGCTGTTGGTAGTCATCGTCTGGATCGGCAGGCGAGCAATGCAGTCACAAAGCGGGATCTTTTCCTTTGGCAGGACACGTGCCCGCAAGGTGGCTCCAGACCAACCCCAGGTGACCTTCGAAGATGTGGCAGGTGCCGATGAGGCCAAGCAAGACCTGCAGGAGGTTGTGGAATTCCTGCGCCATCCCAAGAAATACCATGATATTGGGGCGCGCATCCCGCGCGGTGTGCTGCTGGTTGGTCCTCCGGGGACAGGTAAAACCCTGCTGGCACGCGCTGTTGCCGGAGAAGCAGGCGTTCCTTTCTTCAACCTGAGCGCCTCGGAATTTGTGGAAATGTTCGTGGGGGTAGGAGCCAGCCGGGTGCGCGATCTATTCCAGCAAGCCAAGCAATCTGCCCCTGCGATTATCTTCATCGACGAGTTGGATGCGGTGGGGAGACGCCGAGGTGCTGGGCTTGGAAACGTCAATGATGAGCGGGAACAGACTCTGAACCAGCTGCTGGTGGAGATGGATGGATTCGATGAGCACCAGGAGGTAATCTTGCTGGCTGCTACCAATCGACCAGATGTGCTCGATCCAGCTTTGCTGCGCCCGGGGCGCTTTGACCGGCAGGTGGTTGTTGCACCACCCGACAAGAAAGGGCGGTTGGGTATCTTGAAAATCCACACCCGTAACTTGCGCCTGTCAGGCGATGTTAAATTGGATATTATTGCCGGGGTGACGGCTGGCATGGTCGGGGCTGACCTGGCTAACTTGTGCAACGAAGCGGCTTTGCTGGCAGCCCGGCTGGGTCACACCCTCATCAGCATGGAGGATTTCGAAACTGCCATGGACAAGATTGTACTGGGCGGCGCTCGCCCGCTGGTCATCAATGAGAAAGACCGCAGGGTGATCGCTTACCACGAAGCGGGACATGCCGTTGCTGCCTGGTTTACACCGGAAGCAGATCCCGTTCATAAGGTTACCATTATCCCACACGGGTTGGCTCTGGGAGTCACAGAGCAAGTGAGCGGCGAAGACAAATACAATTACGGGCGCAAGTTCCTGATGGCCAGACTGGCTGTGATGATGGGCGGGCGGGCATCTGAAGAACTGGCGATTGGAGAGATCACGACCGGAGCAGAGAATGACCTAAAAGAAGCCACTCGCCTGGCGCGCAGGATGGTGACGCGTTGGGGGATGAGTGAGTTTGGCTTAATGACCTTGGACGTTGACGAAGAACAGCCTTTCTTGGGATATGAGATTGCTCAGGCGCGCGGCTTTAGCGAGAATACTGCCGCACAGGTGGATGAAAAAATACAGAAGCTGCTCAATGACAGTTACGAATACACCCGGAAATGCCTTACAGACCATCGGGCTTCCCTGGATGCATTGGTTGAGGCTCTAATGGAACATGAGACCGTGACGCAGGATGACCTGGAGAAGCTGTTCGCCGCACGACCAACGCAACCATCCTGAAATGCCCGATTCTAATCCGCTGATCGCTACAAAATTTCACATTCCACCTCTCCGCAAGGACCTGGTGCTGCGCCCGCGCCTGCAAGCACTCCTGGAAGATGGAGTCCATTTACCGCTGACACTCATTTCTGCGCCGCCTGGGTTTGGAAAAACCATGCTGGTAGCTCAGTGGCTGCAATCACAAACCGCGTGGCAGACGCAAACTGACCCAAATCTGCCAGGCAGCCTGCGGATAGGTTGGCTCTCGCTTGACGAAGCCGATAACCAGCCCGCCGTTTTTTGGCGCTACGTGACCGGCGCGTTGCAGCACAACCAACCCGGGTTGGCTGAGACCACCCAAATCATGCTGACGATGCCTGCACCGCCGACCATGGAGACGATCCTCGCCACGCTGATTAACGAGATCGAAAATTTCAACCAGCCGTTCCTGTTGGTACTGGATGACTACCACCTGATCCAAACCTCGGACATCCACAACAGCCTTAAATTCTTCCTGGATCACCAGCCAGATAACCTGCACTTGATCATCCTGACGCGGGAGGATCCGCCACTTGGTTTGGCCAGGAGGCGCGCTCGGCGCCAAATGGTAGAGATTCGGGCTGCCGAACTTCGTTTTGAGATTCATGAAACTATATCCTTCCTCAATTTAATGGGGTTGTCTCTCACTTCTGAACAAATCTCCACTCTCGAACGGCGTACGGAAGGTTGGGTGGTGGGCTTACAAATGGCGGCTCTTTCGCTAAGAGGCCAAGATCCGGAAAATTTTTTCCGTTCGTTTACCGGCGATGACCGTTATATCTCCGATTATCTTATTGAGGAAGTACTCGATCGGCAGCCAGAGCAGGTGCGTGAGTTTCTTTTATGTACCTCTATTCTAGAGCGTATGAACGCTTCGATCTGCGAGGCGCTCTTAGGGGATAAGGGGAAGGGGATAAGGGAATCACCCCTTTCTTCCCTTCCCTTATCTCCCAACTCCATCCTGGATTACATCGAACGAGCCAACCTCTTCCTCATTCCACTAGATAACCGCCGCGAGTGGTACCGCTATCACCACCTGTTCGCAGAGCTGCTACGCCAGCGCTTGAAAGAAAGCCTCCCCGCAGATGAGATCATTCACCTGCACGAAGCCGCCAGCCAGTGGTGTGAAGAGCATGGTGAAATTTTCGCCGCCATCCGGCACATGCGCCAGATTCATGACGAGCAGCGCGTGATTGCCCTGCTCAAGAAATTTGCCGGCTGGTTCTTTAGCAATGGTGAGTTGCCGCAGTTCGTCGAGTTCGCCAATGCCTTGCCGCCCATTCTACCTGAAGTCCATCCTGATCTGTGTATGGCCGTCGCCTGGGCAACCCTGGCTACCTACCAATCACCGGAGCGCTGGCTTACAGGCATCGAGCGCCACTTTGGCTTGACTGCCAACGCAGCCATCGAAGATCCTTCTATCGCGCCTGCAGTCAGAGCTGCTTTACTGGAGGTACTCATTGTCCGCCAGCAAATGCCATACGAAGGATTCAACACTCAGACGCGTTCCCTTTTGTACGCTATCCAGCGCCAGTTTGAGATTCTGCCTGATAACCAGTTCTGCTTGTTCAATACGATTTCCAGCCTCAAGGCTGTGCTCTCATTTGATCTTGGGCTGCATTCAGAGATAGCAGGCGAAGCCGGATCCGCAGCCGGCTATTTCAGCGAAACCATCCAGCTCTCCCGTCGGGATGAGAATTACCACCTCTTGTATCTTGCGATCGGGCACCTTGCCAATATCCAAATTTGCCTGGGTAAGCTGCACGCCGCAAGCCAGACCTATGAGCAAGCCCTGACCCACCAGGCAGCCGGTGGAAAATCCCCTTATGCCGCTCTTGCCCATGCCGGTCTGGGATCATTAGATAACGAATGGGGTGATATGGTTTCTGCTGAAAGGCATTTCAAGGAAGGGTTGGTGCTGGCTCGTCTCTGGAACCAATGGGAAAGCCTGCTTCCTATTCTGACCGGCCTGGCGCGCATCCAGTACCGAAGAGGTAACCTGAATGCAGCCCTGGCCTACCTGGATGAGTTGAATTCGCCCCCAGATGAAGGTATGCTCCTGCCTGTTAATGCGCTGCGTGCTCTGTGGGCTGCTCAAAGTGGGGATGTCAAGTTTGCTTCAGACTGGCTGGAATCTAGCGGGGTTACAGCAGAATTTGATCCTGTTCCGACCAACGAGATGATGTTGCTCGATGTGGCACGCTTGATGAACCTGCTCAACCGCCCAGAAGACTCGTCAGCGTTGGCACTTAAAGTCGTGCAGACGGCTGAAGCATGCGGTCGGATGAACACTGTCATCCAGGGTAAGCTTGTTCTGGCAAAAGCTTACGCCAGTCTTGGGAAAATCGACGAGGCTCTGGCGGAGCTTGGAAAAGTCTTGCGCCTGGCGGAGCCGGAAGGTTATCTCAGCAGCTTCGTGGACGAAGGTGATACGCTGAGAGCCTTGCTTACCCGGTTGGCGGGGATGCCCTACGCAGAGCAGGTGCTGGCGCACTTCCCCCACCAGGCAGAGACTGCCAAAAAATCTGAGACAGGTGCCGGGCTGGTTATCTCGCTCAGCGAGCGTGAGCGAGAAGTGCTCCATCTCGTTGCCGAAGGCTTATCCAACCAGGAGATCGCAGAGCGCCTATTCATCTCACTACCTACCGTAAAGTCTCACATCGGCAATATTTTCAACAAGCTTAACGTGACCAGCCGCACTCAGGCGATTGCCCGCGCCGAAGGGCTGGGATTAATACTTCATCACTAGCTCTCATTTTTTTAATCCACCCGATTGATCCGACTTTCAGACGATGTCGCCCAAACCTAGAGCGGCTATACTAGATGCATGGATACCACTCCCTTAATACATTCCGCTCTCCCTACTAGCTATCGCCTGCGTCTGCAGGGACGCCTCTCCGTCGATTGGACGGATTGGTTATCAAACCCAATCGTTACGGTGGAAGGCCACGGTCCGGCGAGCATTATGACCGTCACGGGAACCGTGCCAGACCAGGCTGCGCTATTTGGACTGTTAAGCTTTATCCGTGATCTGCGATTGGGGATTATCTCCATAGAGTATCTCCCAGAATCCAATATGGATAAGGAGGAAAAATGAGCACTGTAAAGACTTTTCAAAGCCCTGGAATCCAGGCTGTAAAAAGAATTGGTAAATGGATTTCTCAGCACAATCCTCATTCGACAAAATCCCAGTCAGGAGCATGCACATGAAATACGCTATTGAAGTTCAATCCCTCTATAAATCCTTTGGCGATCTCCAGGCCGTGCAGGGTGCAACCTTCTCTGTTGAGACCGGAGAGGTGTTCAGCTTGCTTGGACCTAACGGTGCCGGAAAAAGCACCACCATCTCGATCCTGTCCGGTTTGCTTGAACCCACGCAAGGCGAGGCTTCGATCATGGGGCACTCGATCCGCAGCGAGCCAGAAGAAACCAAAGCCTGTTTGGGGGTTGTTCCGCAGGATATCGCTCTGTATCCCGACCTATCAGCCCGCGAAAATCTCATCTTCTGGGGCAAGATGTACGGGCTGCGCGGCTCTGCGCTCAAGCAACGTGTGGATGAAGTGCTGGAAATCATCGGGCTGACTGACCGCCAGAAAGATTGGATAAACAAGTATTCAGGCGGAATGAAACGGCGCGTCAACATCGGGGCAGCCCTGTTGCACAAGCCGGCTGTAATCATCATGGATGAGCCAACCGTAGGGATTGACCCGCAGAGCCGCCGCCACATCCTGGACAACGTTCAATCGCTCAACCGACAGGGCATGACCGTGCTGTATACAACGCACTATATGGAAGAAGCCGCAGAACTATCGCAACATATCGCCATCATGGACCAGGGAAAAATCATCGCCTACGGTACACATGATGACCTAATCCGCCTGGTCGGCGAACAGACTCGCATCGACCTGACTCTTAATGTGGAAGGGGGACGGGTGATAGACGCCTGGAAACGGTTGGAGGGTGTCTCGAAGGCGGTTAGCGAGGATGGTAAAGTATCGGTTTTGGTGGAGGACAGCAACCGCGTCCTGCCGCGGCTATTCGAGGCTGCCAACCCCCTGGGTGTGCGCATCCTCGGTGTCGATATTAAAGAGCCTAACCTGGAAGCTGTATTTATGCACCTGACCGGACGGGCATTACGCGATTAACGGGGCAGAATATGAAAATTCTTGATATTGCCTTTAAAGATTTATTGCGCTCTACGCGCAACTTTTTTTTGATCGGCATGACGCTGGTCGCTCCGCTGTTCATCACAGGCTTGATCTATTTCGCTTTTGGTGGCTTGCAGAGCGGGAATGTGAGCATGACCGCTATCAAAGTGGGCGTGGTGAATGCAGATACGCTCACTGCCGATGCACCGCTCGAAGTCCCAATCGGGAAGAATATCCGAGATATGTTTTTCGATGACAGTGTGAAATCGTGGATTACTGCCAGTGACTATCCTGATGAAGCCTCAGCAAGGACAGCTCTTGAAAGCCAGGAAATCGGGGTGGCGGTGATCATCCCACAGGCTTTTACAGAGAAGCTCCTGGCAGGCCAGACCGATACACCCATCTTGCTGCTGCAGGATCCCACCTTGACGATCGCTCCTGGCGTGGTGCGCGACATGGTCACTTCGCTGCTGGATGGTGTGGCAGGAGGTGGGATTGCCTTCCGGGTGATCAGCGAGCGCCTGCAAGCCAACGGCTTGACGCTCGACTCCGCCAGCCTGCCTGGCTTGCTCGAACGCTATTCCACCTGGTATGCCGGCTTTCAACGTGCCTTCTTCTACACACCACAAAACGCTGCCTTGGTATTGACCTCTCCAGTAGAAAGTGGGAATTCTTTTCAAGCCATGATGGGGCTGGTCATGGCAGGGCAGCTGATCTTCTTTTCCTTCTTCACAGGAGCATTTTCGATGATGACATTCTTACAGGAGGATGAAGAGGGTACACTGGCGCGCCTCTTTACCACACCCACCAGGCGCACCCTCATCCTGACCGGAAAGTTCCTGGCAGTATTCCTGGCAGTGGTAATCCAGGGGCTGGTCTTGTTGATCATCGGTCATCTCCTCTTCGGCGTACACTGGGGAAAGCCCGGCTCCTTTATACTCAGCTTGCTGGGACAGGCTATCGCCGCGGTGGGTCTGTCGGTATTGCTGATTTCCCTGGTCAAGACTAGCAAGCAAGCAGGACCGGTTTTAGGCGGTGGACTTACCTTCCTGGGAATGCTTAGCGGATTGTTCACCACCAATGTGAAGATGCCTGCCGCGTTCAATGCTATCGGAAACTTCACACCGCAAGGCTGGGTGCTCAAAGCCTGGAAGCTCACCCTCAGCGGTGCCCCTTTGAGCCAGCTCCTGCTGCCTTTCCTGGTGTTATTAGCGATGGGAGTCGTTATGTTCTTGATCGGGGCTGTTTTGTTCCGCCGGCGATATGCCTGAAGTGGAGGATAAGTATAAATGAGAATTTTAGATGTAACCCTAAAAGACCTGTCCCAGATTTTCCGGGACAAACGCTCCTTATTTTTCCTGGTCGCTATGCCGATTGTATTCACGCTCTTCATGGGTTTTGCTTATCGTGGCGGCGGTGATGAAGGGGAAACGGATATGCGCATCCCGTTGGGTTGGGTAAACCAGGATCCAGATGGCATCATCACTCAACAGCTATACGAAATGCTCTCGAAATCTGATTCCGTCAAACTGGTAGAGCTTTCGCCAGAAATAGCGAACCAAACCCTGCAAGATGGCGATGTAGCTGGAGTATTGCTGGTCCCGTCCGGATTCAGCGAACTGGCACTGGAAAACCCGGCGCAATTAACGTTGACAACCGATCCGGCTTCGACTCCAGGGCAATTCTTAAACCAAATGCTGCGTACAACGGTTACGAAACTGATGAGTTCCGTTGAGATTGGGCGGCTAAGTGCCGAGGCGGTTGGCATGCTGGATGACGCTACAGAGATCAACACTGCCTTTATCGCTGCTGCGAGCGCCTGGGCTCAAGAGGATACTGCGGCGAGGGTGAAAATCGAACTGGCAATAGGGAAGAAAGCTGAATCCTGGTACGGTGATAATCCATACAACCAGGCTTCACCGGGGATTCTGGTGATGTTCGTGATCTTCGGATTGACGACCTCCGGGCAGATCCTGTTGCAGGAGCGCAAGTCACGCACCTTGCAGCGCATGATCACTACCTCCATGCCTGCCTGGCAGATCATCCTCGGACATCTGCTGGCAATGTTCGGCGTGGTCTTCCTGCAAGAGATTCTGTTAATCCTTTTCGGTCAACTGGCTCTGGGTGTAGATTATCTCCGCCAACTTCTTGCCGTGCTGCTCATCTCGGTGGGACTCGGGCTGTGGATTGCCGCCATGGGACTACTGATCGGCGTGTTAGCAAAAGATGATTCACAGGTGACATTGTTTTCTTTGTTAGCAATGTTCTTCTTTTCAGCGCTGGGTGGAACCTGGTTCCCGCTCGAAGCCGCCGGCGGCGCCTTTGCGGTAGTCAGCCGGCTGATGCCCTCCGCCTGGGCGATGACCGGTTACCAGAACATTCTCATCCGCGGGTTGGGATTGTCGTCTGCCTGGCTGCCAGCCGCGATCATCCTGGCTTATGCGCTGGGATTCTTCCTGCTGGCGGTGTGGCGATTCAGGAAAAGCGAAGTCTGAGACGCACCCGGATCAGCGTACCTTCTTCCGACCTCCAGGGTTATTCTTACTGCCATGACCTCACCAGTCATCTCCCAACTTGGACTCAAATCGGATGTGTTTTTAGGGGAAACGGTTGTTATTACCGGCGCGGGTGGCGGGATCGGATTCGAGGCAGCTCGCTCATTGCTGTGGCTGGGTGCAAATGTCGTCATAGCGGAGATCAACGAAACGAAAGGTAGTGACTCAGCCGAAAAACTCCGGGGAGAATTCCAAACCGATCGTGTATACTTCGTCAAAACCGATGTGGGTGACGAAGCCAGCGTGAAGAACCTTTATCATGAGTGCGTCCAGCGTTTCGGTAAAGTGGATGCGGTACTTAACAATGCCACGATTGCCGTTGTGGGTTTGGTGAAGGATTTAGCCATTGAGGAATGGGACGCCAGTTACCGGGTCAATCTTCGTGGACCGGTGCTAATGGCCCGGCAGTTCCTTCCTGATATGATCTTTCGCAAGCACGGGGTCTTTGCCTGCGTATCCTCCACGGGCACAGCTTTCCTGGGAGGGTACGAAACCTTTAAGGCAGCGCAAGTGCATCTGGCAAACACACTTGATGCGGAGCTGGAAGGTACGGGAGTCATCATTTTTACGATTGGCCCGGGACTTGTCCCGACCGAAACAGCTAGCCGCGCCGTGGAGCAGCTCGCCCCAAAGATGGGCATGACGGTGGAAGCGTTCTTCGAAATGAATAAATCCGCCGTTCTGACTCCCGAGGAAGCCGGGGCGGGTTTTGCTGTGGCAATCGCCCTAGCGGAACAATTCAAGGGTATGGAGATCTCCTCGATGCAGGCTTTGAAGGCTGCTGACATTAACTATGGCTCAGAGGACAAAGAGGCGGTCGTGAAATTGACCGAGGAAGATCAACGGCAGCAAGTCATGGTTTTGTGTGAGCGCGTACTTCTCACGCTCAAAGAGCAGTCCGAGGGTTGGAAACATCGCTCCCTCTTCGAGCGTCAGTGGGTGATCCGTGATTTCAAAAAAACAGCCGGGATGACCGCGGATGAATGGCTCGATGCGCTTAGACAGCTGAAGGCATGCTTAGTGAAAGGCGAAATGCAGGTGATCCCGCCTCTCACTAAACTCGCTGGCTACTATAATCACCTTGCAGAGCTGGCAAAGGGGTATGAGAGAGATCCAGCGAAGTTGCAAGAAAACTTGAAGCACGTTTATGGGTGGCGCGACGAAGTCGAGCAGCTTGAAAAAGCCCTCCATGAGGTAAATCTATGAATACGACGAGGATTAAAAGGACTATAACGAGCCCAAAAACTAAGCCCTAGGTTGGCTTATCAAGGGCTTGTGCTGAACTGCACCTCCGCGCTCATGCCAGGCAGTAAACCCGCCGCCTGTTCATCCAGCGCAATGGTCGTCTTGTAAACCACATCTCCGCCCAGCGTGTCCGCCACGGGCGAGATCTCAATCACTTTTCCGCTCATTTCCTGGTTCAAGGCTTTAACGAAAACGGTCACAGTCTGACCGAGTGAAACTTTGGGGATATCACGCTCGCTCAGGTCAGTCGTTTCGATTTGCAGATTCTTCA
>Ga0153916_10001701_pt1 | contig 15962 bp, 13 predicted proteins | sample Opewatmetagenome_FD_109642 | JGI IMG/M metagenome (GOLD analysis project Ga0153916, IMG submission 109642) | Freshwater wetland microbial communities from Ohio, USA - Open water 3 Core 3 Depth 4 metaG | ecosystem: Environmental > Aquatic > Freshwater > Wetlands | place: USA: Ohio, Lake Erie...
CGCACCGTGCCGTACTCGCCCATCGTGAGGACGAAGATGAAGATCGACCCGATCACGATGCCGGGCATCGTCTGCGGCAGGATCACCTCGAAGAACGTCCTGAACGAGTTCGCCCCGAGGTCGCGCGCCGCCTCGAGCGCGTGCCGATCGACCTGCGCCAGCATGAAGAAGAGCGGCGTGATCATGAAGAGGATGTAGAGCTGGATCATCGCGATCCGGACGGAGAGCGTGGAGAACCCGAACTGGGCGACGGGCTCGCTGACGACGTGGAGCTTCATCAGCACCTGGTTGAGCGCTCCCTCGCGGCCCATCACCGGGTACGTCCAGGCGACGGAGCGGATCAGGAAGCTCGTCCAGAACGGCGCCAGCGCGATCACGAAGAGCGCGATCTGGTACTTGATGTTGACGACTTTCATCGCCAGGAAATAGGCGACCGGGAACCCGATCACGAGGCACGCGGCGACGGCGATCAGGGACGTCTCGAAGCTCGTCAGCATGTTGTGCCAGTACGTCGAGTCGTGGAACAGCTCGCTGTAGTTGGAGAGCGTCCAGTCGCGCGAGAAGCCCGTGTCGGTACGGGTCCAGAAGCTGACGAGGACGATGAACACGAGCGGCGCGATGAGGAAGAACGCGAGCCAGGCGAAGCCGGGCGCTGCGAGGGCGGCCGTCACCCACCCCTGCCCCTTGCGCCGGGTCGCGGACGTCTCGCCGAGGGCCGCCTCCCGCGGCACCCCGATCATCGACTCGGCCTCCTCGACCTCCTCGAGCGCCGCGCGCGCGATCTCGTCGTCGTGCGTGTCAGGTCCTGAGGAGTCGGCCATCTTCCTCGTTCCAGGAGATCGTGACGGTCTGACCCTCTCTGCCCCGGAGAGACGGGTAGCTCTCGCCTGGGACCTTGGCGAGCATGCGCTCGCCGCGCACGGTGAGATGGAGCTTCACGAGGTCGCCGAGGAACTCGACGAAGACGATCTCGCACTCGGCCGTGTTGACCCGGTCGGCCGGTGCCCCGCCCTCCAGCACCCGGACTGCTGCGGCCCGAACCGCGATCGTCACCGCCTCGCCGACGGCGGGGTCCTCCCCCTCCGCCTGCACGCTGATGCGGAGGCCGTGGGGATCGTCGGCGACGACGCGGGCGCCCGAGCGCTCGACGACCGTGCCGTGGAGGATGTTGTTGTCGCCCATGAAGCGGGCGACGAGCTCGTTCTCGGGCCGTGTCGCGATCGTGAGGGGGTCCGCGATCTGCTGGATCCGGGCGTCGTTCATGACGACGATCCGGTCGGCCATCGAGAGTGCCTCTTCCTGGTTGTGCGTGACGTGGATGAACATGAGGCCGAGCTGCCGCTGGAGGTTGCGGAGCTCGACGCGCATGCGGAGCTGGAGCAGCCGGTCGAGGTCACCGAGCGGCTCGTCGAGGAGGAGGGCCTTCGGCTTCGTGACGAGCACCCGGGCGAGGGCCACCCGCTGCTGCTGGCCGCCCGAGAGGGCGCTCGGCTTGCGCTCGGAGAGCGCCTCGAGCCCGACCATCTCGAGCGCCTCGAACGCCTGCTTGCGACGTTCGTCCTTGCTGACGCCGTGCATCTTGAGGCCGAACTCGACGTTCTCGAGCACGGTGCGATGAGGGAAGAGGGCGAAGTGCTGGAACACCGTGGTCGTCGGGCGCTTGTGCGGCGGCAGGTCGGCGAGCGAGACGCCGTCGAGGAGGATCTGCCCCGAGGTGGCGAACTCGTGCCCGCCGATCATGCGCAGCGTCGTCGTCTTCCCGCAGCCCGACGGCCCGAGCAGGACGACGTACTCGCCGTGGTCGATGTGGAGGTTGACGTCGGCGACGGCGAGCGTGCCTCCGGGGAACTCCTTCGTCAGTCCGACGAGGTCGAGACCCGAGGCGTCAGAGGAGGGGGCGGTCCCCGCCGCCCCCTCCGAGTGGATGTCCGTGTGGTCGTCGGACATGCGCTAGCTGAGGAACTCGTTCCAGCGCTTCAGCTGATACACGTTCTCCCGGAAGTACGAGTTCCAGGAGGCGTAGTTGCAGGCGCGTGCCGCGAAGGAGCCGCCGTCCCGCACCTGGCCCTTCTTGACGTCGCCCACGCGACCGGTGATGCCGGGCAGGTCCCGTGCCGCCGGCTTGCCGCGGTACCAGAAGTCGTACTCGTCGGCGGAGAACCCGAGGGCCTTGCCCCGGGGGGAGTTGATCCACGGCAGCAGCTGGTTGCCGTTGCCGATGTAGTACCCCTGGCGCATGATCGCCGCGCCGAGGTACCCGTCGTACATCCAGTTGAGGTAGTCGTAACAGGCCTGCAGCTTCGCGGGGTCGGTCACCTTCGCCGAGATCCCCTGGGCGCTCGACCAGCCGCGGAAGCCCTCCTTCGGCACCGCGTAGCGGACGTTGATGCCCTGGGCGACGAGAAGCGCGACGGCGGGCGACCACATCGACTCGATCACGACTTCCTTCGACGCCATCAGGTTGACGGACTCGTTGAACGTCGCCCAGAAGGCGCGGAACTGTCCGCCCTTCTTGTAGGTCGAGAGCACCTTCATCAGCTTGTCGATCTCGGCGCGCGTCATGTTGCCGATGTCCTTGAACTTCATCACCCCGAGCGCCTCGACGGCGATGCCGAGGTCCTGCATGCCGATGCCGGGGTCGGCGATCACCGCAACGCGGCCCTTGTAGGCCTTGTTGAGGAGATCCGCCCAGCTCAGCTGGCCCGGCGCCTTCTTGATCTCGTCGGCGTTGTAGCCCATCGAGTCCATGTTGAAATGGGCGCACGGGCCGACGACGTACCGCGGCATGGGCTTGCCGGGGTACGGCTTGCCGGTCTTCTCGTCGATCCACTGCACGATCTGCTTGTTGCTCTTCGGACCGACCTTCGTGAGGGGCAGGCCCGTGGAGCCGTCGATGTCGAGGAAGGTCGAGCGGAACGGGGCGTCGCCGTCGCCGTACGTGCACTTCTTCGAGGCGGGGTTCATCTTGCCGTGGGCGAACAGCTTGTACTGGTTCTTCCACGACTTGATCTTCCGGGTGTCGATCGGGAGCATGTTCCCGGACGGCCAGATCTGGAAGAACTGGTAGTTGTAGCCGCCGAAGATGTCGAAGCTCTCGGGCGCCGTGATCGCCTTCTGCACCTGAGCGAACGAGCTCGCGAGCGTGACGTTGAACTTGAAGCCGAGGTCCTTCTCCGCCTGCTGCTGAACGCCCTGCGGCCACTCCACGCCGAGGCTGAGCACGCGCAGGGTGCCGGTAAACTTGCCGCTCTTCGTGGTCGCCGCGGGGGCAGCCGCCGCTCCGACGCTCGCGAGCCCGGCGAGGCCGACTGCGCCGACGCCGCCCTTGACGAGAAGGTCGCGCCGCGAGAGACCGCGCCGCGGCCCGGCGGCGGGCTCCTCTGTGCCCGTTAGCTGCTGATGGTGCTCGGCCTGCTTGACGTACTCGTCGAGATCGAACTCTGGACCCGCCATCTAGACCCTCCTCTTCCAAGGATTGGCCTCGCCGGTGCCGCTGAACAGGGACTGCGGCCTGGGCGGCGCCACCGTCTCTCTTCTCGCGTTCGCGACTGAGGAATATGCGTTGTATACAAGCGCGTGAAAGGGCAGTCAAATCCGTCGGCTCGATCCATCCGGATCAGGCTGCACACCGGTCACGGCTGCGGCGGCACCGCCGAAGGCGGTCCTGGCGGCCACGAGCCCGAGGTAGACGGCACCGCTCGCGCCGAGTCCCCACAGGATCTTCAGCCAGGTGTGCGGAACGGCGTAGTAGGTCGCGACGCCCGCGGCGATGGCGAGCACGGCCTCGGCGTTGACGCCGTTCAGGTAGCGGTAGCGGCCGTGAGGGTCGTAGAGCGCGGGGACGTCGATCTGCGTCCTCGCGACGACGAGGTAGTCGGCGACGATGACGCCCGCGAGCGGTGCCGCCAGGTTGCCGAGATGGGTGATCCAGCGCTGCGCGTGCTCGACGAAGTCCGGGAAGCCCGAGAGCGCGACGGCGCCGGCCGCGGCGACGACCGTCGCGCGCAGACGGCCGAGCCGGGGAACCGAGTTCACGAGCGAGAGCCCCGAGGTGTAGACGTTCGTGATGTTGGCCGCGATGCCCTGGACGATGATCGCAAGCAGGAGCAGCACGAGGAGGATCCGGCTCGAGGTGAGGTCGGCCACCGCGACGAACGGGTTCGTGGCACCCGTGGCGGCGGCAGCGTACCCGCCCACGAAGGTCGTCAGGGCGACGCTCGTGAGAGCGGAGGCGAAGAGGCCGACACGCATGTCGCGCCGGGTCGGCGTGTAGCGGCAGACGTCGGCGATGTTCGTCACGAACGTGAGCGAGGCCCCCGCCGTGACCGTGACGAACGTCGCGACGCCGACCCACGTGAACTTCTGCTCGGGGGACGAGAACACCCGGTCGACGGCGAAGCGCGGATCGTCCGTGGTGAGGTAGAGCACGACGAGGATGGCGGTGAACGCGAGCGACGCGGGCAGGACGACGCGCAGCAGCCAGCGCATCACGTCGAAGCCGAGCACAGCCAGCGCGGCGTGGAAGACGGCCAGGCAGAGGGCGATCGGGACGAGCGGCGGCCGGTGACCGGTGAGCGCGTCGACGATCGCCTGGATCCCGAGCGCGCCGGCGAGCGACTGGGCGGCGAACCAGTATGTGGCGGCGATCACGCGGTAGGGGGAGCTGAGCAGCCGCGAGCCCCAGAAGCCGAGGGTGGCCCGGAGAGCCACCTGGCCGGGGAGCCCGTAGTCGACCCCCGCCTGGGCGACGGTCGTGAGGCAGGCGAACGCGAGCGCCTGGCCGGCGACCATGGCCGTCACCGCCCACCAGAGCGGCAACCCTCCCGCCGCGACGGCGAGCGCGCCGAGGACGTACATGACGGGGTTGAGGAAGAACGTGAAGTTGATCGCGAAGAGGTCGCGCCAGCCGACCGTGCGCAGCTCCGGCGGGATCGGCTCGACGCCGTATTCCTCGATCTCGGGCATCAGCCGGCGCGTCGGTGCCGCGCGAAGAAGTCGAGCACGACCCGGACGTGCTCCTCCGTGTTGTCGAAGACGGTCGAGTGGTTGGAGCCGCGGACGACGTGCTTCTCGGCGTGGGCGATGGCCTGGTGGATGGCCTCCTGGCCCGCGCCGCCCGGGCCCTGGTGCCACGGCGTCATGATGTCCTCGTCGCCGCCCAGCACGAGTGCGGGCGAGGTGATGCGCGGCAGCCAGGGCCGTAGGTCCATGTCGCACATCGCCTGGCAGGCGGCCGTGAAGACCTCGGTCGAGTTCGAGTCCCTGAGGATCTGCTGGATCGTGTCGATCGCGGCCACGCCGTCCGGCGTCTCCAGGAACGCCCTCGAGAGCGCCTGCCAGGCGATCAGCTCGGCGAGGATGCGGCTGCCCGGCCCGTCGGGGTCGAGGCGCGCGATGTCGATCCAGTTCTTGAAGATCAGCCGTCCGGCCATGCCGAGCTTGGCCGCCGCGCAGTTGATCACCACCGACGTCGTCCGCGCCGGGTACTTCGCCGCGAAGACGATTGCGATCATGCCGCCCATGGAGGTGCCGTGGACGTGCGCAGCGTCGATGCCGAGCGCGTCCATCAGCCCGGCGAGGTCGTCGGCCCACACCTCCATGTCGTAGTGCTGCAGCGGGCGATCGGACTGCCCGTAGCCGCGCTGGTCGTAGTCGACGACCCTGAAGTGCTGCGACAGGATCGGAGTCGCGGGCGCGAAGTTGAAGTGTCCGAAGCCGGCGCCGTGGATCTGCACCACGGTCTCGCCCTCCCCGTTGCTCTCGTACCAGAGGCGTGTTCCGTTGACCTCGGCCGTGCCCTCCACAGCGTTCCTCCTTCGTCGGGTGGCCGAGCCTACGACTAGCCCGGCTCGACCTGGATCTCGAGGCGCTCCGGCAGGGTGCCGAAGAACGCCTCGCGGAACTCCTCGAGCGCCCAGGGACGCTTCGGGAGCATGCGGCGCAGAAGCGAGAAGCGCTCGCCGTCCGAGTCGAACGGGTACGGGTCCATGCGCACGCGCCCGGAGCCGAGCGGCTCGAGCCGATAGCCGCCGATGTCCCCGGCCTCCCCCGCCTCGACGTCGCTGAGGCAGAAGTAGAGCGAGAACCGGTCGTAGACCTGCAGCCGGCGGTAATCGGCCCAGCGATCCCCGTCCGAGACGCCGATCGCCTCGACCCGGGCGGCGTAGCCCGACTCCTGCTCCTCGACGAACCCCTCGACGAGGCCCATCACCTCCGCGGCACGGCTCAGCTTGAGCTCCGGCTGCGCGCCGTAGCGCTGCCGGTAGATACCGGCGCCGTGCATCGACACGAGCAGCCCGGCGTAGGGGTCCTCGTCGGTGACGGCGGCGATGCCGGCGCGGTAGAAGGCGAGATGGGCGGGCACCTGCACGTCGAGGAAGTTGAGGGGCCGGCCTGTGCGCGGCTCGATCAGGGGAGCCTGCTCCCAGACGGCCCACCCGTCGTCGTGCCGCTCGGCCGCGACCACGAGGGACGGGTGCAGCGATCCCGTGTCGGCCCACCGGCGCGCGCACGCGGACGAGAGGTCGGCGTGGTCGGTCTGGAGCACGATCTGCCAGGCATCGCCGGCGTCGCGGACGATCACGGCGACTCCTCGAGCCGGCAGACCCGACCGCGAGCCGATCCGGAGGCCCTCACCACGGGGCGACCATACACGACGCCCGTCACGCGGCCAACGAACGGCAACCTAGGCCGACGCCGGCGCCGGCACGCTCGCCGCGACGAGGGCACCCGCCGCTGCGAGCAGTCCCGTCACCACCCAGAACACGTCCCAACCGACCGATGCGGCGAGCGCCCCGAGCAGCGGCGTGGAGACGGCCGAGAGGAGGAAAACGACGGTGGCGGCCACGGCGACCGACCGCGCCGCGAGCTCCGGCGCCGCGCGCTCTCCCGCGCTGACGTAGACGAGCGCGTTCCAGCCGAGCGCCCCGAAGCCGAACAGCACCGCCGCGGGGACGACGACGGCCGCCCCTCCGTGCAGCGCGAGCGTGAACAGCAGGGCGCCGACGGCGGCGACCGCTCCCGCCTCCACGAGGGTCCGTGTGCGGCGTGTGCCGCGATCGCGGTCCGCGACGTGACCCCAGGCCACCCGCGAGACCATCGCGGTGACGTTGATCGCGAAGTAGGTGAAGCCGGCCGCGAAGGCAGTCAGGCCGGCGGCGCGGGCGGCCGGCACCGTGAAGGAAAGGACCGCCTGCAGGACGACGATGTAGCACGCCGCCACGACGAAGAGACGCTGCATCCCCGGGGCGTGCCAGATGCTGCGCAGCGGCCGCTCCGCGCGTCGCGCCCGCGGCGTGGGCGCCTCGTCGGCGATGAAGGCGAACGTGACCCCGGTCACCGCGACGGCGACGGCCGCGACAGCGAGCGTCGTCCCCACGCCGCCGTACGCCTCGAGCGCCGGCATCGCGAGCGCGGCGACGGTGCCGCCGAGCGGCACCGACATCTGCCGGATCCCGAGCGCCCAGGCACGTCGGCCTGACGGGTAGACGCGGAAGAGCGCCCCCGCCCCTGCGATGGGGATGACGGCGGAGCCGACGCCCGAGACCACGAGCGCCGCGAAGAGCACCGGCGCGGATGCCGCGCCTGCCGCGACGACGAGACCGGCTGCTGCGAGCACGGTGCCGGCGAGGGTGGGGAGCCGCGTGCCGAAGCGATCGACGACGACGCCGGCGGCGATCAACGCGAGGCCCGAGCCGAACAGGCCCGCCGTCAGCACCGCGCCGAGCGCGGCCAGGCTGAGGCCGAACCGGTGGCTGAGCTCGGGCCCGATCGCGGGCAGCCCGAAGTTGACGAAGGCGACGGCGGCCTGCGCCGCGGATGCGGCCGCGAGCACGGTTCCCGGCGAACGACCAGCAGCCCTCTGCACCGCTGCATTATGTTGACGCCGTGGACACCGACGCGATCGTGCGCGCACGGCGGCGCCAGCACGCGCTCGACGCGCTCGAGGCCGAGCGCGACCGCGAGGCCGTGCTGCGGGACCGGCTGGACGAGGTGCTGACCGAGCTCGAAGGCGCGCGCATCGACGCGGCCGCCTTCGCGCGCATGGAGCCGGCCGACGTGGAGCTCGTGCGCGAGACCCTCGATCCGACGCAGGTGACGCCGGAGGAGGAGTGGCTCGAGCTTCAGGGCGAGTCGCCCGCCGAGGCCGCGCGGCTGCAACGCGAAGAGCGCGAGGCGGAGCGCTCGCGACTCCGGCAGCTGATCGAGGAGAGCCGCCGCTGTCAGATTGCGCTCGACCGGTACCTCGAGGCGCTTGGAGCGTAGGCCGGAACCTGTGGCGACCGCGGGAGTCCGCGCGAAGAGCGATTGTTCATTGCATACCGGTGTTCATTGCATACTGTAGGGTGCGCTAGGTGGGGATCCTCGCCGGTCATGCGCCGCTCTCCCGCACCGCGAGTGCCGCCGCGGCGGACCTCATCCGCCAGGCGATCGTCGAGGGCCGCGTCGTCCCCGGCCAGCGCCTCAAGGAAGAGGAGCTCGCGCACGAGCTGGGCATCAGCCGGACGCCGATCCGCGAGGCGTTGCACCTGCTGCAGGCCGAGGGCCTCGTCGAGGCGGCGCCGAACCGCGGCGCGACGGTGCGCGCCTATGAGCTCGCGGATCTCGAGGACATGTACGAGCTGCGTGCCCTGCTCGAGGGCCAGGCCGCTCGACGGGCCGCGGGCAAGGTCACGACGGCGCACCTCGAGGAGCTTCGCTCGAGCTGCGACCGCTTCGAGCTGCTGCTCGACGACAACGACCTGCAGGCGCTCGTGAAGGAGAACGCCTTCTTCCATGAGACGATCCTCGGGGCTGCGGGCAGCGAGCGGCTCACCGGGATGGTGCACCAGGTCGTCGCGATGCCGCTCGTCTACAAGTCGTACATCTGGTACTCGCCCGCGCAGGTGGCCGCCTCCTACCACTACCACCGCCAGCTCACGCACGCGCTCGAGCGCCGCGACGCCCAGCGGGCAGAGCTGATCATGCGCGAGCACGTGTACGAGGCCCGCGACGTGCTGGTGCAGCACATGGAGGCGGGCATGCCCGGCCGGGGGGACGTGGCATGACGCCGCCGGCCGACGACCTCAAGGCGACGGCGGTGGCCGAGGGGCAGCGGATCGGGCCACTCGCGGGGATCCGTGTGATCGAGCTCGGGACGTTGCTCGCCGGGCCGTTCGCCGGCCGCCTGCTCGGCGACCTCGGCGCCGAGATCATCAAGGTCGAGGCGCCCGGTAAGCCGGACCCGATCCGCAACTGGGGCAAGGCGCGCTACGAGGGCCGCTCGCTCTGGTGGCCCGTGCAGTCGCGCAACAAGAAATGCGTGACGCTCAATCTGCGCGAGGAGAAGGGGCAGGAGCTGATGCTGCGGCTGGTCGAGCGCGCCGACGTCGTGACCGAGAACTTCCGGCCCGGCACGCTCGAGCGCTGGAACCTCGGCTACGAGCAGATGGCCGCGGTCAACCCCGGCATCGTCCTCGCCCGCGTCTCCGGCTACGGCCAGACCGGCCCCTACGCGACGCGCGCCGGCTTTGCCTCCGTCTCCGAGGCGATGGGCGGCATCCGCCACATCAACGGCTTCCCCGACCAGCCGCCGCCGCGCATGCACCTGTCGCTCGGCGACTCGCTCGCGGCGATGTTCGCGGCACAGGGGATCCTGGCTGCCCTCTACTGGCGCGACGGGCTGGGCGGAGGGCTCGGCCAGGTCGTGGACGTCTCGCTGATGGAGGCGTCGTTCGCCCTGCTCGAGAGCACCGTCCCGGAGTACGACCGCCTGGGCATCGTGCGCGGCCCGCAGGGCACGAACCTGAAGGGGATCGCCCCCTCGAACATCTTCAAGTCCCGCGACGACATGTGGGTGGTGATCGCCGCCAACGCCGACAACGTCTTCCGGCGCCTCTGCGACGCCATCGGCCGTTCCGAGCTCGCCGACGACCCCCGCTTCGCCACGCACCTCGCGCGGGGCGACAACCAGGACGAGATCGAGGGCATCGTCGCCGAGTGGGCCGCCCGGCACGACGCGGCCGAGATCGACCGCGTGCTCAACGAGGCCGGGGTGATCTGCGGTCCGATCTACACGATCGCGGACATCTTCGAGGACCCTCAGTACCGCGCGCGCGACATGCTCATCGAGCACGTCGACCCGGAGTTCGGGCCGTACATCGGCCCGGGCATCGTGCCCAAGCTGACCCGAACACCGGGGGCGGTGCGCTGGTCCGCGACGTGGGAGGAGGGCAGCCACAACGCCGAGGTCTACGGCGGCCTGCTCGGCCTCTCGGACGACGACCTCGAGGCGCTCCGCGAGGAAGGCGTGATCTGAGCGCGGCCGCCGTCACGATCTGCGACGTCGCGCCGCGGGACGGCCTGCAAAACGATGCCCGGATACTCGAGCCGGCCGTCCGCGCCGAGCTCGTCGACCGGCTGGCCGCGGTCGGCGTCCCGCGCATCGAGGCGGTCAGCTTCGTCAGCCCCACGCGCGTTCCCCAGATGGCGGGCGCAGAGGAGGTCGTGCAGGCGATCGAGCGGCGCCCCGGCGTCGTCTACGCGGGCCTCGCTCTGAACGAGAAGGGCTACGACCGGCTGGCCACGACCGACCTCGACGAGGTGCATTTCGCGCTCGCCTCCACGGAGACGTTCAACCAGCGCAACCAGGGCGCCGCCGTCGCCGACTCGATCGCGGCCGCCTCGCGCATCGTCGAGCGCGCGCACGCGGACGGCCGCCGCGCCACCGTCACGATCGGGGCGTCGTTCGGCTGCCCCTTCGAGGGGCGGGTGGAGCCCGGGCGGGTGCTCGAGATCGCCGTGCAGCTCGTCGAGGCCGGATCCGACGAGATCGTGTTCGCCGACACGATCGGCGTCGGTGTCCCACGCCAGGTGCGACGCCTGGTCGGCGAGGCGGTGGGGCTCGGGCCCCCCGTGGGCGTGCACCTGCACAACACGAGGAACACCGGGTACGCGAATGCCTTCGCGGCGGTCGAGGCCGGTGCCACCGTGCTCGACGCGTCGCTCGGCGGCATCGGCGGCTGTCCCTTCGCACCGCGTGCGACCGGGAACATCGCGACCGACGACCTCGTCTACCTTCTGCACGGGGAGGGGATCGAGACGGGCATCGACCTCGACGCGCTGCTCGAGGTGACGGCCTGGTTGCAGGGCGTGCTCGGGCGGGAGCTCGAGGGGCAGGTCTATCGGGCCGGCAACTTCTCGCCGGTCGCCGGCTGAGACGAAAAGGAGAACCGAAGATGGCCTACAGGCTTGGGGTCGATGTCGGCGGAACCTTCACCGACCTCTACCTCGTGAACGACGAGAGCGGGGCGGCGCAATACCGCGTGAAGACGCCGTCGACGCCCGCCGACCCGTCGCTGGGCGTGCTGACGGGCGTGCAGCGCATCTGCGAGGAAGCCGGGGTCGGCGTCGGCGAGATTCGCAACATCCTGCACGGAACCACCGTGGCCACGAATGCGGTGCTCGAGTCGAAGGGTGCGCGCGTCGGGCTGATCACGACCCAGGGGTTCAAGCAGATCCTCCACCTGGCGCGCTCCCAGACACCGGGGCCGCTCGCGGGCTGGATCATCATGCTCAAGCCCGACCCGCCCGCCTCCCTCGCGGACACCCGCGAGGCGGTCGAGCGGATGGACGCACGCGGCAGGACGCTCGTACCGGTCGACCAGGCACAGGTCGAGGCGATCGTGCGTGACCTCGTCGAGTCCGGCGTCGAGTCCCTCACCGTCGCGCTGATCAACTCCTACGTCAGCGGCGCCCACGAGCGAGAGATCGGCGAGATCGTGGAGCGGCTCTACCCCGGCTTCCCCGTCACTCTCTCCTCCGACGTGCTGCCCGAGTTCCGCGAGTACGAGCGGACGCTGACCGCGTGCATGAACTCGTACGTGCGGCCCAAGGTGCAGAGCTACGTCAAGCAGCTCCAGAGCAAGCTCGCCGACGCGGGCGCCAGCGCGGAGGTCAACATCCTGCGCTCGGACGCCGGCCTGATGACGACCGCCGAGGCGGCGCGCAACCCGATCTACGGCGTCCTCTCCGGACCGTCCGGCGGCGTCGCCGGCGCGCTCTACGTCGCGACGAAGGCCGGCTACAAGGACATCCTCACCTTCGACATGGGCGGCACCTCGACCGACGTCGCGCTCTGCCGGAACGGCGAGCCGACGATCGGCCGCGACACGTCGATCAGCCACTTCCGCATCAAGGTCCCGTCGGTGAACGTGCACACGGTGGGGGCGGGCGGCGGGTCGATCGCGCACGTGCCGGAGCTGACCAAGGCGCTGCGCGTCGGCCCGCAGTCGGCCGGCGCCGATCCGGGCCCCGCCACCTACGGCCGGGGCGGCGAGGACCCGACCGTGACCGATGCGAACGTCGTGCTCGGCCATCTACCGCCCCGGTTGCTCGGGGGCGAGATGACCCTCGACGTCGAGGCCGCCCAGGCGTCGGTGCAGAAGATCGCCGACGCGATGGGCCTCGCGTCGGTCGAGGAGGCCGCGGAGGGAATCCTCGCGATCGTCAACGAGAACATGGCCGGCGCTCTCCGTCTCGTGTCGGTGCAGCGCGGCCACGACCCACGTGAGTTCGCGCTCGTCGCCTACGGCGGCGCCGGGCCGCTCCACGCGAACGCCGTGGCCGAGATCATGGGGTCATTCCCCGTGCTCGTTCCGCCGGCGCCCGGCCTGCTCTGCGCAATCGGCGACCTCGTGGCGGACTTCCGCGACGAGTTCGCCCAGACGTACATCCGGGTGCTCGGTGACGCCGACCCCGGCGAGGTGGCGGACATCCTCGACGCCCTCGGGGCGCGTGCGACGCACTGGCTCGAGGGCGAGGGCATCGCAGAGGAGGCGCGCACGGTCACCTTCAGCGCCGACATGCGCTACCACCGCCAGGGCTACGAGATCCCGGTCGCGCTCGACCCGACCGAGGTACGGGCCGGCCTCGCGGGCCTCGAGGAGCGGTTCAACCAGCTCCACGAGCAGCTCTACGGGTTCCGGATGCCCGGCACGGCGAGCGAGATCGTCAACCTCCGGGCGGTCGGCTCGGGCTCGGTGCCGAAGCCGGAGCTCCCGACGGGCTCTGCCGGCGGGGCCGACGCCTCGGGCGCGGTCGCGGAGGAGCACGAGATCGTCTTCCACGGCAACCGGCTCCCGACGAAGATCTACGACCGGGCCAAGCTAGCGCCGGGCAACCGGTTCGAAGGCCCGGCGATCGTGACCGAGTTCGACTCGACGACCGTCGTGCTTCCCGGCTACGTCGCCGAGGTGGACACGAACTTCAACATCCTCATCAACCCGAAGGCGTAGGGGATCCCATGACGACAACGACTGACGAGCTCCGGATCGCCGAGATCCCGACGGGGGTCACCGTCGACCCGGTCACCCTCGACATCATCGAAGGCGCGCTGAAGAGTGCCCGCTTCGAGATGGACGCCGTCCTCTTCCGCCCGGCGATGAGCCCGGTGATCCGGGAGCAGCACGACGAGTTCCCGATGCTCACCGACCCCCGCGGCCGCATGGTCGTCGGCCAGTTCGGGGCGTACATCAACGAGATGATGGAGAGCTGGGACAGGGGCGTGTACCCGGGCGACGTGATCCTCACGTCCGACCCGTTCAAGTGCTCCGCTTCCATCTCGCATACGAACGACTGGCTGGTGCTCGTCCCGATCTTCTACGAGGACGAGCTGGTCGGCTGGTCGTCGCAGTTCGGCCACCAGATGGACGCCGGTGGCCCCGTGCCCGGTTCGCTGCCGACGGGGGCGAAGACGATCTTCGAGGAGGGGATCATCATCCCGCCGCTGAAGATCATCGAGCGGGGCGTCGTGCAGGAGGAGGTGCTGCGGCTGATCCTCAACAACGTCCGCCTGCCCGAGATGAACCGCGCCGACCTGTTCGCGATCGTCGCCGGCTGCCGCGCGGGCGAGAAGCGGGTGATGGAGCTGTGCGAGCGGTTCGGCAAGGAGACGTACCTCGCTGCCCTCCAGGCCCTCCTCGATCGCACGTACAACGCGATGAAGTTCCTCATCTCCGTCGCGATCCCCGAAGAGCCGCAGACGTTCGTCGACTACATCGACGACGACGGTCTCGGCAACGGTCCCTTCAAGATGCAGCTCACGATCTGGCGCGAGGGCGAGCATGCGTTCTTCGACTGGTCGGGCACGGATCCCCAGGCCCTCGGACCGATCAACTTCTACCTCTCCGAGGGCATGTTCAAGATGTTCATCGGGATCTACCTGATCATGGTCAACGATCCGCAGATCCTCTTCAACGACGGCTTCTACCCGCTGCTCCACGTCGTCATGCCGGAGGGAAGCCTGCTGCGGCCGCGCTACCCCGCAGCGCTCGGCTGCCGCACACACGCGCTCGCGCGTCAGTTCGACGTCCTCGGCGGCGCGCTCTGCAAGAACGCCCCCGAGCTGAACACCGCGGCCGGCTACGGGACGAGCCCGTACATGCTCTACTCGGGCTGGGACGGCGGCGGCGACTTCTTCTACGCGATGGAGATCCTCTATGGCGGCATCCCGGGCCGGCCGATCGGCGACGGGATGGACGGGCACTCGTGGTGGCCGCTGTTCGAGAACATCCCGACCGAGTACCTCGAGGCGTACTACCCGCTCCGGATCGACGGCTACACGACGGTCACCGACTCCGGCGGCGCCGGCCTGCACCGCGGCGGCAACGGCGTCGAGAAGCGGTACGTCTACCTCGAGCCGGGCGAGGTCTCGATCCACGACGACCGCTGGCTGACGCGCCCGTGGGGCGTGCTCGGCGGGCTGCCGGGCGGCCGCTCCGAGAAGATCCTCAAGCGCGCGGACGGAAGCGAGGAGCGGCTCCCGTCCAAGTGCGACCACGTCGTCGTCGAGCCGGGCGACATGCTCGTCTACCGGACGGCGGGCGGAGGCGGCTGGAAGGACCGGCTCGACCGGCCGGTCGACGCCGTCGTGCGCGACGTCTCGTTCGGGCTCGTCTCGCGCGAGAACGCGTTCGCCGGCTACGGCGTCGTGATCGCCGACGACGGATCGGCGGACGAGCCGGCAACCGAGGCCGAGCGGGCGCGCCAGCGCGCCGGGCGCGGCGACGCGCCGAGCTTCGACTTCGGGCCGTCGCTCGAGCAGGTGCTCGCCAGCTGCAAGGCCGACACCGGCCTCACGCCGCCGGTGCCGGCACGGCCGTTGCGGTGGTCGCCGCTCGAGCCGTCTGCGGATGCGCTCGCGCGCGTGCGGGAGGGTGACGGGATCCCCGCGCCATCGTGAGCCGGCATCTCGCCGGGTTCGGGGAGCGGCAGGGCGCCGGCAGGCGCCCTGCCCTCCTCGTGATCGACATGAGCGTCGGGTTCACGAGCCCCGAGTCGCCGCTCCACTGCGACCTCGAGGAGGTGGTGCCCGCGATCGGACGGCTGCTCGACGCGACGCGGGCGCAGGGTCTGCCGGTCGTGTACACGACCGTGTCGTACGGCGAGGCCGACAGGGCCGTCGCGAAGGCGTTCGTCGAGAAGATCCCGGCCCTGCTCACGCTCGAGGCGGGCAGCCGCTTCACGGAGATCGACCCGCGGATCGCGCCGCTGCCGCACGAGCCCGTGCTGAACAAGCTGTTCGCGTCGGCGTTCTTCGGCACGCCGCTGCCGAGCATGCTCGCGGCGCAGGGCTGTGACTCGGTGATCGTCACCGGAGCGTCCACCTCGGGGTGCGTGCGCGCGACCGCGGTCGACGTGCTCCAGCACGGCTACCGGCTGACGATCCCCCGCGAGGCGGTCGGCGACCGCCATCCGGCGGCGCACGAGCAGGCGCTCTACGACGTGGACGCGAAGTACGGCGACGTCGTCTCGCTCGAAGAGGCTCTGGCGCTGATCTCCGCAAGCGGCTGAGCCCGCGGCGCTAGCGCCCGAGCGTCTCGTACTCGGGGCTCGGCGCCCAGCCGAGGCCCGAGGCCATGCGGTTCGACATGTTGAACATGTCCGTCACCTCGGCGATGTCCATCACGTCCTCGTCGCTCCAG
>Ga0153916_10001702_pt1 | contig 15954 bp, 12 predicted proteins | sample Opewatmetagenome_FD_109642 | JGI IMG/M metagenome (GOLD analysis project Ga0153916, IMG submission 109642) | Freshwater wetland microbial communities from Ohio, USA - Open water 3 Core 3 Depth 4 metaG | ecosystem: Environmental > Aquatic > Freshwater > Wetlands | place: USA: Ohio, Lake Erie...
GCGTGTCACACGGGGACGTATGACACCACGGTCAATATCTAAGGTGGGTGTCACGCGGGGACGTATGACACCACGGTCAATATCTAAGGTGGGTGTCACGCGGGGACGCATGACACCACGGTCAATATCTAAGGGTGGGTGTCACACGAGGGCGTATGACACCACGGTCAATATCTAAGGGTGGGTGTCACACGAGGACGTATGACACCGCAGCTAATCACGGCGTGCTGCAGGGTGTCCTCACCTGGCAGCCGACGCCCGGATGGTGATCTATCCCAGATATTCCTTAAGGCTCTGCCGAATAATCTCAATCCCTTGATCGATGTCCTCTGCCGTCACATTCAGAGGCGGGCGGAACCGCATTGTGCTCCGTCCGCAAGGAGGGATCAAAGCGCCATGATTGAAGATGATCGCACGCACCTTGTCACGTGTCTCCGAATTCGGAAAATCGACCGCACACATGAGTCCCAATCCCCGAGCGTTCGACAGCACTTCCGGAAATTCCTTCTGTAGCGTCATGAGCCCGGTCAAAAGCTTCTTGCCCATCTTTGCGGCATTATCGATCAGGCTCCCTTCGTGGATGATCTCCAGATAGATGCCGGCTCGCACCATGTCGATCAGATTGCCGCCCCAGGTCGAATTCAGCCGAGACGGTACCCGAAACACGTTTTCCGGCTCGCTGTCGATGCGGCTGTTCGACAGAAATCCGCACACCTGAGTCTTCTTCCCGAACGCCAGCATATCCGGCTTGAATCCGAAATGCTCGTACGCCCACATCCTGCCGGTCAATCCAACACCTGTCTGCACTTCGTCCAATATGAAGATGATATCATTCTCGTCGCAAATTAGACGCAGCGTCTGGAAAAACTCCGGGCGGAAATGGTTGTCGCCGCCTTCCCCCTGGATAGGTTCGATGATCAACGCAGCGATATCATCCGGATTCTCAAGAATATGGCATTCGATCTGCGCCATCGCCAATTTCTCCTGCTCCACCACTCGATCCAGGTTCTTGCCCCTTAACGGGAACGTGACCTTGGGATTGATCACTCGGGGCCAATCGAACTTCGCATAATACTTGTGCTTGTTCTTCACGAATGTGTTGGTCATGGACATGGTGTACCCGGTTCGCCCGTGGAAACACTCTTCGAAATGAATGACCTGATGTCCCACTTCGTACCGATACCCTTTGCGGAAGTTCTGCCGGACCTTCCAATCAAACGCAGCTTTCAATGCATTCTCAATCCCCAGCGCACCTCCGGAAATCAGGAACATGTGCTTCATGTCGCGCGGCACTGCCAGCTTGGAAAACTTGTCCACAAACGACGCCATTTCCCGAGTGTAAAAATCCGAATTGGTCACATTTGTGACTGCCAATTCCCCGAACCGCCGGATCAATTCCTCGTCACGGAACTTGGGGTGGTTGTACCCCACCGGTGAAGTGGCGAACATGCTGAAGAAATCCAGGTACTCACGCTTGGTAAGCGAATCGTACACATAGGTGCCGTGGCTCTTGTCGATGTCGAATACCAACGACAAGCCATCCGTTTGCATCAGTTTTCCTAACGTCGCGTGGACTTTAGAAGCAGGTATATGGTTCCACATTGGTTTGCTCCATGGTTCTTCTTGCGCCGCCCGATACAGAGCGGAAGTCGGCTGATCCGATTAACTCCGGTGCCGCAGACAGTTCCTTTCGTCTATCCGTTCTGCAATTGATACTCTTTGTGATAGGCAACGCACGTATCATTATCGCTTCAGTCTGACCTTCAGCGTAACTTCCTTGCTGCCGTCCGGTATTCTTATCGCGCTGAGCATCCCTTGAATCGTGCGCTGGAAAATCGACCGGACAAACTCATTCATATCAATCTCTTTGCCGTCCGCGGCAAGCTCCACTTCGACTTTGTAGCCGAAGATCTTCTCTGACATTGCCTTTCCTCCTAGTAAGCAATCGAAGTATAATTATTAAGCTGATCCCGCACCATAAATCGCTTCGCGGGAACTGCTTAAAAATACTTAGCCTATTGCAGACTCCCCCTTGCGCTAAATTACGCATTTTTTCGGTGAATGTCAAGCAGTTTCAAAGAACCTTGCGTTTCCGACGGTTGCGCCCGTCCAAACGGAACGGCACTGTGCTTTCCCTTTCATAGTACAAGATTTCGCAATCCGATGAGGACGCGGAATTTGAGTACGAAAAAACCTTGATTTTCAACAAAAAATCATTATATTCTACCGAGATTGATATTTCCCGCTGAATTTCTTCTCTGCCGTTTTCGCCTGCCGGAAGACGGGTCTTTTCTGCATATCAGATAATCAATGCCCCATTGCGATCCGGTACTCGATCGTGCGAGGGACTTCATGCAAAAAACTGTGACAAACGAGGAACTGAAAATGTTGGACTTTCTGAAAACCCTTGGAATCAAGGAAGTCAATTCCGGTGGTTGCTGGGGTCCGGACGGCTGGACTCCCGTCGAGGGTCGGGAACTGGTGGCGTCCATAAACCCTACTACCGGCGATCCCATTGCTAAAGTCGCCCAGGTAAACGAACAGGACTATGACAACATCATGGATCATGCCGTTGCCGCCTTCAAAGAGTGGCGAATGGTTCCTGCTCCCAAGCGAGGTCTGGTTGCGCGTGATCTGGGCGATGAGCTTCGGAAATACAAAGACCCCCTAGGAAAACTGGTCACCCTGGAAATGGGGAAAATCGTCCAGGAGGGCTGGGGGGAAGTCCAGGAAATGATTGACATCTGTGATTTTTCGGTCGGCTTGTCGCGTCAGCTCTACGGAGTGACCACGCATTCCGAACGCCCGATGCACCGGATGTATGAGCAATGGCACCCCCTGGGAGTGGTCGGCATCATTTCCGCCTTTAATTTCCCGGTGGCAGTGTGGTCGTGGAACGCTGCCATTGCAGCAGTGTGTGGTGATACCACCATCTGGAAGCCGTCGTCGGAGACCCCCTTGACCGCCATTGCGGTGCAGAACATCTGCAATAACGTGATGAAAACCCACAAGATGCCGGGACTATTCACACTGGCGGTCGGACGCGGCTCGAAGATCGGAGAACGGTTGATCAATGACCGCAGAATCCCCTTGGTATCGGCGACTGGTTCTTGCGAAATGGGTTACCGGATAGGAAGGGTTGTCGGAGAGCGCCTGGGCAGCACTATTCTCGAATTGGGAGGCAACAATGGCATCATCGTCTCCGACAAGGGGGACCTGAACCTGGCGATACCCGCGGTATTATTTGGCGCGGTGGGCACCGCCGGTCAGCGTTGTACTTCCACCCGCCGGGTGTTCCTGAATAAGAAAATCTCCACAGAATTCACTCAGAGGCTGGTCAACGCCTACAAGCAAGTCCGAATCGGCAATCCCCTGGAATCATCGACTTTGATGGGTCCGTTGGTGAACGGAGCCGCTGTGTCGATCATGATGGCAGCTCTGGACCGTATCAGAGAAAAAGGCGGCAAGGTCATCTATGGCGGCAATAGAATCGACCGAAAGGGCTTCTTCGTCGAGCCCACCATAGTGGAAGCCAAGCACGACTGGGATATCGTCCATGAAGAGACCTTCGCGCCCATCCTGTACTTGATCGAGTACGAGAATTTCGACGATGTCATTGCCTGGCACAACGAAGTGCCACAGGGTTTGAGCTCTGCCATCTTCACCCGTGACCTGCTGGAAGCCGAGACGTTCCTGTCTGCCAAAGGCTCAGACTGCGGCATCGCCAATGTCAATATTGGTACTTCCGGCGCGGAAATCGGACTGGCATTCGGCGGCGAAAAGGAAACCGGCGGGGGACGTGAGTCAGGTTCCGACGCCTGGAAAGCTTACATGCGCCGTCAAACCAACACCATCAACTGGTCCACCGAACTGCCATTAGCTCAAGGTATCAAGTTCGGGCAATAGTCAATTCTAAGTTAGTCATCCTGAACCGAGTGAAGCATCTCGCGTAGGTGTGCATGATATGGAGTGCGCCCTTGAGGGCGCCTTTTGGCCGGGAAGCTTACTTCCCGCGTAGGGGCTGATCCCCCTTGGGGACCATGCCCTCCTTCCTGCGTCAACATGCAATCGAGGACAACCAAATGAAGCCAATCCAGACACTCAGTATCATTCCTTCGCTGCCCCCGGACATCGAAGGATTGCGGAAATTGGCGTACAATCTGCGCTGGGCATGGAATCACCAGACGATTGAGCTCTTCCGTCGATTGGACAATGACCTCTGGGAGAAATCCAACCACAATCCCGTGCTCATGCTGGGCACTATCGACCAGGCACAACTTGAGGAAGTGGCTCGGGACGACGGGTTCCTGGCTCATCTGGCTCAGGTCGAGCAGGATTTCGATGACTATGTGGCTGGCAAAGCCTCCTGGTTTCGCCGAGCCCACGGCAACGAACCAATCCCACTGGTCGCATATTTTTCCGCGGAATTCGGCTTGACCGAATGCCTCTCGATTTTTGCCGGAGGGTTGGGAGTCCTGGCTGGCGATCACTTGAAATCCGCCAGCGACCTCGGTGTGCCGTTGGTCGGCGTCGGGCTTCTGTATCAGGAAGGATACTTCTCGCAATACCTGAACGAAGCCGGCTGGCAGCAGGAAGACTACAGCGATAACGACTTCCATAACTTGCCCCTGACCCTGGAAAAATCCAAAGACGGCAAGTCGGTGACGGTGCAAGTCGCCTACCCCGGTCGTCAAATCACGGCACAGATCTGGCGGGCTCAGGTCGGGCGTGTGCCGCTGTATCTATTGGACACAAATATCCCTGACAACGCCCCGCAAGATCGAAGCATCACTTACCAACTGTACGGTGGTGACCTGGAGATGAGGATGAAGCAGGAGATCATGTTGGGTATTGGCGGGTTCCGCGCCCTGGAAGCACTTGGTCTGGAACCGTCCGTGTATCATATGAACGAAGGACACTCGGCGTTTCTTTCCCTGGAACGCATCCGCCGCTTGATGGAGAAGAACAGCCTGTCGTTTGACGAAGCTCGAGAAGCGGCTACCTCAGGATTGATCTTCACTACCCATACTCCGGTCGCTGCCGGTCACGATAATTTCCCACCAAAAATGATGGACACCTACTTCGGGGACTACATGAAGGCTCTGGGGTTGACTCGCCAGCAATTCCTGGCGCTCGGCAAAGGCAATCCCGAAGGGGGCGATGATAGCTTCTGTATGACGGTCCTGGCGCTGCAAATGGCGGCTCAAAGCAACGGCGTCAGCCGCCTGCACGGAGAGATCAGCCGACAGATGTGGCAACATCTTTGGCCCGGAGTGCCTGAAACTGAGATACCGATCTCGCACGTCACTAATGGCGTCCACTTCCTGTCCTGGATCGCCTTGGAAACCAAGCATCTGTACGACCGCTACTTGGGACCTCGCTGGCGGGATGAACCGGCGGATCAACACGTCTGGGATCGCGCCAAGCAAATTTCCAGCGAGGAATTGTGGCGTACCCACGAAAGACGCCGGGAACGGTTGGTGGGATTTGCCCGCCGGCGCCTGAGAGAGCAATTGATCCGGCGCGGCGCTCCTCGAAACGAGGTCGAAGCGGCATACGATGTGCTGAGTCCCGATGCCCTGACCATCGGCTTTGCCCGTCGTTTCGCCACTTACAAACGAGCCGCCTTGATCCTTAGAGACCCCGATAGATTGTCGCGGATCCTCAACAATCCCGATCGACCGGTGCAGATTATCTTCGCGGGAAAAGCCCATCCCAAAGATGACCCCGGCAAGCAATTGATCCAGAAAATCGTGCAGTTGGCAAGCCAGGAAACGTTCCGCCGCCGGATCGTCTTTCTCGAAGACTATGACATGGCAGTTGCCCGGTATCTTGTCCAGGGGTCTGACATCTGGCTGAATACGCCGCTAAGACCTCGGGAAGCCAGCGGAACCAGCGGGATGAAAGCTGCCGCCAATTGCGTGTTGAATATCAGCGTGCTGGACGGATGGTGGGAAGAAGCTTACAAAACCGAGGTAGGCTGGGCAATCGGGCGCGGGGAAACCTATCAAGACCGTGAGTATCAGGATCAGGTCGAAGCCGAAGCGCTATATGACGAGCTGGAACGGGACGTGGTGCCGACCTTCTACGACCGCGGCGCTGACGGCGTTCCCCGGCAGTGGATCGATTACATGAAGACATCGATCAGCAATCTGTGCCATTTCTTCAACACCAACCGCATGGTCGGGCAATATACCGAGGAATATTACCTGCCGGCGGCATTCCGATACCGGACGCTGTCCGCCGACAAGATGGCTCGAGCCAGGGAATTGGCTGCCTGGAAAAAGAACGTGCAGGCGAATTGGGGAAAGGTAAGTGTTGGCGAAGTCAGTGTGGACGGTGGTGGCCTATTGAAGGTCGGCGACAAGATCACTGCCAAAGCGGCAGTGGAACTTGGCAGTCTGACGCCGGAAGATGTCACCGTGCAATTATATATGGGACGGGTGGATACTGACGGCGAGATCGTGGAGGCGGAAGCGACGCCCATGGTGCCGGTGAAGTCAAAGAGCGGAAGTCTTTATCGGTTCGAGGTGCAGGAAATCCCGTGCCGAAGGAGCGGGTTATACGGCTTCACCGTGCGAGTGCTTCCGTTGCACATGGACATGGTGTCGTCCTTCTTGCCCGGCTTGATCACCTGGGCGAAATAATCCCCCCTGCTATTGCAGGGGGGAACAGAAGGGGGGTCAAGAACGACCTTCCCCCCGGTATCCGGGGGGAAATTGAAGGGGGGGGCGATCTTTGGAGTGCGGTGGCTTGCCACCGCTCTAATGGCGGGAAGCTTGCTTCCCGCTCCCCGAGGCGAGCCTCGGGTGTCAAAGCGCCCTCAAGGGCGCACTCCAAATCGTAGGCGCCGAGGCGTAAGCCCCCTTAGCGCTTTATCGTGCGCCATTTCGAGTGCTGTCAGGTGTCCTCACCTGACAGTCCTGATAAGTCGGGACTGGTCGGGTTCCATCGAAACCCGACAAACCATCTTCAACCTAAAAAGCCCCAACGGGGCGTCACAGAGTAGCCTGGGGCATCGCCCCAGATGCGGGATTCGAGTCATTGTTTCATTGGTAGAGGAGGTTAAGATGAAACGGTTATTCCTTCTTCCTATCTTGGGGATCTGCTTTCTGTGCGGTTGCGCGACATCCTTCAAATTATCACCCGTTATGGAGCGTGACTTACAACATGATTTTATTTATGTTCAAGGTAACACGGTTGCATTTTCGTTTCTTCCAAAATCTACAGTTGCCTTGTTTGGACAAAAGACGGAACAAGACGAGATTCTCCTGCATGTTCTCTGCTACAATGCATCGGATAGCAGGATTGATATTTTCCCCGATAGGATTCTGGTGATTGCGCTGGAAATTCCTTTTTATGGTGTGGGGACTCGCGACTGCCAGCTTAGAGTCTATTCTGCTGACTATTATATGAAAAAGCTGCGAAACCGGCAGAGCTGGGCACTATTTAGCCAAGCGCTGGCTGGAGCCATCAATTCCTACAACGCGGGACGGTCAACATCAACTACTACCGGCTCCATTACTGGTTCCAGTGGCATTAGCTCCTTTTCTGCAACTACACAGACCTATGACCCTGCCAAACAAGCTATGGTTAATGCCGAAAATCAGAGAAGACTGGAGCAGATGAAAGGGCAATTTGAGTTAATTAATGCTACCACTGAGGCGGTACTTCTGAAAACAACCACGCTTTTTCCGTATCAAGCAGTAGAGGGTAATGTTGTGACAAGATACATACCAGCAAGACGATACAGGATTACTGTTCCAGTCGGAGATGAGACGCACGTGTTTGAATTAGTTCCTCCTCAGATGCAGTAGGATCGCGCGTATAGGTGAGTGGGTCAGGATTCTCGTGATCCAAGAACAAATGGGATCGCCTCATTGATAATGTATGGAATTGTAATTATGAAATATAGAATGTATGTTGATGAAGTTGGAAATCCTGATCTTGGGAGTTCAGATAATCCTCTGCATCGTTTTCTAAGCCTGACAGGTGTGATAATTGATTTGAAATATGTACAGGAAATTCTGCATCCACAGATGGAGGCTATTAAGTCAAGATTTTTCAATTCCCATCCAGATGAACCTGTAATTCTGCATCGAAAAGAGATGGTAAATGCAAAACCTCCATTTGAGGTGCTCCAAGATGAAGGAATAAAACAGAAATTTGACAAAGAGCTACTAAGTCTTTTAGAGAAATGGGAATATGCTGCAATTACAGTTTGTCTGGATAAAAAAGCACACAGAGATACCTATAAAGTATGGCGATATGACCCATACCACTATTGCTTGGCAATCTTGCTCGAGAGGTTCTTGTTCTTCCTGGAACAGAGGTTGATGGTCGGAGATGTGATGGCGGAATCCCGTGGCGGTGAGGACAGGAGACTTAAGGATTCCTATAATAGATTATGGCGAGATGGAACACAATTCGTTGCACCTGAACGTTTTCAAAAAATTTTTACCAGCAGACAGCTTAAGATTAAGCCGAAGTCGAACAATATTTCTGGGCTTCAACTGGCAGATATCATCGCCCATCCGAGTCGAAATGAAATTCTGATTGAGAATAAATTGCAGGAGAGACCCTTGGCTCCTTTCGCGGAAAAAATCGTGGCAATTCTGCAAACTAAATATTATCAGCATTCAGGAAAAGTGTTTGGGAAGAAATTCGTGTAGGTACAAAAAAGGTCCCGATTGCTCGGGACCCGATGGCTTAAACCATCCACCTCCACAGTTGTGGATTGATCATATTATAATACGCAATTTGACAAAAGTCAAGTGATTTTTGAAATATTTGCACAAAGCCTAAGGTGAAACCTGGCCTGATGAGAAATCAGTAAAGAGCTTTGCGAAGATAAACACTATTCGGAGAACACATGAGTATCCCCACTATCGTATCCATGCCCGGGGACGGGATTGGAAAAATCGTACTGCCTGAAGCAATTCGCGTGCTGGAAGCGGCCGGATTCAACGCCGACTATATCCCCGCTGACATCGGCTGGGACTTCTGGATTTCCGAAGGCAACGCCCTGCCCCAGCGCACCCTCGAATTATTGGAACAACACAAAATCGGCTTGTTCGGCGCCATCACCTCCAAACCCAAAGACAAAGCCGCCGCCGAACTATCCCCCGCCTTGCGCGACAAAGGCTATGTCTATTACAGCCCCATCGTGGGCATGCGCCAGCATTTCAATCTGGACATCTGCATCCGACCCTGCAAATCCTTCCAAGGCAATCCCTTGAACTTTATCCGCAAGAAAGACGGCGGGTTCGAAGAGCCGATGGTGGACGTGGTGATTTTCCGCCAGAACACCGAATGCCTTTATTGCGGTGTGGAATGGACTAATCCTCCGAAACAGGTGCGCGACGCCTTTGCAACTCATCCCAAGTTTAAAGCGTTTAAAGATGTACCCGGACCGGATTTGGCGGTGTCCAGCCGGATTTTCACTCGAGGCGCCTGCCGCCGAATTTCGGAAGAAGCGTTCAAGTACGCCAAGAAATACGGCTACATGTCGGTCACCGTGTGCGAAAAGCCGAATGTGATTCGCGAAACATCCGGTATGATGGAAGAAGAAGCCCGCAAAGTGCATAAGGACTACCCCGACATCCAATTGTGGTCCACAAACATCGATGCCCAGATGATGTGGTTGACCAAGAATCCGGAAGATTACGGCGTGATTGTGTCCGGCAACATGTTCGGCGACATCGTGTCCGACGGTTTCGCTGGGTTGGTGGGTGGTTTGGGATTCGCCTGTAGCGCCAATCTTGGCAAGGATTGCGGGGTATTTGAACCCACTCACGGCTCCGCACCCAAGTATGAGAAGTTAAACCCATCGATTGTCAATCCCATCGCGATGATTTTAAGCGCTTGCATGATGTTGGATTTCCTGGGTGAAACCGCGAAATCCGACAAGATTCGAGCTGCGATAGCAGCCGTGGTGGCTGAAGGCAAAGTCCGCACGTACGATATGATGAAAATCCCCGGCGGACCGAATAGCATCTCCAAAGGAGCCGCTTCCACCCAGCAAATGACCGACGCGGTCATTTCGAACCTGTAGATCAGACATAATTCAGGGGTGACGTATGATCACATCGAATGATATCGAAAAGATGTTCCACCGACAGCTCGAACTGATCCAGGATCTTCGACTGCAGGAAAAAGTCGTCTATGTGTGGGTGAAAGCCTGCGAAAAAGGCGGCTGGGACAGCATCGAACAACTGAAAGCCATGCCTTTCACGCTTCTGACCAACACCCACGGCATCAGCTTCATCGAGCATACCAAAGCCGTGACCGATGGAGCGGTGGGCCTGGCAAACGCCATGATCAAGAATTACAAGACCATGCCGCACGAGATTAACATGGACCGGCTTGCGGCGGGCGGACTGCTGCACGACATCGGAAAACTGTTGGAAATCGAGCCTGATGGGAAGGGTGGTTTCCGAAAAACCAGAAGCGGCATGTGCACTCGACATCCGATTTCCGGCGCAATTCTGGTGGCGGAATCCGGATTTCCGGACGAGATTGTGAACGTGGTCGCCTGTCATGCCAAAGAAGGTGAAGGCGCCCCCAAGTGCATCGAAACCGTGCTGATCCATCAAGCCGATTTCGCCACGTTCGATCCTTTGGTGATGATGGAGAAAGGGATGTTGATACAATGACTCACTTCAGCAACTCCGGATTCCTGCGCTGCTAACACTAAAGTGGTGAGCTGCCGCCTGTTAGAAAGTTGGAAAGTCACAAAGTTGGAAAGTTGAAAATCATGGCGACTTTCAAGAGATTCGAAGATATGGACGCATGGAAACGAGCCTGTCGGTTAGCGGTAGAGGTTTATCAGCTTACCAATCAGTCGGAGCTGCAGAAAGATTGGGGCCTACGCGACCAAGTCAGGCGATCCGCGATTTCAATATCTTCAAATATCGCCGAGGGATTCGAGCGCAATTCTAATGCCGAGTTTAAACGATTCCTGCTAATTGCAAAAGGTTCATGCGGCGAATTGCGTTCTCAACTCTACATTTTGAAAGCCTTGGATTTGTTGGAAAAGAAGGGAATCAGCAGACTGATCACCGAATGCACAGAAATATCATCAATGCTTCAGCGATTAATTCGACATCTGAAATCTTCGGCAAAACAATGACTCTGCAACTTTGTAACTCTCAAACTAATAGCAAGTCTATGTCTTCCCCAATTATCGAGAAAATCATCTCCACCCATTGCGGTCATTCCGTCAAGCCCGATGATATCGCCGATGTGGAGATCGATGTCCGCGTAGCTCGCGATTTTGGCGGCGCTAATGTGGTCAAGAACCTCCAGGAACACGGATTGGCAATTGATGACGCATCCCGCACCTTCTTCACGTTCGACTGCAATCCGGGCGGCAGCGACCAGAAATACGCTACCAATCAGCATATCTGCCGAAAATTCGCCCGGGAGCACGGCATTGCCATCTATGACATTAATGCTGGCATCGGGACCCACATTGCCCTCGACGAGGGGCTGATTGGTCCCGGTGGGACACTGGTTTCCACTGATTCTCATGCCAATATCTTGGGTGCCATAGGGGCTTTCGGGCAAGGCATGGGCGACCAGGATATTGCGGCGGCATTTGCTCACGGCAAAGTTTGGTTCAAGGTCCCCCCGTCCATCAAAGTTATCCTGGACGGGCATCCCGGACCCCACACCACCGCGAAAGACATCGTCTTGGCGTGCCTGAAGCATTTCGGAGCCAATGGCATGCTGGGTTACTCGGCGGAATTTTACGGCGATATCGTGGAGGCTTTGACCCTTGACCAGCGCATCACCATTTCTTCCATGGCAACGGAAATGGGAGCTATCATTGCCCTGTTCCCGCCGAATGAGGAGGTTATTCGGTATTGTCGGCAGGTGGGAAATGGCTCCGAACCGGTATTTGCCGATGATGGTGCAGATTACGAGGAAACCATTTCTGTTGAAATTAATGATTTAACACCGCTGATGTCTCGCCCGGGTCATCCCGAGGACGTGGCGCCGGTTTCCGAATTCTCCGGCACCAAGATCGATTCCGCCTTCATCGGTTCTTGTACCAATGGTCGTTACGAAGACATGGTGGCTGCTGCGAAAATTCTAAAAGGCAGGAAAGTCGCTCCTGGCGTCGTTTTGAAAATTGTCCCGAGCACCGACAAAATCTGGCGGCGATGCTTGGACGAAGGCTTGATGACTATCTTCAAAGAAGCAGGAGCGCTGGTCGGAAATCCGGGCTGTGCCGGCTGCGCCGCCGGACAAATCGGGCAAAACGGTCCGGGTGAAGTCACTGTCAGCACCGGAAACCGCAATTTCGCCGGCAAACAGGGCAAAGGCGACGTCTGGCTGGCTTCCCCTGCCACCGTGGCTGCGTCTGCCATGGCCGGCGCTATCACGACTTCGGACAACATCCCTGCCAAAGCTGCTCTATTCGCCACCGGCGCAGGAAAAGCCGCAGTAAAAGCCGCAGCGATCCGAATCGAGCAGGCTGAGGAAAAACCGACTGTCTTCAAGGGTCGTGCCTGGGTGATACCGGTGGATAACATCGATACGGACATGATATTCCATAACCGATACTTGGCGATCACTAACCTTGCCGAAATGGGGCAATACACCTTCGACAACCTGAAAGGCTGGCAGGATTTCGCGAGGAAAGCCAAGCCCGGCGACATCGTGCTGACGGGCAAAAACTTCGGCTGCGGCAGCTCCCGCCAGCAAGCCGTGGACTGCTTCAAAAGCTTAGGAATCTCAATGATTGTCGCACAATCCTTCGGAGCCATCTATGAGCGCAACGCCATCAATGCCGGATTCCCGATAATGACCATTGACCAAGCTCCATCGAGCGCCCATAACGGTCATACCTTTGAAACCAATGTCGAAACCGGCGACAACCGTTGTCTGGAATGCAAGGAGACCTTTCCGGCAACGCCGTTTTCCAATGTCCAAATGGAAATCTACCGGCGCGGAGGCTTGCTTGGAACTTAAGAATTAGTTATATTGAATAATCCATATTCCAAATTGTCCGGGCAAGGCAAAGGCTACGCTTTGACCTTTGTCTCAGCGCTCTTTTCCGCTTCGGTCTATGGGGTGGGGAAATGGGTGACGATTGGTGTGCCTCCAGTCGCCTTGGTGGCGCTGACGTTCTCGATTTCCTCTGTCATCATGGCGGTGTGGGCGGGAAGCACAGGTCAATGGCGCGATGTGCTCCATGTCAGCAAACGGGGCTGGGCGACCATCGCCCTCTACACCGCAGTCTCCATCGCTGCCCTGATGGCGATGTGGACCGGTATCGAGCACCTGGACCCCACGGTGGCATCCTTTATCGGAAGACTGCAGACGCTGGTCTCCGTGTTCTGCGGGGTATTGCTGTTGCGGGAACGGCTCCGACTCACCGAAGCAATCGGCGGGCTCATTTTGATCGCCGGAGTGGTGATTATCAAAGCCAGCTTCGCGGTGGAATTGGACCGGTGGTTCTGGGTAATGGTCGCCAGCGGCACCCTGTGGGGCTTGAACGAAGTGATGGCGAAATTATCGATGCGCCATCTTTCTCCGGTGCCGCTGAACCTGGTTCGGAATTCTGCAGTGACCGTGTTCTACCTGTTGCTGGCTGGAGTCCAGGGACTCTCCCTGGTCAACTACGGGACATACTGGTGGGGGATTGTGGCAGTGGCTTTGGCAGGACCGATCTTTTCCAGGCTGTTCTATCTGTTCGCGCTGCAACGAATCGGAGTCGCCAAAGCCGCTTTGATCAATCAATCTCAGCCGCTGTACGTCTCAGTGATTGCTTTGGTCTTGCTGGGGATGATCCCGACGCTTCGGGAATGGGCAGGCGGCTTGCTGATTCTGGCAGGCTGCGTCATCATGATTCTGGGTCCCGGCGAAGCCGCTATTGCCCGGAAGATTGATCACATCGAAAATTGACGCCATGGACAGACATGGTGTCAGTTGTAAAGTTGGAAAGTTGGAAAGTTCAAAAGTTGAGGAATAGTGGCTACTTTCAAGAAATTCGAGGATATTGACGCTTGGAAACGAGCTTGTCGCTTGGCAGTGGATATATACCGAATCACCAGCCAACCAGCATTGCATAGCGATTGGGGAATGCGGGATCAAGTCAGGCGGGCTGCGCTGTCGATTTCATCCAATATCGCAGAAGGTTTCGAACGCAATTCGACCGCTGAATTCAAGAGGTTCTTGTCGATAGCCAAGGGATCTTGTGGCGAATTGCGCTCACAATTGTACATTCTCAAAGCATTGGATCTTCTCCCCGCAGTGGACATTGGAAAGCTAATCAGCGAATGCATAGAAATCTCAAGCATGATTCAAAACCTTATTAAGCACCTGCGGACTTTTTCCAAGTAGGGACTTTCCAACTTTTCAACTTTCAAACTTTGGAACGGTCATGCCATTGACATTTGCAGAAAAAGTGTTAGCCCGCAAAGCCGGGCTGAAGACGGTCGTGCCCGGTCAAATCGTGACGGTGAAGCCCGACCACCTTTTGACCCACGACAACACCTCCGCCATCATCGGAAAAATCGGAGCCGAGCTCGACCAGTACGGCATCGTCGATCCGGAACTGCCGATCGTCGTGCTGGATCATGTGACTCCGGCTCCGGATGAAAAAACCGCCGCCGGACACAAGAAAGTCCGGGAATTCGTCAAACGCTTCGGGATCCGGCATTTCTACGACGTCGGATTTGGCATCTGCCATCAGGTGGTGGTGCAGGAAGCCCTGGCATTGCCGGGAACTTTGATTTTGGGAAGCGATTCCCATACCTGTAGCGCCAGCGCCTTGAGCGCCTTCTCCACCGGCATTGATCGTACCGAAGCTGCCGCGTTGCTCTTGACCGGCGAAACCTGGCTCCGGGTGCCGTCGTCCATCAAGATCACCCTGAAAGGCAAGCTGAAACCGCCGGCGTACGCCAAAGACTTGATCCTGACTATTATCGGAGACATCGGCGCCGACGGCGCCACCTACCAATCGGTTGAATTCCACGGCAATGTCGCCAGTTTGTCCGTGTCCGAGCGTTTCACTATTAGCAATATGGGGATCGAGATGGGCGCTAAAGTGGCGGTGTTCCCGCCCGACCAAGTGACCTTCGAATACCTGGATTCCAAGGGTATTCCTCGCACTGCCTACGAACCCGCCTGGGCGGACCCGGATGCCAACTACGAGCGGGAGCTGGAGTACGACATGTCCAAAATCGAACCGGTAGTGGCGCTGCCCCATTCTGTGGACAAGGTCGCGCCGGTCCGCGATCATGTCGGAATCCCGTTCGATCAATGTTTCTTCGGATCGTGCACCAACGCCCGAATCGACGACATGCGGATCGTCGCGAAGATCATGGAGGGCAAGAAGGTCGCGTCAAGTACGCGATTCCTGGTAATTCCGGCGTCGAAAGCCGTATTCGAGCAGGCGCTGAAGGAAGGCATTATCAGCCTCTTAAGCGAAGCCGGGGCTGTGATTGCACCGACCGGCTGCGGACCGTGCATGGGCGCCCATTTGGGCGTATTGGCGCCCGGCGAAAAATGCCTGAGTACCGCCAACCGCAACTTCAAAGGGCGGATGGGCTGCAAAGAAGCGGAAATCTACCTGGCAAGTCCGGCGACGGTCGCAGCGTCAGCCTTAACCGGCGTCCTCACTGTCCCGGAAGTGTAGAGGACGCTGTGCAGGGTGGGGACACCCTGCACCACAAGACCAAACGAGGAGTCAATTCCAGTGTGCCGCAGGGTGTCCTCACCCTGTGGAGCAAACAACCGACAGTTGTGTCGTTCCCGCGAAAGCGGGAATCCAGTGTGCCGCAGGGCTTGCCCGCCCTGTTTCCGCCAGGTTTGAAATCCCATTTGGGATGTAACCTGGCGGGCATCAGACCTGTCAGGTTATGCTTCGCTTGTCCAAATGGACGCCTACGGCGAAACCTGACAGGAACTGTGCCTGCGGGAGCAAATGTGCAGGATGAGAAC
>Ga0153916_10001703_pt1 | contig 15951 bp, 20 predicted proteins | sample Opewatmetagenome_FD_109642 | JGI IMG/M metagenome (GOLD analysis project Ga0153916, IMG submission 109642) | Freshwater wetland microbial communities from Ohio, USA - Open water 3 Core 3 Depth 4 metaG | ecosystem: Environmental > Aquatic > Freshwater > Wetlands | place: USA: Ohio, Lake Erie...
CCATACGCCTGGCGAACGAAGCCGAGTTGGACCTGGTGGAGGTAGCCCCCAATTCCGAGCCCTCGGCTTGCCGGATCATGGACTTAGGGAAGCTCCTCTACGTAAAGACCAATAAAGGACGTGATGCACGCCGAGCGCAAACCAAAATCGAAGTTAAAGAGATCCGCTTCAGTCCAAAGACCAACATTTATCACCAGGGTTTTAAAATCCGTGACGCCCGCGGTTGGTTGCAGGAAGGCAACAAAGTCAGGGTGCGTATCCGCTTCCGTGGGCGCGAGATCGACTACGTGGACCTGGCATTGAACGACCTGAAGAAAGTCGCTGAAGAGCTGGCGGATATCTCGGCCATCGAACAAGCCCCCATCATGGAAGGTCGCAGCGTGGTAATGGTCCTGGCTCCTGCCAAGACGAAAAAAAGCAAGCCAATCGAATAATTAAAAAAAATTCTCGGGGCTGGGCGTGCAAGCCTCAACGGCTTGTGCCTTTGCCCCCGAGTTTTGTGTGAAAAGGAGTTAATCTAGTGCCTCGTAAGCAGACAACTACAAAATATAAATTGAAAACCCACAAGGCGACCTCGAAACGCTTTCGCGTCACCGGGACGGGTATCGTCGTGCGCACCAAGGGTGGCAAAAGCCACCTGCGCCGGCGCACACCCAAACGCGTCAAGCAGCAGTTCACCGAGATGATCCCGGTCAAGGGACGTGGCATTATTCAGCGCGTCCATCGCCTGGCTCCCTACCTGAAGAAGGCTGAATAGGGGTGACCCAACGGGTCGCCCGGATGCGACCCAACAAGTCGCTCGGCCCTATCTTATCCACCTTTTAGCGCGGCCGTTGGGTGCACAGAACTGGTAGCCACAGGCTGCCGGCGCCCAGGGGTTCGCAGGAGAGAAAATCATGGCTCGTGTAAAAACTGGACCTTATCGTCACCGTCACCACAAGAAAATCCTCAAGATGAACGCCGGCCAATTCGGCACACGCCACCGTCTTTACAGGCGTGCCAATGAAGCCATGCTCAAGTCCTTATGGTATTCCTATCGTGACCGGCGCCAACGCAAACGCGATCTGCGTCACCTGTGGATCGCCCGCATCAATGCTGCCGCACGGCTGAACGGCATCTCCTATAGCCGGTTGATCCACGGCATGAAGACCGCCAAAATTGGCATCAACCGTAAGATGCTGGCAGACCTGGCAGTGCGCGACCCGCAAGCCTTTTCAGCTGTCGCCACCCAGGCCAAATCTGCCTGAGCCTCTCACCCTCACACACAAAACTCCCCGAGCCCGCCTTCACCCGAAGGCGGGCTCTTTCAGTCACCTCCCCCGAGCTGCTTTCCGCCCGTCCCAATCAATGTAGATCGGGATTGGTGCAGGCTGGAGGGGGGACGTAACACTCCTCTCCCAATCCCAATTGCCCTGGATTGGGAATGGGGAGTTTGGGTGAGGGGCATTATTCGCTTATTCGTGACTTTTATCAAGGTGTGGTTTTTCGACGTATCATTGCGAATGGTTTTTTTGAGCGAGGTCGTGGATGGTTTCTTATCTTTATCCATCTTGGTGCTTCGCAGTGAATTTTATTCATGTAGACTAATTACCAGTCACGAGATACAAGGGTAGGAGAAATCGAAAAGGCTTTTCTTCCTGATTACGAATTGACTGATCCCTGATCACCTTTTTTGCCCTTATCCAGTGAGGTAAAATGTAGGCGCTGGGATAATCATATGAGCCAGATACTGAAGGAGCATGCATTCCAAACCGGCCAGGTCATTCAGCTTGCGCAGGGAGATATAACCGCCGAGCCTGTGGATGCCATCGTCAACGCTGCCAATCAATACCTGCAGCACGGGGCAGGCGTGGCGGGTGCGATCGTCCGGCGAGGTGGTCCGTCTATCCAGGCTGAGAGTAGCCAGTGGGTGCGCCAACATGGATTGGTCAGCCATGCCCAGCCTGCCTGTACCCATGCCGGTAACCTGCCCTGCCGCTATGTCATCCATGCGGTGGGTCCCATGTGGGGAGAAGGGGATGAGGACGAAAAGCTCGCTTCTGCCATTCGCGGATCTCTGCATCTGGCGGATCAATTGGGATTAAATTCAATCGCCTTGCCTGCCTTATCCACTGGCATCTTCGGTTTTCCGAAACATCAGGCTGCCCGCATCATCCTTTCTACCGTCCAGGATTATCTCGTTAGTGCTCCCGATACGCCTCTCAAGCTCATTCGCCTGGTGCTGTTCGACCTGGCTACCGTCCAGGCATTCATCGAAATTTGGGATCAGGATGATCACCTCGCTGCATAATCCCAGGATACAGCAGGTCCGCAAGCTGCAGGCGCAGGTAAAGGCGCGCCGGGAAGCACAGGCATTCGTGATTGAGGGTGTGCGCCTGGCGGAGGAAGCCCTGCATGCCTGTTGGGAAGCAGAATTGCTGTTATTCACTGGCCAGCTTGATGCGCGTGGGACTGCTGTGGTGGAGGGCTTCGCCTCAAGGGGTGTGACGGTTGAGCAGGTTTCTGACACCGTCTATAAATCGATCAGCGATACCGCAACCCCTCAGGGATTGTTAGCCGTCCTGGCAATGAGATCGCTTCCCATGCCGCTGGATGCGTCCTTTTTGCTCATTCTGGATGGCATGCGTGACCCTGGCAACCTGGGTACCATCTTGCGCACCGCCGCAGCCGCGCGAGTGCAGGGGGTATTGCTCGGCCCCGGTTCCACCGATGCATACGCCTCAAAAGTGGTGCGCGCCGCCATGGGGGCTCATTTTCGCCTGCCGATCCAGACCCTGAGCTGGGTGCAAATCCGCCACACGTTATCCGCCTCACCGTTGAACCTGCGGGTATACCTGGCGGATGCGGCAGGCGGCATTCCTTACACACAGGCAGACTTTCACCAGCCTCTGGCATTGATCATCGGGGGTGAGGCCACTGGTGCTGGGACGAATGCTACCGCATTAGCCCACGCTCGGGTACATATCCCTATGCCGGGTGGCAGCGAATCGCTCAATGCGGCCGTAGCAACCGGATTGCTGATCTTCGAGGTGCTACGCCAGCGTGGGATGTGAATCGTAAAACCAAACAATGTTACAATTAAGACAATATGGATCGCATGAACCACCGTCAGCTCCCCGAACGTAATCCCCAAACGCATGCTCAGCATCGTGTAGAAGTCTTTTGGCAGATTTTGCTACCGATGCTGGTGGGCATCCTGTTATTGCTGGCGGCTGTTGCTGCTATCGTTTTCTCTGCTCTCCAACCAGTTACCGAATTGAGCCGTTGGGCGGGTGTTTCTTTGATTTGGTTGATCCTGCCTTCCTTGTTTTTCGCCTTGATTTTGCTGGTTATCCTGGTAGGTGTGGGATATGGCATCACCATGTTACTGCGTATCACGCCTCGCTATGCCCGGGTCATCCAGCTGTATTTTGAGGTGGCAAAAAATAAAGCCTCTCAAGTTACCGATCTACTAACTGCTCCCATCATCAGAATCCACACTACTATGGCAGCCATACACTGGATACGAAAATGGAGGCGTCCGCCTGCGAATGAGCAAGGATAGATTTAGGTCCGCTAGGACGGGATAAGATGATCAGTCATCATGAAAGGGATTATTCCATGAGCAAAAAAGAAAATCAGGTCATCGAACAGGACGAATTGGTGGAGATGGACACTTCCTGGACCGGGCAGGTGCTGGTAATCGGGGCTGTTGTAGGCGCATTGACGGGCCTGGCTGGGGCATATTTGCTCATCCAGCGCGCCAGGAAGCGGGCTGAACCGCCCAACCTGAACGCCGGCGAAGGCATCAAGCTGGGATTGCTGGTGTTCGGCCTGCTGCGCCAGGTGGCGCTGCTGGGCGGCGGCGATGAGAAATAGGTTGATTGAAAAATGATATCCCATCCCACGAGCACGCAGCTTGTGGGATGTTTTTTTACCGCCCCGAAACAGGGCGAAATAAAATCCAATAATGGTTCTGGTTTTGATAACCACGGTGTAAGCTATGTTCAATTCCCGCCTGCGTTCGCTCATCCGTAAAGAGTTCATTCAGATAGGTCGAGATAAGCGTACACTTATTTTGGTGCTGGTCATTCCCATCATGCAGCTCTTTCTGCTCGGTTATGCTGCCACCAATGATGTGAGAAATGTGCCGCTGGCTGTCTACGATCAAGACCGGGGGGCCGAAGCCCGCCGGCTGCTGGAAGCTTACCGTGCAGCTGAATATTTCACCATTGCCTATGATGTCGGCTCCGAAGCGGAATTGCGTGCCCTGATTGACGGCGGGCAGGCTCGAGCAGGTCTCATCATCCCTCCCCGTTACGGTGATGACATCCAGGGCGGCCGGCCGGCTCAGGTGATGTTTATCCTGGATGGCTCTGACCCCACCGTTGCCTCCACTGCCCTGTCGGCAGCCCAGCTGATCGGTCAGGCATATTCCACGCAAGTGCTGGAAGCTCGCTTGCTGAGGCGCGGCCAGGCTACTGCTATCCAATCCCCGGTCCAGATCGGCACAAACGTCTGGTACAACCCCGACCTGATTAGCGCCCACTTCATGATCCCGGGTGTCATTGGCATGATCCTGTTCGCCCTTACTTCAATCCTGACTGCCAGCGCCATCGTGCGCGAGCGCGAGCGTGGCACCATCGAGCAGCTGATCGTAACGCCCATCCGTCCCTGGGAGCTGGTGGTTGGCAAGTTACTGCCCTACGTGATCCTGGCCCTCCTGAATGCCTTCGAAGTGCTGGCCATTGGTCATTACTGGTTCGGTGTGCCCATCCGTGGCAGTCTTTGGATGATTACGGCTGCCTCGTTGCTCTTCCTTTTATCCAGTTTGGGCATTGGGTTGCTGGCTTCCACCATCGCCAACACCCAGCAGGAGGCCATGCTCACGGTGTGGATGTTGCTTTTACCCAGCATATTTTTAGCCGGATTTTTCTTCCCCCTCGAGGCGATGCCGAAAATCCTGCAATGGATCTCATACATCTTCCCCTTGCGCTATTACCTGTTTATCATCCGCTCCTTGATGCTCAAAGGGGTTGGGCTGGCTTCGGTAAGAGAGGATGTTCTGGCATTGGCTATCTTTGGGGTGGTCATCATGACCCTGGCCTCTTTGCGTTTCCGCAAGCGCCTTGATTAAGGTCATTAAATCGGGAGGTATCCATGAAAATCGTTCGTATCATCATCCTCATCCTGTTGGTCTCAGTTATCGTCTTGGCTGTTTATTGGTATCTATCCCAACGCACCTCATCGCCGGCTGCAAGTGTCCTGACCGGATCAGGAACCGTTGAAGCGAACCAGGTAACCATCTCGCCCGAGATGGCCGGGCGAGTTATCGAGGTCTCGGTCGGCGAGGGTGATCAGGTCAAGGCAGGTGATACGCTGTTCAAGCTGGATGATACTCTCATCATTGCCCAACGCGATCAGGCCCAGACCAACCTGCAAGCTGCCCAGGCTGGCCTCGAAGCTGCCAATACTGCTGTCGACGCCGCGCAAGTGGGTGTCACCACTGCTCAGGCCCAATATGATCTGGCATTGGCAATTGCCCGTATGCAGGCCCAGCCGGCACGCAGCCTTGCCTGGGGTCAGTCACAACCTGCGCAGTTTGACCAGCCGGTCTGGTATTTCACCCACACCGAAGAGATCACCGCGGCTCTCAAAGAGGTGAATGCCGCCAATGAAGCCTTATTAGCTGCCAGTGCAAGCCTGGACTCCATGAATTCAAGTGGCATATCTCCCGACCTGGCAGCCTCAGAATCCCGCTTGGCACAGGCTCAGGCTGCTTTCCTGAATGCTTCAGATGTGCTTGATCGAGCGCAGATGCAGGATTATGCTTCTTTACAGGATGCAGCCCAACAGGCCTATGACGATGCCAGGGCTGAGCTGGATAGTGCTCAGCAAGCATATGCTGAGCTGCTCACCTCCCAGGAAGCCCAGGATATCTTGGACGCCCGGGCTAAGCTGGTCGCTGCCCAGGAACGTTATGAGACTGCTGTCGATCGCTATAATGCCCTCCGGACCGGCGAGCAAGCTTTGTCTGTTAGGGTGGCCGCCAGCACCCTGGCCCAGGCCCAGGCTAATGTCACCGCTGCAAAATCCAGGGTTAGCCAGGCGCAAGCAGCTGTTGACCAGGCTCAGGCAGCCCTGAACCTGATCGATGTGCAAATGGGGAAATTGGTCATCACGGCCCCGGTCGACGGGGTGGTCATGGCGCGCAATATCGAGCCAGGCGAAACCGTGATTTCGGGTGCCACCGCCCTCAGCCTGGGCGAATTGGATCATCTCACCATCACGGTCTACATTCCGGAGAATCGCTACGGGGAGATCATGTTGGGTGATCAGGCTATTGTCGGCGTCGATTCATTTCCGACTCAAATTTTCACCGCCCTGGTCTCGCGTATCGCCGACCAGGCAGAATTCACTCCCCGGAATGTACAAACAGTTGAAGGCCGCAGCACGACGGTATATGCGGTTGAGCTTTCCGTCCCAAATACTACCGGATTGCTCAAGCCAGGCATGCCGGCTGATGTCACTTTCCTTAAACCCGTACCATAAGAATGATTAGTATTAATATATTAGCATGCCGCAAATCCTGGTTTCCCACCTCACCAAGTCATTCGGCGCCACTCACGCCGTGAAACAGCTCAACCTGCGGGTAGAGGCCGGTGAAATTTACGGTCTGATTGGCCCGGATGGAGCCGGTAAAACCACGACCTTGCGCCTGATCTGCGGCGCACTGCAACCCGACCATGTCCACATTATCGGCACTCCCGAGCCGGTCATCCAGGTGGCTGGCATTGATATGCTTACCCATACCGACCATGCCCGGGCCCAGCTGGGATATCTTCCCCAGCGTTTTTCGTTGTATGAAGAATTGAGTGTCATCGAAAACCTGCGTTTCTTTGCAGAGGTGCGCGGTCTCACTGCCAAGGCGTGGTTGCCTCGCTGCATGGAAATCCTGCAGTTCGTAGGTCTGGCGGATTTTATCAATCGCCGGGCTGGGCAGCTTTCAGGCGGTATGCGCCAAAAATTAGGCCTTGCGGCTGCCATGGTGCACTCGCCCAGTGTGCTTTTGCTTGACGAGCCCACAACCGGGGTGGATCCTGTGACCCGCCAGGATTTCTGGCGGCTGATCATTCGCCTGCTAGCCGAAGAGGGCGTGGCTGTTTTGGTCACGACGCCTTATATGGATGAAGCTGGGCGTTGTGGGCGCGTGGGCTTCATGCGTCTGGGAGAAATTTTGGTGGAAGGCAATCCTTCAGAGCTGCGGGCATCACTGAATGGACGCATAGTCGAGGTCCATGGACGGCCCCTCCAGCTGTTGCGACAGCTGGCGCGCTCCGACGAAAACGTGGAAGATGCCCAGATGTTTGGTGACCGCCTCCATTTGCGCGTAAAAACCGGATCAGCCCTGCTGGTCAGTGAGCACCTTAAAGCGTCCATCAAAGCTCATGGAGGCCAGGCCACCCAGGTGCGCCCGATTTCCCCTCAGCTTGAAGATGTCTTCATCAGCTTGCTGGAGACCAACCAGGAACATCAGCCTCATCCGGAGGTTACCTGAGCATGTCGGAAGAAGTCATCCTCGCCCATGATCTGACCAAACGCTTCGGTGACTTCACTGCTGTGGATCATGTTTCCTTTTCCGTCAGGCGTGGTGAGGTTGTGGGTTACCTTGGACCGAACGGCTCTGGCAAGACGACTACCATTCGCATGCTGCTGGGTTTGTTACAACCCAGTGCAGGTAACGCCTCCGTCTTGGGATATGATATCGTGCGCCAATCTGAACGTGTGCGCGAGCGCGTGGGTTATATGTCGCAGAAGTTCGCCTTATATCATGATTTGACCGTAGGGGAGAACCTGGCATTTTATGCCGGCGTTTATGGCGTTGCCAGCCGCGACAGGTTGGATGCCGTCCTGGATATCATCGGGTTGCGTGGCTTGGTGAATGAGCGTGTCAGCGATCTTTCTACTGGTTGGAGACAGCGCCTGGCGCTTGGTACTGCCATTGTCCATCAGCCACGCTTGCTGTTCCTGGATGAACCTACCTCAGGCGTGGATCCGACCGCCCGGCGTGCATTCTGGGATTTAATTTATGCCGTGGTCGCCCGGGGTGTGACCGCTCTGGTCACCACCCATTACATGGATGAGGCTGAATATTGTGGTCGAGTGGGTATCATGCGCGACGGCAAGCTGCTTGCCATGGATACTCCATCGGCACTTAAGCAGCATGCCCTACCAGGGATTGCCTGGGATGTGTTTGCCCAACCCCTCTTGCCTGCTCTGACTGCCCTGGAGAATTGTCCCGCGGTCATGCGCGCTGGCCTCACTGCCGACCACTTGCGCGCGATCACCCCACCCGGCATCAAAGCTGAGATGTTGCGCGACTGTCTTGTCGAGGCCAGGATCCAGGTTGTGAGCCTTGAACATGTTGAGCCGACCCTGGAAGACGTCTTTCTGGCCTTGGCTGACACGGATGTGGCCCCTGGACAGGGTGGATGAGCTATCAGCACCCCGGTTTATTAATTTATTCTCATAATACCAACCAATAATTGATATTCATTTGCATAAATTCAATATTATGGTTGTAAATATTTAAATATTCATTGACAAATATCAATTATTGTGTATAATAATGATCGACAACAGACAGCGCAATATTACCAAAGGAGGCTGTTATGTTTGAGATTATTAGGTTGGATATGTTAGCTGAGCTGATAAAAATAGACCAGAGACACGCCCATCGAGGCTATGATTGGACCCAGGAATTTGTTAGGCCTGTGCCGGTCAAGATATCGCTGATGGACCGTGTTCTGCCTGCCATTGGGGAATGGTTGATTAGAGCTGGTAATAAGCTTAAACAACGTTCCCGTGCTCGTTTAACCACCGAGCATGCCCAAACACCAAACTTTATGATCATGTTATAAGCACGAATGGAGCCCTGGCCAATATGCCTAAATCCTTTCAACCAATCATTATCGGGAGCAACTAGAAATGAATACATTACCCACTCGATGCCCGCTGTGTGGCGGTGAAGTCACTGTCACGCGTATCTACTGCCAGGATTGCGATACTACCATCGAAGGACGCTTCACGGGTGGCCCTTTCTCCCAGCTCACCAAGGACCAGCTCTCTTTTGTTGAGACTTTCATCCGCTGCGAAGGCAAGATCACGCGCATGGAAGTGGAGTTGGACCTTTCTTACCCCACGATCCGCAATCGTTTACATGAGGTCATCCGTGCATTGGGTTATGAACCGGGCGGAGAAGAACCCATCACCGGCTTGAGTGATACCGAACGACAGCGCATCCTGGAAGACCTGGATCAGGGCTTGATCAGTGCTGAGGAAGCCATGCGGTTATTGCAGGAAAGTGAGAAGTAGTTATGGAGAAGCAATTCGTAACCACCAGTGCCTCGCCCCGCGTTATTCTACAAATCAATGGTGATTTGAGGCTTAAAGGTCAGGATGATTTTCAGGTTGTGGCAAAAGCTGATACCCCCGAGGACCTTACCGTTGAATCAAAGGAAGATCAGGTTGTCATTCATTCCAATGGCAACTGTTACGTGCGTGTTCCGCAAGCTTCATTGGTCCAGATCCAGGCGGTTCACGGTAATGCCCTTTTTAAAGCCCTGGACGGAGATATAACCGCTGAAAGCATTGATGGTGATCTCGAGCTACGCAATATCGGCAAGATCTATATTACCCGGCTGAACGGTAACCTGACTGCCAAGAACATCGAAGGTGATTGCAGGGCTGATCTAATTAATGGCGATTTGTCCGCACGCAACGTGCAAGGGGATTTCATCGTTTCCGATGCTGTGCGGGGTAACCTTAACCTCAGTAACGTCGCTGGGAGCGCCAGGGCGTTTGCGGATGGGAACGTCACGTTGCGCCTGGACCCCGCGCCTGGGCATACTTACGATTTTACCTGCCATGGTAATCTGTTTTGTCGCTTGTCTTCTGATGCCAGTGCCGAGATCAGTGTGCCGAAGGCTTCTCAGGTGATGGTTGATCTGCCGGGTATCCATGCTTCCGCTCCCATTCAATCACCATACGCCCTCACCCTTGGGGAAGGGGATGCCAAGATCACGCTTTCTGCCGATGGGAATATTGTCTTGGATACCCATGCCCCCGATTTCGAGATGGATGATTTTGATCTGGATATCAACAGTGAAGTCGACGGTATGGCCGAATCTGTCAGCCAGCAAATTACCCAGCAAGTAGAATCGCAGATGCGCATGATGGAAGAGCAGCTGGATGCTCAGCTCTCCAGTTTATCCATGCGCTTGAGCGCTGCCAGGCTTACCGCAGATCAGGCGCGCCGGATTGAGGAGCGTGCGCGTGAAGCCAGCGAGCGCGCCACCGCCCGGGCACAGGAACGCGTACGGCGCGCACAAGAACGCCTGGAGCAAAAAATGGCCGCCGCTCAACGCAGGTTGGAACACAAGCAGCAGGCATACGAGCGTGCCTCGCGCCATTCCCGCCATGGCTGGAGTTTTAATCTCCCCACGCCTCCTGCGCCCACCACCCCTTCTGGAGAGCCGGTGAGTGAGGATGAACGCCTGATGATTTTGCACATGCTCGAGGAGAAGAAGATATCCATGGAAGAGGCAGAGACCCTCTTATCGGCCCTCGAGGGTAAATCTGAATGATGTCGTCTCGTATGCACCGCGAGTGCAGATGTATTAATCTTGAACTGAAAGGTTTTGCCAAATATGACGAACGAATCTGAACGTCTTCAAATCCTGGAAATGATCGAGAAGGGTGTGATCAGCGCTTCGGAGGGCGTCAGGCTGTTAAATTCCCTTCTGGGTGAAGCTGGCGAGGCTGAGGCGCCGCAACTCAGTTCAGCCTCATCGACCTCTGTCGGATCGGCAGGCGTACAACCAGCGCCCGAGGTGGTCGAGGAAGCGGCCCCCCCTGATGCTAAACCCTCCACGCCCGCCTTCGACTACGATTCAGGGGTGGCGAAATGGCGCCGCTGGTGGTGGGTTCCTCTCACCATCGGCATAGCCATCACCGTCGCCAGTGGCTTACTGATGTTTCTGGCCTATCAGAAAAGTGGTTTAGGCTTTTGGTTTGCCTGCCTGTGGTTTCCGTTATTGCTCGGAGTCGTCGTCATCAGCCTGGCCGCTGCCAGCCGCACCGCCCGGTGGCTGCATGTCAGGGTTCATCAGGAACGTGGTGAGTGGCCGCGCACGATCGCCATCAGCATGCCGATCCCAGTCCGCTTTGTCGCCTGGATCCTGCGCACCTTTCGGCCTCATATACCCAATCTGGATAAAACCAGCCTGGATGAGGTTATCCTGGCCTTGAATAAAACCTCACCCGACCAGCCTTTCTATGTCAAGGTGGATGAAAGCGCCTCGGGTGAAAAAGTTGAAGTTTATATCGGATAGAAATCATTGTGGAGATATGGGCAAACCTGTTCTGCCCATTTTCATAGAAATTATTAGGAGGATTATATGGCTACCACAGAAGAAAGAATGCGTATCCTGCGAATGATCCAGGAAGGCAAGATCACGGCTGAAGAGGGGGCCAAACTATTGGCTGCCCTGCGTGAGAGCCGCAAGGAACCCCGTCCCATTGGAGGCATGGTTTTTACCACCAATCGTAGTGGTAAGGGCATGTTGCGTGTGCGTGTCACCGATATGGTCACCGGCAAAGCCAAGGTGAGCGTCAATCTACCCATGGGCCTGGTGGACGCCGGCATGAGTATCGCCAGCCAGTATGCACCCAACATCGATTTTGGCCAGATCGCCGAGGCCATTCGCTCAGGGACCATGGAAGGCAAGATCGTGGACGTGGTGGATGAGGAGGACGGCGAGCACATCGAGGTATTCATCGATTAAGCTCATCCCTCATCCCTACCATCCCTTAAAAATCGGAGGTATCTATGTCTGACGAAACTATTAAAAATACTTTCCAGGTCACCGCTCCTGCCCGCCTGAGAGTTTCCAATATCCGGGGCTCAATCACCGTGGAGCCTGGTGAGCCGGGCATCATTGACGTCACAGCTGTGAAGCATGGTAATTTTGATAGCAGTCGCTATAGCGTGGAGATGACCCAGGATGCGGATGGCAGCGTCCACATCGAGACCCATAGCAATGACGCCTTGTTTGGCTTCCTTTCCTACCCGCCTCGGGTGGAGTATTCCCTGAAAGTGCCCCAGGGGATCCATGTGGACGCCTCTTGCGTCAGCAGCTCCCTGGATGTGCAGGGATTGGAGGGGGTTTTCAAGTTCAAAACTGTCAGTGGAGATATGCAGCTGGCCAACCTCTCCGGTCCGCTCAAGCTCGGTACGGTCAGCGGTGATATCTCCGGCTCGCACCTGGCGGGAAGCCTCGACCTGAGCTCGGTCTCGGGCAAGGTCCGCCTGCAAGAATCCAGCTTCCCCTCTGCCGACGCCTCCACAGTCAGCGGGGACCTGATCCTTCAGACCTCCCTTTCGGATGGTCCCTACCAATTTGGCTCCGTCTCGGGTTCGGTCCATTTGCTGGTGCCTCCCGATACACATTGCAATGCCGAGCTGAACAGCGTCAGTGGTAGCATCCGCTCTTCGTTGCCGGCTACTGCCATGCATATGGGGCACGGGCTGAAAGTGACTCAGATACAAGGCGGAGGTCCTGCCGTTCGTCTGAAAAGCGTCTCTGGTAACCTATCGTTCGAGCTGGAAGGTGTCCCTGCCACCCCTGTGCAGGCGAGCACCCCTGGTCCCGTAGAGACCATCACCCCTATTCCTCCGCTGCAACCCATACTCCCTGTGCCTCCCAGCACGCCTCCCCAGGCCCCGCTCACCACAGCGGAAATCCTTCAGCGCATCGAGCGGGGTGAGTTGACGGTGGATGAAGCCCTCAAGCTGATGAAAAATCAGTCCTGAGCAGGATAACTTCGGCAAAAATGACGTCCGTGAATGACCTTCGCGGGCGTTTATTTTGTGTATAATGTCCTATGTTTTTATGAACGCTTCAGAGACCTCCGCAAAACGCCCCACTGGAATGTTCGGCTTCACCATCGTCTGGATCGGGCAGATCATCTCACTGCTCGGCACCAGCATGACCGGCTTCGCCATGACTATCTGGGCCTACGAAAAGACCAATGCTGCCACTGCCCTGGCGCTGGTTGGCTTCTTCTTCGTTGCACCCATGCTCGTTGTTTCGCCGTTCGCCGGTGCCCTGGTCGACCGCTCCAATCGCAAGCTGATGATGATGGTGTCTGACGTCGCCTCCGGGATTGCCACGGTCATCATCCTTATGCTTTTCCTCACCGGTAATCTGCAGATCTGGCACCTGTATATCACCAGCGCTTTCCAGGGCATCTTCCAATCCTTCCAATGGCCGGCGTATTCGGCGGCCATCTCCACCATGATCCCCAAGGAGCACTACGGGCGCGCCAACGGCATGCTCTCCCTGGCCGATACCGCCTCCAATATCTTCGCCCCCATATTGGCTGGCGCATTGCTGGGGATCATCGGGGTTGCCGGTATTCTCATCATTGACCTGGTTACATTCGTCTTCGCTATTGGTGCTTTGTTGTTCGTCTTTATCCCTCAGCCCCGGGTCACCCAGGAGGGCCTCCAGGCGCGCGGGAATATTTTCAAGGAAGCCGGCTTTGGCTTTCGCTATATCCTCTCCCGCCCTTCCCTCCTGGCCCTCCAGCTGGTCTTCCTCACCGGCAATTTCTTTGTTGGGGTGCCCGGTGCAATCGAGTCTGCCATGATCCTGGCCAACACGGGCAGCAGTGAGAAAGCCCTTGCCTATGTCAACTCCGCCGGCGCCATTGGAGGCGTGGTGGGGGGCTTGGTCATGAGCGCCTGGGGAGGTCCAAAACGCCGCGTGCATGGGGTGCTGATGGGCTGGTTTGTCGCCAGCCTGCTGGGCGGCGTTCTCATGGGGCTTGCCCGGGATATTCCCATTTGGGCTGTGGCCAGCTTTTTCGGCGTATTTTTCGTCCCCATCATCAACGGCTCCAACCAGGCCATCTGGCAGGCCAAGGTTCCCCCCGACTTGCAGGGGAAAGTCTTCTCCATCCGCCGGCTGATCGCCTGGTTCGTCAGCCCGCTGGCTATGCTCGTGGCGGGCCCCCTGGCTGATAGGTTGCTCGAGCCTGCCATGCGCAACCCGCAAAGTTGGCTCGCCACTTCACTCGGCTGGCTCATCGGCACCGGTCCCGGACGGGGCATGGCCCTGCTCTTCATTGTCGGTGGCGGTTTGGCGGCCCTGGTGGGGATTAGCGGTTATTTCTTCCCCATCCTGCGCCAGGCTGATACGCTGCTCCCCGACCACGATACCCTGCCCTCCGCCCCTTCTCCCAATGAGCGCCTGACTCGGTTGCAAGAGCTCATTGAGCAACGCACATCCCTGGTCGCCCAACCCGATACGCCTGAGCGCCGCTTGGCGCTCAAAGCCATATCGGCCTCCATGCGCCAGCTTGGTCAGGCTGCTATCGATCCCCCTCAGCCGGGTAAGTGACCCACACTTAATCCAGGCGGTTTTTCAGGCGATTTTCTTTTCCAGCACGATAGATGCCATGGTATCGTCGGCGTGCACGATGTCGCCCTCATAGTGGACGATGGTCCGCCAGCCCATGTCGATCCAAAAGCGCAGCGCCGGCCAGTTTTTCAGGCACACCTTCAGCCAGATGGCTTCATAGTCACCCAGCTTCCTGAACTGGTCCCAGATCCCGTAGGCCAGCTCCGACCCGAAGCGGTTTTTCTGGAAATGTGGGTGCACCACGAACATGGAGATCCATACCCGGCGGGGCATGGGGGCATCGTGAAACAGGTGGAAGTAACCGATGATGTCCTCGGCCCCTCTCAGAAAAACGCTTTGCATTTTGAAGATTTCTTTGGCCGTGTGGTTGAACCCGCCACTTTTCGTTACCAGCTGGACGAAGGCTTCCTCCGTCTCTTCGTAAAAAGTATCGTCCCACTCACCCACATAAGAACAGGCATTGAATACATTTCGTAAATGTGGGACGTCTGTCATGATTGCATCCCTCACCCATAAGCGTTCCGTCCCCCAACTTTCTGGCAAGACTTTCATGCTTGCATCCCTCTATTTATTCATGGACTGGCTGAAGGCACTCATAACCGCTCATTTTCATAATTGCGGGCTTTATTCTATCCCATTTAGCTTAAAGAATTCTGGTAGCCAGATAATCATTCCATGAAACCTGGCAAAACGCCTCTGCCCGCTTCCATTTTGGACATTTCGGACGCTCCACCTGGATATACCAGCTCGATCATGTGTTTCTTGCCACTTCCAGACGGCACCAGGCGTAAAGCGCATCATAGACGTCGAGCTGGTGGGCCAGGTTGTCATTATCTTCGGGGTAGCGCAGGCTGAAGCCGCTGGCTAAAGCTTCCAGGCCACGCCCGATAGGGTCTTTGTCGATGTCCTCGGCTACATCGGCAGCATGCACGATCGCGGCCAGGCGCAGCAACCCGGGCTCCTTCAGCCCGTACTTCAGGATGATCGACTCGAATGAGCAGCGCCCTTCGGCATGCCCCAGCTCGACCCCTGGCGCGTCGAACGGGATGGCCCCGCTCTCCCTCACCACCTTCTCGATCTGGCTGGCAGGGACGAACAGGAACTCGGCTTCGCTATCGATGAAGCGGGTGATCAGCCACGGGCAAGCCACCCGGTCGACGTGTACGTGTGAACGTGTTACCCACAGCATGGTGAACCTCCTCTTTTTCGCGGAAATTATACACTCCCCAAATCAGCATCGAAAGCCTATAATGGATGGGTTACATACCGTTGTCACATTATGAGTACGCCTCACTCGTCCTGGAAAGGTTATTGGTTTGAAGCCCATTGAGCTCGTCTTCTCCTACGCCCGGCGCTATAAGCTGGTGCTCAGCATCACCATCCTCAGCATGTTCCTGCTGGTAGGTGCCCGGCTGCTCGTGCCGCTGGCCATCCGCAAGCTGATCACCGAAGTCACTTCGCCCACCGTCTCCCCCTCCTCCTTCAC
>Ga0153916_10001704_pt1 | contig 15951 bp, 16 predicted proteins | sample Opewatmetagenome_FD_109642 | JGI IMG/M metagenome (GOLD analysis project Ga0153916, IMG submission 109642) | Freshwater wetland microbial communities from Ohio, USA - Open water 3 Core 3 Depth 4 metaG | ecosystem: Environmental > Aquatic > Freshwater > Wetlands | place: USA: Ohio, Lake Erie...
AACTTCAGGTGAAATTACCAGAAGCACTGTCAGGTCAGGATGGATTGAGATTCTCGTGTTTGCCTCGAGCAGCCACTTGAATGCGTCCCCGTTGAAGTGCTTCTGGAGGTTCGCGGCCTGGTACGCCACTGTCGAATGGTAGTACCTGTCTGATATCACGAGCTTCTTCTCTTTCAGAAGTCTCGATATCTCCTCAGTGTGCAGAACTCTGTCTGCCATGAATAGAAGTGCATCCGTATAGGGACTGATTTGGTGGGTATCTCCTTTCCTTACCGCCTTTCCGATCCACGATTCCGTAGGTTCCCTTGTCAGAACGGCCCTCTTGCCTATTCTCTGCGCGACGAGCCTAGCGACCGAAGACTTGCCCGAGCCGTCGATTCCCTCGATTACAACAAACCCCGTCATGGAAGCACATGATGAAGGCAGACAGGCAGTATTAATGATTTCAGGGTAGTCGAAGAACTCTAGCTAGTGCGGTCCAGCACTTCATTCACCATCTCATCGACTCGCTGGATCCTCTCATTCTCTCTTGGCACGTTGGATACTCGCACCTCCCTGAAACGCATCATCCTTGATTGCACCTCCTTCAGGTAAGCCTTCATGCGCGTGTTCCTCGCGCGATACTTTCCTGTGACCTGCTTCACGACGAGCTCGCTGTCGAGGAAGAAGTGGACCGTCTCTCTTGAGTGCACGCAAGCTCTGTCCATGGCAAGTATCAGCGCCTGGTACTCCGCGTCGTTGTTGGTCGCCACACCGATCGGACGCGCGCCAGAGTCTATCAGGCCCCCCTCATCATCGTAAATCGAGAACGCAATCGCCGCAGGGCCAGGGTTTCCTCGGGCCGCCCCGTCTGAGAACACGCGGATCTTCTTCGGTTGGCCCGTGGGAACGCCTCCTTGCTGGACCGGTATCGTGCGGCCAACATCATTTACGTGTTGGTGGAGACTTCACTCATCAGATGTGGACGTCCTTCACTACTGGCCTCCTCTTGCCAAAACCGATAGGTTATAAGTACGAACGAGCACGTTACAGGCACATTCAGGTGGTATACTGGTAGTCGCTTACGTCCTCATCACGACCGCGACGGGCAAGGACAATTTCGTCCTGGAGAACTTGCGGAAGATCCAGGGTCTGTCGGAAGTGCACCAGCTATTCGGCCAGTTCGACTTGATCGTGAGGATGGAGACGCAAGACTACGATGTCCTTTGTGACGAGGTCCTGGGCAAGATCAGGACGATTCCTGGTGTCACAAGCACGCGCACTTTGATTTGCGCCAGGTTCAAGAGGGCCTAGACGCCGAATCTGTCTTCTTCTTGTACGCCCGCCAGCTGAAAATCATCTCTCTCGCTGCTTTTGCCTCGTCCAGCCGCCTTCGAGCAGTGTTCACAGGGGCGTCATGGAGCAGTCTTGGGTCCTCCTTGAGGATGGACTCACACGCATCTACGAACCTGTCCAGCGTCTCCTTGGATTCGGATTCGGTGGGCTCGATCATGATGGCTTCGTCAACTATGAGGGGGAAATAGATAGTTGGTGCGTGGAATCCGTAGTCCAGCAATCGCTTCGCGAAGTCGAGCGTCCTCAGCCCTTTCTTCTTCAGAGGCGCTCCGCTGAGGACGAACTCGTGTTTCCTGAGATCGGCGTAAGGTAACTCGAAGTCCCGCTTGAGCCGCTCTTTCAGGTAGTTCGAATTCAGGACTGCATTCTCCGATGCGGAAACCAGGCCCTTCCCTCCCATCATTCTGATGTACGCGTATGCGCGCACAAGTATAGCGTAGTTGCCGAAGAACGCCCTGACCTTGCCAATGCTTTTCGACCTGTTGCTGTCGAGGGAATATACGCCGCCCTTCTCAACGATTCTCGGGATCGGCAGGAATTCGTCAAGCCTCCTCTTCACTCCCACCGGTCCAGCACCCGGTCCGCCGCCACCATGCGGTGTTGCGAATGTCTTGTGCAGGTTGAAATGGACGATGTCGAAATCCATCTTCCCAGGCGAGGTCTTGCCCATGATCGCGTTCAAGTTCGCTCCGTCGTAGTAGAGCAGGGCACCCGCATCATGGAGGATGCCAGCGATTTCCTTGACGTTCTTCTCGAACAGACCCAGGGTGTTCGGATTCGTGAGCATGAATGCGGCTGTGTCCTTCGACACTGAGGACTTGAGCGCCTCTACGTCCACGCATCCGTCCTTCGAAGGCAGGTCCAGCACGTCGTACCCGACCATCGCCGCACTTGCCGGATTTGTTCCATGCGCAGTATCGGGGAGTATGATCTCCTTTCTTGTCTCCCCGTTCGCCTCGTGGAACGCCCGCACGATATGGACTCCAGTGAATTCGCCAGCCGCTCCGGCCGCAGGCTGGAGTGTGACCGCGTCGACTCCTCCGATCTCGCAGAGCATTCCTTCGAGCTCGTGCATCAGCCTCAGAGCTCCCTGTATCGTCGAGGGATCCTGAAGCGGATGGATGTCGGCTACCGTCGGCCATGAGACAACATCGTCGCAGATCTTGGGGTTATACTTCATCGTGCAAGACCCGAGCGGGTACATTCCGTTATCGACGCCGAAGTTCATCTGCGAGAGGTTGATGAAATGCTTCACCACGTCTCTCTCCGGAAGATCCGGGATGTCGAGCCTGGACCGGACGACTTCCCCAGGCAGAAGTCCTCCAAGCGTCGGATCGAAACTCTCACCCGCAGTCGGTTTCTCGCAGCTCTCAAAGAGCAGCGGGACATCGTGGACTGCCTGGTGGTACCTCATGTAATCGCCTCCAAAGCAGAGACGAGCTGGTCGTGGTCATGCTTTGAATGCATCTCGGTCGTGCAATACAGGGTTGAGTCTTTGAGCTCTGGGAAAGCCTCTCCGAGGCGCATGCCGCCGTGTACTCCACGCTTCAGAAGCTCTCTGTGTATTCTGTCTGGATCGCGATTGGAGGTGACTACGAACTCATTGAAGTGGGTTGCTTTGAAATGAGGGGCCTTGAATCCTTTGATGGACGCGATTCTCCCGGAAAGGGAGCTCATGTTCTCTACGTTTCTGCGAGCGATATCTATCAGACCGCTCCTGCCGATGATCGCCAAGTGCGCTGCCGCAGCGACTGCGAGGAGGGCCTCATTCGTGCAGATGTTAGATGTGGCCTTGCTCCTGCGTATGTGTTGCTCTCTCGTCTGAAGGGTCATGCAGTAGGATGTCCTGCCTTCGAGGTCGCTGGTCATGCCGATGATTCTCCCTGGCATCTTGCGAACATGCTCCTGCTTGCATCCGAACAGGCCGATCGTGGGGCCGCCCAGATTCATTGGCGTTCCAAAGACCTGCGCGTCGCCGACGACGATGTCCGCTCCCATCTCTCCCGCAGGCTTCAGCAGGGCAAGCGACAACGGATTCACACCAATCACAAGAGTCTTCTGACCAACGATCCTCCTGATCTCATCCCAGCGTGTCTCGATTGGCCCGAAGAAGTTGGGTGTCTCGAAGTAGAACCCCGTCACGGAGTCGTTCATCCTCGACCTTAGGTCCTCAAGGTCGACAAGACCCGAAAGCGGATCATAGGCGACCTCATCTAGACTGATATCCGCGCCCTTCGCGTAAGTCCGGGCGACGACCTTCTTCTCGGGACTGATGGCCCTGCTCATCAGAAACCGGTTTCCACCAGATATCCTGTGGCTCATGAGCACGGCTTCGCCAAGAGCCGTCGAGCCGTCATACATGCTCGAGTTCACGACGTCCATCGCTGTGAGCTCCGCCATGAACGATTGGTACTCGAAGAGTGATTGGAGCATCCCTTGGCTGATCTCCGGCTGGTAGGGCGTGTATGAAGTGATGAATTCGGACCTCGATACGATTGTCCTGACTGCAGCCGGGATGAAGTGGTTGTATATCCCCGCACCTAAGAAGCTCGGCATTGAAGACGCTGCTCTGTTCACGGACATCATAGACTCAAGCTCGCGTCTTAGGTCGATCTCGGACAGTCCGTCTGCGAGCCTCAGCCCGTCAATCCTCACTTCTTTCGGAATGTCCTGAAACAACTCATCGACAGATCTTACCCTCATCTGTTGGAGCATCTCGAGAGAACACTCGGACAGAGGCATGGGCTTTTGATTGAGATGCTATCGTAAAGCCTTTTTGCAGTAACAAGGAGGCGTCTACAGTCTCTGACTTGTTGCCATAGACCTCAACCGATCCAAGAAAGTGGGCATGCCCTCAATGTCTTTGACCTCTTTCTTGGACAGAATGACTATCTGAGTCCTCACTCTGTCGTTCACCTTGACTCCATTCGCCTCAAGGCCCTCCTTCAACATCCTGGCTAGCTGTCCGCCACGCCTGTCCCAGTCCGTCAGTAGGACCGCAGCCTTCGATTCCTTTGACAACTCCTCACAGAACCTGAAGATGGACTTGCCTTTGTTGAGTGGCGTCACGTTCTTCGTGATACCGATCTTCTTCAATGCAGCGACATCACGCACACCCTCAACTATGACTGGCCAGTGCTCGGAAAGCTCCTCTAGCTCCTGAAACACTTCCTCCAGCAGCTCGAGGCGCTCCTCCGGAGAGAGCGTTCAGTCACCTCCGAGTAGCCGTCGAACCTCTCGTGCAGTCAAGGGGAGGCGGATGACTTTCAATGACGATTTCTCCCCTCTGAGTATCTTGATCGTGTCGGTCCGTACCGACAGTCTCTCCGCCAAGAATCTGATTAGCTCTGAGTTCGCCTCCCCGCCCTTTGCAGCAGCCGCTATCTTGACCTGCAGGGCCTTTCTCCAAGGATTGATGCCGACGATCTCAGTCCGACTAGCTTCTGGAGACGCGTCTACGACTATGGTGCAGTATTTCCCGTGCTCCGTAACGTAACTTTCGGACTCCATGCAATGCTCCAGTCGAACATGCTATCCAGGAGTATTATTCTTTGTTGCATGCAGCCTGCGCATAATCATAAAATACATTGACCGTGTATGCTTGAGATGATGCCTAACGAGAGGGGGGACATGAGCTACGAGGCCATCATGGGGCTTTTCCGGCAGGAGAACAAATCCTCTCAGCTGATCAAAGTCGAACCCACAGTCTACGACAAGATGGGAGACTACATCAAGTCCCTCAGAAAGGAGAGCGAGCGCGAAATCGCAATGAACCCAATGTCGCAGGCGAGTATGATGCTCAACGATCAGCTCAAGAAGGCGATTGACAAGGCAAAGAGAGTCTACGAGCTGAGGCAGAGGAAGATCTCCCTGCTGGCTTTGAGGAAGGTCGCGGGGGACAACCCGGACACTTCGAATCTCACGCCCGACGAGCTGGTGCTATTCGCCAGTCTGAGCTCGGTTCTTGGCGCTCACAAGGACTCTAAGGCTGACTTCGAGGAGCTGGGGCCCAGGTTCACTCAGCCCAGAGACGTCGACGTTCTACCAGAAGTCCCGACAGACGGTACTTGCGAGAAGAAGGGAACCTCAAGGGCTGAAGCTGAGGCTGCCGGGGATCTCGTGCTCGTGCGCGTGCTCGAGGACGTCCCGACATTCGCCGGCGTCGACAAGGACTACAAGCTGAGAAAGGAAGACGTCGTATCCCTTCCTAAGAACATCGCGGGCACTCTGTTGTCCCACGGTAAGATCAAGATAATCGGCTCAGCCTAGCTCGTACGGCCCACCAGCGTCTCCGTGTTCAACGACTTCTATGCGGGGACTGTGCCTGGACCTCTTCATCTCGCGCTCAACCGCCTCTTTGGCCTTCTCGGGGGTGTTGTTGTCTTTGCTCAGGTGGACTAGAATCACCCGTGCTGTCTTCTCGGATGATGATCTGAATGACAGCGCACCGGCATCGTCGTTTGACAGATGACCATGGTCACTCTTGATGGCCCTTTTGAGGAAATCTGGGTAGTCCCCCCCAGTCAGCATCTTCTCGTCGTAGTTGGCCTCCACCAGCATCAGGTCGGAGTGAGACATCTCATCGATTACGTTCGGCGTGACGCATCCGAGGTCCGACGCGACGCCGACCTTCTTTGATTCGCACGAGACTGCGAATGCTACTGGTTCAGCGGCCAGGTGTTTGACCTTGAACGGTCTCACGGCGAGCCCGTTCAATGAAAAACCACTTTCCGCTCTGATCGTCCTTGTCTCGATCCCGTCCAGAGTTGTGAGCGCGAGCGTGCCGTGAGTCGCGTAGACGGGCAACTCGTGCTCGGCACAGAACCTCCTGACGCCCCTGGTGTGGTCTGTGTGTTCGTGAGTCAACAGGACAGCCTCGATTTGCGTCGGCTCAGCGCCGAACAACGACAATCTCCGGTCGAGTTCCTTGCATGAGAGCCCCGCATCAATCAAGACACCCGAGCGCTCGTGCGAAATGAGAATCGAGTTGCCGCTGCTTCCGCTGCAGAGAACAGCGACAGATAGACCGTGCATCCAGCGTTGTGAATGTGATTGGCCGTGATAAACTCTCCGATTTCCGCCATTCGTCATGGATGAACTTCTGCTTCTGGGAAAGGAATCGCTTTAAGCTGTTTGGCTCCCTTTTATCTAGGAGAATCCTATTGTCCTCGCGCCGGCGAACGAGGATTCTGTCCGTCAGTGGAGGGGTACTTATGATCTCGAAGAAGAACATGCTCAGGATCTTGGACAGAAGCGATTTGGAAGCCATCCACGGAGCCACTCTGAGGGTGCTCCAGGAAACGGGCATCAAGGTCAACTCCGATTACGCTCTTGATATTCTTGCGCGAAACGGCTACGAAGTGGACAGGAGCACAAGCATAGTGAAGATGCCCGAGTCCAAGGTAATGGAAGCAGTGAAGAGCTGCAAGCGGAATTTCAAGTGGCACGGACGGAGCGATAAGTGGACTGTCGACTTCGTTGATGGAAGAACCAAGTTCGGACCTGGTTCTCAATGCCTCTATTACATAGATCCACAGACGCGCGAGACCAGGAGTTCGTTGCTGAAGGACGGCATACTGGCTTGCAGACTCCTGGATGCCCTTGACACGGTATCCGTCGCTTTCGTCCCGATGTATCCCCACGACGTTCCGGTGGAGGCAATGAGCGTCGTGACGTGGGCCGCCGGACTGCTTAACACGGGGAAGCTGACATACGGCGGCAGCGCGGAGGACTCCGAATTCGAGCTGATGCTCAGGATCGTGGAGATACTCACCGGGGACCGAGAGACCATGAGAAAGAAGGCTTTGTTCCCTGGTTACATCGATCCAATCAGCCCACTAGGTCAGGACGACGGGATGGTCAGGATCCTGCTTCGATACTCCGAGTGGAACCTCCCAGTGTTCGTGATGGTCATGGCTCTTGCCGGAGGCACGGCGCCCGCTTCCCTAGCCGGGCTGCTCGTCCAGCAGAATGCGGAGGTTCTGAGCTCGATAGCGATATCAAAATGTGTGACGAAGTCGCCTAAGATAGTCTACGGCTCGGTCTCGTGCCCGTTGGATATGAAGACCGGCATTGCGGCCACCGGCTCTCCCGAGTTCTCGCTGATTGGGGTCGGAGCGATTCAGCTTGCGAAGTTCTACGGCCTGCCGAGCGACATGGGCGTCCAGAGTGACTCGAAGATGGTGGACGCGCAGACATCCTATGAGAAAATGCAGGCCGCGATGATGGCGGTCATGTCGGGCGCGGACCTCGCGGAACTCTTCTTCGGTTCGACGGAGGCATTCAACGCATGGTCCCCCGTGCAGTGTGTTATTGATGATCAAATCGCATCGAACGTCAACAGGATTGCTCAGGGCATCGAGGTGAACGACTCGACGCTTTCGGTGGATGTGATCGCGAAGACGGGCCCGGGAGGGAACTATCTGAAGAACATCGAGACGTTGCGTCAGTTCAGGAGAGAGCATCTCCAGCCCAAGCTCTCCGACCGGGCCACGAGACAGCAATGGACCGCTGGTGGCACCAAGGAGACAAGCGAGAGGGCCAAGGAGAGGATGATGACCCTCCTCAACTCACATACTCCTGAGCCTCTCGAGACCGAAGTCCGAAAGAGCATAGACACTCTGATCAAGGAATACTGGAAGAGCTGCAGCGCGGACGCACTTGAGAAATGGGTTTGAGATGATTCCTTCTTAAGCAACGGCCGATGCCGTGAAACCTCCCCTTTTTGGAATAGAGACATGGTGGTCCTGACAAGGGTCAGGAGGAAGTTGGTCAAGATGTCAGAATTCGCAGAGAGATTCAAGATACGGAAACCAGTCGACACGATGAGCGAGAACGACAAGCGCACGATTCACGAGGCCGCCCTTGAGGTTATGGAGACCGTGGGCGTGAGGGTCCACAGCAAGGCCGCCAGGGAGGCCTTGAAGAAGGCAGGAGCCGCCGTGGACAGCAAGAGTCCGGACGTCAAGTTCCCGAAGGACGTTGTGAAGTCACTCCTGAGCAAGGCCCCTCAGACGATAGTCCTGGCCGGGAGGACCAAGGAGTTCGACTTGCCTCTTGATGGCACACACAGTTACTACACAACGGATGGTTGCGGCGTAATTGTCTGGGATTCAGCGACGAACACGAGACGAAGGCCAATCCTTGAGGACATCAGGCGGACCACGGTCATCAGCGACTATCTGCCATATCTGAGCATCTACGAGCCCATGGTCGTGGCATCCGACTTGCCAGAGAAGGTCCATGTCGTCAACGGGATGAAGGTCGCGATGGAGAACACGCAGAAACACCTGCTTTCCGAATCGACGACGACTCCTCATGAGGCAAGAACTCAGGTCAAGATGGCCGCGGAGATAGTTGGAGGCGTTGAGGAGCTGAGAAAGAGACACTACATCTCCGCGATGCTGTGCACCATGTCTCCGCTCATGCTCGACGGTACTGCGACCGACGCCGCGATGGTCTGGGCTGAGAACCATGTGCCTATACACATCACCGGCATGGCTCAGGCCGGGATAAGCGGGCCGGTGACTATGGCTGGAGACCTCGTGGTGAACCATGCTGAGACTCTCGCGGTCGTCTGCATAATGCAAGCCCACTCTCCCGGTGCACCGGTGATCTATGGGTCCGTGCTCACGAGCATGGATCCGAGGACGGGCTCGTACATGGGAGGCGCTCCTGAGAGCACTCTGTTGTGCTCAGGCGCCGTCCAGATGGCCAGGTACTGCAAGCTCCCCAACTCAGTCGGAGGGTTTGGTTCGGGCGCTAAGATTCCCGGCGTGCAAGCTTGTCTTGAGAACGTGACGATGGCGATGGACTGCGCGAGAGTCGGAGGCGAGGTCGTTAACGGTCTCGGCGTTCCTGACGGATCCACATTGCTCTCCTACGAGCAGCTTCTCTTAGACCATGAGATCGCCAGGATGGTCGTCACGATCTTCAAAGGGTTCGATGTGAACAGGGACACGGTCGCCCTGGACCTGATAAAGAAGGTCGGCATCGGAGGGAGTTATCTGGCCCAGATGCACACTCTGAAACACATGAAGGAGATCATGATCCCGATGCTGTGGAACAGCGATCCCTATGACATGTGGGTGAAGAAGGGAGGAAAGGATGCGATGGCCGTTGCGAGGGAGAAGGTGAACCAGATCCTCGAGACGCACAGGCCGGTTCCTCTGGACACTACCGTGTCAAGCAGATTGGGGGCAATCGTGAAGGAGTTCGCGAAATCATAAACGGGCAATTCACCCGATGTTTCACATATCGGAGATCGCTCGGGATAGACCGGCGGTCTCCATATGTGATTTATTATAATTCTCTTAATATTATTGTTTGAGACACCGAGATGCTTGGCTGCGCCTGGTCCGAGATGAAGGATATGGGAACGCCTAGCCAGATATTCGCCGAAACCTCAGTGTCCACGATAGCTTTATTAACGGTCAGCATATTCAGCGCACCTGTGGGCCTGTAGCTCAGCTAGGTAGAGCAATCGGCTCTTACTTCTGTGCCGTCTGGCTCGAAGGGGATACCGAAAGGTCAAGGGTTCGAATCCCTTCAGGCCCGCCATCCTTGGTATCAAAGGAGCCCGGAAATGGCAGCAAAACATCTGTATTTTGTCGGAACGGCGGGTTGCGGAAAGAGCACTCTGACAAACGCCTTTCTGTCTTGGCTGAACAATCAGGGCTATGATGCGATCACTGTCAACCTGGATCCCGGTGCGGACAGCCTCATGTACCCGCCAGACGTCGATGTCAGAGACTGGGTGAAGCTGAGCGAGATCATGGCGGAATACGGACTGGGCCCAAACGGGGCGCAGATTGCGGCCGCAGATATGATGGCCTTGAACATCAAGGAGATTTCACAGGTCGTATCGGGATTCGACACGGATTACGTTCTGATCGACACGCCAGGACAGATAGAGCTTTTCACATTCAGGCAGAGCAGCAGGGTCATCGTCGACGAACTCAGCGGTGACAGCGGCATGCTGGCGTTCCTGTTCGATCCAGCAGTGGCGAAGACCGCAAACGGCTACGTCTCCTCTCTGATGCTAGCGGCCACCGTGCACTTCAGGCTCCCAGTCCCGATGATGTCTCTCCTCTCCAAGGCGGACTCGTTGTCGGAGGCCGATAGGGAGAGGGTGGAGCTATGGAGCAAGGACTTCTACGCGCTCTTCAGCGCTCTGCTCGACGAGTCATCGGAGGCGCAGACGCAGGCAAGCGTTGAATTCCTTCAAGGGCTCGAGACCGTCGGGGCGGGCAGGCCCGTCATTCCTGTGAGCTCGGACACTGGTGAAGGACTCGAGGACGTCTACTCCGAGGTGCAGATGGTGCTCGAAGGAGGAGAGGACATCGAAAAATGATCCTCTCCCATATCACGTGGCTCTGACCGCTCGCGCGACCTCTGCTCCAGATTCAGAGAGAGCGACGATGATCTTACCAGACTTGACATTCGTCGAAATCAGTCCCGCCTTCCTGAGCTCTCTCATGACCCTCTCGACTGGCAGTCTGTTGCCGGGACTGATAGAATTCACTAGGACGTCAAATGTGACTTGTTGTCCCCCTATGCCTCTGATGAACTTCACCTGGGATGGTGTGAACCTGTCCTTTGCAGTGAGGCCCTTGAGCACGGGCAGCTTCGTGACCTTCTCGTCACAGTGATACGCCTCTATGCCGAGCCTGAACGCTGCGAACAGCGCGGCGTCACCCATGAGTTTGTCGCCGCCGCTGATGTTCAGGACGATATCGTTCTTCATCCCGCGGTCGTCCTTCGCATGCCTTACCAGGGCATCTGATATCTCGTCTACGATGTCCATGAACCCGTCGACTCTGAGTTCTTCTTCGACGACGTCGTGTCCGGCCATCTCCTCCAGCCTCCTGATATTGTCGAAGGCCTTCGACTCGATGGCTTCGGGTCGACCGAGCAGAACCAGCCGTTCATACGGCAGATACTTCATCGCCTGGACGACCTTCTCCAGATCGTTCTCGCCGAAAGTCGACAGAAGGATCTTCAATCGCCATCACCGAGCAGGAGTTCGGTGGACTCTTCAAGCTTGACGATCTTCTTCCTCGAGTCCAGGGGATGTCTTTCGAGCCGCACTGCCCCTTTCGCGATCAGGTTCTTCAGGTGATGGTTGACGGTCGCCTTGTGCTTGCCAACGAGTCTCGCGAGTTCGATCTCTGTCAGATCCTTTGACTTGTTCTTGATGAGAGCCTTGAGGGTCGACCGCTCCTCGCCTGAGAGCACCTGGCTATACTCCATCTTGAGAAGTGGCAGGTGAATCTCCTCATAGGTCAGGTCGTGTACGTAGACTGTGGGCACACCCTCCAGGATGCATGCGAGCAGCGCGGCAGAAGAAGTGGGCCTTGTTCCGCCCGCTATGTTGAACACCGCGACTTCCTTTCCCTCACGCTTGTGCTTTCTGATGTCTCCCCTGATCTTCACCGTGATTCTCTTGAAGTCGAATGGGTCCTCGAGGTCGATTGCATCGGCGGCTATCTTCATTGCTCTGCAGTAGTCTAGCACGCTTTTCTTCGATTCCGCCACCTTCTTCACCGCATCGGAATCGTTCTTGTCCGCGCCGCAGTAGAAGACGACTTTGTCCACATCAGGAGTCGACCTGATGGTCGGAATGAGTGACTTCGGCCTGTATCCGAGAGTTCCGAACACCGCAACCATTTGATTCCCCGAGATATGGTATGGCTGAGCGCATCTTTATCTTTTGTGATACCGTAAAATTAATTCTAATACGAATTATATAAGAAGCGACCCTGGGGCAGTATCGTCCTTTCTGATACGGTCTGAGCATCGAATGAAGGCAGGTCGTCATGCTCTCAGCCATCATGGATTTGAAGAACGAGCTCGGGACCAGAAGGTACAAGCACATCTTCCTTGACGCGGAGGGCACACTGTATGTGCCGAAGGGCGGCCGATCGAGATGGGAGTTCTGGGCTAACCCTTCACCTGAGGGCGCAGAGCTGTTCTTCGAGCTCGACGCGGGCGTTGAGGATGCTCTGCGAAAGCTACGCAGGAAAGCACAGACGCTCGGCCTAGTCTCATGGAACTCGGAGCCGGTTCTGAGGGCGTTGCTTCGCAAGTTCAATCTTCGAGAGTACTTCGACTGCATATTGATCAATGGAGACAAAGGGAAGAAGATCGAGGGATACCTTCTGAAGAAGGGTCTCAGAAAGGAGGAGGCGATCATGGTCGGGGACATGCCCAATCTCGACCTCTATCCTCTCAGGAAGGCCGGGATAGATGCCATCCTGGTGGACAGGGAATACAACTGGTATGCGAAGGCCGAGCGCATCAAAGGAATCAACGAACTGCCTGATTGGCTCAGGATCGCAGACCTCGCTGACCGGATCGAGAAGGACAATGGGCACAACTCCACGCTCGATGACTTCCTGTCAGGTGATGAGCCTCGCAAACCTCCGACCAAAAGTTTGATTGCATCCGCAGGGTCATGAGGGTGGCCTGAGAGAGATAAGGTAGCTGAGTTCATGGTGAGGATAACAGCGTACGGAGGCGTCGACGAGATCGGGGGAAACAAGATACTTCTTGAAGACAGGGACACGAGGATATTCCTGGACTTTGGAGAGCCCTTCGGGATGGCGGAGAACTACTTCGTGGATTTCCTGAAACCTCGGGATAGATTCGGTCTGAGGGATTACTTTCATTTCGGGATGATCCCGCGCATCAAAGGGCTGTATGATGCGGACTGGCTCGAGGACACTGACATGAAGCACGTTCCGCCCGAGTTCGACGCGATATTCCTCTCGCATATGCATTACGATCATGCGCGGCATGTGAGGTTCTCTGACAGGAAGATACCCGTATACCTCGGCTCTACGGCGGACACCATCAGATCTTCTTGGGAGTTCACGGGAGCCTCAGTGGATTTCAGAGAGCACGACTATCGGACTTTCAGAACTGGCTCGAAGATCAAGGTCGGGTCCGTCGAGGTTGAACCGATACACGTCGATCACTCCGTCCCAGGCGCCTACGGTGTCCTGGTCCACACCTCCGAAGGATGCGTGGCATACACTGGAGATCTCAGGGTCCATGGCCCGCGCGCAGACATGACGCGCGAGTTCGTGGCGAAGGCGTCGAAGGAGAGGCCCATCGCGATGATTTGCGAGGGAACCCGTGTGTCGGATACTGACAAGAGGGAAGTCCTCTCGGAGAAAGGTGTCGAGGACCGAGTCAAGAAGCTGATGGCGACCCACAAGAAGCTGGTGGCGGTGTCCTTCTACCCGAAGGATGTCGACAGGATGAGGACCTTCAGGGATGTCGCCCGCGCTTCAGGCAGGAAGTTCGTTGTGTCCGCGAAGGTCGCCTGCCTATTGGAGTCACTGAAGGGGGACAAGAACATCAAGGTGCCTGACCCAATGAGGGACCCGAACATGCTCGTCTACGTGCGGACAGGCATGCCCAGGCCCTACGCATTCGAGAAGCAGTACATGGACAAACTCGGCTCCAGCGACCACGTGGTCGATTCCGAATACGTTGCGAAGCATCAGAACCAGCTGATTTACCACACTGACTTCTCGCAGCTTGCTGAGTTGATTGACGTGAATCCCAGCCCCGGCAGCTTGTTCATCAGATCCATGAGCGAGCCCTTCGAAGAGGACGACGTCCAGGACGAGGTCCTGAAGAACTGGCTATCGTCATTCAAGATGGACTTCCATCAGGCACACGCCTCAGGCCATGCCAGCAAGGGTGAGATATTCACGATGATCCGGGCGATCGCGCCCGGTGTCGTCATCCCAGTACATACCGAGCATGCCGAGCTCTTCCCCAGATGCGGAAGGAAGGTGCTTCGCCCACTGCCCGCGAAGACCATCAATATCAGCTAGGCAAGGCCTCGCGAAGCATCGAACTTCTTGGTAGCCGCCAATCGCTTAAGAACGTCCAATTTTGTCTCCTATCTCATTACATCTCGGAGCAGTGACCCGTCGATGCACGCAGTCGTCAAGCGGAAGAGGGAGCCAGGGGCAGAGATCGAAGAGGTCGACAAGCCTGTCCTTGGCAAGGGCGAAGTCCTTGTCCAGGTTACGAACACCTCAATATGCGGTACTGACGTGCACATCTGGGACTGGAATCACTGGGCGCAGAATCGCTTGAAGAAGCTGCCAATAATCTTCGGTCACGAGATGTGCGGACGGGTCGTGGAGACCGCCCCCGGCGTCAAATCGATAGGCGTCGGAGACATGGTTTCGGCGGAGACGCACATCGTGGACGGGACGTGCTACCAGTGCAAGACAGGCAGGATGCATATCTGCAGGAACGTCAGGATCCTCGGGGTGGACACGGACGGCGTGTTCGCGGAATTCGTGAAGCTCCCGGAGCTGAATGCCAGAAGGCTCCCGAACGGACTCGATCCTCATCTCGGCTCACTTCTGGAGCCGCTGGGGAACGCCACGTTCACGGTTCTCCCGGACGAATGCCTGAATGATATCAAGGGGAAGAACGTCGTGGTCGCCGGTTGCGGCCCGATCGGCCTGATGGCCATCGCTGTCCTCAAGGTCTACGGGGCGAAGCAGGTCATCGCCACGGAACTCGCGAGCGAGAAGGTCAGGTTCTCCCTCGCCAGGAAGATGGGTGCCGACGAGGTCCTGGACGCTGCAATGAGTACTGACGCCCTTGTCAACGAGGTCAAGGGTCTGACGGACGGGAACGGGGCGGACGTCTGTCTCGAGATGTCGGGAGCTGCGCCTGCATTGAAACAGGTCTTAGAGATGCTCACCCCGGGAGGAAGAGTGTCGATCCTCGGGCTGTACGGCGACCCTGTAACAATCGATGTGAACAACGCAATCACTTTCAAGTCTGCGACTGTTCACGGCATCACCGGCAGAAGGATGTTCCAGACCTGGGACCAGATGTTCAAGATTCTATGGAGGAAGGATTTCAGGGAGAAGCTTTCATCTATCGTCACCCATACCTTGCCGATCAGGGACATCGAGAAGGGCATGAAGTTGATTCGCACCAAGCAGGCTGCCAAGGTGTCCTTGAGACCCGAATGGTGAGGAGATGGCCGGGAGAGACCCCACAGGTTTTCTGAAGTCCGAATACGACCAACTCGTGAGCGGCGAGCTTGATTGGAAGCTGCGTGTGTTGAAAGGTCCGAGCACTCCGAGGTGTGTCGTCGATGGCAAGAAGGTCATCATGCTCTGCTCGAACAACTACCTGAGCCTGAGCAATCATCCGAAGGTCAAACGAGCGGCAATCGACGCCATCAAGTCCCACGGTGCAGGGTCGGGTTCGGTCAGGTCAATAGCCGGGAACATGGACCTTCACATGGAGCTGGAGAGGCGCCTCGCGAAGTTCAAGGAGGCGGAGGCATCGCTCGTCTACCAAACTGGTTTCGCTGCGAATTCCGGACTCATCCCGCAGCTGGCCGATTCAGGAGACTTGATAGTCAGCGACGAACTCAACCACGGGAGCATAATAGACGGTGTAAGGCTGTCGAAGGCTGATAGGACGGTCTACAAGCACTGTGATGCTGCCGATCTCAAGAACGTCCTTCTGAAAGCCGAGGAGCACAACCCCTCTTACCGGCGGATTCTCGTGATCACGGACGGCGTTTTCAGCATGGATGGCGACATCGCTCCTTTGGATAGCATA
>Ga0153916_10001705_pt1 | contig 15951 bp, 11 predicted proteins | sample Opewatmetagenome_FD_109642 | JGI IMG/M metagenome (GOLD analysis project Ga0153916, IMG submission 109642) | Freshwater wetland microbial communities from Ohio, USA - Open water 3 Core 3 Depth 4 metaG | ecosystem: Environmental > Aquatic > Freshwater > Wetlands | place: USA: Ohio, Lake Erie...
GAGATCTATCGCCAGGGCATCAAGGGGGTCTTCTCCATCGAGTACGAGTACAATTGGCTCAACTCCCTGCCCGAGATCGCCCGGTGCGTCGCCTTTTTCGACAAGGTGGCTGCCGAGCTGGCCTGAAAGTCCAACTGAGCACCTCGCAACGGCGACGGCAGCGGGCCTGGGGTGTCAGCTCCCGTTGTTACACACAAGTAGCACAACAGGCCGGCGCGCTCCTGCCCCGTAGGGGCATCTGAGAATAGCCCAGCAGCCGGGGCGTCGGATCGCAAAACATCGGCCAACAAGTCCCGTAGGGACGGCCGGATGACGGCGAATTCAGCCGTCCGTACGGGACGGATGGGTTGCCTGGACTGCCCATTTACCCAGCAGTGAACTGCTGGGCAATTGTCGAACGTCCCTACGGGACGATGGGCGGACAAGGACTTGTGTGTAACGACGGGGGCTGACCTCCCCGGCTCTCTACGCTGCGGTACGCCGCTTTCTGCGCGCGTCCACTGCCCGATCGCCTCGCGGCGGCAAATGCAGGCATGGAGCCCCTTGGTTGAGGCTTGACCGGCCGCCTGCCCTCATATCCTGCCCAGTCGAACTGGACACTTGGGAAAACGGGAATCGGTCGCCTGCACAAGAATCGGGCAGCCGACGGGCTGCTTCTTCATTGGGCACAGGTGCCAGAATCAACGGCACGCTGCATGCATTGCCGTAAGTGCTGTCACTGCTTGAACATGGGTCTCGGCATTGACTCCGTTTTGACGATTCCGGCGGTACGTTACCAAGGAGGTCGACGCCGTACGTCGCTGTGCCTGATTTGCAGAAGGAGCTTTTCATGATCGATGTGGGCAAGGAGGAACAGGTCTACCGGGCCGCCTACGAGCTGTATTGCCACAACCCCGACTGGGTGGTCTTTTTCCGGGAGATTCTGGGGCTGGAGGGGGTCGTCCGCCGGAACTTCCCCACCCGAGAGTCCCTACTGGAGTTCGAGCGAACGGAAACCTTTGGGAAGATCCAGCACATGCTGGGCAAACTCCGCGAGCAGGTCGTGGCGAGCCCCGGGGTCCAAGAGGAGACCCGGGTAATCACGGTCCGCCTGCCCAAGAGCCTGCACGACGCCTTGAAAGCCGAGGCCCACGAGTATCGCACGAGCGTGAACAGGTTGTGCATCTCCAAGCTGCTCCAGTTCATCGAAGATGAGCTGGTTCCGGCGGACTCGTAGCGGCCGCCGACGGGGGGAAAGGCAAGAGCAAGGGCTGGCGGGCCGACGGCCCGGGTGAGACTGCCCGGTCGCTGCCCAGAAGGAGCCCCGGAGTGGACCTGTAAGCCGGGTTCTGTCCCCGAAGCAGCAGCGCCGCCCCGGGGCGATGGCCATTTCTCTAGGAAGCCGATTGCTCGGCCCCTCCAGCGATCTACCCGGAAGTCGGTGGCGGGCCGGACCAGCCCGCGGGAACCAACCGGCGACTGTGTCGCCGGCCGTTCCGCTGCTCCCTGCTTGATCTTGCTCCGGGTGGGGTTTGCCGAGCCAGACCGGTCACCCGGCCTGCTGGTGAGCTCTTACCTCACCGTTTCACCCTTACCGCACGGGGCAAGCCCCGCACGGCGGTTTGCTTTCTGTTGCACTTTCCCTGGCCTCACGGCCGGTGGGCGTTACCCATCACCCTGTCCTACGGAGCCCGGACTTTCCTCCCGCTGGCCCGTTGTAAGTGCCGATATGGCGGCCGACGCGGGACCAGCCAGCGGCCATCCGGTCCACTCCAGGTCTCCAATCAGGAAACATACCCCGAACACACGACCAAGGAAAGAGGGCGGGCCCCGTGCTCCGCCATCGCACCCCTCAAACCAGGTGCGCCGGCGCACTAAGGGGAGGGGAATAGTGCTTTGCCTGCCAGGAATCCCGCCGGCGGAACTCCGAGGCGACCGCCGCCCGGAGCCCCGATTTGTCCAGGCACCAGCGCGGAGCGACGAGGTACTCCGGCGGGGCGTCCCCGCTCAGCCGGTCAATGACGCAGTCGGGCGGGAGGACTTCGAGGAAGTCGACCACGTAGCCCACGTACTCCTCCCGGGCAAGAAGCCGCACCGATCCCCAGCGCACCGCCTCGGCCAAGGGCGTGCCCTCGACCGCGTAGAGATTGTGGAGCTTCACCGAACGGACCTGAAGCCGCGCCAGCTCCCGGGCGGTCGCCAGGATGTCGTCCCGGGTCTCTCCGGGGATGCCGAGGATGACGTGGGCCCCGGTGAACAGGCCCCGGGCGTGACTCCTGGCGATCGCGTCCACAAACGCCCCGTAGTCGTGTCCCCGGTTCAGCCACCGGAGGGACCGCTCGTGGATCGATTGGAGGCCGTATTCGACGCAGACCCAGCTCCGCCGCGAAAGCTCGGCCAGCAGATCGAGCACCTCGTCGGCGGCGCAATCGGGCCGGGTGCCGATCGCCAGGCCCACCACGTTCGGGTGAGCGAGGGCCTCTTGGTACAGGGCGCGGAGCCGCTGGAGGCTTCCGTAGGTGTTGGTCGCCGGCTGGAAATAGGCCACCAACCGCTCGGCTTGACCGCGCCGCCGGAGGCGGCGGATTCCTTCCTCGATCTGGGCGGTGATCGAGCGGACTTCGAGCCGCCGGCTGGGGCTGAAACTGTCGATGTTGCAGAAGATACAGCCCTCGGTTCCCAGGCTGCCGTCGCGATTCGGGCATTGGAAGCCCCCGTCGACGCTCACCTTCCACACGCGCCGGCCGAACTTGGCGTGAAAGAACCAGCTCAGGCTGTGATAAAGGTGCCCGGCGGCCCGCCAGGCCATGGGAGGGGTCATTCGATCGGGCTCGATTGACGTCAACAAAATCCCCGCCTAGACTAATAAAGGTGACCCTCTCATCATAGGTTTCCCTAGAGGCCCGTCTCAAGAGAAGGACCGTATGTACGGCGAACTAATCCCCCTTGGAGGGGGGGACGCGATTCCACTTTTCAAGAAGTCCTTGCTGGTGGGCCGCCGCGAGAGCTGCGACATCGTGTTGCGCTTCTCGAACGTCTCCGCCCATCATTGCGAGTTGATCCTCAACGGGGGGTATTGGTACGTCAAGGACCTGAAGAGCCGCAACGGGACCAAGGTGAACGGCGCACGGGTCGCGGAGAAGAGGCTCGACCCCGGCGACGTCCTGGCGGTCGCCAAGCACACCTATCAGGTGAGATACTCCCCGATCGACAACGGGGCGGTGGGGCCGCCTCCCCCGGATGCGACCGAGGAGGACATCTTCAGCAAGTCGCTTTTGGAGCGGGCCGGTTTGGAGCGAGGCCCGTTCGTCCGCGACCGGGAGAAGATCGAGCCGAAGAGGGAAGACCGTTACGACATCCTCGACGACCGTTCCGGCCAGCTCCACAGGTTCGGGGAGCGGGACGAGCCGGTCTGAGGCGAATTCCGCATTGGGTCGGCATGCCCAGAAAGAACCGCAAGATCCGAGCCGATTTCCGCAAGAATCGCGCCCCGCGGACGCGCCGCACCGATTGGACCCGGCATTTCCAGCAGGATCCCCTGGCGGAGGACGGCCTGCCTCAGGTCGAGCGGATCGGCAAGGGGGAGCTGACCCGCCGGCGGACCGTCGTGGGCAGCGCCGGCGACGGCCCGGAGGAAGCCGCTTTCGACGTCCACCTGGACGTCGACGAGACGGCCTGCCTGGCGGGGCGGGTGCTTGGGGTGTTCGGGCTCACGTGCCGGGTGGAGGGGGACGACGGCCGCGTCTACCAGTGCGTCACCCGCCGCTTGCTCAGGACGCTCGCCACCGAGCAGCGGCACGTGGTGGCGGCGGGGGACCGGGTCCGCTTCCGGCCGGTGGAATCCGGCGGCCAGGGCGAAGGGATCATCGAGCGGATCGAGCCCCGCCGGACGTGCCTCGCCCGCGCCGTCCGGGGCCGGCAGCACGTGATCGTAGCCAACGTGGACCAGGTGCTGATCGTGGCCAGCGCCGCCGAGCCCCGGCTGAAGCCCAACCTGATCGACCGGCTGCTGGTCTGCGCGGAGCAGGCCCGGCTCCGGCCCGTGCTGTGCATCAACAAGATCGATCTGGTGGACCCGGCGTCGCTGGAGCCGCTGGTGGGCGTTTACTGCCGGATGGGATACGAGGTGCTGCTGCTGAGCGCGACGGCCGGGCTGGGCATCGACCGCTTCCGCCGGGTGCTGGCCAACCGCCAGAACGTGGTCGCGGGACAGAGCGGGGTGGGAAAATCGACGCTGCTGAACGCCGCCGAGCCGGGGCTCCGGCTCCCCATCGCGCCGGTCAGCGCGGAGACGGAAAAGGGCCGCCACACGACGAGCACCGCCCGCTTGCTCCCCCTCAGCTTCGGCGGCTACGTCGTCGACACGCCGGGCATGCGGCAGTTCCAGCTCTGGGACGTGATCCGCGAGGAAGTCATCAATTTCTACCGCGATCTTCGCCCGTACGTCAGTTGCTGCAAGTTTCCCAATTGCACCCACACTCATGAGGCAAACTGCGCCGTCAAGAACGCGGTGGCCGACGGCCGCCTGGACGCCCGGCGCTACGAGAGCTACCTGCACCTCAGGGGCGGCGACGCGGACTGAGAAGGCGGCGAACCCGGGCGAGGCGGGAGTGCTCCTGGATAGGAGGGCGGGTGGAGGTGTTCTCGGGAGACCCACCCCGGGAGGATTTTCCGGCCGCCGGTGGTATAATTGTCGTGTTCTCCATCGTGAGGTTTCAAGAGGTGCTGTCCGATCGTGTCCGAGCTGAACCGCGTCGACGGCGTGGCCAATGAGGTGGCCGTCCTGGTCGCCGTCCTGCTGAACGAGCGTCCCGAGGGCGGTCCCCCGCTGGAAGAGCTGGAGGGGCTGGCGGGGGCTGCCGGGGCGACGGTCGTCGGCCAGCTCACCCAGCGCCGGCCCGTGCCCGACGCGGCCACCTGCCTCGGCAAGGGCAAGGTCGAGGACCTGAAGCAACTGGTCCAGCAGCAGTCGGCCAACGTGGTGATCTTCGACAACGACCTGAGCCCTGGCCAGGTCCGCAACCTGGAGCGGGCCACGGGGGTCAAGGTGGTCGACCGGACGCAGTTGATCCTCGACATCTTCGCCGGCCGGGCACGGACCTACGAGGCCCGGCTGGCGGTCGAGCTGGCCCAGCTCGAATACTCGCTCCCGCGGCTTAAGCGGCTGTGGACCCACCTCTCGCGGCAGAAGCGGGGGATCGGGCTCCGCGGCCCCGGGGAGAAGCAGCTCGAGAGCGACCGCCGGCTGGTGGAGAGGCGGATCGCGGACCTGCGGAGCGAGCTGCGCTTGATCCACCGCCGCCGCGAGCGCGAGGTCGCCACGCGGCGGGATTTCATGACGGTCTCGCTGGTGGGCTACACGAACGCCGGCAAGAGCACGCTGATGAACCGGCTGACGGGGGCGGAGGTGTTCACCGAGGACGCGCTGTTCTCGACCCTCGACACCCGCACCCGGCGGTGGCAGTTGCCCGCCTGGGGACCGGTCCTGCTGAGCGACACCGTGGGCTTCATCCGCGACCTGCCGCACCACCTGATCGCCAGCTTCAAGGCGACGCTCGAGGAGGCCCGTCAGGCCCACCTCTTGCTCCACGTGGCCGACGCCAGCAACGCGGCGGTCTTCGAACAGATTACGGCGGCGTACCGGGTGCTGGGAGAGGTCGGCCTCCAGAGTCGGGAAACGATCCTGCTGTTGAACAAGATCGACGTCCTGCCCGACCGCGCCCGGCTCGACGGCCTGCGGAACCGTTATCCGCACGCGATCCCGATCAGCGCTGCGACGGGCCAGGGCACGGCGCAGCTTGCGGCCGCGGTCAGCGAGACGCTCAGCCGGAGCTTCACCGACGTGGACGTCCAGATGAGCGTCGGCAACGGCCGCCTGATGGCCTACCTCTCGGCCCACGGCGAAGTCCTCTCCCGGCAGTTCCAGGACTCCCACGTGGTCGTCCACTGCCGCATCGCCCGCGGACACCTCGCCCGGATCCAGCAGGAAGAGGGCGTGATCCGCCCGCGCGGCGGCGAGCCGGCGGGAGTGGAGGGGGCGGAAGGGGGTTCGTGATTCTCAGAGAAGTAATGCAGCTTCCGTTTAGCGGGGCCGCTTGCGGCCCGCGGTCTTCCGCCGGCCAAGCCCGCCACAAGCGGCCGGGCTAAACAACCGGCTCTGGCAGTGCCTTTCTGAGGATCGATCGTGGCTCGTGGCCAGCGAGGAGACTCAGGGGCGCAGGCCGTACTTCTTGATCTTGTTGTAGACCGTGACCCGGTCGATCTTGAGGATCTCGGCGGCTCGGGTGATGTTTCCCTCCGTGCGCTGGAGCACGGCGGCGATGTGACGCTTTTCCATCTCCGCCAGCGACTCGGCTGCGGACATCCCGTTGCCGATCGGCCTTCGCAGGGGGAGGTCCTCGGGGCGGATGGCCGGCGGCTTGCCCACCACCATCGCCCGCTCGATGGCGTTGGAGAGCTCGCGGACGTTGCCCGGCCAATCGTAGCTCGTCAGCAGATCCATCGCTTCGGGGCTGAAGCCGGTGATGCGTTTGTCCATCTGCCTGGCGAAGCGGTCGAGGAAGTGACGCGCCAGGGCGGGGACGTCCGAGCGGCGGGCGCGGAGCGGCGGCAGATCGATGGTGAAGACGTTGATGCGATAGTAGAAGTCCTCTCGGAACCGGCCCTCTTCCACCGCCAGCTCGAGGTTGTCGTTGGTCGCGCAGACGACGCGGAAATCGACCTGGATCGGGCGCGCCCCGCCGACGCGGGTCAGCTCCTTGGTCTCCAGGACCCGCAGCAGATCGACCTGCATCTTCACGTTGATCGCTCCCACCTCGTCGAGGAACAGCGTGCCGCCGTCGGCCATCTCGATCTTTCCCTTGCGCCGATACTGGGCGCCGGTGAACGCGCCCTTCTCGTGACCGAAGAGCTCGCTCTCCAGCAGGTTTTCCGGCAAAGCGCCGCAGTTGACCGAAACGATGGGGAGGTACCGCCGCTTGCTGCTGGCGTGGATGGCGCGGGCAATGACCTCCTTGCCGGTGCCGCTCTCGCCGCGGATGAGGACCGTGGCGTCGGTCTTGGAGACGTGCTCCACCAGCTCCATGACCTTGCGCATGGGAGGGCTGTCGCCGACAATCTTGTCGCCGGCCACCACCTCGTCGAGGGTCTCGCGCAACTGCACGTTCTCCTCCTGGAGGCGCCGCTGCTCCAGGGCGCGACGAACCAGGTGGCTCAGCTCGTCCGGATGGATGGGCTTGGTGACGTAGTCGAAGGCCCCCTGCTTGAGGGCCCGCACCGCCGTGTCTACGGACGCGAAGGCGGTGATCATGATCACGGCGGCTTGGGGATCGATGCGGTGGACGTGCTCCTGGAGCTCCAGGCCGTCCATCCCCGGCATCTTGATGTCCAGCAGGACGACCTCGTACCTGTGATCCTGGATAGCCTTCAGGGCTTCGTCGGCGCTGGCCACCGCCGTGACCTCGAAGCCATCCTTGCGGAGCCATTGGAAGAGGGAGTCACGGACCGAGAACTCGTCGTCCACGATCAGGATGCCTCCGGAGGGGCTGGCCATGGGGCTCTTCCTCTCCTCGTCGCCGATCGGTTGCATGGTCATGCGCTGGGCCCTCCGCGGCCCGAGGCGGCCGGGGCTGTTTCGGGTTTGCCCGTGGCGTGCCGCGGCAGCCGCAGATGAAAGACCGTCCCTTGGCCGACCTTCGACTCGACCTCGATCTGGCCCCCGTGCCGCCGCACGATGCCGTATACCACCGCCAGCCCCAGACCGACGCCCTTCTCCTTTTCCTTGGTCGAGAAGAAGGGCTCGAAGATCTGGGGCAGCACGTCGGGCGGGATCCCGACGCCGGTGTCGCCGACGTCGATCTGGACCTCGCCGGCCTGCCCGCGGAGGCGGACCGTCAGCTCCCCTTCGCCCCCTTCCAGCCCCTTCATTGCCTCCACGGCGTTCACGAGCAGGGCGACCAGGGCCTGCTGCAACTGGCCGGCGTCCGCCACGATCTGGCTGTTGCCGCTCAACAGCTCGCTGTGCAATTTCACCCCGCTGATCTCCAGGTGATGGCGGACCAGCATCAGGCTCCGCTCGACCACCTCGTTCAGATCGATGGGAGCCATCTCGGCCCCCGTCCGCCGCGCGAAGACCAGCAGGTTCTGGACGATCGTGCCGCAGCGGCTGCATTCTTTCTCCACCAGGGTCAAGTACCGCGTCAGCTCGTCGCGAATGGCGGCATCGATCGGCTGTTCCTCGATCTCCCTCCGGACGAGCCGGGCATAGGTGAGCACCCCGCTGATCGGGTTGTTGAGCTCGTGGGCCACGGTGGCCGAAAGCTTGCCCAGCGAAGCCATCTTCTCCATGTGCAGGACCTGCCGCTGGGCCCGGCTGAGCTCCTCGGTCTTCTCGACCACCTTCTCCTCGAGCGTCTGGGACCACTGGGTAATCTCTCGCCGTGCGGCGCTCAAGTCTTCGGCCATGTGGTTGAAGGCGTCGGCCAGCCGCGCCAGCTCGTGGCGGCCGCGGACCTCGATGCGGGTGTCGAGGTCGCCGTCGGCGATCCGCCGGGTACCCTCGTAGAGCTGAAAGACGGGGCGCTGCACGAGGCGCCGGATGAATACCGCCGCCACCACGCCGACGATGAAGATCAGGATCAGCGTCGTCCAGAGAAACTGTCTTTGGGCCGCGTGAATCGCCGCGTCCAACGGCGCCATCGACATCTCCAGGTCGAGAACGCCCAACACCCGCTGGTCGGCGGGATGGGCGTGGCAGGCGGCCGTGCTGCAGCCCGGCTCGTTCTCGATGACCGACAGATGGCGCAGGACCTCCGGCCCGCCGCCGACCCGCGCCAGCGCTTCCGGCTCCAGTACGGCCACGTCTTTCGCTCCGGCCGGCTCGTGACAACTGAGGCAGGTGTCCGAATCGGGCTCGATCCGCTGGCCGATCTCTTCCTTGTGCGCCGACATCATGATCGTCCCCTCCTTGTCGTAGACGCGGATCGCAGCAATCTCCGGCCCCTGCGCCAGACGCTGAATGATGGCCTGCACCTCCTCCTTACGATTCCGGAGCATTCCATCGCTGGTCGCCCGCTTGATAAGGCTGCTGGATCGGGCGACGTCGGCCCGGACAAACCGGAGAAAGTCCTCCTTCGTCGAACGGAAGCTGATCATCGCGTGGACCGTCAGGACCAAGCCCACGGTGACGAACAGCGACGCCAGCAAGCGAAAACCCAGGGACTGGAAAAACGCCTTGAGCATCTCACGCATCGCCGCCTCCTACCTCCGAGCCCAGCGGCTCAGTCCAGTGGAATCATACCATAGCGATGTTGGAAAACTCAACGGCCTGTAGAGAAAATCAACGCACAGGTGGTGGATGCATGTTATAACCCGTAAGGGGCGGATTACGTCTAAGGTATTGAAAAATATCGGCTTACGGAGAATCATCGTGCGTGCCCTTTCACTTGGTCCAGCGTGTGCGTGTTGAAAAACCAGGAGTCTGTTTGCTGCCGCGGTCCCCTGATCCAGGCGACGATGCCCAAGGCCGTTGCCTGCGACAACCAAACAGGAAGGGTTTTTTATGAACGCATGCGATCTCCAGAATTCGCCCCGCCCGCGGACCGTGGGCCGCCGGGAGTTCCTGGGCGTGGCGGGGGCCTCGGCCTTGTCGCTGAAAGTGGGCCTCCTCGATTTCGCCTCGTCGCTGTTTGCCGGGGAAGGGCCGCGGGCCACCAAGCCGCGGGTGCAGGTGGTCTTCGTGCGGCCGGAAGGGGACCGCTTCTGGATGAGTTGGCCGGGGGCCTCTTACGACGTCGAGGCCCGCCAGGGCGAATACACCAAAACGCTGGTCGAGGCGGCCAGGAAGCTGGGCGTGGATCTCGAAGTCCGCCCGCTGCCCCTGGACGAGCCGGAGGCGATTGCCGCCTTCATCGAGCAGGCCGGCAAATCGCCGCCCGACGGACTTTTCGTGAGCGTCATGCACCTCAAGTCCTGGCCGAAGGTCGAGTATCTCATCAAGTACCGGGGGAGCGCGCCGACGGTGGTCTTCAGCCCGCTGGGGACCGCGCTGGCGAAGCAGATCCGCTCCGTGCGCGGCGTGCCGAGGACGTTCGTGGCGGCCACGCAGGACCCCGAGTGGCCGGCCTTCGGTCTGGGGATGCTCAAGACCGCGTTTGAGCTGAAGCACGCGCGGCTCTGCATCGTGGCCGGCAAGGCGACGGAAGAGCGGTCGGTCAAGTCCCTCGGCACGACGCTCCGCTACGTTCCCTTGGAGCGGTGGATTCAGGAGGCGGCCAGCGCCGACACGACCGACCAGATGCAGGCGATCGCCGCCTACTACGCCAAAGAAGCCAAGAAGATCATCGAGCCGAGGAGGGAGGACGTTCTCAGCGCGGCCAAAAACTACGTTGTCGCCCGGCGGATCATGGCGGCCGAGAAGTGCCAGGGCATCTCGGTGGACTGCTACCCGCTGCTCAACGAGCGCCGCGTCGCCTGCGGGATGTGTCTGGCCTGGTCGCGGCTACTGGACGAGGGGTTGGTGGGCGCCTGCGAGGGGGACAGCGACGCGGCCATCTCGATGCTGCTGTCGGCTTCGCTGCTGGGCCAGCCCGGCTTCATGCAGGACCCCGTTCCCAACACGCCCCGCAACACCCTGATCGGGTCGCACTGCACCTGCCCGACCCGCCTCGACGGCTTCGAATCGCCCCACGCGCCGTTCATCCTCCGCAGCCAGGCCGAATCGGCCAGCGGCGTGGCGCTCCAGGTCCTCTGGCGCCCGGGCCAGGAGATCACGATCATGAAGTTCCAGGCCCCCGACGCGCTGGTGCTGGGCACGGGCCGCGTGGTGGACAACGTCGAGGGCGCGGCGTCCACCGCCTGCCGAACCGCGGTCGAGGTCAAGGTCGATGGCCTGGACGACGCCCGCAACGTCAAGAACGACCACCAACTGTTTCTCGCCGGAAAGCGGGATGAGCCGATCAAGGCCTTCGCCGAGCTGGCCGGGCTCAAGCTCGCACCCGTTTGACATGACATTCACGAGGCAAGAGGAAGAAGCCATGAATCTCACCGGCCCACCGAGCGCCGAACGCCGCCAGATGATTCTCCTCGCTCCGCTGGTCGTTGCCGGCAATGTCTTTGTGCTGCTTTGCACGGCGGGACTGTGGATCGGCTCGCTCCGCGGCAGCGACGGGCCCGTGACGTCTCCGCCGGCCGCAGACGTGAACCAGCGGATTGTCAGCGACTACCTCGCCCAGAGGGTGCCCAGCGACAGGTATCGAATCCGCCAGTGGTTCCCGGCCACGCCGCTGCGGGGCAATCTGACCGCCGCTGCCGGCCATCCCTCGGAGCACGGCAAAGAGAAGGTATTCGCCCAGCGAGTGAGGCTCGTGTTCTACGGGCCGAGCGGAGCGAGGCAACTGGATACGGTTTACTGGATTGAGAACGGACAAGTAGTCCGAAAAACGGAGGCAAGCCACAGCCGCTTCGCCCAGGAATCGTAAGCCCTGCGGATCGCTGCCGGGCCACGGCTCATTGCGGAGCACCCCGCGGCACGATCGCCCAGGCCGGATTCACGGCCATGACCTGCCGGTGGTTCGGCAGATGCGCGTCGAGCCACTGGAGCGCTTCGCGGGACTTGGGGAACTTGCCGTCGATGCCGCAGATCACGGCGGCACGGGCGGAGTACGCATAGCTGTTGCCGTAGTTGGGCAGATCGGGTTTGCTCAGCCGGGCGTTCTCCATGCCCAGCTTCTTCCAGTCCTCGTAGAATACCACCCGCTTGTCGGCCCTCCGCTCGCCGACGACCAGGCGGTACGGCGTGCCCAGCATGGGATCGAAGTCCGGGGCGTGGGTCAACAAGCCTACGCGCATGCGGAGGAGGAAATCGCGAGGACGGGCCGCCTCCTGATACCCCAACTCGACCAGATGGTGCATGCTCCAAAGCAGATAGTCTTCTTCCCAAGGTGCCGTAACCATCCAGTTCGGGTTGGCCGGATTCTGGATACGGGCATCCTCGACGGTGCGGACTCCCCAGGCACCGGTCTTGTTGTATTCGGGCGGCCCGTACATCTCGGCCGTCCGCAGGCGGATGTTATTGTGGATCTTCTCCTCGAAGTACTTCACCTCCGGATCGCCATCAGGCCCGATCCAGGCGGCGTCGGCGACGTTGCGCAGGCCCCAAGCGTCGCCGCGAATCTGCCCGGAGAGGATGCCGCGCGCGTCGCCGCGCGGTTCCGGCCACGTCGCCAACAGGCAATAGCTGGCCCAGAAATAGGCCTCTTCGAGGTAATAATAGTCGCCGGTGACCAGGTAGGGCACGTAGGCCAACGAGGGCTGGTGGGCCAGGTCCGGATCGAGCTTGACCTGCGTGGGGGCCGGCGGGTGACGGTCGGGCTTCCACGCCGGCCGGTCCCTGCCCCGGCTGTCGAGCCAGAACTTGGGACGCTCGTCGATCGTCAGGATCCGGCCGCTCTGCCGCGCGCGGACGTGGATCGGCCACGAGCCCGCCAGATCGCCGTGCGCCAGCACGATGGCCTTCGCTTGAGGGCTCATCGTCAGCAGGTACTGCACCGTCCAGGTGGGATACGGGGCGATCTCCATGCGCCCCCCGGTCGTCCCCATGTACGCCACGAGTGATCCCTTCCCCAGGATGCGAAAGTCAGGGCCGGCCGGATCCAGGTACTTGCGGGCCTCCGACGACAGGTCGGCCGGCGCGAGCGTGCGGTCGTAGTTCGGCAGCGCGCCGCAGCCGGCTAGCGCGGACAGGTCGTGGGCGACGTGGACGGGCCGCTCGCCGTCGCCCCACCAGAAGACTTTTCGCCACCGCGACAGGGGCCGGTGGTCGACCGCCGGCGCCGTGAACACCTCTTGGCCGCCGACGGCGACGCGGGCGTCGTAGCGGACGTTGCCCGCCCATCGGTCCGAGCAGTTCTCCACGACCACCGACACGCGCACCTGCTTGCAGCCCGCGTAGGCCCGCACGTGGAACTGGACTTCCAGGTCTTCGTCGGGCCTGCCGTCCTGGTCGACAGGCCGGCCGCCGAGCAGCCATTCGCTGACCACGGGGCCGCGGAGCCACGCTCGCGCGTCCCCGCCCGCCTGCTGGAGCAGCTTGCGGGCACTGGCAGCGCGTACGGCGCCGTCGGGGAACGTGAGGGTCACTACCGCGTCGAAATCGGTCGCGAGCAGGTCCCCCGGCTCGACACGCTTGGGCGGCGGGCCTGGGCGAGGCGTCGCGGCCACCAGCCCGACCGCCTCCGCGCCGTCGCCCGGCAGTTCCTCGTAGAAAGCCGAGATGATCGCCAACCGAACCGAGCCGTCGTCGTAATGGCGCTTCACGTCGACTTGCGCCGGCCGCCCCGGCCCTGCCAGCACGTCCAACTGACGGCCGGCCGGAATGTCCCCCTTCCCGAAGACCTGCGCAAACGTGACCGGCACTCCATGCTGGACGTGACCGGAGAGACTGCGTACTCGGACCGCCGCGACCGTGCGCTCCGCGGCGTTGGCGGCGCGCGATAACCGGGCGCCGATCAAGGGGAGCAGGACTATCACGGCCGCAAGAACGAATTGTCGCTTCACGGAGTTCTCCTGATCTGGCCAGCGCATCGCTGGCTGTTCTGAAGGGACCACCATCCACCGTCTGAAAGTACAGCCTCGGCAACCCCGCCGCAAGGGGCCCGGCCCGTGGAACTGGCCCAAGGCGCCGTCACCTCCGATCGACGGCAGGCAACCGCCCCGCGGTCAGGCAATGGATAGCGGAGGGAAAGTCAGCGGGGCGCGTTGACACTCGCGTCACCCACCGTGAGAATACGGGGCATCCGCGGCCTGGAGCGTGTCCGGGCAAAGGTCGTGTGAGGAATCTCGGATAATGACCGCCGATCATCCCACCGAGCGGGCCTGACAGGAGGGATGCCACCATGAACGTCTCCAGCCCGCGTTCCGCATTGCCGGGCGTGCTCCTGGTCGCCGCGATCGCGCTGGCGGCACGGGCAGCCGCCGCGGAGCCTTTCCCGCCCACGCGGCCGAACATCCTCTGGATCACCTGCGAAGACACCTCGCCGAGCCTCGGCTGTTACGGCGACGCGTACGCGATCACGCCGAGCCTCGACCGGCTGGCCCGCCAGGGCGTGCGCTACACCAGGGCCTTCGCCACGGCGTCGGTCTGCTCGCCGGCGCGGTCGTGCCTGATCACCGGCCTCTACGCCACGTCGCTGGGCACGCAGAATCTCCGCTCGTGCTTCCCGGTGCCGCCCGCGTTCAAGGGCTTTCCGTTCTACCTCCGCGGGGCCGGGTACTTCACCACGAACAACGCCAAGACGGACTACAACCTGGCCAACGAATCGGCCTTCATTGGGGAGGCGTGGGACCGCTGCGGCGCGACGGCCCATTGGCGGCAGCGGCGGCCCGGTCAGCCCTTCTTCAGCGTGTTCAACATCATGGACACGCACCAGTCGCGGAGCAACGTGTGGAGTTTTGAGCAGTTCGAGAGAGAGATCGGCTCGAGGCTTTCGCCGGCCGAGCGTCACGACCCGGCCAAGGCGCCGCTGCCGCCGTTCTATCCGGACACGCCGCTGGTGCGCCGCACGCTGGCCCGCTTGTACGACTGCATCACGGCGATGGACAAGGAGGCGGGCCGACTCTTGAAGCAGCTCGACGAGGACGGCTTGGCCGGCGAGACGATTGTGTTTTTCTACGGCGACGGCGGGGTCGGCATGCCGCGCGGCAAGCGGACGCTCTACGACACCGGCCTCCGCGTGCCGCTGGTGCTCCGCTTCCCGGAGAAGCTCCGGCACATGGCTCCCGCTGCGGCGGGCGACGCGTCGGACCGCCTGGTGAGCTTCGTGGACTTCGCGCCCACGGTGCTCAGCCTGGCCGGCCTGCCCATCCCGTCGTACATGCAGGGCCGGGCGTTTCTCGGTCCCGCGGCCGGGGCGCCGCGGGAGTACGTTTTCGGGGCCCGCGACCGGGTGGACGAGGCCTTCGAGCTCTCGCGGTCGGTCCGCGACGCCCGCTGGCTGTACGTCCGCAACTACATGCCGCACCTCTCGTGGATGCAGCCGGAAGGTTTTTCCGACCAGGCCCTTATGCGCCGCCAGTTGGCTCGTCTGGCCGCCGAGGGGCGGCTCGACGCCGCCCAGCGGACCTATGCCGCCCCGTCCAAGCCGCGCGAAGAACTCTACGATACGCGGGCCGATCCGTTCCAGGTCCACAACCTGGCCGCCTCGCCCGGGCACGATGCCGTTTTGGAGAAAATGCGCCGTCGGCTGGGCCAGTGGATGGTGGAGACTCGGGACGTGGGCTTCCTGAGCGAGCACGACCTGGCGGCCCGGACCGGGGGAAAGCCCCCCTTCGATTGGGCCCGCCAAGCGGGCTCCTACCCGCTGGACCGCATCCTGGCGGCTGCCGAGCTGGTGGGCCGTGCGGAGGCGATGGAAAAGCAGGCGGCGCTTTTGGGCGACGCGGACGGCGGGGTGCGATACTGGGCGGCGATCGGGCTCCGCGCCCGGGGCGCCCGTGCCGCGTCCGCTCGGGCCGCAATCGCCAAGGCCCTCGACGATTCCTCGGCCAGCGTCCGCATCGAAGCCGCGGCGATCCTGGCGTCCTTGGGCGATTCCGGCCGGCCGCTCGGGCTTCTCGCCGCAGAACTGCGAGGCAAGGACGCGAATGCCGCCCTGCACGCTGCTCGTGCCCTGGAGCTGCTCGGCGAGAAGGCCCAGCCGGTCGCCGCCGCGATGCGCGAGGTCCTGGACGCGGTGAAAAAATCGCCCCGGGCCGGCGATCCCGAGTTGTTCATCCGGTTTGCCCTCGAGGCGGCACTGGCGAAGCTCGACAAGTCAAAGTGAGTGAGGCCGTCCGCAGAGCGTTCGGAGACTCCGCCCGGACCGGCGAGACGCCCGGACCGGCGAGACGCCCGGACCGGCGAGACGCCCGGACCGGCGAGACGCCCGGACCGGCGAGACGCCCGGACCGGCGAGACGCCCGGACCGGCGAGACGCC
>Ga0153916_10001706_pt1 | contig 15950 bp, 17 predicted proteins | sample Opewatmetagenome_FD_109642 | JGI IMG/M metagenome (GOLD analysis project Ga0153916, IMG submission 109642) | Freshwater wetland microbial communities from Ohio, USA - Open water 3 Core 3 Depth 4 metaG | ecosystem: Environmental > Aquatic > Freshwater > Wetlands | place: USA: Ohio, Lake Erie...
AGACGGGCAACTGGGAGCACGAGACGCACGACGCGGGGATCGTCTACGGCGAGAAGTCGACCTATGTGATGGTGCTGATGTCGGACATCGGGTTCGACGGCGACGCCGGCTCGGTGGAGGCGGACGTCGCGAGGATCGCGTGGGACTATTTCGAGGGTGGCTGAGAGCGTGTCATGTGTCGGTCAGCGCTGGCCACGCTTCGCGAAGATGGCGACGACGCGGTCGAGGATGCGGTGGGCGACGTCGTACTTGGAGAGGAGGGGGAGCTCCTCGACATTGCCGTCGGCATCGACGAGGGTGACGAGGTTGGTGTCGGCGGCGAAGCCGGCCTGCGGCGCCGTGACGTCGTTGGCGGCGATGAGGTCCAGCCCCTTCTTCTTGATCTTGGCGTGGGCGTGCACGAGGACCTGCTCGGTCTCGGCGGCAAATCCCACCTTGACGAACGGGCCGGTCAGGCCGGCGATGATGTCGGGGTTCGGCACCAGCTCCAGCGTCAGGGCCTCGCCGGTGCGCTTGATCTTCTGCTCGGCTTGCGCGGCGGGGCGGAAGTCCGCGGGCGCGGCCGCCATGATCAGCACATCGCAGCCGTCGGTGGCGCGCTGGACCGCCGCCGCCATTTCGGCCGTGGTGCCGACGTCGATGCGCTCGACGCCGTAGGGCGCCGGCAGCGACACGGGCCCGGACACCAGCGTGACGCGCGCGCCGCGGTCGCGCGCCGCCTCGGCGATGGCGAAGCCCATCTTGCCGGTCGAGCGATTGCCGACGTAGCGCACGGGGTCGATCGGCTCCTGCGTGCCGCCAGCGCTGACGACGATCCGCCGTCCGGCGAGGTCGCCGCGCGCGCCGAGCGCCTGCCGCACGGCGCCGATGATCAGGTCCGTCTCGACGAGCCGGCCGAGGCCGACGCGGCCGCTCGCCAGCCTCCCCTCGGCGGGGCCGACGAAGATGACACCGCGATCGCGCAGCGTCGCGACGTTCGCCTGCGTCGCCGCGTGCTCCCACATCTGGTTGTCCATGGCCGGCGCGACGAGCACGGGCGCCGTGGTGGCGAGCGCGGTGAGCGCGACCATGTTGTCGGCCATGCCGTGGGCGAGGCGCGCCAGCGTCGTGGCGCTCGCCGGGGCGATGAGCATGGCATCGGCGGCGCGCGCCAACTCGACGTGCTCCTCGGCGAGCGGCGAGTCGGGGTCGAACATGTCGGTGCAGACGGGGCGCAGCGTCAGGCTGCGGAAGGTGAGCGGCGTGACGAACTGACGGGCGGAATCGGTGAGGATGACGTCGACGAGGGCGCCGGCCTGGGTGAGCTTGCTGGCGACGTCCGCCGCCTTGTAGCTGGCAATGCTGCCACAGACGCCGAGGACGATGCGCTTGCCGCTGAGCACGTCAGTCCCGCCTCACGTTCATCTCATAGATGAGGCGCAGGCCGGTGAGCGTCAGGTTCTCGTCGACCGCATCAAACACGTTCGTCTCCCTCGCGAGCCGGCCGGCCCAGCCGCCGGTGGCGATGACCCGCGCCTGGCCGCCCAGCTCCTTCTTGAACCGGGCCACCATCCCCTCGATGAGCCCGACGTAGCCGTACAAGGTGCCGGACTGGATGGCGGCGACGGTGTTCTTCCCTATGGCAGTTTTCGGCCGCTCCAGCTCGACGCGGTAGAGCTTTGCGGCCCGTTCGAAGAGGGCTTCGGATGCAATCCCGATGCCGGGCGCGATGGCGCCGCCCAGGTACACACCCTCCGAGGAGACGGCGTCGAACACCGTGGCGGTGCCGAAGTCGACGATGATCAGCGGCGGCGGGCCGTACAGGTGGAGCGCGGCGACGACGTCCACGATGCGGTCAGCGCCGACTTCGCGCGGGTTGTCGTAGACGATGCGGACGCCCGTGCGGGTGCCGGTGTCGACGACGAGCGGCTCGACCGAGAAGTAGCGCCGGCAGAGCTGCTCGAAGACGGGCGCCAGGTCGGGCACGACGCTGGCCATGATCGCCTGCTTAATCTCGCGCGGCTCGATGTCCTCGGTGCGGAGCAGGCCGAGGATCGTAACGGCGTACTCGTCGGGCAGGCGCTCGAGGTCGGTGGCCATGCGCCAGCTCGCGCGGATCTGATCGCCATCGAAGATGCCGATGGTGACGTTGGTGTTGCCGACGTCGAGGGCGAGCAGCAACGGGTCCTCTCCTCGCTTCGGGCGAAGTATAACGTTCTGGTCGGGTGGTGATCGGTGACCGCTCGCTGGTTGTAAACCTCGCGCTCTGGTCGCCCCGGCGACTAGTCGCTGGTCGGCGGCGCGGCTCCGACGCAGTAGCCGGGCGCGGGCCGCATCGCCCGCGACTGCGCAACGTGTAGTACGCTCCCGGTGGAGGCCCAGACACCATGCGCAGCACCACCAGCACCATGATCACCATCGACGGACGCAGCGCGGAGCTGGTCTGTCACATGGGCGTGCTGTCCGGGGCGCATCAGCGCAACTCGATCGAGGCGATCCGGGAGTGCTTCGAGGCGGGGGCGGGGCGGATCGAGATCGACGTACACTCGCTGGCCGGGCACGACTACGTCGTGTACCACGACCTCGGCCTGGAGTCCGGGACGACGGGCAGCGGCTCGGCGGGGCGGGCGACGCCGGACGACGTGCGCGCGCTGCGCTTCAAGGACAACGCCGATGGCCGGCCGCCGCTGTTGAGCGAGGTCGTGGAGCTGGCGCGGGACTTCGACACGGAGATGCAGCTCGACTGGAAGGACCTGCGGTTGATGTCGGAGGAGCGGCTGCGCGCGCTGATCGACAGCGTGGCGCCGGTGCGGGACCACATCATCGTCTCGGCGCCGCAGGACTGGAACCTGCGGCGGCTGCGCGCGGCCGACGCGGAGTTCCCGCTGGGCTTCGACCCGGGCCATTACCTGGACTACGCAATCGAGGGGCAGGCGGTGTTCCTGCCGCGCAACCTGGGCGCGTACGGGTATCGGGACGATCACCCGATGGCACTGGCACGCGCGGAAGCGACGGCCGACTACCTCGCGGCGCGCATGGAGATGCTGCTGCTGCAGGCGCCGGGCGCGCGAGAGTTCTTCCTCAACTTCCGGCTCATGCTGCAGATGCTGGAGGACGGCTTCAACGCGGCGGACTGGCTGCACGAGCGCGGCATCGGCGCGAACGCCTGGACGTGCGACTACCGCGGGCCGGAGTCGCTGCGCTGGATGGAGCGGCTGGTGGCGGCGGGCGTCGACCGCATCACGACGAACACGGCGCCGGCGTGGATCGAGGCGTTCGCGGGGCGGTGAGGGCTCCGCTCAGCGGAGAGCGGCGGCGAGCGCGGCGCGCAGGCCCGGCACGTCGATAGGCGCGTGGGCGACGACCTCGCCGGCGACGACGATGACCGGCACGACGTCGTTATAGCGCTCGCGCAGCGCCGCATCGTCGTCCACATCCTGCTCGGTGAGGGTGAACCGCAGCTCGTCGCGCAGGCGGCGCAGCTCGGCCGCGGCGTCGTCGCAGAGGCCACAGACGCGACGCGTGTAGAGGACGACCTCGCGGCTCACGCGCGGGAGCGGGAGGGCTGGGCGACGGCGGCGGTGCTCCGGGGGCCCGCAGCCGCGGGCAAGGGTTGCGGCTTTCGCAGGATCATCCAGATCAGCGCGGGGACACCGATGGCGAAGGTGATCATCGAGACGACCTGCGGGAATGACATCCAGTTCTTGATCAGGTACTCGGGGCATCCCACATCGGCCGGGCAGTGCGGGCCGCTGTCGATGCGGAGGTAGCTGACGCCGAAGCGCATCATCGAGTACAGCACGACGCCGGTGAAGAAGGTGATGCCCGGCCGGTGCCGCCAGAGCTTGACGAAGACGAGGGCCATGACGCCGATGATCAGGAGGTCACCGATCATCTCGTACGTCGTCGCGGGGTGGCGGGCGACGAACTGGCCGCTGGGGGACGCAGAGAACGGGTAGCCGGGGCTGTCCGGGTAGGTGTACTTCACGGCCCACGGCAGGCTGGAGACCTTCGCGATGTGCTCGCCGTTGATGAGGTCGCCGATGCGGCCGATGGCCATGCCGAGCAGGAGGCCGAAGCCGGCGACATCGAGGCCGCGGGCGACGGGCATCTTGCGGATCCATCCGTAGGCCACGGCGCCCAGCACGCCACCGATGATGGCGCCGTAGATCGTGATGCCGCCCTCGTTGATCTTCAGCACGTCGAGCCACTGGCCTTCGAAGCGCACCTTGTTCTCGAGGACGAACATAGCACGCGCGCCGATGATGCCGGCGGGCACGCCGACGAGCGCGATGCTGTAGGCGTCGTCTTCCGTGAAGCCCTGGCGGCGGCCGAGGATGGCGCCGAGGTAGACGCCAGCGGCGATGCCGACCGCGGTGAACACGCCATGCCAGGAGAGCGTAAACGGCCCGAACTTCACGAGGTTCGGATCCCAGGGGATGGTGATCGTCAGCAGGTGCAGCAGACCGAGACCGGGCACTAGCGTTCCTCCTCCAGCTCGGGCGGGACGGCGACGCCCAGCCGGCGGGCGAGCGTGCGCATGTCCTTCTCGAAGCCGCCGCTCTTTTCGGCGAGCGCGGCGATGTGCGTGCCGCCGCCGGTGAGCTTGATCCAGAGCCGGCGGCGCGGCACGTAGAAGGTTATCGCAAGGCCGAGAAGGAGCATAGCGGTGGCGATCCAGATGAACCACGCGCCGGCGTCCTTCTTGACAGCGATGCCGGCGAATGTGCGCCGTCCAAGGAACGTGTACTCATAGCCGCCCGCGGTCACAGGCTGTCCATCGGCGAGCGCGATCGCCGGACGCCCCTTGCCGGTGAGCAGCAACGCATCGCCGCCGCCCGCGCCAGGGCCGAGCTGCGCGAGCAGCGGCACATCGCTCGCGGGCACGCCGACGCCGGTCGCCGAGGGCACGGACGCCACGCGGTCGAAGCGCACGTTCAGCCCGCTCACCGCGCCGGAGGCACCCTCATCGATGCGAAGCTGGCCGGAGGCGCCGGCATTCTTAGGGTCGAAGACGACGGCCTGCCACGTCTTGTCGTCTTTCGCTGTCAGCCCGACCCAGAGCACGCGGTCGGTGCCGGGCACGGCGACGAGCGTACCGCTCGCCGTATCGAGAAAGTCCGTCGGGACGACTTCATCGCTGAGCAGCACGTTGCCGGACGCGTCGGTGAAGGTGACGACGGGCGCGGCCGTCGTGTCTTCGAGCGGGAACGTCTCGTGGAAGACGGTGTTGCCGGTGGCGAGGTCGCGGATCTTCAGCTCCGCGCCGTACGGGAAGAACGCGACCTGATGGAAGCGGTAGCCGCCGTACTTGAACGGGTCGTTGACGGTGGTTGTGCCAGAGGCCACCTCGCGGCCGTTCTTGAAGATGGTGAGCTTCGTGCGGAAGTCGAGGGCGTTGCCCTGCGGCCCGTAGCGGCCGACGGCGTCGTCGATACGGACCTGGAGCTGGTTGGGGTTGCTAACGGCGAACACGGGCGTCGTCGTGCCGGCGCCGGCGAAGATGTCCGTGCTGAATCCCGTCACCCAGGTCACCAGGCCGCCGGCGATGAAGAGGATCAGCGCCAGGTGGCTGACGAAGGTCGCGAGCTGGGCCCATGGGTAGCGGTCGGCGAAGACGTAGGACGCGCCGTCCCGCTCCTCGGTGCGGGTGCGGAAGCGCATGCGTCGCAGCGCCTCGTGGAGGGGGCCGACGCTCACGGGCGCCAGGACCGTGCGGTTGTGGGCGTTTTCATAGAACGTCTCCGGTACACGCACGGGCGGCCGGAAGACGTTGCGGAACGTCGGCGACCAGCGGTTGAAGGTGCAGACGCTGACGTTGAGGACGAGGAGGCCGAGCGCGAAGAGGAACCAGCGGGCGTGGAACACCTCGAAGAGGCCGAGGCGGTACATCGGCGTGGTCAGGGGGCCGAAGGTGCCGCGCTCGTGGTCGAGCCAAGCGGAGATGGCGGGGGCGTTGCCGCGCATCGCCTCCGGCACCTGCGGGATGAGCACGCCGAGGAGCCCGAACAGCGCCAGCGCGGCAATGAAAAACACGGCGAAGCGAACGGAGGTCAGGACCCGCCACAGCGGCTGCAGCAGGTCGAACGCGGGGCCGCGCGAGGCTGCCGCCGTCCGCGCGCTAGTCGCCATGTGCCGGATCCCTCATCACCGGTGCCTCACTTACGTCCCTGAAGTCTACTGGAGCACCTTCGCCAGATTCTCATCGATGGTCTCCGCGGTCATCGGGCCGAAGACGCGCGCGCGGACGATGCCGCCGCGGTCGACGAAGTACGACGACGGGATGCCCTGCACGGGTCCGCCGATGCGCCAGGCGTCGCCGACCGACCCCGTGCGGTCGATGACGATCGGGAAGGCCATGCCGAACTCGCGCGCGAAGTCCTTGACGGCGCCGTCGTTCTCCTGCAGATCCACCGCCAGCACGACAAGGCCGTCGGCGGCGTGGGCATCGTAAGCCTTGACGATCTCCGGCATCTCCTGGCGGCACGGGCTGCACCAGGACGCCCAGAAGTTGACGAGCACCGGCTTACCGCGCAGGTCGCTGAAGCGGAGCTGGCCGCCGTCCGGGGTCTGCAGCAGGAAGTCGGGCGCGGCGCGGCCGACTTCGGTGGAGGGCGAGCGGCCGGTGGGGTTCTTGTCGGCGGGAAGGGCGACGACGCCGAAGCCGCCGGAGTCGACGCCGGCGCCGCCGCGCTGGCGCTCAACGTAGAAGATGATGCCAACGATCGTGGCGACGATGAGGGCCGGCAGCAGGAGGCTGCGCAGGGCGCCGCTCCACTCGCGGCGGTTCTGCGGGCGCTCCTCGACACCGGAGACTTCGTCGATCGGCTGGCCGTCGTCCTGGCTCATGGCGGGTTTAGCGGCACGAACAGGTTCTCGTACAGGGCGCGCACCGTGTCGGGCGGCAGGCCCTTCCCGAGGTAGCTGTCGCCGGCGCGCAGCTCGAAGTGGAGGTGCTCCTCCGTGCCGGGCGCCGACAGCGATTCGGGCGTGCCGGAATCGCCGACGTAGGCGATCACCTGGCCCTGCGCCACCTTCGCGCCGACCTGCACGCCGTCGGCGATGCCGGAGAGGTGCGCGTAGCGCGTGACGACGCCGTGGCCGTGATCGACCCAGACCTGGCGGCCACGGAAGAGGTCGAGGACGTCGGGGTCGTTGGCGTGGCCGGCGGCGATCTTCGCGTTGGCGGCGGCCAGCTCGGGCTGGGTGAGCGAGTGGTACGCCCAGTCGGCGCGGACGACGACGCCGTCCTTCGCGGCCATGACCGGGGTGCCCTGCGCGATGTGCGTGCAGTTGTCGTAGCCGTAGAAGTCGACGCCCTCGTGGATACCGCCGCGGTAGTCGCGCGAGGCGTTGGGCATGAGCGAGCCGTTCTTCGGCAGACAGGCGCCCTTGATGGGATAGATGAAGTTGCGGAAGACGGTGAGGTCGGGCGGGGCGGGCGTCGCGGTGGCGGCAACGGTCGGGAGCGGCGTGGGCGTATGGGCGGCGCCGGACGCGCCGCTACACGCTGCCGCAACGAGCGCGACGGCGCAGACGATGAGGGGAGACCCAAACGCAAGACGTCGCAGCGGACGACCAACCTTCCGGATCGGACTGAGCAGGGAGCCGCGATCAGGATAGCGGAAGCGGCGGGAGGAGGGCGCACCGGAGCGTCGGGCCGTTGATTGACGGTTGTTTTTTCCGGTTGTCCGCACCTTTTCCCTCCTCTCCGAAGCTGGCGCTACTGACATTTCGGGGCCGCTGTCTGATTGACCGACGATCCTGGCCCAGGGCCAACGGGCGACCGATGCGACCGCGGAGCGAGGGTAGCGCGGACGAGCGGTGATCTCCGAGCGGGGCATGTCACCTCATGCGGGGGAGAGCCGGGACGGCGCATACGCCGCTGGCAGCAGGAGGGGGGCGCATCTAGAATCAACGGCTGATGTATTACGCGATCGTCCTGTGGATCCACATCGTGTGCGCCACGCTGTTCGTCGGGCCGCAGGTGTTCCTCGTGGCCGCGGCCGTGCCGGCGCTGCGGACGGTGGAGGACGTGCGGCTGCGGCAAGAGGTGAGCCGCACGCTGACGCGACGGTTCGGCTGGCTGGGTGGCGGCGCGCTGCTCGTGCTGGTGATCACAGGTCTGATCAATTACTACCACGCCAACGACCTCGGCTACGTCAACCGCGACGCGTTTCCGCGCTACTTCTTCGCGCTACAGGTGAAGCTCGGGCTGGTGGCGCTTGTCGTCGTGCTGACGCTGCTGCACGGCGCGGTGTTCGGGCGGCGCCTGCAGGCACTACAGGAGCACGGCGCGGCGCCGGAGGAGCTGGCGAAGACGCGGCGGTGGTCGATGCTGCTGTCGGTCTCGACGCTGGCGGCGTCGATCGCGATCCTGCTCTGCGCGGCGCTGCTGGGCTCGTCGTGGTCGCGGAACTTCTAGCGAAGTTGACTTAATCAACCCCCGATCTCTACAATCATTTTATGCGGGCACAAGTAATCTCCGCGGCCACGGGCCGGTACGAGATGCTTCGCTTCGCTCAGCATGACCACAAGGGCCTGACGATGGGCTCCGCAGGACGAGCCGGGGACGGAGCGAAGGGCTGGCCGAAGCGAGATGCTTTCGCTTCGCTCAGCATGACGGCAGGACGCAAGACAGGAGGATGCAGCTATGGCTTCCGACGTACTCGTGACGACGGCGTGGGTCGCCGAGAACCTGAACAACCCGAAGGTGAAGCTGGCGGAGGTGGACGTCGATACGACGGCGTACGACGAGGGCCACGCGCCGGGCGCGGCCGGCTTCAACTGGACGAGCCAGCTCCAGGACCAGGTGCGCCGCGACATCATCACGAAGGAGGGGCTGGAGCAGCTCCTGGGCGAGGCCGGCATCGGCAACGACGACACGGTGGTGCTGTACGGCGACAACAACAACTGGTTCGCGGCGTACGCCTTCTGGCTGCTGGAGATGTACGGCCACAAGGACGTGAAGCTGATGGACGGCGGCCGCAAGAAATGGGTCGGGGAGAAGCGGCCGCTGACGAAGGACGTGCCAAAGCCGGCGAAGACGTCGTACAAGGCGCAGGCGGCGAACGCGGCGCTGCGGGCAAAGCGCGACCAGGTGCTGCAGGCGCTGGGCAACGCGAAGAACGCGCTGGTCGACGTGCGGTCGCCGGCCGAGTACAACGGCGAGATCATGGCGCCGCCCGGACTGTCGGAGACGGCGCAGCGGATGGGGCACATCCCGGGCGCGAAGAGCGTCCCGTGGGCGCAGGCGGTGCGCGAGGACGGCACGTTCAAGTCGCCGCAGGAGCTGGAGCAGCTCTACGCGCCGAAGGGCGTGACGAAAGACAAGGAAGTAATCGCGTACTGCCGCATCGGCGAGCGCTCGTCGCACACGTGGTTCGCGCTGAAGCACCTGCTGGGCTACCCGAACGTGCGCAACTACGACGGCTCGTGGACGGAGTACGGCAGCCTGATCGACGTGCCGATCGAGAAGTAGCGCGCAGCGCGCCGGGATGTAACCATACGTGGGGCGGGCCCGAAGGCTCGCCCCACGACCGTAGCCGGGGGCAGGCATGTCCGACTACCCGAAGGTGCTGTACCGGCGCGCGCTCGCCGGCCGCGACCCGGCGTTGCTGCAATTGGCGTTCGACGCGGCGGTGCTGGACCGGTACCGCGACGACGCGGCGTTCAGCGTCATCCGCACGAACACGGCAGGACGCGTGAAGAAGCAGGGCGGCTGGTCCCTGGACTTCGGCATCGGCGAGGGGGAGACGACGGTCCACGCGTCGTGGACGCAGGTGGCGAACAACCTGCCGGACGGCGAGCGCGAGCACTGGGCGGCGCACGCGGCAGGCGGCGCGCTCAGCGAGAACTTCCTGCGGATGCAGTTGTCACCGGGGAGCTGCTTCGACGACGGCGACGTGAGGGCGTGGTGATGGTGTTCCGGCGGATCGGCGGCGAGGAGAAGCGCGACGAGATCGTCGATGAGGACGAGGACGGGCTGAACATCGTCAGCGGCGACGACGATGAAGACGAAGAGGGCGAGGACCTCTTCGAGGAGGGACAGCCCTGCGACGTCTGTCAAGCGGAGGACGGCCGTGTCGGGCTGGACCCGACGTGCCGGGGGACGTACGACGGGGAGCCAGTGCTGCTGGGCTACAACTGCCTGGAGGGCGCGCTGAAGGACGCGTACAAGGGCGTCGACGGCGTGGCGATCGTCGTCGAGCCGTTCGGGGAGTATGGCGCGCACTACTACTACCGGCTGGACGAGATGCCGGCGTACCAGTTCGTGCGGGAGGACGTCGAGGCGATCTCGTGGCTGCTGCTGACGATCGGCGATGCGTGCGGGCGCTGCGGCGAGCAGAGCCACTTCGCGTGGCTGACGAAGGAGTTCGTCGACGAGCGGCTGCCGGAGAACCGGCCGCTGTTCCGGAATCTCGACGGTGATATCGAGCGGCTCTGCCGGAACTGTGCCGCGTCGGCGCTCGCGGAGTCGTACAACTCGCTGAATCTGCCGCTGATGACCGTCGAGCTGCCGCGCAGCGCGATGGGGATCCTGATGCCGACGGGAGAATGAGACTCGTGCCCTCCGCAGTCCTGCCGTTCGCAGTGAAGTTGAAGCTCGCCGCCTAGCGGCGTTGGTGCCGAGCACGTACCGCAGCGCCGCCGACGATGAAGGCCCGAAATAGATGGCTCTCTCGTTGTACGATTAGCCTGTGAAGACGCTCGCGATCCTGATTCTCGTCGTTTCCGCACTCATCATGTGGAGCATACTAATCGGCGGCATCATCTTCGCTGTTGTCCTGTCTGGTCACGCCGCAGGCTCCTTCACCGTAAAGAACTGGATCGCGCTCGGAGTGCTTGTGCCAATTGTTGCGGCCATATACTTCCCGATCCTTCGTTGGGCGCGGAGATCCGGACTGCGTGCCCGCGAGCGGAACCGGGCTTACATGGAGGAGTTACGCCGCCGACGCCAGAGCAAATAGAATGACTTTCGCTAGAGCCTCCTTGTTGGATCGATCCTGATGCAGACGGGAGAGTAGATGCCGTTGATCCTGGAACAACAATACATCGACGAGATGATCGCGCACGCGAAGGAAGAGGCGCCGAATGAGTGCTGCGGCATCATCGCCGGCAAGGACGGGCGGGCGACGAGGCTGTACCGGGCGACCAACGCGGAAGCGAGCCCGTACCGGTACAGCGTCGACACGAAGGACCTGCTGCGCATCCACCGCGAGGTCGACGACAACGACCAGGACTTCCTGGTGATCTACCACTCGCACACGCACACGGAGGCGTACCCGTCGCCGACGGACGTGCGGCTGGCGTCGTGGCCGGACGCGCACTACGTGCTGGTGTCGCTGATGGACGAGGCGAAGCCGGCGGTGCGGGCGTTCCGGATCGTGGAGGGGGCGGTGGCGGAGGAGGCGATCGAGCTGTCGTAGGGAGTTAGCAGTTCACGGTTTACGGTTCACAGTTGGAATCGCGCAGGCGGGGACGCCTGCGATCCATCGGGTGTAACGAAGACGCCCGCCATCTGGCGGGCGTCTCTGTTGTGTGTTGTCTGTTCTCTGGTCTGCCGCGCAGCCCCTAGACCTCGGACTTCGACAGGGTGGCCAGGAACTCGGCGTTGCTGCCGGTGCGGGAGAGGCGCTCGAGCAGGCGCTCGGTGGCCTCGGACGGGTTGCTGGCGTTCGAGGCGATCATGGACATCATGCGGCGCATCAGCCACACCTGGCGCAGCGTCGCCTCGTCGAGCAGGAGCTCCTCGCGGCGGGTGCTGCTGCCAGCGATGTCGATCGCCGGGAAGACGCGGCGCTCGGAGAGGCGGCGGTCGAGCCGCAGCTCCTGGTTGCCGGTACCCTTGAACTCCTCGAAGATCACTTCGTCCATGCGGCTGCCGGTGTCGACGAGGCAGGTGGCGATGACCGTCAGGCTGCCGCCCTCCTCGCAGTTGCGTGCCGCACCGAAGAAGCGCTTCGGCGGGTAGAGGGCGACGGGGTCCATACCGCCGGTGAGCGTGCGGCCGCTGGGCGGCATCGCCAGGTTGTAGGCGCGGGTGAGGCGGGTGATGCTGTCGAGCAGGATCACGACGTCCTTGCCGCCTTCAACCAGACGCTTGGCGCGCTCGAGCGCCATCTCGGCGACGCGCGTGTGGTCTTCGACCGGCTCGTCGAAGGTGGAGGCGACAACCTCGCCGCGCACCGAGCGCTTCATGTCGGTGACTTCCTCCGGCCGCTCGCCGATGAGCGCGACCATGAGGTGGATGTCCGGGTAGTTGGCGGCGACGCCGGCAGCGATCGCCTTGAGCAGGAACGTCTTGCCGGCCTTGGGCGGCGAGACGATGAGACCGCGCTGGCCGCGGCCGATCGGCGAGATCAAGTTGATCAGGCGACCGGAGAGGTCGGCGGACGGCGTCTCCAGATCGATCATCTGGTTGGGGAAGATGGCGGTGAGGTTCTCGAAGTAGGGGCGAGCCTTGGCGGTCTCCGGGTCGACGCCGTTGACGTGCTCGACACGGAGGAGGCCGTAGTACTTCTCGCTGTCCTTCGGGGGGCGGACCTGGCCGGTGACGTAGTCGCCGGTGCGAAGGCCGAAGCGGCGGATCTGCGACTGGCTGACGTAGACGTCGTTGGGCCCCGGCAGCAGGCTCTCGCCGCGCAGGAAGCCGTAGCCGTCATCGACGATCTCGAGGATGCCGCCGGTGGTGAGCGCGGCGTCGCGCTCGGCCTGCGTCATCGGCTGTTCCGGTTCCTCCTGCGGCGGCGGGGGGAGGGGACGCGGGCCGGCCGCGGATCGTCTTCGTTCTCTTACTGCGCCCATGTTCGGACCTCTAGCAGGCTATGCCTCATCACTGACGGATCTGCCAACGTGTTCCCCTGGGATGCTGCTCCATGAATCGAGCACGTGCCACGAAGGCCTTCGGCGAGCCGAACTGTGCCTGGTCCAGTGGGAGTCGCTGCGGCGCCGGGAGAATGAGCGCCGGGAGTGAGCGGATTCAGCTACGCCCTTTGTTACCCGATCGTTGAAGTCTCTGTCAAGGGGCCGCGCCCGTTGCGGCTGCCACCCTGATCGACCGTGGGTCCCGGGAGATCGCGCCGGTGTGCGGCGACGCCGCGGCGCGGTTCACGATCATTGTATCGCTTCTTGCGGGCGCGTGCGCATGGGCGATCTCCCGCATTTTGTAGAAGCGAGATGCGGGAGGCGATGCGTCATCGCCACCATGAGATTCTTCGCTTCGCTCAGAACGACCGGTTGGGCAGGGTAGGAGCGACGTGTGGGTCCCCGCTCCTCGCGGCGGCGTTGCCCGTGAGAGCGCGCACGGGGATACTCGGGGTATGGAGTTAGCCCGCACGCTGCTGTTCGTCCCCGGCAACCGCGAACGGATGCTGGAACGCGCGGGTACGGCCGGCGCCGACGTCGTGGTCATCGACCTGGAGGACGCCGTGCCGGCCGGCGAGAAGAAGGCGGCGCGGAAGCTCGTCCGCACATGGCTGCCGCGGCTCGTGGCATCGGGACAGATGGTGTTCGTGCGCGTCAACGGCGTACACACGGGCCTGACCCGCGACGACGTGATGGCGGTCGTGCGGAAGGGGCTGGCCGGCGTGGTGCTGCCGAAGGCCGAAGAGGCGCAGGACCTGCGGGATCTCGACATCCTGCTGCGCGAGGCGGAGATGGCACACCGCGTCCGGCCGGGCGACGTGCGCACGATGCCGATCATCGAGAGCGCGCGGGGGCTGCTGCGCTGTGAGGACATCGCCCGCGCCTCGGACCGGCTGGCGGCGCTCTCGATCGGCGGCGAAGACTACACAGCGGAGCTGGGGGTGCGGCGCGACGGCCGCGGCGCGGCGCTGGCGCACCTGCGCTACGTCGTCGTGCAGGTCGCCGTCGCATACGGGCTGATCCCCATCGACACGCCGTATACGGACACGCGCGACGAGAAGGGACTGGCGGCGGAGGCGCGGCTGGCGAAATCGATCGGCTTCAAGGGGAAGTACGTGATCCATCCCGGACAGGTAGCGGCCGTGAACCGCGTCTTCACGCCGACGCGCGACGAAGTGGCCGACGCGCGGCGGGTCGTCGAGGCTGCGGCGGCGGGTGCCGCGCGCGGGGCGGGCAGCGTCAGCCTGGACGGCCGGATGATCGACGCGCCGGTCGTCGCGCGGGCGCGGCGGCTGCTGGCGGCGGCGGAGGCTATCGCCGCGCGCGGCCGGGCACCGGCGAAGAGATGAAACGAGCCCGGCGCCTGCCGGGCTCGTGACTGCGGCATTGTAAGGCCCTGGCGGGCGCTAGTCCTTCCAGATCGGGTATTGCTGCGCGCGGCGAAGTTTGAAGTCCGTCTCCGGCAGCTTGAAGCCGAGTGCGCGCACCTTCTTGAGGATCGTCTCGACCTGGCGCTTCTCGGTCGCGGTGAGCACGGTGCCGAACATGTCGTCGTAGAGCTCCTGGGAGATCCGGACGATCTCGTCCGTGATCTCGCGGCCCTTGTCAGTGAGCTCGAGCCCGACGGCGCGACGGTCGTTCGGGTCGGGGAGGCGGCGGACCCAGCCGCGCGTCTCGATGCGGTGGAGGATGCCGGTGATGCTCTGCGTTTCCTGGAAGAGCAACGTCGCGACGAGGCTCGGCTTGATCGGACCCTTGGCGAAGTGCAGCACGGCGAGCACGCGCGCCTGCGACGCGGAGACGCCGAGGTGATAGAAGCGGCGCTCGAGCAACTTGTAGGACATCCAGTAGATCTCGGTGATCAGCACCCAGGGGAGCAACGCCTGCTGCAACGCCGCCGCAGTGGCGCCGCCGTTCTTGCTCGATGCTTTCGTCGCGGTTGCCATGTAGTTCCTGCCTATCATCGTCCTCGTAGACGACCTCTATGCCCCCTGCCTCGCGCGGAGTCTAGCATCGTGATCAACGTTGGGCAATGATGAGATCACAGCGCGTGCCCAGAATACCGTTCGGTATTCTGACGGTGTCGCAGCGAACGCACGTCCGTCGTGATGAAAACGCAATTCTCTCCGCTGTGCTCGTCGCCGGTTATCATTACTTTCAGTTATTTGTGTATGTAGCAGCTGTAAGAATCGTCAAGCGAGATCATCCAGCTCCGTCGTCGACGCAACGACGTCTGGATTGACGCGGGGGCGGGTGGTACGCTGGCGCGCGCCGCACGAGCAGGAGGGTGAGCCGACATGCCTGAATTCCAGTTCGAAAAGGTGATCTACGAAAAGCGGGGGCGCATTGGCATCGTCACGATCAACCGCCCCGACCGGATGAACGCGATCGACCCGGAGACGTCGGCGGAGCTGCACGAGGCGTGGTGCGACTTCCGCGACGATGACGACCTGTGGGTCGGTATCTTCACGGGCGCCGGCGAGCGCGCGTTCTCCGCCGGCAACGACCTCGTCGCCATGTCGAAGGCGCAGCAGGAGGGGCTGAACGCGATCAGCGCGGTGTACTCGCGGGCGCCGTTCGGCGGCATCACGCGCAACTTCGAATGCTGGAAGCCGATCATCGCGGCGATCAACGGCTACTGCCTCGCGGGCGGACTGGAGATGGCGCTGGCGTGCGACGTGCGCGTCGCGGCGGAGCACGCGGTGTTCGGACTGCCGGAGGTGACGCGCGCGATCATCCCGGGGGCGGGCGGCACGCAGCGGCTGCCACGCATCGTGCCGTTCGGGCCGGCGCTGGAACTGATTCTGACCGGGGGCAGGTTCGACGCGCAGTGGGCACTGAAATACGGGCTGGTGAACCACGTCGTGGCGGCGGACCAAGTGATGCCGAAGGCGCTGGAGCTGGCTGCAGCGATCTGCGAGAACGGGCCGCTTGCGGTGCGGCTGGCGAAGGAAGCCGTGTACCACGGGCTCAGCGTGCCGATCGAGGAGGGTCTGCGCTTCGAGAACGAGCAGTCGCGCAAGGTGCTGGTTTCGGAGGACGCGCGCGAAGGGCCGCTGGCGTTCGCGCAGAAGCGGAAGCCGAACTACAAGGGGCGGTAAGGC
>Ga0153916_10001708_pt1 | contig 15945 bp, 13 predicted proteins | sample Opewatmetagenome_FD_109642 | JGI IMG/M metagenome (GOLD analysis project Ga0153916, IMG submission 109642) | Freshwater wetland microbial communities from Ohio, USA - Open water 3 Core 3 Depth 4 metaG | ecosystem: Environmental > Aquatic > Freshwater > Wetlands | place: USA: Ohio, Lake Erie...
CCTGACAGCAACAAACAGTTCCGGCTCGGCTACAGCTTCGGTCATGGTCATCGTAAGGTCGGCAACCGGACTTCCGGTCGTACTAAGTTTTACATCGGATCCGGCTAACATAACCCCCGGGCACTCTTCTCTGTTACGGTGGAATGTGTCAGGAGCCAATTCGGTCTCCATCAATAAAAGCATCGGCACAGTGCCATTATACGGAACTAAATTAGTTTCACCTGCAGCTACAACAACATATACCTTGACAGCAACGAATGGCTCCGGCTCTGTTACCGCTTCGGCGACCGTCACCGTGGTTCAGCATACTGCTCTGCCGGTGATATCGCGTTTCGCTATATATCCAACCAGCATACAACCCGGAGGTCTTTCTAGATTAGACTGGCAGGTGGGCGGTGCCACCTCGATTTCTATAGACCAAGGTATAGGCGCGGTGGCGGGAGCAGGGGAACTACAGGTGTCTCCCCCAACTACAAAGACGTATACTCTGACGGCAACTAACAGCGCTGGTTCTGTTACGGCTTCGGTTGTGTTATCAGTAATTTCGGAAACAGGGTGGCCTTTTATTGATAATTTTTCTGCCAGCCCCACGGTGATTCCACTGGGGGACACGGCCACTTTGCAGTGGCAGGTTAGCGGTGCGACCTCAATTTCTATCACTCCGAGCCTGGGCACGGTAGACGCTTCCGGAACCAGGGTGGTAACTCCGGAGGAGGCTACGGCGTATATACTGACGGCAAGTAACAGTGCTGGAGTCGTTACCCACACAGCTCAGGTCACAGTAACTTTCGAACCCAAATAAGGTTTATCCGCAGGGCCCCGAAATAACCACGTCAATGGTGGCGCCGGCTTCATTTTCCACTGTCCGGACTATTTGCATTAATCGCCATAAACATGTAGAATTCCCGATTGGCAGTTCTTGGCAAAGAAAGGGGGGCAAATGCCAAAGACAAACGTTCAAGAAATTCCGCTTGTCTGGATACAGGCAGGCACCTGCACCGGATGCTCCGTCTCAGTCCTCAATTCAGTTAGCCCGACCATCAAGAATGTCCTCATCGATGAAATTGTTCCGGGTAAACACCTAAATCTGAAATTCCAGGCAACCGTAATGGCCGGCGAAGGAGACGCCGTAATTCAGGTGCTGGAAAATGTGCCGAAAACGAATAAGGGCGGCTATGTCCTGGTCATCGAAGGCGCCATCCCCACCAAAGATGGCGGTGCCTACGGGTCTCTCGGTGAGAAAAACGACAAACCGGTGCCTATGGCGGAAAGGGTCGAAGCCTTAGCCAGGGATGCCCTGGCCATTATGGCGCTGGGCACTTGCGCTACTTTCGGCGGCATAGCCGCCGGCAAACCTAACCCGGGCGGCTACGTGGGTGTGGATAAATTCCTCAAATCCCGCAATATAAGCAAGCCGTTGATTAACATCGCCGGCTGCCCGCCTCACCCGGACTGGTTCATAGGTAGCGTCGCCTCCGTGCTGCTTCTTGGCTTGCCCAAAGCGGAAGAACTGGATGAGCTTAAACGCCCCAAGGTTTTTTATGGTAATTTAATCCATGAGAACTGCCCCAGGCGGGCCTACTTCGATGAAGGAAAATTTGCCAAAAAGTTCGGCGAACCCGGCTGCCTTAATGAGCTCGGATGTAAGGGACCGGTTACGCATGCCGATTGCCCTCTGAGGAAGTGGAACCACGGAACAAACTGGTGCATCGATGCCGGTTCGCCCTGTATCGGCTGCTGTGAGCCCGGATTTCCCGATTTAGTGGCTCCCGTGTATCAGAAATTGAGCGATGCCAACATGCCCATGATAGGTAAACTCCCGGGAAAGGAGAAATAGAAATTGAGCAAGATTGTTGTTGACCCGGTCACCCGTCTCGAAGGTCATTATAAGGTTGAAGTTGTCACCGATAAAGGCGTGGTCAAAGAAGCTCATAGCTCAGGCATGATGTTCCGAGGCCTCGAAATAATACTCCGGGGAAGAGACCCGCGTGATGCCCAAATGTACACGCAGCGCATCTGCGGTGTCTGCCCTACCAGCCATTCCATGGCTGCCACGCTTAACCTGGATAGCGCTTTTGGTCTCGCCGATAAGATACCTGATAACGGCCGCATTCTACGTAACCTCATACTGGGAGCCGCGCATGTTTCCGACCATATACTTCACTTCTATCACCTGGCAGCTCTCGATTACGTGGACGTTACCAAGGTGCTCAAGTACGAGGGCAATGACCCGACTTTGAACTCTGTCAAGGAATTTGCCAAGCGAGGAGAGCTGGCTCCATTTGTACCGCGATACGAAGGCGATTACCGCCTGCCGGACAAGGTGAATATAGGGGCACTGGCTCATTATGTTCAAGCTCTGGAGATGAGACGCAAGGGCCAGGAAATGCTGGTTATTTTCGGCGGCAAGATGCCCCATAATATGGCTACCGTCCCCGGCGGAGTTACCACAACCGTTACTGTAGACAAAATAGCCTCATTTCTGTGGATGCTCAACGAGCTGAGGGATTTTGTCGATAACGTTTATATTCCCGACGTACTGGCCGTGGCTGAATCCTATGCCGATTATTTCGAAATCGGCGCCGGCTGCGGCAATTTGCTGTCTTACGGAAGCTTTGACCTGGACGGTAATAATCCTGATTACACCAAGAGGAAGAGGCTCATGAAGCAGGGGACAATCTCAGCTGACTTAAAACCCGGTGTTCTAGACCCGAACAAAATAATGGAATACGTAAAACACTCCTGGTACGACGATTCCAGCACCGGCAAGCACCCGTCAAAAGGCATGACTGAACCTCAACTGGGGAAGAAAGGCGCTTACTCCTGGGTGAAAGCCCCGCGATACGACGGCAAGGTCTATGAAGTCGGCCCGCTGGCTCGCATAGCGGTTACTTATGCCGGCGGCGAGCCAACGGTTAAGAAGCTGGTCGATTCTGTTCTTTCAAAGTTTAAGGCCAGTCCCAAGGCTTTATTCTCGGTGCTCGGTCGCCATGCTGCACGTGCCCTTTATACCAAGTTTCTGGCCGATACCATGCCTGGGTGGTTGCTCCAGCTAAAGCCCGGTGAGCCGGCTTATATTGACTACACCATACCTGATGAAGCCTTCGGCATGGGTCTGATTGACGGCGCCAGAGGTGCTTTAGGGCACTGGATTGAAATAAAGGATAAGAAAATTGCCAATTACCAGTGTGTGGTGCCCAGCACCTGGAATATGTCACCTAAGGATGACAAAGACCAGCCCGGGCCGGTGGAACAGGCCCTCATTGGCACCAGGATAAAGGATGAAAATAATCCTTTTGAGATCGGACGCATTATCCGCTCCTTCGACCCGTGTCTGGCTTGCGCCATTCACGTTATTACGCCGAAAGGTAGAACTCTTGGAATATACAAAGTCAGTTGAGACACGGACGCGTCAGAGCAGCCCTAGAATCACCGTCCTGGGAATAGGCAACCTGCTGCTCAAAGACGAAGGTATTGGCGTCCACCTGGTTCAAAAACTGGCGGACAAGGTAAATGACGCTAACGTTAAGATAGTCGATGTCGGCACTTATCCAGACTTTCTGTCTCTGGTAGATGACAATTTAGACAAATTGATTATCGTAGACGCCGTACAGACTGGTGACAAGCCGGGAACTGTGTATAGGTTCAGTTCCGGTGACCTGGATATGGATTCTATGTTGCCAGTTTCGGCACACGATATAGGCGTGCTGGATAGTTTAAAAACGATGGCTTTATTCAATAAACAGCCAAAATCGACGGTCATTATCGGTATCGAACCCAAGACGATAGACTTCGGACTTGAGCTTTCACCGGAAATTGAAGATAAACTACCTGAAATTATCGATTTAGTTCTCAAGGAGATAGAGGAAACCACAGCTATGGAGGTAGACAAATGATAATCTCTGAATTGAAGCCGCTTCCGGAAATCTTAGGTTATTTAGACAAGGACAAGAAAATCTTTATTGTCGGCTGCAAGGGTTGTGCCGAGGTCTGCCAGACCGGGGATGAACCTCAGGTCCTCGATATGAAACAGAAACTGGAGCAAGAAGGTAAGACCATCACCGGCCATTGTGTGGTCGATTTTCTGTGCGATAAAGCTCTAATTAAAACTAGGCTATTCACCCATGAGGATGAGATAGATGCTGCCGATTCTCTGCTGGTAATGACCTGCGGCATCGGGGTACAGGCAACAGCCGCGGTGGTGAACAAACTGGTGCATCCGGCGGCTAATACCATCAATGTCGGCGGCGTCGGCGGGACATGGCGTGGCAGCGAGCGCTGCCGGGAATGCGGCGACTGTGTTCTTGATTTGACCGGCGGCATTTGCCCTCTGACCGCCTGCACTAAATGGCTGGTCAACGGACCCTGCGGCGGCGCCAAGAATGGCAAGTGCGAAGTGGAACCGGATGTACGCGATTGCGGCTGGCATCTAATCTACGAAAGGCTTAAAAAATTGGGACAATTGGACAAGATGCGAACCATAGCGCCGGTGGTAAAGAACTACGCTAAGATGCAGCCGCCGAAGGCGCTCAGGTCCAGCATCATGTGGGCGTTGGAGCAGCAGGAGACCAAAGTATAGCTATCCTTTAAGGAGGTAAACAAGATTATGAGTCTGCGCGAAAAATTCCAGAACGGCAAGTTTGTGGTCACCGCTGAGATCGGCCCGGCAAAAGGTGTGGACGTACACGAGTTCAATGAGAATGCCGACTTATTAAAAAGCAGAGTAGATGCGGTCAACTGTACCGACCAGCAGAGCGCTGTGATGAGATTGGGCTCGCTGGCTGCCTGCCACCTGCTAAAACAAAAAGGCATCGAGCCTATATTCCAGATGACCTGCCGGGACCGCAACCGGATAGCACTTCAGTCGGACCTGCTTAACGCTAGTGTTATGGGTATAGAAAATGTTCTGTGTCTCACTGGCGACTATGTCACCCTGGGAGACCATCCTGACGCCCGGCCGGTGTTCGACCTCGACTCCGTTTCCTTATTATACGCAGCCCGGCAATTGGAGCAGGGCAAAGACCTGGCCGGCAAAGAACTAAAGGGTACGCCTAAATTTTTCCTCGGCGCCTGTGTTACCCCCGGTGCCGACCCTATTGAACCGCAGCTTATCAAAATGGAGAGAAAGGTAAAAGCGGGTGCCCAGTTCTTCCAGACCCAGGCCATCTATGAATCCAAAACGTTCGAAGCCTTTATGAAAGAAGCCAGGAAGTTCGGCGTGCCGGTTTTGGTCGGTATCGTGGTGCTCAGGTCAGCTGGTATGGCCAAATTTATGAACAAGAACGTTGCCGGCATACATGTCCCCGATGAGCTTATCAACGAGATGGACAAGGCCGAGAACAAGTTAGATAAGGGCGTAGAGATTTCCGCCCGCTTAATTAATGAGATGAAGGGTATGTGCCAGGGCGCTCACATCATGGCTATCGGCCTGGAATCCAAAGTGCCGGCGATTCTCGACGCCGCCAAGTTGTAGAAACAAGACAGGGCTGGCATGCGCATCGTCCGTTTTGTTTTTAGAGGCCGAGTTAGGTACGGCATCTTAGCCAAAAATACCATACGTGGACTCCGCGGCAGCCCCTTTTCACACTTTCAGCATTTAGATAGCGCGTCCATACTGGACGGCAGCAGTTACACACTGGATAAGGTCAGATTGCTTTTCCCCTGCCTTCCATCAAAGATACTATGCCTGGGCTTGAATTATCGCAGCCATATCGAGGAGATGAAGCTGCCTATGCCCTCGGTGCCACTCATCTTTCTCAAGCCCTCCACCGCAGTCATTGGCCCAGACGATAAAATAATCTTACCCACCGACTGGAAGCGCATCGACTACGAGGGCGAACTGGGTGTCGTCATCAGTAAAAAGGCAAAGGATGTCCCGGAAGAGAAGGCAAAAGAACACGTGCTGGGTTACACCTGCTTTAACGACGTCTCCGACCGCCAGGCCCAAGCTGCCGATGGCCAGTGGACCAGAGCCAAAGGCTATGACACCTTCGCTCCGTTAGGTCCGTGGATAGAGACGGAGGTCGAGCCCGATAATCTGAAATTAGAAACTTATTTGAACGGTGAGCTACGCCAGTCAGCCTCTACCAGCGACCTGCTGTTCGGAATACCGAAGCTTATCAATTTTATCTCCAGCGTCATGACCTTGCTGCCCGGCGATGTCATCGCCACCGGCACGCCATCAGGGGTAGGTCCACTGAAGCCGGGTAATGTGGTTGAAGTTAAAATAGAAAACATAGGCACATTGAGAAATTCTGTTATCGCCTCAGATTAGCCAGAATAGGTAACGTCAAACCTTATAACACCTATTGCCATAGTTTAGGGGTATTGACAAGGCCACCACCAGAGATTACACTCATACGAAATGAAAGCTGGGCCGCCCCCAGAGCCTGAAAAAAGCGCGCCGGATAATCTGGCTGAGCGCTTGCAATCTTTACAGGAAGAAATTCGCCGCCTGAAGGAGATTGTGGGACCGGCAAACCAGCGTATTTCTGAGATCGAACGAGAACTGGGGTCAATTGCCGCCACCAGGCCGGCGTATCAGCTGCCGGCAAAGCCTGTACAAGCACCTCCGCCGAAACCGGCTCCTAAAATAGCGGCCGCTTCAACTCAGCCGGCGGCTCCAAGTGCGGCTGTAAAGGCTCCGGCTCCCACGAAGCTGCCTCCACCGTCACCAGCAAAAAAGGCACCGGCTAAACCGAGGGAGTGGGAGCAGATTTTAGGCGGTAACTGGCTGGCCAGAGTGGGTGTGGTTGCCCTTATCATTGGTGTAGCCTTCTTCCTCAAGTTTGCCTTCGATAACAACTGGCTTGGTCCCCTTTCACGAGTCATCCTTGGCGTCGCGGCCGGACTGGCCATGGTAGGTGGCGGCTATTACTGGCGTAAGCGATACCCAACGCTGGCCCAGGCTATCTGCGGGGGTGGTATCGCCCTGCTTTATTTGTCCATCTTCGCTGCTTTTAACATATTTAACCTTATTTCGCTGTATCCCGCGGTTGGTCTATTACTGTTAATCAGCATCGGTTCGGCGGTACTTGCCATCCGGCTCAATTCTATGGCGCTGGCTATAATAGGTGTCTTCGGCGCCTTCAGCGCTCCCTTTATACTGGGCAGCGCTGCTCCAGAGGCGGGACAAACTGGCCACGGCATTCAATTGCTGGCATACGTTATTGTTATAGATCTCGGTGCACTGGCGCTGTCAACCTTTCGCAACTGGCGCTGGTTTAGTCTATTGGCATTGTTCGGCTCATTGTTGACTTATGGGGCCTGGTATTTCCAGTTTGGTGACGAAGCTGGTCTACTGACACGGCAATTAAGCATCACAGTCATATTCCTCATCTTCGTGGCAGCGACATCATTATTTCACCTTATCTGGCGACGTCCTGCCCAAGGATTCGATTATGCGCTTATGGTGATTAATGCCGCCGCTTACTTCGGAATAAGCTATGGGCTAATGCATGGGGCGCTTCGTGTGTGGATGGGCAGTTTCACGGCGGCGCTGGCCCTGCTCTACGGTGCCCTGGCCTATTTAGCTGTACGAAGGGGTGCCGAGAATTTCAGACTCAGCCTTTTCGCTCGTGGCATTGCGCTGGTCTTTTTAACCATCGCTATACCTATTCAACTGGGCGACAAAGCCTGGACTACAATAGCGCTGGCAGCTGAAGCCACCATCCTTATGTGGCTTTACCTCCGGCTAAAAATATCCCTCTTTCGCGGCTATAGCTACGCGGTATTTGCTCTTGTGGCCATACGCCTGATGTTCTATGACACAAGCTTAGACATAAGCCACTATCAGCCGGTGTTTAACGAGCGTTTTCTGGCTTTCGTGGTAAGCATCGCTGCCATGTACGCGACCAGCTATTTGACGTGGCGACACCAGCAGGAGAAAGGGCAAAAGCTTGGCTACGCTGTTTTTCTGGTGGCTGCCATTATCTTTTCTATATGGGTAATAACTGCCGAACTTGTCAGTTATAGGCAAATTCCGGTGATGCTACAGGGAAGCCTCAGCCTAATCGTCCTCCTTGTTCTTGCCGGAGCCACCATACTCTATCATGCGGTATGGCGACGTGTTCCTGGGGTATTTGACCTCGTTATCCTGCTGATTGGCGCCGCAGCCTATTTGGGGTTAAGCTTTTTACTCTGGGAAGATTTGCGGGCATGGATGGGCGGACTCTATCTGGTCCTTGCCTTCATCTATGCCGGCCTGGCTTATATTTCCTTCAGACGAGGTGCTGAATATAGCAGGCTCGGCTCTTTTTCATTAGGCACGGCACTCGTTTTTCTTACTATAGCCATACCTGTCCAGCGAGGCGATACGGCATGGACGACAATTGGCTGGGCTGCTGAGATGGTTCTGCTGGTGTGGCTATCATTTAGACTTAAACTGACACAACTGCGCTACTACGGCTATGCCGTCTCCGTTATCCTGGTCGGACGCATGTTGTTTTTCGATACTTCCGTCGACCTGAACATGTTTGTTCCAGTGCTTAATGAACGCTTCATTGCCTTTCTGGCCGGCATCGTCGGGATGTATGTAGCTGCCTACCTTATATGGCGAGCCAGGGATACACTGCCGAAATGGCGTATACCTACCACAATCTTTATTGTAGCCGCCAACTTCTTAACACTCTGGCTGCTAAGCTTTGAGGTTTGGGATTATTTCGGCTCTCAACTGGCATTGGTGCCAGCGGAGTCGACCACGGCCGTGGCTCTCCGGAATGCTCAGAACCTGTCTCTTACTGTTCTGTGGGCAGTTTACGCCGTGATTCTCTTAGTTATAGGCATAGTGAAACGATGGCGCCTGGTAAGGTTGGGGGCTCTGGCTCTGCTGGCAATACCGATTATCAAGGTTTTCGTCTACGATGTATTTGCTCTGGAGCGGGTGTATCGTATTGTCGCTTTCGTCGGACTCGGGTTGCTTTTAATTATCAGCGCCTATCTCTACCATCGCTTCAGCAAAGCCATTCGTGGCTTCCTGGTTAATAAGTAATCGCAAAAGTACCGTCCATAAAAGCTTGCTTCGCACTTGAGCATTGACAGCCCTATGCCTCCGTGCTAATATGCTGAGCAAACAAACTCCCTAGTTTGAGATACCAATGGACTTAACACTGGTAGAAGCGCTGACTATCGGAGACGCCTGGTTCCAGTGTCTGGAAAAGGCTCTATTACACGGCAGGACGTATGTTATACAACAGGGCAGTTTCGAGGGCACTCACCGGAAAGAGATACCTCTGGTGGCTATCATAATTCGCAACCCCGGCGTAAGGCCGTTGAGACCTGACGTGCCCGCGGGCGTGCCGGCACCGACCACGGATGAGGTCATCCATGACTACATGTCGTACTTGATGACCGGCGCCAAGCAGGAGAACGAAGAATATACCTATGGCGAGGACCTGGCGCCGCAAATCGAGGAGGTGATCAGGCGCTACAAACTGGGCGTCGACACTAACCAGATGTGTATGACCATTGGCAGCCGGGACAGCATTAAGTTAAAAGACCCGCCGTGTTTAAGGGTTGTGGACACCCGTGTTCAGGACGGCCAGCTCAATTTCGTTCTCTATTTCAGGAGCTGGGATTTATGGGGTGGATTTCCCACCAACCTGGGAGGTTTGCAACTACTTAAGGAGTATATAGCAGAGGAAATCGGCGTCAAAGACGGCTCGTTGATAGCCTTCAGCAAAGGTCTGCATCTCTACGAGCATTGCTGGGACCTGGCCAAAATGGTCCTGCATATGCCGCCCGAATAACTGACAGAGAATGTGAGAGACCTGGCAAAATGACCGAAGGTCACTTCGATCCCAAGAGAGCGCCTTTTCTTGATGCCGAAGAACGCATCAAAGAACTGAGGCCCTATCAACTCCTTAAGGATACGGCCGGTGTTAAAACCGGCATGACCTGCGTCGATCTGGGCTGCGGCACGGGCACCTTCACCTTTCCCCTGCTGCTCTGCGTCGGCAGCGAAGGCGTCGTCTACGGTGTCGACGACAGCGAAGAAATGCTGGAGCATATACGTTCCAAGAATCCGCCCGCCAATCTGATACTGGTACACGCCGACGTTAATCGAACGGGGCTGGACAACTCCATCGCCGATTTCTGCCTTCTGTCCTCAATACTGCATGAAGTCGACCAGCCGGCTAATCTTGTGGCTGAGGCCTTTCGCTTGCTCAAATCTGGCGGCAGGGTTTTGGACCTGGATTGGAAAGCGGAACTGGACTCTCCGGGCCCTCCTCAAAGACGGCGCCTGTCAAGAGACAAGGTTGAGCAGCTTTTCAAACATACGGGTTTCCACAATCTTCAGTACCTCGATTGGTCCAGGAACCACTACGCCTTTTTAGGCGACAAGAAGTAAGCAGTTTAGGCGGCGCCATGCCAAGATAATTTTTTCATGACCATTCCGTATGTCGAATACGGTACGGCCTACTATCCATATCCGGTCTTTCGTTCTTCCTGATTAATTCTTTAAGTCCCGCAGGCAGCGTTCACCCAGAAGTACTATCCAGCTTCATGACTTTTGTCATAGCTATTACTAATTTACTAACTACCTATTTACCATCTTTTACGGTACTAAATCGTGATTACCAACGTCATAGAATGTGGGTATAATTAAATTGAGCTAAATGTAGGAAAGTATCCTAAAATATCGTTATCAAATGAAGCTGAGTATTCTAAACTACGGGAAAGTATCCAAAAATCAAAATCGTGGCTATTAAATTTACAAAGAAAGGAGGTGATCTTAGATGTCAGTTGCTACTATAAAGGACACATTATCCGAAATGGCAAAGGGATTAGTGGGACCAGGAGAAATGGGGGGACCGTGGGTAGTTATGATAGCAGACAGCGATGGGATTGTGATTTCAGCTTGGGAGTCTCTAGACAATAAAATCAACCCGGAAACGTTCGGTGGATTCATCCAGATAATTAACTACGCCAATAATGCCTTTAAAGCATCGGCTGTGGGATTCACCAAGATCGATGATATCACAGTGGCTACGCCATTTACATATATGATAGTAAAGCCCATAGCTGGAGGGGCTTGCTTTATATTCATCAGTGCTCCCAAGAGTGTGCCTCTAGGTATGATACGCATCGCGCTGGCCAATTATGCCCCCAGGCTGGAGCTTGCTCTGCCCGGCAATGAGGTATTATTCAAAAAAGACGGCAACGGTAACGGTATAGGGACAACGAACGCTATAGGAACAACGGGCAACGGTTTAGGAAAAATTTTGCCTTAAGCCAAAGAGACTAGCGACCAGACAAAACCTGAGTCACCCTTACCTCTGAGCCGCCAAAGCTGGCCAACAAGTTAACAGATTTACAGTTGGCAGGTATTGTAGCTGCTTATGTGCTCCATTTTTTACCGTTGTAATGTAAAATAATTTAGTGCGCGGGGAAATTGACTTGTGGTCTTATCCCCGTTATGCCGGATAGACTACCCGCTCCTGAGATTCCGCATTATCTCCACTAGGCCCGGCCTTTTACCATACATCAGCAGGTAAGTCCGCAGCAGCCTGGCTGCCAGTAGCAGGCCTCCGATAATCGACAACACCAATATTCCGATACTGGCGATTAGCTGCCAAGCAGGGACACCCGTCATGCCAAGCCTTAACATTACCAACACGGGCGCGGAGAAGGGAAAAATACTGAAAACCACCCAGACCGGGCTGTTCGGGAAAAATAGCAGTAACGAGTAGAACCAGAGGGGGGCAACGGCGAAAATAGTGAATATACCCGCCAGTCCTTGTGCTTCCCGAACGGTCGAGGTAACGGCGGCAACAGCAGCCGACAGGACGGCGAACAGCAGGTAACCCAGGACAAAGTAGGCTACACCAAAAACCAGAAAGTTAGGGGGTATTCTTATTGTCTGGATAAAACCGCCGATAGATGATGAGGCCAAGATTAAAAGAAACGGGATTGAAATCACCCAGACGAGCACCTGAGCTAATCCGGCGGCGCCAATGCCCAGGACTTTCCCAGTTATTAACTGACGGGTGGATACCGAGGATAGCAAGATCTCCATAAGGCGATTCTCTTTTTCCTCGCCAAGACCCTGCAGCACATAAGCGGAAGAAAAAGCCAGCGCCAGCGCCAGTAAAAAGCTAAAAATACCGGGAATAATAAGATCCGTCAGTCCGCCTTGCTCCGAAGCCACGCCGCCGGTTGAAGTAAGCGTGGTAGTGACCAGGTTCAAGGGCGTCTCAATCCTGACGATAGTGTTCGCAGGCACCTTCCCCGCCAGCAGATTGCCGGTGATAAAATTCCCAATTGCGGTTGTAGTGGCGGCAGGCGGCGTAACCTCTTTCTGTAGAGTATAACGTTTGATTATTCCCGTCGAGATGTAATCCGGAGGAATGACCAGGTATTCCGTAACGTCCTTGCCAATCAAAGCCTGGGTTGCTGCTTCCGCTGTATTGAAGCGGATGAACGTTATGTTGTTCTGGGTAGTAAACTGGTCGAAGCCTCCGAGTTCATCAACATACCCGATTCGGGTCACTTCGGTCGCCGGTCTTGCCGTCCCTGATAAGATATATAAGATACCTATACCCAGTAAAGCCAGTACCGGTAAGGCGAGAGTCAGGATGATGAACCCAGTTCTCTTTATGGTCTGCAGGAATTCATGTCTGAATATCAACAGCGCCTTATTCATGGCTCTTACCCGCCAGCTCCAGAAATATTTCGTTCAATGAAGGAGTGGCTACTTCAAAGCGACGAATCGTCAGGCCTCGCTGTATCAGCCTTTCCAAGACCTGCTGCGGTGTGGTATTTTTGTCAAGGACGAGTTGAACGTAGTCTTTATTACTACGCTTGCCGGCGATGCCCCGTATGTCCCCCAGTTCCCCTTCAAAATCGACGATAACAGAGTTAGTCCTGTATTTCGACTTGATTTCTCTGAGATTTCCATAAAGAACAGCCCGTCCGTTATCCACCATCAGTATGCGGTCGCAAAGCTCCTCAACCTGATTCATCTGGTGGGTGCTCAGGATTACCGCCTTACCCTGATTTCTTAGCTCATCAATTAGGCCTTTTAGAAGTTCCGTATTAACCGGGTCAAGGCCGGAAAATGCTTCGTCCAGAATAACCAGCTCCGGGTCATGTATGATAGTGACGATAAACTGGATAATTTGACTCATGCCCTTGCTCAGTTCATCGATTTTTTTCCACTTGTGCGGAAGCATACCGGTCTGATTGAGCAGCACATCAGCTGTTTTCTCCGTTGAATGGCTATTCATACCCTTAAGGGAGGCCAGGTAGACGATGGACTCCATAACGCTTAGCTTTTTATATAGCCCTCTGTCCTCGGGCAGGTAACCCAGCCTGTTTTTACTGGCTTCACTCAACTTCTCGCCGAAGATGCTAATTTCTCCGGAATCCGGCTTGATTATATCCATCATCATTCTGATGGTAGTTGTCTTGCCGGCGCCGTTGGGACCAATCAAACCGAATATTTCACCTTGAGCAACGGAGAAAGATAAATCGTCGACCGCAGGCTTGTCGGCAAATGATTTGACTACATGAATCACTTCAACGGAGGACATAACACCGGACTCTTCTGGTCTAATTATAACAAAACAGGAATGGAATTAATCGCCCTTTGCCGGCTCGATGCTCCCGGACCTGCCTCGGTAAGTAAGTACTAGATTCTTATTAGCCTGAAAGTAGCCTCACAAATTAGCTCAAAAGTTTATAGACGCTCAGACATAACTAATCTAATCTTAAGCTAACAAATTAAAAGGTTACCTATATGTCTGAGTGGCTTATTGGCTTAATATTAATCATCTTTGTTGCCCTGTGCAGCCTAATTCTGGTGCGCCTATTTACCAGAAGGGCTGGGCAAAATGGGCAGTCGAAGAACGGACACGTAAAACATCTGAGTGAAGCTGGCATACTGGCCGTTACCGTTATTGCCGCGTTATTTACTCTCTATTACCTGATTTGGCGATTGTCCACCTTTAATCCAGACGCTATAGCCTTCTCCTGGCTGCTGTGGCTGGCTGAAGCCTACGGGCTTATGGTATTCGTTTTGCATGCCTTCATGACCTGGCGTTTGGTGTACCCGACACCACCACAACCAAATCGCAGCTTTACCGTCGATGTATTTATCCCGACATATAATGAGCCCGTTGACGTCCTGCGCGCCACTTTATCCGGATGTGCCGAGATCCGCTATCCCCACCAGACCTACATACTGGACGACGGCGCACGTGAAGAAGTGCAAGCTCTGGCGGCTGACTTCAACTGCGGATATATTGCCCGTCCTACGCGTAAGGGAGCCAAAGCCGGCAATTTGAACCATGCGCTTTGCTGGACCAAGGGCGAGTTGATCGCCACCCTGGATGCCGACAACATACCGCTCCCGAATTTCCTGGATGAAACTATCGGTTTCTTTAACGACCCGGCGGTGGCTGTAGTTCAAGGCCCGGAGTTATTCTACAACGTGGATTCATTTGAGCATGAGGGTTCAGATTGGCACGAACAGAAGCTATTCTTCCATGTAATTCTACCCGGAAAAAACCGCATCAATTCGGCCTTCTGGTGCGGCAGCCCGGCAGTCCTCAGACGCTCGGCAATAGAAAGTATCGGCGGCGTAGCCGAAGAAACTGTGACCGAGGACTTGCACACCTCCATTCGGCTGGCGCGGCATGGCTATCGTCTGGTCTATGTTGACCGCCCCATGGCGGTCGGCCTGGCGCCGGCAACCGCCCATGATTTTCTTGTCCAGCGTTTTCGCTGGGCGCAGGGGGCAATGCAGACATTCCGGATAGACAATCCGCTGGCTGGTCGCGGCCTCACTTTTCGCCAGCGTCTTAGCTTTTTCGCTTCCATGCAGACTTATTTCGACGCGCTACAAAAGCTAGTGCTTTTAGCCATACCTATCATCGTGCTATTCACAGGAGCATTGCCAATCAACACACTCGCCTGGCCGTTCTGGCTGCGCTTTACTCCCTACATGATTCTTACCTTCAGCGCCCTTTGGCTTCTGGGACGCGGTATATACAACATCTGGGACGTATTGCGTTATGACACCGTCAAGATGTTTACCTTCATCACGGCGCTGCCAACGTTGATAACAGGACGTGCTCGTCCCTTCCAGGTAACGTCAAAAGTGGCCGGCAATGGCAACCGGTCGCCATTCCAACGGCTGGTAATTCCTCATTGGATTGTCATGGGACTGTCCTTCGCTGCCATAGCCGTCGGCGTCGTTAACCTGATACATCCTATCTGGTATCAGCCGGCGCTTTTCCCGACACTGATGGCTATAGGCTGGGCATTGTTCGACTTAGCACTGGTGACCTCAGGTGTTATGTTGCTCAGAAAAGTCAGTCGCCGGGCAACATACCGTTTCCCCGCCAGTACTGATTCTTACTGGCAGGTTACCGGAAAGAAATCCTGGTATCCGGCGCTCTCGGTCGATTTTAGCGCTACAGGTATCGGACTTGAAAATTCAGGTCCACACCTGTGCCTTGGCGACCAGGTAAAACTGATAATCGCTAACAAACTGGATACAGGCGAGATGTCCGACAGGAAAGGACAGGGCTTGATACCATTTAATAAGGAGGCCGTTGTACTGACGGCTGTGGTTGCCAGCGAATACAACGGCAAACACAACGGGAATGGGAACGGGAACGGGAAACACAACGGGAACGGCAACGGCAAACAGCGGGTTGGCTTGAAGATACAGAAATTCGCCAGCTATAGCGATATGGCCAGTTATTTCGGCATCGTTTATTCTCCGAGCCGGCTGTTAAATGGTCATCACGCGGAACATAAACAGCTAGTGGTGGCAGTCAACAAATAGTCTCATTAGGGCACCGGACTGTAATTTATCGATTGTCCAGCCGCTTCATAATCCTCGCCCGCTCCTGAACCTTTTTAATGATATCGCGGTTCTCGATGAAATCGGTGGTATGCTTTCCTGACCGAAATATTTCATCGTCCAGAGTCACCTGA
>Ga0153916_10001710_pt1 | contig 15941 bp, 14 predicted proteins | sample Opewatmetagenome_FD_109642 | JGI IMG/M metagenome (GOLD analysis project Ga0153916, IMG submission 109642) | Freshwater wetland microbial communities from Ohio, USA - Open water 3 Core 3 Depth 4 metaG | ecosystem: Environmental > Aquatic > Freshwater > Wetlands | place: USA: Ohio, Lake Erie...
ACGCGCCAGCGGCCCTGCGGCAGGTCGCCCAGCTTGAGCGGGCCGATGCGGACGCGGAAGAGGTCGACCACCTGCAGCTCGACCAGCTCGCACATCCGGCGGATCTGGCGGTTTCGGCCTTCCTTGAGGATGAAGCGCAGCTGCTGGTTTCCGACCACGCTCACCTTGGCGGGCTTCAGCTGGCGGCCATCGAGCCGTAGGCCGTGGCGCAGCATCTTGAGTTTGCGCTCGGTGATCTCGCCGGCGACGCGGACCAGGTATTCCTTGTCGAGCTCGGAAGCGGGGCCGATCACCGCCTTGGCCAGCACCCCGTCCTCGGAGAGGATCAGCAGGCCGCGGGAATCCATGTCCAGCCGGCCCACCGGGGCGAGCCGGGTGGCCGCGTCCGGGATGGTCGGGCTCTCGCCCACCAGGGCCTCGCGGGTCAGCAGGCGCACGGCGGGCACCTGACGGCCCTCCGGCTGGGCGGAGACCACGCCCACGGGCTTGTGCATCACCACGCTGAGATTGGACTCGAGCTTCGACTGGGCGCTGTTGCTGAGGGTGAGCGTCTGGCCGGCCGAGATCTTGCGGCCCGGATCGGAGACCGTTTCGCCGTCGATGGAGACCAGGCCCTGGGCGATCAGCCCCTCGGCCTCCCGCCGGGAGCACACCCCGTTCTGCGCCAGCCAGCGGTTGACGCGCTGGGGCTCGGGTTCGTCATAGAGGCGGGTCCAGGCCATGCGGATCCTAGGGGCGGGGAGAATCCACGGGCGTATCCGACGCCCCGGCGCGCCTGTCCAGGGCCCGGCTTCAGGGCGTGGCGGCGGCGAGGCTGGGGCGGCCCCTGCGCGCCAGCTCGAAATGGCCGAGGATGACGACGCTGGCCGCAGCGGCGAAGAAGCACCAGACCGACAGGACCGCCGTCGAATAGAAATAATAAGCCATCACGGCGCCGATGAGCACGAGGATGCCCAGGATGCAGACCGTCCGGTGCGAGGAGAGCATGAGCGGCAAGGTCACCGCAGCCAGATAGCCGAGCCGGACGGCGAGCGAGTACCCGTGCTCCGTCTCATAGACGAGGTGCCCACCCAGAACTTGCGCGGTGGCGGGGCCAGTCATCAGGCCCCAGAGGAGATAGGCCGAGACGCCGGCGCCCAGCACGGCCCACGGCAGCATGACGCGCCTGCGCCTTTCGTCGGGCTCGATCAGCAGGACCGCGACCGGCGCATAGAGCGGCCAGAAGGCCTGGGCGAAGATCAGATAGGCCAGGGTCAGACCGCCCGGAAGGGTTCCTTCCAGGGGCGCGGGCGGACACAGCCAGAGCATCCCCTCGAGGGTCTGCTGAACGGCGAAAAAGATCGGCGTGGCCGCCAGCGGCGCCTCGCGCAGCGACGTCGCCCGCGTCACCGCCAGGAGCCCGATCACCCCGGTGGCGGCCGCAGTGACGAAGCTGGCGGTGGAAGAGAAGCACATGGGTACTGCCGGCCGCCTCGTGCTTCTTCCCAGCGGCCCCTCGCAAGTCAGAGGACTGGGATGGTCATCCTTGCGGCCGTGGGAAGCTGAAGCGTGCGCCCTCCGACGGTCGATGTCGAGGGTGGCGTGGACGTCGCCCTGAGGCGGGTGAAGCCATATTCGGCCCGGCGGCAAAGACGTGACGGAAGCTGGCCTTGCGTCACCCCCAGCTGCGCGACAGTGAGATATAGACGTCCCATCCCAAGGAGCGACGTCCCGATGACTCGTGCGCGAATCCCCAAACCCACACGCCTTTCGCGGCGGGTCCTCGGGCCGTTGGCGAGTCGCCCGCACCTGCTGCTCGCCATCCTGGTCGGCGTCTGCGTCGCCGCCGTCTGCCTGTTGACGCCGAACCGGCTGAGCGCGGCCACCTCGGCCATCCTGGCCTGGGACGCCACCTGCCTCAGCTTCATCGCCGCGGCGATCGCCATGATGCGCGGCGCCAAGCCCGCGACGATCCGGCTGACCGCCGCCCGGCAGGACGAGGGCCAGGGCCTGATCCTGGGCCTAGTGATCCTGGCCGCGGCGGTCAGCATCGGCGTGATCGCGGCCGAGCTGTCGGTCGCCAAGGCCGATGTCGGCCTAGTCAAGGCGCTGCGGATCGGGCTGGTCTTCCTGACCGTCGTGGCGTCCTGGTTCATGGTGCAGCTGATCTTCACCCTGCACTACGCCCACGAGTACTACGCGCCCGACGTGAAGACCGAGGAGGATGACGTCATCGGGGGGCTGCTGTTTCCAGGTGGCGACGAGCCGGACTACTGGGACTTTCTGCACTTCTCGGTGATCATCGGGGTGGCCTGCCAGACGGCGGACATCGCCTTCACCTCGAAGGCCCTGCGGCGCATCGGCACCCTGCACGGCGTGGTCGCCTTCACCTTCAATACGGTGGTGCTCGCCCTGACGATCAACCTGCTGGCAGGCGTCTTCTAGAGCGTGACAGCTGAAAGTGGAGACCGGTTTCGGCGCCCGTCACGCTCCAACTTCTTGATCTAGAGCCTATTCGACAGCCGCCAGCGACAGTCCCATCGCCAGGACCGCGAGCCCGGCGGCGGCCATCGCCAACCCCGTCACGACGCTGAAGCGGAGCGCGAAGGCGCGGGAGCCGAAGATCCACCCGAAGACGGCGCGCTGCACGGCGTTGGCCGCGAAGGCGACCAGAATGGCTGTCGAGGCGAAGGCGGGGCTCGCGCCCCGCTCGAGCGAACGGGCCGTCGATAGGGTTATGGCGTCGACATCCACCAGGCCGGAAACCGCCGCGAAGACATAGCCGCCCGCCACACCTATCTCCTGGTTGATCCAGGCTCCGGCCAGAGTGATCGTCGCGAGCAGGACCCCGAATCCGAGGACGGTCCTCAGTTCGAAGGGGATGCCGATATCGATCGGCGCCGCGTGGGCCGGCTCTCCTCGGAGGAGCGGCAAGGCGCCCCCTAGCGCGAACACCAGCGCGGCCACGCCTGCGGGAATGCCGATGAGGGGCACGAGAGCCGGCTGCAGAACCGCGGCCAAGACGCTGGCGCGGACGAGCGAGACCATGGCGGCGAGCGACGCGCCCGATCCGGGCCCGTGCGGATTGTCCGTATGCCGGCTCAGGCGCGCCATGGCGATGGTCGTGGCGGTGGACGAGGCGAGCCCTCCGGCGAGGCCGGCCACCGGGGGGCCCTTCCTGGGCCCGGCGAGTTTCAGTGCGAGGTAGCCGCTGTAGGACACGGCGGCGATCAGGATCATCAGGAGCCACAGCTCTCTCGGGTTCAGAGCTCCGAGCGGATCGATGGTGCGGTTCGGCAGCAGCGGCAGAACCACTGCGGTCATGGCCAGCAACAGCAGGCCCGATCGCAGCTCGATCCAAGTTATACGGGCGACCAAGCGGTGAAGGACCTCTCGGCTCGCCAGGAGCCCGGCCGTCACCGCACCCACGGCCGCGGCGGCGCGCATGTCGCCGATCGTCGCGACGACGCCCAGCACGTAGACCGTCATGGCCGCCACCACGTTGGTGACGCTGAAGTCGTGCTCGGCGCGGCCCTCGCGATAGCTGAACAGCGCAAAGACGGCCGTCATGATTCCCAGGCCAGCGACCCAGGGCAGGAAGGTCCCGGCGAGGACCGAAAGCGTCCCGCAGAGGCCGCCCAGGAGGCCGATCAGGGTGAAGGTGCGCACGCCGGCGGTGCGGGCGCCCTCCGCCTCCTCGCGCTGGCGCCAGCCGCGCTCTATGCCGACGATGAGGCCGATCGCCAGCGCCAGGGCCAGGCGCAGCAGGACGTCGTTCTGGGATTGCAGGGTCTGGCCCGTCATCGGTCCGATCCCGACCCTGACCGCGGGGAGGCGCCGGTCATCGCGCGGCGGCCGCCGACGGGCGCTGTCAACTGAGTCAGGTCGAGGTCTCCTGCGACGCCAGAGCGCCGCAACTTGTACCGAAAGCCTCGGCAAGACAACGAAAAGGCTGCCGGCCGCGGGGTCTCCAGGCTCCGTGCTTCACGGTCCTGCGACCCGCCGGCCGGATCGCGCCCTCCCATCGACGCGGGCGTGTGCGCCGCCTACCGTGCAGCCTGTCACCGCCGTACACAGAGCACCGACATGAGCCAACTGACTTTCGACGCGGCGACCGCCAAGGCGCTCGAAGCGATCTATCTGACCCCGGACGTCGTCGCGCAGCGAGCCAGGGTGATCGATCTGCTGGCCCCCGCGGCGGGCGAACGCGTGCTGGACGTGGGCGTCGGCCCGGGCCTTCTGGCCTATGACGTCGCGCGCCTGGTCGGCGAGGGTGGGCAGATGGTCGGGCTCGATCTCGCCCCGGCTATGGTCGCGGTGGCGGCGGAGCGCCTCGCCGGCCTTCCCCAGGCGACGGTGAGGGAAGGCGACGCCGAGCGGCTGGACTTCGCCGACGCGTCCTTCGACGCGGCGGTCTCGACCCAGGTCTACGAATACGTCGCCGACATGCCGCAGGCGCTCGGCGAGCTGCGCAGAGTGCTCAGGCCCGGCGGGCGGACGCTGATCCTCGACACCGACTGGCGCAGCATCGTCTGGCATTCGTCTGATGGCGCGCGCATGGACCGCGTCCTGACCTGCTGGGACGCGCACCTGGCCGATCCGCACCTGCCGGCGCGCCTGAGGCCGATGCTCAAGGCGGCGGGCTTCGAGGTGCGGCGGGTCGAGATCCTGCCGATGCTTTCTCCGCGTTGGCAGCCCGTGAGCTACGCTGCCGGGATGATGGGGACGATCCACACCTTCGTCCGCAACAACGGTCCCCGCCTTGGTCTGAGCCCCGAGGAGATCGACGCCTGGCGCGCCGACCAGCAGGCGCTGATCGAGCGCGACGAGTTCTTCTTCAGCCTCAACCGCTACGCCTTCCTGGCGACCTGCTGACCAATGCGCGACGGTCCTGGCCCCGGCGGTTCAGGAGCCGCCGGTCGCAGCAAAGACCCAGGCGCCGATCGCCTTGCTCAGCGCAATGACGACGATCGCCACCGCGGCATGCTTGAGGATTTCCGGGCCGGCGCGCACCCGCCGCGATCGGGCGAGCAGGTAGGTCATCCCCGAGAGCAACAGCAGGCCCCAGCCGACGGCGACTACGATCGCGACGTCGGTCGGCAGCAACGCGACGATCGCGACAAAGCTTAGCGACACGCCCAGCCTCGCCCCAAAGTTCGTGACGGTCGTCAGGAGGGCTTGTCGCTCCGGCAGCCCCTCGGATTCCTGATAGACATGAACGCTGAGGGCGTCGGTCAGGTTGTCGGCGAGCCCCACGATGAGCAGGCTGCCCACGACGACGCCCCTCGCGGTCGTCGCGGCGTCGAGCCCGACGATCAGCCCCATGCTGGTGACCAGGGCGGCGGTCCCGCCAAAGCTCACCTTCCGGACGTCGACCATTTTCCACCTACCTCGGCCCCGTCCAGCCGGCGTCGGCGGCACGCGCTTTCTTGCGGCGCGCGCCGGTCCGCTAGGCCAACAGGGCCAGCATCCCCCGAAAGTCGTCAATTACAAGGTCGGGCCGCTCGCGGTCGTCTCTGGCGGTGAAGCTCTCGCGGGTTTCGAGCCCCGTGGTGACGCCGATCGCAAGCGCGCCGGCCTGCTTGGCCATGCGGGTCTCGAGCGCGGGATCGTCGCCGAGCACGATGATGTCCGCCGCCGCCGACCGCGGGAGCCCCATGGCCTGGACGGCGACATCGAAGGCGGCGCGCGAGGGCTTGCCCAGCACCGTGGCGCGCTTCTTGGTCATTGACCCGATCATCGCGTTGATGGCGAAGCTCGATCCGATCGCCCGCCCGCCCGCCGTGGCGAAGAAGGGCACATGCGAGGCCGTGGTCAGGCGCGCGCCGGCCCAGATGTCGTGACAGGCGGCTTCGAGGTCGGGAAAGGTGAACTCGCGAAACCAGGCTGTGTAGACCGCCTCGACGTCGCGGGCGGCCTCGGACGGCCCGACGATCTCGATCCCGGCTTCGGCCAGCGGCGAGGCCGCGCCTGGACCGCCCAGAACGCGGACGCGCTTGACGCCGCGGGCGACGAACCAGGCCGCAGCGGCGCTGGACGGCGTCATCATCTCATGGTCCGCGAGGTCGAAACCCGCGCTGCGCAGACTGGCCGCATAGGTCGACGGCGGCTTGGCCGAGCCGTTGGTGAACACCCGGAAGGGGGTTCCCCGCCGGCGCAGGGCCGCCAGGAGGGCGACGGCGTCGGGCAGGGGCCTGTGACCGCCGCTCGCCGCATCGCCCAGAGCGATCGTCCCGTCCATGTCGAAGATGAAGCCCCGGGCGCGGGAGATCCGCTCGGCCAGCACAGGATCAATATCAGCCAAGAGAAGCTCCAGCATGCAGGGACAGCCGCAAGCCGGGCCGTTCGACGAGGATGTCGCGCGCCGCGGGCCGGGCGGCCAGCGCGCGAAGCAGCGCCAGCATCGGCGCCGCCTCGGGCGAATAGCCGGCTCGAGACGCCCCGGCGGCGAGCATGTCGTCGACCTGCTCGCCCGGCATGACCGCGCGCAGCAGGAACTCCTCGTCGTTGCGGATATGACCAAACGAGGCGCGCAGGTCGGCCAGGGACGGGAAATCGGGCTCCGCGGCGATCTCCTTGGCCCGCGGCCGATCCAGGATCGCCGCCTCGACGGCCGGATCGACCGGGCGTGTCGGACGACCGAACTTGCCCATGACATAGCGGATCACCTGGTCCGAAACCTGGGCGTAGCGGCCCTGTCCGATGATGTTGAACAGCGCCTGGCTCATGACCATCTGCGGGAACGGCGTGACCATGATCGGGTGGCCGAGTTCGGCGCGAACCGCCTCGGTTTCGGCGATCACCGCGCCCAGCCGGTCGCCCAGGCCGAGTTCTTCCAGTTGCCGCTTCGTGGTGGTCATCACGCCGCCGGCGATCTGATGCCGAAGGAAACTGGCGTCGAAGGCCTGCGGCGTGCCGGGAGGCAGCGACTCGGCGCTGGCCAATTTCCACCAGTAGCGGCTGACCTCCTCCAGGGCCGCGTCGTCGATGGCGACCCGGTGTCCGGCCTCGCGCAGGTTGGCGAGCATACGCGAGGCTTCAGGCAGGGAGCTGCCTTCGCCCAGCGGACCGATCCCCACATGCACGGCCGAGACGCCGAGTTCCGCCGCCGCGAGGCTGGAGACCGGCCCATAGCCGATCGTGCAATGGGCATGGATCTCGAGGGGCGTGTCGCCGATCGCGGCCTTCACAGCCGGCGCCAGGGTTTGGACGCGCTCCGGCGACATCAGGCCGCCGGGATCCTTCGGGTAGAGCAGGTCGATGTCCGGGCTGCGGGCCAGCTTGGCGGCGAATCCTGCGTAGAAGGCGTCGTCGTGGACGTCCGACAGGGTGAAGGTGAGCGCTCCCATCACCTCGGCGTCACCCTCTTCCTTGATGATCCTGGCGGCTTCGAGCACCGCGTCGGCGTCGTGCATCGGATCGAGCATGACGAAACGCCGGATGCCGCAGGCCTGCAGGTGGCGATAGACCAGCCGCATGAAATCCGGGTCGGCCTGCTGCCAGGCGATGAACCGCAGGCCGGTGGTGATGAACTGCAGGGGCGTGCGCGGCATGGCGGCGCGGACCCGCCTGATCCGCTCCCACGGGTTGTTGCGGAAATAGCGCACCGCCACGGCCATGTGGCTCGACGAGGTGAAGTCGATCGCCCGGAATCCGACCCGGTCGAGCTGGCCGGCGATTTCCAGCATGTGGTGCGTGCCAAGCCCGGTCGCGCCCCACAGGCTCTGATTGCCGTCACGGATCGATACGTCGACGAGACCGATGTCAGCCATGCGAGAGGCCTTCGAAGAAGCGGGTGTCCACACCGCCGCGCACGAAGCGCGGGTCGGCGGCGATCAGACGGTGAAGTCCCACCGTGGTGGAGACGCCTTCGATCTGCAGCCGTTCCAGCGCCGCTGCGAGCCTGGCGACGGCGTCCTCGCGAGAGGCGCCCGAGACGATCAGCTTGCCGATCAGGGAGTCGTAATAGGGCGGAACGACGCCGCCGGAGGCGAGGTGCGTATCCACGCGCACGTGCTCGCCTGCTGGCCAGACCGCCCGTGAAATCTGGCCTGCGGACGGGCGAAAATCAGCCCGCCAGTCCTCGGCATTGATGCGCACTTCGATGGCGTGGCCGCGCGGCTTCACCGCCCGCTGATCGAGCCCGAGGGGCTGATGGTCGGCGATCAGCAACTGCTGCTCGATCAGATCGACGCCGGTCACCGCCTCGGTCACCGGATGCTCGACCTGGATGCGGGCATTCATCTCGAGGAAGTAGAAGTCGAAGGTTTCCGCATCGACCAGGAATTCGACGGTTCCGGCGCCTCGATACGAGAGATGCGTCGCCAGCCTGACGGCGGCCTGCAGCAGGGCTTCGTGCCGGTCGTCGGGAATGCAGGGCGCGGGCGCCTCCTCGACGAGCTTCTGGAAGCGCCGCTGGATCGAACAATCCCGGGTGCCGAGGTTGATGGCGCCGGCCCCATCGCCGAGGACCTGGACCTCCACATGCCGGCCGCGGGCGATGTAGCGCTCGATGTAGATGCGCGGGTCGCCGAACGCCGCCTGGGCTTCGGACATGGCCATGTCGATCAGGGAGTCGAGGTCGGCCTCGCGGTCGACGCGCTTCATGCCGCGTCCGCCGCCTCCGGACACCGCCTTCAGAAGCAGGGGATAACCCACCTCGCCGGCCCGCAACCGCGCCTCCTCGCGGGTGGCGGCCTCGCCTCCGGGAACCACGGGAAGTCCGGCCTCGATCGCCACGCGTCGCGCCATCAGCTTGTCGCCCATGGCCTCGAGGCTCGCGACATCGGGCCCGACGAAGGTGATCCCCGCCGCCGCGGCGGCGCGGGCGAAGGCGGCGTTCTCGGACAGGAAGCCGTAGCCGGGATGGATTGCGTCGGCGCGCGAGGCCTTGGCGGCGGCTATGACGGCGTCGACCGAGAGGTAGCTTTGCGACGAAGGCGCCGGGCCAACGATGGCCACTTCATCGGCCAGCTTCGCGGGCAGGCTGTCGCGGTCGGCTTCCGAAGCGCCGAGGATCGTGACGATCCCCATTCGCCTCGCCGTGCGGATGATGCGCAGGGCGATCTCGCCACGGTTGGCGACGAACAGGCGTCGGATCACACCGCGTCCTCCGCCACGACGATCAGCCCCTCGCCGTTGGCGACCATCGTGCCGTTCTCCGCCAGGATCGCCTCGACGACCCCCGTCATGCCGGCGTGCACCGGGTTCATCAGCTTCATCGTCTCAATGATTCCGATCACGGTGTCGGGGGCGACCCGATCGCCGACATCGACGAAGGGCGGCGCGCCCGGCTGCGGCGCGCGGTAGAAGATGCCCGGCAAAGGCGAGCGGATGAGCGGTCGCCCATCATGCTCGGCCTCTCCCGCCTCCACCACCGCCGGGTTCGCGGCGCGTTCCAGCCCGGCCGAGGCCGCAGACAGGGACCAGTCCCACTCCTGCGTCCAGCCCGCGCCGTCACGGACCACCCGGAGGGTGAAACGCCCGGTGTTCAGTTCGAGGCGGTCGTAATTGCTGCCGTCGAGGATCGCGACGATCGCGGCGACGTCCTCTGGCGTCAGGGGCAACAACTCACTCATCCAGCTTGGCGCTCCGCGATCATGGCGCGCGTCGCCGCGACGATCGCGTCGGCGAACTCGGGGTCGTTGAAGTGATAGTCGAGGGCGGTCACCGGGATATCCGGGTTCACCTTGCTGCGCAGGTGCTCCGCGAACGGTCCGGGCAGCGACGGGTCGTGGATGTGGCCGAACGGACTGTCGTGGTTGGAGAAGCCTTTCAGCGGCACAACGAAGCTGACCGGCCCCTGCGCGTCCTTGACCAGATCGGCCATGTGCTCCGCAATGGCCTGAAGTTCGGGAAGCTCCGTGCGGACTGCGGTCAGGGCCGGATTGTGAACATGGTAGCGCTTGCCTGGATAGCGCGCCTGGGCGTCGTCCATAGGCCCGGCGATGATGAAGTCGATATTGCCCGGAGCGAAGATCGTCGGCACGCCCTTGGCCAGAGCCGGCCGCCCGCGGTCCGGGCCGCCGGCGGCGATGCCGCCGTAGATCTGGTCGACGATCTCGGTCCATGACAGATCCAGCATCGCCGCGACGTCGCGGTCGGCCACGATGCTGTCCATTGTCGGCCCGCCGGCGCCGGAGGTGTGGAAAACCATGACCTCGTAGCCGTCGGCCTCGAGCGCCTCGCGGATCCGCCGGGTGGCCTTCTCGGTCGTGCCAAGCGTTCCCATCAGGATCAGAGGCCTGTCGTCGGCCTTTGACGGCTCATAGCCCTTCGCCATCCCGGCTACGGCGTGGGCGGCGTTGCGGTAGACGTCTCGGGCGATGCTGTTGAGCCCGGCGACATCGGTCACCGCATTCATCATCGCGATGTCCTTGCGGCCGACGTAGGGCGCAGTGAAACCCGACGCCATGGTCGAGACGATCATCTTGGGAAGCCCGTAGGGCAGGGCCTGCATGACCGCGCCGGCCAGGGAGGTTCCCATCGAACCGCCGACGGAGAGCACGCCCGAGAGCTGCTCTTTCGCATGCACCGCCAGGGCCATCCTGACCGAGCCTTCGATCATGACCGCCTGGCACTTGCCTTCGTGCCCGAGCGCGCGAACCGCCTCGATCGACTGACCGGCGGCCGCCGCGATATCCTCCGGCGAAATCTCCGCGCCGCCCACCGTCCGGCGTATGCTGGGGTCGAGGTGAATGACCTCGCAGCCATCCGCCTCCAGCGTCTTTCGGACGAAGCGAGCTTCCTCTTCCTTGGTGTCCTGCGTGACGATGAGCAGCACTTTCGGGGCTCGGCTCATCGACCGGTTTCCGGCGTATTTCGCATCCGGGTCCTCTCTTTTTGTTGCGTCATCATTGCGTGGCGCCGCTTTTCCTGAAACCGCTGACAAGGTGAGTTCCACCACGTGAAACGAATGAGTGATCGATGATCGATCAGAAGGTCAAGTCCGTCCGGGCGCTGGAGCGTGGTCTCGACGTGTTGATGGAGATCCAGCGCCGCCGCGCGGCGAGCCTGCATGAGCTGCATCGCCAGCTCGGCCTTCCCAAGGCGACGCTCCTGCGGATGCTCGTCACTCTTTCGAGCCGCGGGCTGATCTGGCAGCGGCTGGCCGACGGGGCCTATCTGCCCAGCGGCCTGCGGGAAGCGTCGCTGCCGAACGCCGATATGCTCAGCCTGCTGGCCGAGGTCGCTTCCAAGCATCTGGCCCGGCTGAGCGAGGCCGTGATCTGGCCCTCGGTCCTCGCCGTGCCCCGGCTGGATCACATGGAGATCATTGAGACCAACAGTCCGCTCGCCCGGCTCCACTCCACGATCCTTGGCCCGGTGGGCGCAAAGCTTAGCTATATCCACACCGCCACCGGCCGGGCCTATCTCGCGGCCTGCGACGGGCGCGAGCGCACCGCCATCATCGATCGGCTGAGGCCTGTCGATCCGGACCCTGCCTCCGTCGCCGCCCTGGAGGCGATCGTCGCGGAGATCCAGCAGCGGGGGTACTCCTCCCGCGACCCGGCGCACCCCTGGCCCGATCGCAGCCGGGCCGCCGTGGCCCGCGACGGGCGACGGTCCATCGCCGTGGCGGTCATGGTGAGGGACCACGCCGTGGCGGCGATCAACATCACCTGGCCGAAGTCGAGGATGAAGATCGAACAGATCGTCGAGCGGCACCTGGAGGTGTTGAAGGACGCGGCGGCGCAGATTTCACGGGAAGTGGAAGTCTTGGCGCGATGATTTCACCGAGTGAAACAATCCGGCCTTGTTGAACGGCGCCTGCTTTGCCACTCCTCGTATCGGCCCCTGTCCGGGGAGATGAGGTGGATCGATGCTCGCTTACAGGCTTGGAAAAGGGGCGGCGTCGCTGGACGCGCTCAAGCTGGTCGAGCTGGACAGACCCGAACCGAAACCAGGTGAAGTCCTGGTCCGGGTCCGCGCCTGCTCCCTCAACTACCGCGATCAGATGGTGGCCCAGGGACACTACTTTGGTGGTCCCATCGAAACCGACATCATCCCGCTCTCCGACGGCGCCGGAACGGTCGAGGCGATCGGCGAGGGCGTGACGCGGTTCGCGGTCGGCGACCGGGTCGCGGGCATCTTCTTCCAGAATTGGTTCGAGGGCCCGCCCAACCCGGCTGCGGGGCCTGCGCTCGGCGCGCCGCCGGCGAGCGGCATGTTGGCGCAGTACGTGACCCTGCCGGAAACCGGCCTCGTCCGGCTGGCTGCATCGCTCAGCTTCGAGGAAGCCGCGACTCTCCCGTGCGCCGGCGTCACCGCCTGGAACGCTCTGGCGGAAGGCCCGCACCCGGTGCGCCCCGGATCGAGCGTGCTCGTGCTCGGGACCGGCGGGGTTTCATTGCTGGCGCTGCAGATCGCGCATGCTGCAGGGGCTACGGTGATCGCGACATCGTCGTCGGACGAGAAGCTCGAGCGCGCCCGGGCGCTCGGCGCCGCGCACGGCGTCAATTACCGCACCGACCCGAACTGGGGCGCCACGGTCGCCCGGCTGAGCGGCGGCGGCGTCAGCCATGTCATCGAGGTCGGCGGGGCGGGAACCCTGGCGCAGTCGATGCAGGCCGTCGGCTTCGGCGGCGAGATTTCGCTGATCGGCGTGCTGACGCGGGAGGGCGAAACCGGCCCCCATCCGTTGATGGTCAAGGGCGCATCGCTGCGGGGGATCTTCGTCGGATCCCGCGGCATGGCCGAGCGGTTGAATGCGGCCGTGGACGCCACCGGCATCAAGCCCGTGATCGACAAGGTCTTCCCCTTCGAAGCCGCCGCCGAAGCCTACCGCTACCAGTCGTCCGCGGCCCTGTTCGGCAAGGTCGTCATCAGCCTGTAGCCCGCGGTTCGTCGCGGCCCAGACTCAGCCCATGGTGATTGTGACATGGCGAATTACGGCTTCGGCCAACCAAAGGGCGGCGTCATCCAGATGGCCTATGTGGTCAAGGATATCCGCCGCTCGATCGACCATTGGGTGAACGATCTCAAGGTCGGTCCGTGGTTCATGCTCGATCACTTCACGGGGATCAACCCGATCTACCGCGGGGCGCCGTCACAGGCGGACGTCAGCATCGCCATGGCGTTCGCCGGCCACATGCAGATCGAGCTCATCCAGCCCAATGACGACCATCCGTCTGTCTACCGCGAGACGATCGAACAGCGGGGCTATGGATTCCACCATGTCGGCCTGGCCTGCGACGACGTGGAGGCCGGGATCGAGGCCTATCGGCGACGGGGCTACAGCCTGGCCTTCAAGGCCGGCGTGCCGACCGGCGGCGACGTTGCCTACCTGCAGGCGGAGACGTCTGACCCCAGCTTCATCGAGCTGATCCCGGCGACGCCCGGGATGGACGAGGCCTTCACGGCGTTCTGGCGGGCCTCGGTGGGGTGGGACGGCGCCGATCCGATCCGTCCCTTCGGCTAGGGCTGAGGGGACAGCTCAAAATTCTTTGGTTGCCCATGGCGATTCGTATGTGCAACTTACAATAACGAAACAATAGGCGACCGCTCGACGAAGGCGGCGCCGCTAGGGGGAAACAATGCCGAGCGTGGAAAAACGCCCTGCCGCCTATCAGGCGCTGATGGTCGGGCTGCTCAGCCTGAACTTCGGAATCCTGTTTTTCGATCGCAACGCGCTCAACTTCCTGATGCCGTTCGTTCAGCCCGATCTGCATCTGACGAACACGCAGGTGGGCCTCCTGGCCTCGGCCCTGTCGCTGACCTGGGCGATCTCGGCCTTCGTGGTCGGCCGCTACTCGGACAAGACCGGGCGGCGCAAATCGATCATCATCATCGCCACCCTGGCCTTCTCGGTCTGTTCGTTTGTCTCGGGCGTCGCCGCCTCCTTCGCGATGCTGTTCGGCGCCCGCCTGCTGATGGGATTCGCCGAGGGCGGGGTCCTGCCGATCAGCCAGTCCCTGACCGCCGAAGACGTTTCGCCGGAGCGGCGCGGCCTGGCCATGGGCATCATGCAGAATTTCGGATCCAACCTGCTGGGGTCGTTCGTGGCGCCTGTGCTGCTGGTGACCTTCGCCACCATGTTCGGCTGGCGTCACGCCTTCTTCCTCGCGGGCCTGCCCGGCATCGCCAGCGCGCTGCTGCTCTGGTGGCTGATCAAGGAGCCGGCCCCTCACCCGGATACGGGAACGGCCGCCCGTCCGCATCTGACGATTGCTCAGGCGTTCGGCCACCGCAACATTCAGATCTGCGCCATCGTCGCCATCCTGCTGGTGTCCTATCTGGTGGTGTGCTGGGCGTTCATGCCGCTGTTCCTCACCAAGGTCCGGGGCTTCGACCCTCACGCCATGGGCTGGCTGATGGGAACCCTGGGGATCTCGGCCGCCATCGGCAGTTTCGTGGTTCCGGGCATTTCCGACATCATCGGCCGCAAGCCGGTGATGATCGCGGTGCCCCTGCTGGGCGTGATCCTGCCGCTCGGGGCGATGTTCTTCGGCGGCAGCCCCTACATCCTGGCGGTGATCTTCTTCTTCGGCTGGGCGCTGAACGGTGTCTTTCCGCTGTTCATGGCGACCATCCCCTCCGAAACCGTCGACCCGCGGCACACCGCCACGGTGCTGGGTCTGGTGATCGGCACGGGCGAGGTGCTGGGCGGCGTGCTCAGCCCGACGCTGGCCGGCGCCGCCGCCGACCGGTTCGGATTGACGGCTCCCCTCTGGATTATGGCGGGGCTGTGCATCGTTGCCGGACTTCTCGCGTTCATGCTTGTCGAGACCGCCCCGGCGCGTCGCGCGCCAGCACGTCCCGAATCTGCACCTAGTATGTGAAGCATACATTTTATATTTCACCTGACGGAATTTGCGCGCTATCAAACTGTCGCCGAGGCGTTACCTCGCGGAAGCTTCGAACAATGAAACCGCGGTCACCAAAACAATGGGGCCGTCACACAGGGGGTTGAAATGAACAGGCTGTTGAGTTTCGTTTCGTTTGCTGCGCTTAGCGCGGCCATGGCTGGACCTGCGTTCGCGCAGGAAGCGGCGGCGCAAGGCGGCGTCCAGATCGAGGAAGTCGTCGTCACGGCGCAAAAACGCGCTGAAAACGTCCAGGACGTGCCGATCGCCATCTCGGCCTTCACGTCCACTGCGCTGCAGGAGCGCGCGGTGGCCAGCGTCGCCTCCCTCTCCAACATCGCCCCGAACGTGACGCTCGACGGCGGCACGCCCTTCTCGGGATCGTCGTCCGTGCTGTCGGCCTATATCCGCGGCATCGGCGCCAACGACTTCGCCTTCAACCTCGATCCGGGCGTCGGCATCTATCTCGACGGCGTCTATCTCGCCCGCTCGGTCGGCGCGAACCAGGACCTCGGCGACGTCGAGCGGATCGAGGTGCTGCGCGGCCCGCAGGGCACGCTGTTCGGACGCAACACGATCGGCGGCGCGATCTCGATCGTCACGCACGATCCGGGCCCCGACTTCCGCTTCGTCGGCGACTTCACCACCGGCAGCGACAAGCTGATGCAGGCGCGCGGCACGGTGGACATTCCGCTGACCGACTCGCTGCGCAGCTCGTTCAGCTTCGCGATGAAGAACCGCGAAGGCTACATGAAGCGCATGGCCTTCCCGGGCTTCGCGGGCCTGATCGAAGACCCGATCACCGCCTTCAAGGCGGCGGACTATAAGGGGGCCGGCCTCGGCCGCGAAGGCGGCGACAACAGCTGGAGCATGCGCGCCAAGCTGCGTTGGGACAACGGCGGCCGCGTGCGGGCCAATCTCGCCGCCGACTACACCAACAACGATCAGGAGCAGATCGCCAACAAGCTGATCGCGACCACGCCGGCCGTGTTCGCCGGCACCTACAACTGCGCGATCCAGGGCGTCATCGGCGACGCCGCCACCTGCGGCTTCGGCCCGCCCTCGTTCGCCTATCTGGGCGGCCGCGGCGGCCTGACCTCGATCGCCGATCTGGCGACGGTGTTCGGCGTCAATGTCGATGCGAACCCGAACAACAAC
>Ga0153916_10001711_pt1 | contig 15940 bp, 17 predicted proteins | sample Opewatmetagenome_FD_109642 | JGI IMG/M metagenome (GOLD analysis project Ga0153916, IMG submission 109642) | Freshwater wetland microbial communities from Ohio, USA - Open water 3 Core 3 Depth 4 metaG | ecosystem: Environmental > Aquatic > Freshwater > Wetlands | place: USA: Ohio, Lake Erie...
AGGTGATTGGATCATCGCTTATCTCTGCTGTCCGACGGAAGTCGTCATCGATTTGCGGAAATTAACTACAGGTACGATCACCCATGCAAAATGGATGGATCCTCGAAACGGGGATTTCCGATCTATTGGTAGCTTCCCCAATAATAAAGCCCAGGTATTCTGTCCGCCCAATGACTGGGAGGATGCGATACTGCTTGTGGAGGGAGGAAATACATGATTTACGAAAAACACAATGAGCCGATACTCTCCAGAGCTAAATTCCTCAGTAGAATGGCTCTCCACGGGACCTTCGCGGTAGGGATCTTAATCTTGTCCCTGTTGATCGGTATAGTTGGATATCACTTCACGGAAAACCTATCCTGGATTGATGCTTTACTTAACGCCTGCATGCTTTTAGGTGGTATGGGTCCTGTTAATCCTATCCAAACCATTGCAGGTAAGTTATTTGCTTCCTTTTACGCTTTATTTTCAGGGATGGTTTTCTTGGTGGCAGTAGGAGTCCTATTTACTCCACTTTTCCACCGGTTTTTACATCACTTTCACCTTGGGCTAGATGAAGAGGGCTCATAATCAAATTTAATTTAGGAGATTATATGGTAGATATAATTCCAGGTCCGGCATATCGTATCCATACCCAACGTTTAGTAATCAGGTGTTGGAATCCGGATGATGCTCCCAAGCTAAAAAGTGCTATAGATCAAAGTTTAGACCATTTACTTCCCTGGATGCCGTGGGTGTATAACGAACCGGAAGATATCCAAAAGAAAATTAATCGCTTACGCTATTTTCGGGGACGTTTTGATTTAGACCAAGATTTTGTTTACGGGATTTTTTCTAAAGATGAATCTCATGTATTAGGTGGTACAGGTTTACATACCCGTTTAGGAACAGATGCTCGCGAGATTGGGTATTGGATCCGTAAAGATTCAATCAACCAGGGATTCGCAACCGAGGCTAGTGCCGCCCTAACAAAAGTAGCTTTTGAGATAGATAAAATAAGGCGCGTTGAAATTCACTGCGATCCTCATAACGTTCGGAGCGCAGCTGTACCCCGTAAGTTAGGGTTCACCCATGAAGCGACTCTTCGTAAGCGTGTGCAAAAAGACAAAGATGGAGTAAGTTGGGGTGATAGTATGATCTGGACACTCTTCATTGAGGATTATCCATCTACCCCTGCAGCATCGGTTAAAATCGAAGCATATGATGCAATGGCACGTAGGATCATGTGAAAAAAATTACTCTTACAACTGACTCTGCTTTGTTCATAAACGATTCCAACCAGTGGATGAAAAGAGTAATATCTAGAATCCTGTTTTGTAATATGGACTGGTGATTAATATGAAATTGCTACCTACCATTGACGAAATATAGTATTGCGACTACAATGTCTCCCGGTCGACCCCAGACTAGCCTCCTTCATGGAGGCTGGTCTTTCATATTGACCGGCGAATGCCGGACTTACCAAAGGAGCGATGGTAACCCACATAGCATGGGTGAGAGGCGCTTCAAGGAAGGATAAAATGGAACAACAAGTAATAAAAGCTACAAAACGAAGTGTGATTGGAAAGCAGGTGAAAGCACTTCGCCGGGAAGGCAAGTTACCTGCAATCATGTATGGGCGTGGACAGAATCCGCAGCCTTTGCTTTTAGATTTACGCGAGGCTTCTCGCTCCCTTAGTCATATGGCTACTTCATCTCTTTTGACTCTTGATGTAGACGGTGATAAGCATCTCGCGGTTGTACGTGAAAAACAACGGGATTTTATCCGAGGCACCTTAAAACATATCGATTTCCAAGTAGTTTCGATGGACGAGAAACTTCGTCTTCACGTGTCTATCACCGTAAAAGGTGAGTCTCTGGCGATCAAAGATTTTAACGGTGTCTTAGTCTCAGGATTAGAAGAAGTTGAAGTAGAGTGTTTCCCACAGGACCTACCCGAAGAGATCGTGGTAGATATATCAAGTATACTGAAGATTGGTGATGGTATCTACGTACGAGACCTGGTTCCACCTGAGAACGTTGTTATCTTAGAGGACAAAGATGAGATGGTGGTACTAGTGACAGGTCAGGCAGCCGAGGAAGTTGTAGAAGTCGCCCCGGTTGAAGAAGTTGTCTCTGCCGAACCCGAAGTGATCGAAAAGGGGAAGAAGGAAGAAGAGGAAGAAGAGACCGAATAAAATAGTTATTTGGTTTCAACCTTCGATACTAGATACTCCCAAAGACGAGATGGTCCTGATATTGACCATTTCGTCTTTTATATAAAACTAAAATAATATATCCAATAAACTCACAACAATTTGGGCAGTTACTCCCCATAGCAATTCGCCATCGTATTTCTTAAAATAAATTGCCGGCATAGTAACAGATTCACGTTCCCCGCCTGATTCGTGACCCGTCTGTGGTAATAAACGCGTGTGTTGGCGTATTTCACGGTTATCAGGTTGGGCCAGCCAGGTTAATGGAATAGTAAAAACTCGTTGGACTTCCTCTCGTTCTAATTGGATCGGATAAGGCCAGGGAATAATCCCAACGATGGGTGTCACTTGATAATTGGTGATCGTTATAATGCTTCGTAAGCGACCTATGACTTGAACCTTGTTTGGATGTAAACCAATTTCCTCTGAAGCCTCACGTAAGGCAGTTTGCTCTGGAGATGATTCTCCAGGGTCCATACTCCCACCAGGAAAAGCTACCTGTCCACTGTGCTCAGGCAGTTTATCTGTTCGCCGGGTAAAAAGGAGGTGCCAACCATCTGTTATACGTAAAAACGGGACTAATACTGCCGCCATTCGAGGCGGTCTGGTTAATGACTGTGAAGGGTAACCCAATTGTAGAGGGGATATATCATATCCTGCCTCGTGCGACTGGTTCGACAATTTTTGAATTAAGAACTCAACGGATGAATTAAACGGTTCCAAATTAATACTTTTAACTGCTCTCTAGGATGCTCCCACAATAAGCGCAACTTGGAATATTCGAATCAATCCAATCCACCTCATCCGGGCGAACAGAGGCACCACATTGTGGGCACTTAACCGGTAAACTTGGTTTATGGATATCTCCCTCAGGACGATTGATCTTTACATCGGGGTGCTTTTCCAAAGCATGTGTTAACCATTGGTTTACCTCTTGGGCAGCTTGGTGATTACCCTGAAGTATAAATTCTTCCACAATCCGCCCCCCAATCCGGTGTAACATCAAGAAACGTCCCGTATCCACGAATAAATCAAAACTTTGTCTGAACCAGACCATGCCAGCATCCACTTGTCCCAGCGCTAAACGAGCGCGACCAGCTTGGAGATAAAGAAATGGTGCCCTTCCCAGGAATCCTCGCGCCTGCGCAACTTGAGCTAACTTCTCAAATATTACCGCTGCCTCCATATAGGAACCTTTTTGCATTAACCGGTGAGCACGCCCCAACGCTTGTTGCGAAATTCCACCCCCCTCCCGTTGAGGAAGAACGCCTCTTATTGGACGAGGTCGTCTTAGCATTGTATTCTCCTAACTTTTACTTGATAATTCATCACTACTTATTTTCGCGATCTCATCTTCAAACGGTTTTACCTCCATGAGAATGGGACGAGCAAAAATAAGATAACCAGTATGTGCGACCATCCGGTCTACAGGGCGGAATCGGTCAGGATCGACTTGATAATAACGCATCATCAAATCACACACTTCGAGAAAAGCAAAATTGTCCCGAGTTAAAGCTACCAATAAGCGTTGTACCTGGTTCGTCGTAGGTAAAATAGAACCAAAAAAACCACCTGGCTTTAAGGCTGCACGTACCTGCGATGTATAATCATACGGATTGGGAAGATCGAGAAATAAAGCATCGATCCCTTGCTCATCGAAACCATCTTCAATATTCCTTAACTTGAACGTCACTCGGTCTGATAGACCAATACCTGCTAAATTCTTCTGAGCTAATTTCTGCACCTCTGGACGCATCTCGTAAGTTGTGACGTGTCCTTCTTTACCGACCGCATAGGCTAAAGCTGCAGTAAAAGCACCCGAACCGGTACCGGCCTCCAAAACATTCTGACCAGGACCAATACCCATCGTTACTAAGATGAAACCTATATCCTTGGGATACATGATCTGAGTTGAACGACGTATATCATTTAATATATCTGCAAGGGAAGGCTGAAGTAACATAAAAGAACGATTTAGATGCGAATAGACTTGACATCCCCAAGGTTTCCCAATTAAACCATCATGATCTAAAATTCCACGATGAGTATGCAATTTTTCTGCATGCGCTAAGCGGATTATGAAATTCTTTCCACGAGGTCCTACAAGTTGGGCAAGGTCACCTGCCTGGGCAATTAAGGAATTTTGTTTATTTAGGTGTAGATTATCGATTGATGATTCCATAAAATGATTGTTAATCCTGTTCTTCAAAGCGTAGACTAGTAATTGGAATCTTATTATATAACTAAAAGGTTAACAACATTTTCCACTTGACGAAAATCCTCATGCCTGATAAACTGAATTTTAAGGTGATATGGTTGTTCTCTCTGGTTTTCGTAGGAAGCCGGTCTGAACAGAACAGCGTTTAGGCCGGTTTTGTCATACCCATGCAACAAATGCTGCAAGGGATCCAGTACCGGCGCTCCACGACCGTTGTAGGACATCCCTCCACCCATCCATTCATAATAAGAGGAGAAAACTGAAATGAGCGAACGTGTTACAGGAACGGTCAAGTGGTTCAACGCCAGCAAGGGTTACGGATTCATCGAACAACAGGATGGTCCTGATATCTTCGTCCACTTTTCGGCCATCCAAGCAGAGGGTTTCCGTACTCTTCGTGAAGGACAAACTGTGGAATTCACCATTGAGCAAGGACCCAAGGGGCTCCAAGCAGCCAACGTAGTGCCACAATAAGAACCACGATAAAAACCGGGAATTTCCCCTGCCAGAATCGCATTACCAGGCAAGGGAAATTTTTATTTAACTTTTTTAACTTCAACAAGACTGAGCCAGTAACCCGCGAGGAGGAATGCAAAACTAAATAAAGAAGCAGTACCCAAATGCAACGCGCCTAAGCTGTCGAAAGTCCATCCTAAACGGTTGGCAATAGCATTACCCCCCCAAAAGCCCACCCAACCCAGCATCAGGTACAAGAACAAGCGCCCCAGTCCCCCCCCTCTCCACAAATGGAATATCGCCCCATATAAGGTTGATATCAAGAAGCCAAGAATCAATGATGGTAAAGTCATATCTTAATTAGATTCTACTACAAATGGTGAACCATCCGCTACATGATCGGTTATTATCCCACCACCGAGAACCACATCACTTTCATAAAATACCACCGCTTGACCTGGAGTAATACCCCATATTGGTTGATCGAAAACTACATAAACAATATCTTTTTCTAAGATCGTTACTTTTCCAATTGCCCCACGAGCTTTATACCGGATTTTTATCTGAGCATCGAAATCGGAAGATGGTGGCTCTCCAGCTACCCAGGTAACGTGTTGAGCAATTAAATACTTTTGGTCAAGCTCTTCCTTCTTTCCAACGACAAGTGCATTCTGTGTAAAGTCTTTTTGTAACACATAAAGAGGAGAGGGCGAGGATATTCCTAGTCCTTTTCGTTGTCCGATTGTGTAAAATGACAGACCCATATGCTCACCAAGATGTTTACCAGTCTCATCCAGAATCTGTCCTGGAACCACCGTCTGAGGAGCATGACGTTTTAGAAAACCGACTACATCGGAATTCGCCAAGAAGCATAGATCTTGACTTTCAGACCGGTCTGCTACTGGCAGATCGAATTCATGAGCAATTTGCCGTACTTGTGTCTTTAAGAATTCACCAAGTGGGAAGAGCGCATGTGAAAGCTGCTCTTGTCCTAACATAAATAACACATAAGATTGGTCTTTTGATGAATCAACGCCTTTTAATAATTGATAATTACCTGCCTCGTTCCTGTCTACACGAGCATAATGACCTGTTGCCAGATAATTAGCACCCATCGTCAGGGCATAGTTATATAGAAACTCCCAGCGGATATAACGATTACAGGCAATGCATGGATTCGGTGTTATTCCCCGATAATAACCATTAATGAAGTATTGAACAACTCTCGAGTAGAAAATGTCTTGGGCATCAACTGTATAAAACGGAATATTCAACCTGGATGCTACCCGACGCGCGAGAGTCATGGCATCTGGAGAACAACAGCGGTTTACGATTTCTGTTTCTGATTCACTCCACAGGCGGAGCATTATTCCAGTTACATCATAGCCTTTTTCCTTTAACAAGGTTGCGGCGACCGAGCTGTCTACCCCTCCACTCATAGCCACAACAACTTTAATATGTTGGTTATTTATCGAAACGGACACATTTCCTCCGCGTCTTTTGTTGATTGGTAAGTAACGAGAAGATTGATTTTCAATAAAAATAATGAAATACGGGTATACAGGGTTTTATATTTATTAGTATACATTTTAAAGAGAACGATTAAAGGTTTTTTTATATGCTTACCTTTCTTAATCTTTGTATACAATCTGGTAAGACCTGTAAAAAGCGTTCAATTTGTTCGCGTGTCGTGCCTGTACCCAGGCTTATGCGTAATGAACCTAAAGCCCATGAGCTATCTAATCCTATGGCAGTCAATACTTCTGATGGTTCAGGATTGCCGGTTTTACAGGCTGATCCTGAAGAACAGGCAAAACCAGCTATATCCAACATTATTAAGAGAGCATTCCCATCAACATTTTTAAATACAAAGCTCGCGTGGTTAGGTAAGCGTTGGCTGGGATGCCCGGTTAAGCGTGAATCTGGAATTTCTTCCAAGATTGTACCTATCAACCGGTCGCGCAGGGGTTGTAAATTGGCTATTCTTTCCTTTAGTTCCACCTGTGCCAGGTGATATGCCTGCGCCATACCTACGATATATGGAACATTCGAAGTACCGGCGCGCAAGCTAAATTCCTGCCCACCACCTGTCTGGATAGGCACAAGTGGAGTACCCTTGCGTATATAGAGCACTCCTACCCCTTTAGGACCATAAAACTTATGGGCACCCAAGGATAGCAAATCTACCTGAAATGCATCCACATCGATCGGTAAGTAGGCACCTGCTTGGACTGAATCAGTATGAAAGGGTATTCCTTTGGCGCGGCAGCGATAACCAATTTCAGTAACAGGGTTGATGGTACCAATTTCATTATTGGCATGTATCACCGAGACAAGGGCGGTATCTGTTCTGACTCTCGTATCAACGTACTCCGGGTTTACCTGTCCATATTCATCCACAGGTAAATATTCGAGCTCAAAACCGTGCAGACTGGCAAGCTGCTCTGCAGTACGGGAAACCGCATGATGCTCCACAGGACTAATTAAAATATGCTTGGCGCCTCGCTCTTTTCGAGCTGCGAAAGCCGATCCGCATAAAGCTAAATTATCACTCTCTGACCCACAGGAAGTGAAGATAACTTCATCAGGCCGGCAATGGATATAAAAAGCCATTATCTCGCGCGCCTCTTCGACTGCAGCTTCTGCTTGCTGTCCGAAGAAGTGAATCGAGGACGGATTCCCGAATTTTTCATCAAGAAAAGGAAGCATCTTGTTTATAACGCGCGGATCTACTGGTGTAGAGGCAGCATAATCCAGATATACTTTGTTCACATCCATCGTTAAAATTTTCCAATCTACCACAGGATACCACGATTAACCCTATAAGGGTTAAAAGAAAGATTAATACCTTTAAAAACATGAACAACCTTATTTTCATAGACGCAAACTTTATTCACTTTGATAATAATAAGGATCATTGGAAATACAATAATTTAAAAATTGCGAATTACAGTCAATAGGATATAATACCAGCGTTAATAACTTAACCTGGCGGAGGCGGAATGTTGGAAACCATACATTTTGGAACAGATGGATGGCGAGGGAGAATCGCCGAAGATTATACTTTCGATAATGTTCGCCGTTGTACACAAGGCTTTGCTAATTACTTAATAAACAAAGGTCTGCGTGATGAATGGATTGTTGTCGGTTTTGATAAACGTTTTCATTCCGAAAATTTCGCTGCCAGTGTGGCGGAGGTCTTGGCTGGCAATGGTTTACAGGTATATATAACCACTGGGGCAACTCCGACGCCAGTCATCTCTTACTCAGTAATCGTCAAAAATGCTGCTGGGGCAGTCAACATCACCGCCTCTCATAACCCGGCTACGGATAATGGCTTTAAGGTACGCGATCAACACGGGGGCGCCATCGATCCAGAAGGATTAAAGGAGATTGAATCGCTCATACCAGCTTCAATTGAACAAGTCAAAAGAAGCCCCTTTTTAGAAGCAGAAGCCAATAATCGGATCGTTACTTTTGATCCAGCGCCTGCCTATATTGAACAACTTCACCGAATGATCGATCTTCAACCGCTTAAAGATGCTGGTCTAAATATATTAATCGAGCCGATGTGGGGAAATGGAGCTGGTTGGTTTCCGCGCTTACTGGGTGGTGGAAAAACAAAAATCACTGAAATTCATAATGTGCGCAATCCAATCTTCCCTGAGATGACCCGACCAGAACCAATTCCGCCTAATGTGGATGTTGGACTGCGTGAAACCATTCACCAAAAGGCGGATATATTGATCATTAGTGACGGTGATGCTGATCGATTGGGCGTCGGGGACGAACAAGGTCGTTTTATAGATCAATTACGAGTTTTTGGATTATTGGCTTACTATCTACTCGAAGTACGGGGGTGGCGCGGACCGATCGTTAAAACATTATCAACCACTAATATGTTAAATAAATTGGGTAAATTATACAATGTCCCTGTTTATGAGACTGGCGTCGGGTTTAAATATGTAGCCCCTAAAATGCTTGAGACAAATGCTATGATCGGCGGTGAGGAGTCAGGTGGCTATGCCTTTCAAGGTCATGTACCTGAAAGGGACGGCATCCTCGCTGGTCTCTTTATTCTTGACATGATGGTAAAGTTAAATTGTAAACCATCCCAATTACTGGAAATTTTATTTAGCAAAGTCGGTGCGCATTATTATGACAGGATCGACACCCAATTTTCCGGAGATATTAAAGCACGACAACAAAGGATTCTAGATGCCAAACCGACTACCTTAGGCGGGTTACGGGTAACTGACCTGGACACCACCGATGGATATAAATTCACTATGGAAGATGGTGGATTTATGCTAATTCGTTTCTCCGGAACTGAACCCATTATCCGTGTTTATACCGAAACTACGCGTCAGGATTGTGTTAAAGCAATTCTTGAAGATGGATTAAAAGTGGCTGGTATAAAATAGGTAAGTCTTAAGTGCCTCAGTCGACTCTCCCGTTTCTTGTAGATACCCACTGTCATTTAGATTTCCGCGCTTTTAATAAAGACCGTGTAGATATTATCAATAAGGCTCGCGAAGCAGGTATAACGCGTATATTAAATCCAGGCATAGATCTGGAATCAAGCCGTGGGGCAATCAAGCTGGCAGAAACTCACCCGGAAATATTCGCCGCAGTGGGAGTTCACCCAAATGATGCTCTTGGTTTTCATGAAAACGCCATTACCGAATTACGGGTCTTGGCAAAGAATCCTAAAGTTGTCGCCATTGGAGAGATCGGTTTAGACTATTATCGTGATCGTGCACCAATTAGCTTACAACACCATATATTGATCGAGCAATTACAACTGGCATCTGAACTTAACCTGCCAGTAGTAATACACAGCCGGAATGCGAATGCTGATATAATTCAGATCCTAGCAGATTGGTATACTCAACTCATAAAGAAAGGTTCTATTCTGGTAACACGTCCGGGTGTGCTACATTCGTTCTCTGGAGATGAAAAGATGGCACAACAGGCACTAGAAAGAAACTTTTTTATCGGGATAACAGGACCAATCACTTTTTTAAATACACATGATTTGCAACATCTGGTCACTAATTTACCATTAGAGAGTTTATTAGTGGAAACAGATGCCCCTTTCCTGACCCCCCATCCCCATCGTGGTCAGCGGAACGAGCCAGTTCATGTAAAATTGGTGGTGGAAAAAATAGCAGCCCTTCATAATAAACCCTTCCCTTTCGTAGCAGAGACGATACGGCAAAATGCCGTACGGTTGTTTAATTGGTGATTATAGGAGTGATGAAAACAACTTTTTATACACCTGTGCAAGATTTAATACTCCAGGTGGAAGACCTTATGCGTAAACAAGCGCATGGGCAAAATAGGGATTTAGAGACTGCCCTGGATCACTTGCTTTCTTCAGGAGGTAAACGGGTTCGCCCAGCCGTCGCATTACTCACTGGTGGCATGTTAGGTGGCGATCCACGGAAATTAGTTATTTTGGCTGCTGCCATCGAGATGCTTCATACTGCCACCTTGGTTCATGATGACTTGATTGATGGTTCACTCCTACGACGCGGTATGCCAACTTTAAATGCTCACTGGTCGCCTGCTGCTACGGTTTTGACGGGTGATTTTATATTTTCTCAAGCAGCACGATTGGCAGCCGAAACAGAATCTCTACCCGCCATGAAATTATTTGCTGAAACCCTTGCCACAATCGTTAATGGGGAAATCACTCAACTGTTTGCAAACGGTGGTATCGTGAGTCACGAGGATTATTACCGTCGTATTCATGCTAAAACGGCATCCCTCTTTGAGCTAGCTGCTCATGCAGCAGCTATATTAAGTCCAGTTGGAGAAGAAAAGATATGGGCAGCTTCCAGGTATGGACATGAGATTGGAATGGCTTTCCAAGTAATCGATGACATTTTGGATTTTACAGGGGAGCAGGAAACTGTTGGAAAACCGGTTGCCAGTGATCTCCGCCAAGGCATTATTACACTTCCTGTGATTTACTATTCTGAAAACCACCCAAATGATACCAATTTGACTGCCATCCTGGAGAAACAGTTCAATGAAACTGTAGTTAGTCGTCTACTAACGGATATTCGAGAGAGTGGAGCTATCAATCAGGCAATGGATGAAGCACGGCAATTCATTGGACGCGGCTTGGAGGCTCTATCAACCATGCCAACCTGTGTTGAGAGACAGGCTTTGGAAGATTTAGCACAATATATTATCCAGAGGCATTTATAATTTAGGAATGTCAAAGTCTGATTTAAACCGTTGGAACGAATGTTACCAACGGGAACGATATTATTCTATTAAATATCTGCGCCCGTATCAAATAACACAAGCAATATTTACCCAAGAGGTTAGTTCTGGGGGTTGCTATGGGATTAGGAGGGAGAGAAAACTGTCCGAAGCAAGCCTAATCACTATAAAACCAAAGGTTATTATATGAATCGATATATTGGATCAATAAGAAAACCCGTAAGACGCTTACGAGCTGAACAGTACCTGCTGATGACTTTACTCAGCTTCGCGGGTTCTGTCTCTTTAACCCGCCTCTTCTTAGAGATTACCGGGTATCCCCAATTAGGTGGGGGTGGATTACATATTGCTCATCTCCTTTGGGGAGGTTTATTGCTTTTCATCGCCTCGCTTCTACCATTAATCTATTCCAACCGTTGGGTTTATAACCTCGGGGCGGTTCTGGCTGGTATAGGTGTTGGTTTATTTATAGATGAGGTAGGAAAGTTTATCACCCAAAACAATAATTATTTTTACCCACCTGCTGCGCCTATTATTTATGCCTTTTTCTTAATAACGATTTTCGTCTACCTGCGGGTACGAAAATTTACCACGAATAATCCCCGTACAGAACTATATCTCGCTCTGGAAAGTTTGGAAGAAGTGCTTGATCACGATCTAGACGCTGATGAACGTGCTGAAATTGTAAAACGTCTACAATATGTAGCACAACAAGAGGAGCAAACTGATTTTTCACGTTTAGCGAAGGAATTACTTCACTTCCTAAATAGAAAGCGAATTTATATTGCACCTGAGTTTCCTGGCTTTATTGAAAAGATACAAATAAAAATCCAAGAATTAGAAAAACGTTATATGAATTCTAATCGCGCCCGGATTATTCTCTTGTGTGGTGTGGGTGTGTTAGGATTGATCTCTTTATACAGGTTGGTACAATTTTTCTTAGTATTACTCCTTCCAACTTACCAGGTGAATACCTTATCTTTATTACTTAATAAGGGATTATTAGATAATTCTAGTGGATTTAGCTGGTACCTTATACGTTTAGCTCTTGAAGGTCTAGTTGGGTTGTTAATGTGCGTTGCAGCAATATTTATTGGAATCCGTAAAGAGAAGCTTGGTATTACTTTAAGTTTTTATGGATTGTTATTATCCATCGCTACAGTAGACTTATTTATTTTTTATTTCGACCAATTTTCTTCAATCATTATGGCAATCGTACAATTCCTGGTATTGCTTGGTTTGATCCATTATCGCAGAGCTTATTCACAATCCGGAAACGAATCCAGTGAATCTTCATCATCTGCGACTAACAATACCTGAAAGGGCAAGTGGTAAAATGACACGTAAAATCAAACCAATATATATTTTAGGAGCAATCTATGGAATTTAACCATTACTTCAATAACCAGGAACTTAAATCTATTCTACACGAATGGATTCAAACCTACCCGAAATTAACTACACTTATTCAAATTGGAGAAAGCTATGAAAAACGTCCAATTTGGCTTCTAACCATCACCAATAAGGACACGGGTCCGGATAATGAAAAACCTGCCATCTGGTTAGATGGAAATATCCATGCTACTGAGATAGCAGGGACAACCACCACCCTCTACATTGCTTACAACCTTTTATCAAAATACGGGAATGACCCCCACATAACCCAGCTCCTTGATACTAGCGTTTATTATATCGTACCTCGGGTTAATCCTGATGGATCAGAGCTGGCGATGGCAGCTAACCCACGCTACATTCGTTCGGGGGTACGCTTGTACCCATGGGAGGATAAGGATGAGGGTCTTCACCAGCAAGATGTAGATGGAGATGGGCGTATATTACAGATGCGAATCCTTGATCCAAACGGTGATTGGAAAATTAGCTCTTTAGATAAACGTTTAATGGAAAAACGTCAACCCGATGATTATGGGAATACATATTATCGTTTATTGCCAGAAGGTTTAATCGATGATTTTGATGGTTATCAAATAAAATTAGCCCGAACTCCCGAAGGATTAGACTTCAATCGAAACTTTCCATACGAATGGAAGAGCGAGGCCGATCAACAAGGCGCTGGTCCTTATCCCACTTCTGAAGCAGAGACAAAGACCCTGGCTGAATTTATCACCAAACACCTCAATATTAATGCAATCATGACTTACCATACTTTCAGTGGGGTAATTTTACGCTCTTATAGCACCAAACCAGATGATGAAATGGATATTGAAGACTTGTGGGTTTATAAAAAAATTGGTTCGATTGGCACACAATTGACAGGCTACCGGTGTGTATCAACCTTTCACGATTTTAAATCCCACCCAAAGGATCTTACCTACGGTGCCTTTGATGATTGGATGTTTGATCATTTTGGCGCATATGCCTTCACAATCGAATTGTGGGATTTACCCACAATGGCCGGGATAAAAGATCGCAAATTTATCGAATGGTTCCGTGAACACCCACACGAAGACGATTTAAAAATTATCCAATGGGCTGATGCAAACGCTGGGAAGGATGCTTATGTAGATTGGTATTCCTATGATCACCCGCAACTTGGTAAAGTCGAGTTGGGAGGGTGGAATAACATGTTTACCTGGCGAAATCCTCCCCTCGACTTTATAGAAAAAGAGGCTGCCCGTAACTTGCCATTCGCAATTTCCATGGGAGATTTACTACCACACCTTAGCATCCATTCCTTAAAAGTTACACCACTTGGTAACAATGACTATAAGGTTAATCTAGTCATAGAAAATACTGGATTCTTCCCAACCTACACAAGCCAGCAAGGGAAGAAACGACAATCAACCCGCCCTGTGCGCGCTGATTTAGAATTACCAGATGGGGTGATAATAATAAATGGAAAACGTCGTGTGGAACTTGGTCATTTGGAAGGTCGGAATAATAAGCTGGATGTTACTGCTATCTGGGGAGCAGCTTCGACTGACAACCGTACTCGAGTTGAATGGGTATTACATGGACCACCTGACAGTGTTGTAAAATTGTCCGTTCAGTCTGAGCGAGCTGGCAGCTTACGACGGGAAATTATCCTGAAATGATCTCTGGTGAGCACTAACAATTTTAGGCCAATCAATCTATCCGCAGAATAATTAAGAAAATGTCCACTATTATAGAAACTCTTGTTCAGGAAAAAGTAAGCCAAGCAATCTCACTATTACAAGAAAATGATATCGATATGTGGCTCACATTTGTACGCGAGACTCCTGCAGCAGGCGACCCTGTATTATCATTAATATATAGTCTAGATCTCACCTGGCAGAGCGCGTTAATTCTCACTCGCAAAGGAGAACGGATCGCTATTGTCGGTCGTTTTGAAGCAGAAGCTGCACGCAATGTGGGAGCTTATTCTTCAGTTATCGATTATGATCAATCTATCCACACTATCTTGGTTAACACCATCGAAAAAATAAACCCCCGTAATATCGCGATTAATTATTCCCTTAATGAAGTCTATGCTGATGGATTAGGTTTTGGATTGTACCAGGTTTTATTGGGTTACCTTTCTGGCACTCCATATGCAGAGAGGTTGATTTCTGCTGAGGGCATTATCCGTTCTCTCATTGGACGTAAAACACCTAATGAGATAAAGAATATAATAACATCCGTCGAGAGAACGAATAGTATTTTCCAGGATACGTTTCGACATATAAAACCTGGTTTGACTGAACAACAGTTAGCAGATTATATGCATTCTCGCCTGGAAGCTTACGGAGTAGGTCCTGCCTGGCAGATGGATAGTTGCCCAACCGTGAATGTTGGACCAGATTCACCCATCGGACATACATTGCCAACGGATATTAAGGTCACACCCGGTCAGCTGATCCATTTCGATTTTGGTGTAAAGAATAATGGATACTGTTCTGATATTCAGCGCATGGTATATGTGCTTAAGCCTGATGAGAATAAACCTCCCGAGGTGGTTGTTAATGCCTTTAATGTGGTTGTCAATGCTATCGAAGCGACTGTAACATTTATGAAACCGGGATTATTAGGTAAAGAGATAGACAAAGTAGCAAGAAATGTAGTAACAGCAGCTGGTTTTCCGGAATATATGTATGGTACTGGTCATCATTTGGGTCGTAATGCTCATGATGGCGGTGGGATCCTGGGGCCGGAATGGGAAAAGTATGGATCCCAACCCAACATTCCATTGGAGGTTGGGAATGTCTTTACAGTCGAACCAGGTTTATACTTACCTCAATATGGTTATATTGGTTTAGAGGAAGATGTTTTAGTAACTGAAGAGGGTGCTGAATATCTGGGTGAACCACAAAAGGAATTGGTCCTTGTGAGGGGTTATTAGGAAGATGGTTTTCAGATAATTTTTCTAGATCGCCTAGCCACCAATAATTTTTTATTTCTCAACAAAAGTGAATTAACTCTATTTGTTATCCATCAACCATCGTAATATTAACATCGGATCAACCATCCGAAATATGCCACTTGTACGCCAATAATTATAGTTCTCGATTTCTTCTAAACTAGCACTGTTATCGTAATTTGCCATACCAGAAAACGTTACTCCCGCTGGTCCAATCCGCGCCTCTACATGTAAATGAGGTGCACTTGACCAGCCTTTTGGAGTATTTCCTACCTTTCCCAAAACTTGCCCACAAACAACAGCTTCATTCAGATCCACTTCAGGCGTATCAAGCATGTGAGCATACAAGAAATACAGCGATTCGTTCTTTAGTATTTTAATTTGTGCTACTAATTCATCCAATAGAACTTGTTGAGGTGTTTCAATGATCACCATATTTCCATAAGGAGGACGATTTTTTACAACCAATGCTACCTGCCCCAGAAAAACCGATTCAAC
>Ga0153916_10001713_pt1 | contig 15932 bp, 9 predicted proteins | sample Opewatmetagenome_FD_109642 | JGI IMG/M metagenome (GOLD analysis project Ga0153916, IMG submission 109642) | Freshwater wetland microbial communities from Ohio, USA - Open water 3 Core 3 Depth 4 metaG | ecosystem: Environmental > Aquatic > Freshwater > Wetlands | place: USA: Ohio, Lake Erie, Old...
CCATATAGTTCCATACTTTTTATCACCACCTAAAGTGTGCTTATAATGGCAATAAGCACTTTTTATGATTATTTTTTTAGAAAAAGAGTTCTACTGCCATCACCAAAATACATGTAAAATTATCGGTTTTCTCATATAAGTTACTTTTTTTATCAATTTTAATATTTAGATAAAAATGTTTCAACATCATTAATAAATTTCAATGTACCTCGCTCTATTTGCTTTGTTAACGTATCTAAATCACTAAAATCTGGATTGTCAACAACAGTATATTCAATAATAGAATCCATACCTTTTATTGTTGATGGAATGTGGTATATATTCCAATCGTTTTCTTTAAACAGTTTCCAATATTTTGCTTGAATCTGTTTATTATATCCAAATAACCAAACTTCAAATCTGCATGTGTCATGAATAAAAACTATTCCAATTTTCAATTTTCGATTTTTTAATGATTTTGGAAAGAAGGAAAAATATGTCATGTCCATATATCCATAATAAATACTCCCTGAGACGAAATAATCAAGATATTTGTTTTGAAAATGCGTTCTCAAATTCATGATATAGTCCATCAATCCTTTATATGCCTCTGCAATGTCACCCTTTCGCATTTGTTTTCTATATTCATCCATATATTCATGAAATGGTTTCATAGGCTCATCACACTAACAGTAAGAATCGTTTATCTTGTATTAACATTTTTTACAAAATTAATAAAAAAAGTGCAGGGGAAGGGATTTGAACCCTCGGACTCCTGCGAGACAGGATGTCTCATCGAACCCTTTTTATGATCAGATCTTAAGTCCTGCGCCGTTGGCCATGCTTGGCTACCCCTGCAATAAAATTTTAAGTGCGGGCGCCGGGAATTGAACCCGAGCAGAAGGCTTGGAAGGCCTTAATCATAACCCCTAGATCACACCCGCAAAACCAGGAGTGAAATACACTAATTGTTTTAGTATTTTGCTATAACAGAAAGATTTATTTTGCTTTTTCTAAAAATGAAAATAAAAAGAATATAAAATATACAAATTGTTACATTCATTTTTATTTCAACAATTGTTATATGGAAATAAAAAATAAAAAAAAAGTGATTAAAAAATTATTATTATATTTGTAATTGTTTAAACAACAACTGAAACATTTTAAATAACAATGGATGATGCTCAAAGAACCTAAGGATAAGATTATCAAATACTCGGTTTCTTGGTATTTTAACTTGAAGTGTTGCCCAGTCACTAACCAAACCATAGACATCTTTAACTTTTAATCTGACTAAATATGTACCTTTTTTCTGCCAAGTATGATTCACTGTTACTATTTCACCCGAGGCAAATGATCCGTTCCTCAGCGTAGTCGAACCATCACCCCAATCAATACAATATTCATACACATTGATGTTATAGGGTGTCGTTGCAACAAATGAATATTCATACTCTCTTCCTACTTTTCCAATAGTTTCGCCTGATAGATTCACTTCCCAAGGTGGTAAAGGCTTCTGATAAAGGTAAGGTATACTAATATTGATATTTGAAATCTTTTCATCTTTTACTAATGTGATGTTTTCTCCAGCTATATTTATAACAATTGAAAAAGTTTCATTTGGATTAGCACCAGGTTGAGGTTCCAAATAAATTTTATAACCACCTTCCCATGCTTGAGGAATGTATATTTCTTTGTCCAAATCACCATCACCATCTAGATCTTTTTCAGAGTATGTTGCATTTGGAAAAGAAGATATATTTTTTGAAACAGAAAAACCACTTGGAGGATAAACAGTTACATCAACTGGACAAAACACCCGAATATACATTCCGTCTGGTAATTGTCCCCTATTTGGTGCAGGAGGAATTGGACCAGATATTTTAATCGGCCCTTCTCCATAAAGATAATAAGCTGGATAATGGTAGTAATTATATTCTAAATCAATAGGCCAATGAACACCCCAACCAAAAACAATATCTGCCCCTGCATGATAAGTAATTTCCCATTTTCCATCAGGATGTGGCTCATCAGCATTAATCACTACATAATGATGTAAAAATCCAGCTGACTCTTTTACATTAGAATTATTAGTATCCCAAATAACATCAGGTTTATTAGCGGTCGCATCAGCAAGAACATTACATAATTCTGCTCCAATAAGTGTTATTGAGGCAAAAGGACCAAGCCCTGCTAAACTTAAAATTTTATCAATAACCAATGCTGCTACATCCAAAGCAATAGGTTCAAATGGATTTGGATTAGGATCTGGAGCCAAAGTAACGTTAACTCCTCCCGACCGTGCAGGTGGTACAGACAGAATTGGTGCGCAATCAGAATCGTTAGTTATATGTAAGTAAAGATGTTCGTCTTCTATTCCAAATATACCATATTCTTTATTGACTGACCAATAGATCATCGGGCTAAAGCAGAGTAGCCATTGATTTAATGAATCTGACCAAATAAGTCCATCATATTTAACACTAACTGATGCTCCACATTTGATAAAAATTGTCTCACCACCACTATCTTTTTCATGGTATTCTAACCAACATTTTGAGGAGTCTCCCCAACTTTGTATCTCACTAGTGTAGTCAACCTTGACACTAAGAAAATTTGACCATTCACTTTCCAATCCATATGTATCTTTCACCTTTACTTTAATATTATAAACACCTATGATTTCAAATGTCTTTGCAGCTGAACCTAGTACTTCATCAAAATCAGTCCAACCAGAATTAGTACCATCCCCCCAATCAAAGAAATAACTCAGTTTATCATCATTTGGATCCAAAGCATATCCAACATATATACTTACATCTCCTAATTTTACCTCATTTGATCCATAAATATTTGGTTTATCTGGTCGCTGATTTCCACTAGTCACATTTACCGTTTTTGTTATAGTATCGTTTAAACCAGTATTATCCGTCACCTTTAATTTTACAGGGTAACTACCTGTACTAGTCCAGGAATGTGCCACTGTTGGACTAGTATGGGATTCATCATAAGTACCGTCATTATTCCAATCCCAATCATAAGAAATGATTGTTCCACCAAAATCATAGCTTTCTGAAGCATCAAAATTTGTAATCTGACTTGGATTAGGGTTCCATGGTCTCCAAACAAATTTTGCAACTGGTGGTTGATTTTCACTACCACCTGGGTTGTTATAGAGATACTGTATCTCTTCTATGCTTAATTCTTTATTGTAGATGCGGATTTCATCGATTAGACCCTTATGTCTATCATGATATCCGTTCCATCCGACTGAAACACATTGACCAATAAATAATTTTAATGAGACTGCGCTGGTCATATTGAAACTCACAGGTGCTGTACTACCCTGAAAAGTAGCATTTATATACAATTTAAGTGAATTAGGATAATCTATAACACAAACAACAAATAACCAAGTATTTTTAGGAAGAGTATCTCCATTTTGTAAAGATGTAACGCGGGAAGTATTACCTGGTGAATTACCGTATATTTCTGTATAAATTCTCCCATCCAAATTTCCACTTCTTGATTTTACTAAAGCAATTAGTGGATATGCATCACTATCATCTCCTAATGATACGAAGTTACGATAGTTGTTAGAATTATCAACAATTTGTACCCAGCTAGTAAATGTTACATCTTCATTAACAAATTTAAAATCGCTAACATCATTAATATTAACATAGTCATCAATTCCATCAAAATTTAAAGCCTTACCAGATATTCCATCGACCCATTGTACACCCCCAAATATGGTTCCGTCATTGTCGTTTCCCGAAGAATCATGTACAATAGTTCCACTGCCTTCATCAAAGCTCCAATAACCTACTAATCCTTCATCTAATGGAGCACTACTAATATTTACAGGGTTATTCTCTTTTATATCTTTCTCAATATTCTTACCAATACTGGTTACAACACTAGTTCCAACCAGCAATGCTACCAGCCCAACAACAATTCCTTTCCTAAAAATATTTTCTTGCATAATTTTTTCCTACCTCCCTTAATAAAAAATTTCTAATCTGCAAAATTAAATAATTTATCTTTTTAAAAATTTTGTGAAAAAAATATATGCAACAAAATGATAAAAAACAAATGTTATAAACACTATATGTTTTGATTAAATTTTAAAAAAAATTTAGGTTAAACGGGTTAAATTGTTGGTTGTTATCCCTAGCTTTTCAAAAATAAAAACAAGTTATTCTAAATATTTGTTTTACAGAAGAAAAAAAATAAACTTAGTTTTTATAGTTAATTTTATAGTTTCAATAAATGTCTCAGTATTGGGAAAACGTTTGGGAATCGTTCTAAAAACCACACTAAGCCGGGTTGTGTAGTAAAATATGCATCTTTTGCTTTACTCTTGGTAGCCTTAGTAACATTCATCAATATAACAAAAGAATATCCACTAGATGGGTTGTAACCATGAATCCTTAAAGCATTATAATAATCAAAATCTTCTAGAACCGGGGCAGTGACTGGTAAAGCATCGCTAGAAAAAGCAGTGCTTGAACTATCTATAAGAACCAACATTATATCATCAACTAGCATTCCATTTGATAGTTGAAGATTCTTTCCACTGTACACTATGTATTCATCTCCATAAGAACCATCGTTAAAAATTCCAATATGAAAATCAACATCACTCGGATTTGTCTTAAAAACAAGCCCACCAGCTGTCAACTCGATCCCACAAGAGGATGACGTAAAATCATATAATCCTATATTGCTATTATTGGGTTCTGAATCAGGTATCCCTGAGTCGTAAGTATATTTTCCTCTAATTGTATCATTAACCTTAATCACACCACTCAGAAGATTATATGAATCATCTACAAGTATGACTTTAGCAACGATTTTAATAGTGATGAGACTTGGGGAAGTGGTTGGATTATTTTGGTTAGGTTGGGAATAGTTATTATCATTCACCAATTTTATAGTTTGAAAATTCATAGCACCTGTTGCTGACAAAGTTGGTGCAATCATCAGCACACACACAAAAATTCCAATTATTTTCTTTTTCATCTTTTGGTTCCCTCCTAAAAAATTAAGAGCTATTATTACCTTATTAAATCCTTTAGTATTGGGAAAATATTTTGGAATCGCTCAAATAGTCAGAGATAAATGTATTATAATTGTAGGTTCTTGGTATGCTCACTTCTAGAGTCGCCCAGTTGCTTTCATTTCCAAAGATATCTTTTGATTTAGCCTTAATCGTGTAAGTTCCTTCGAACCATCGATGTGATTCAATAACATTAACTCCTGATGTATAAGGACCTATCCAACTAGTATTCGTATCGTCACCCCAGTCAATGAAGTAGTATACTTTATCTCCATTGGGATCTATTGAGTTAAACGAATAATTGTACCATTGTCCAGCTTTACCTCTTGTTCTACCTGTGATAGTTGGTGATGCTGGCGGATCATTTTTTTCGTCTATCGGTTTCGCAGCATTACACTCATCAACATAATACGCCCAAAACGGATGGCTATTAGGCGGAAACGAATATCCTTGATGAGGCTCATCGTTGAAAACTGCAGCGATAACCATTATATTATCTTTGGTTATACTTGGGAAATAGGGAGAACCATCCCACGTTACTTTATCAATCCATGAATCCTTACCAGGTATTGAAATATTTTGATTAAACGCATAATCCAAAAGCGGAAATGTATATAACTGCCCATCGTGATCATACCATCCTATACTAGATTCTATTTCTGTAATGTAAACCCTGAGATAACCTGCATATTTTGAAATCTGATTATTTGTGACAGCAACATTTATTTCCATTTTAGTACCACCAAGCCAAGTAACAACTAAATTAATATCAACATCTTCCACAGATCTGTTACCACAAGAATTTATTCTATCGATAAATTTTGTTTTTTGAATTTCTACAGGATAATAAGCCACAGAAACTTCATAACCACCATCAAACCATAATGTTGGTGTTCCCGCGAAATTATAATCATTATAACATCTCTGACTAGCTTTTGTGTTTTTATCGTATACCAATGAAATATAGTAAAATGGGTATTGCCCTTCAGAATAAATCTCTTTCAACGCTTCATGTGCTGTTGTATCAGTCCAAGCAAATGTCGCGGTTGCAAACTCGACAAGAACTGTATGTGTAAAAGCCATTTTTTCTTGTTCCTTTTCATAAAATTTATTTTCAGTACTTTGGTTGGCAACAGCTTCAAGTCCAATAAGGACTAACATCCCCACTATCAACAGTGGTGTTATTTTCTTCATATTTTTATACCTCCCATTAAAAATTATTTCCTCTCTTGCAACATGTCATATTTTATCTTGATTTAAATTTTGTTAAAAAAATATATGCAACAAAAAGAAATTATAACAATTAATTAAACACTATTTGTTATAATGAATTTTTTTCAAAAAAGAAAAAAATAGGAGTTAAGAGGACGGGCCTAGGATATTTTTTGAGGGAGGAAATTAAGAATACGAAAAAGAAAATGTTCATATTAAATTTCCAAGTCTAGACCCCACAATATTAACAATCGTTAATATCCTATTTATAATTTATGTTATTAATCTGATTTCATTATTAATAAAAAGAAAAAAAAGAGAGAGGTGAGGATGTTTTATCTCCACATAGGTTAGGTTTTGTATTATACCCGCTGTTTCAACGGAGAATAATTAGTCGTTGGAGAGTTGAACTGATACTCTGGCTTTGACCACTTGTGCTGCTCTGACTTTGGCTACCTGGGACTACATGGTTATTTGTTACTGACTGACTGCTCAGATCAACATTAACACTGACTGGTACATCATTACTTACCTCGTTGTTCCCTGCGTTATCATACACGATAGCCTTCGCCGTACCCTTATGAGTACAATTCCATTCATACGGTGATGCCGTGACAGTACCAAGTAGTACACCATCGAGATAAAACTCTACCCTGGCGATGCCACTCGTGTTATCGCTGACATCTGCGATGAGCCGCCATTTACTAAGCCCTATCTTTACTACTGTGAGGTTAATCGTTGGTACTGTTTTGTCGATCTTGAAACCAAATGGACCTTTCACTGACTCTTCGTTTCCAACATAGTCTACTGAGTAGTAGCTCAAGTTATGCATACCATCTTCAGTAACAAGGAATATTCCATTGTATTCTTGCCATTCATCACCATCTATTTTGTAGTATGTGAACTTCACACCAGCTAAGTCATCTTCTGCAGTAAGCTCTATTGATACATCACTGACGTACCAGCTATTATCGCCTAATGTTCCATTAAATTCGTGGGTTGTTGTAGGTGGTAAGGTATCTTCTAAGTTTACTATAAAGCACCATATTTCTGACCAGTCAGTATCGTAAATACCAACTATTGCATTCACTCTCCAATAATAAACATTCTCTGCCATAGGTTCAGATGGTGTATATTCTGATTCTTCCAATCCTGTTTCGTTTATGACAAGAGTAGATTCTTCAAAACTTGGATCTGTAGCTACTTGCAAGGTATATGTCACAGTATATAGCGGTTCAACATCAGCCCAGTCAAATGTGGGTTTTAGATTTTCTATGGTACTGCCGTCTTCTGGTGATAGTAATTGTACAGATAAAATTGGAGCCATTAATGGATAATTATCTTGGTCGTTGTCGCCACCAGGTATATAATAAGGTGTGTCTCCAATACCGTTGCCATCTGCATCGATACCAGTATAGTCACCCCAGAAGTTACCTTCTGCATTATCATCCCATGTGTTTGAAGAACCGCCCATACCACAAGCATTTATTGTATTACCCACAAAATTATTGTGATGTATTAAATTTCCAGAAGTACCGGAGAAGTAAACACCAAAGTTGTTGTTATAGAAAGAGCTGTTAGTAAAAATATTACCAGTTGAAGACAATTGAATATAAATTCCATGTTGTGTATTATTATAGAAAAGACAGTTTGTTATATTGCTACTATATCCATGAGAAAGAAGTACGCCATCTATACTATTGTTGTAGAAAGAGCTGTCAATAAATTCATTACCTGTAGAATCAACTAGGTACACACCATATTTACTATTATAGCTAACACAACCTATGATTTTGTTATAATTAGCAGGATATCCAATATATATACCATTTTCTGTATTGTTATAAAATTCACAGTTTATAACGTTATTATTTGCCGAATTTCGGATAAAAAGTCCTATTCTTGAATTGCTGTAAGAAGAGCAATTGATAATATTGTTGTTTGGAGAGTTGTCGATGTAGAGGCTATCTTGACTGCCGTAGCAATTACTATTTATAACATTATTATACATTGAGGAAGATGAGAGCGTTATGGCACGTATAGAGTTATTATAACAGGTCGTATCTGTAATATTATTGTATGAAGAAGATTCAAGGTAAATTCCACTTGATAAAAAATAACCAGAGTTGCCATAGCATGTTATGTTTACAAAATTGCTGTATGAAGAAGATTTAAGGTAAAAACCGTAGTACATATTATTATGACAAACGCAGTTTATGAAATTGTTATTTGAAGAAGATAATGTGTAAACACCATAAATATCGTTATGAGAATTAACATTTAACATAGTTGAATATGATGTTTGAATTAACACTGCTCCCCAGATATCGGAATTCTTCAATGTTATATTGTTACAAGAAATCAATCCTAGGTAACCGACATCATTTGTCTCATCTAATGTTATATCGCTATTGTTAATGAGATAATAAATAAGCTTTCCATTTACTGTATTCGAAGTATCTATATCTAAATAATAGTCGCTTATGCCACCATAAATATATAAATTGCTGATAATATTATCATGCAAGGAGCTATCTCTCAATATGTTATTTGGGGAATAATAAAAATAGAGTCCATAGCTATTGTTGTAAGATTCACAACTAGTAATGTTATTATTTTTAGACTGGAATAAGTAGATACCATACATAGCATTATGACAACTAACATTGAATAAAATTGAATTTGTCGTATTTACTAACATAACGCCATTTGTACCAGAATTTTTTACCGTTATATTCGTACAAGAAATAAGCGCCAGATAGCCAATGCTATGGGTTTCATCAAATACCATATCACTTTGGTCCATTATGTACCATATAGGTTTCCCATTGATATAATTCGTAGGATCAATGTCTTCATAGAATTCACTTGTAGAGGAACCTCTAATAGCAAAATTATAAAGATTATTATAAATTGTATTATATTGTAGGAAGGTATTTGCAGAACGATAAATATAAAATCCATAAGTATTACTATAAAAATTTGAGTTTTTAAATTTATTATATGAATTATAGTATATATAACAACCATAGCCATTATTGTTATAAGAGTTGCAGTTTTTGATAGTGTTATAGTTGGAGAGATAAAAAATATCCATTCCATGCTGTGTATTGTTATAAAACGAAGAGTATGTAATATTACAATATGAAGATTGATATAAGTATATACCGTCTAAACCATTATTATTTGATATGCAGTTGTTAATAATAATATCGTGAGAACTAGAGCTATAAATGTAGATACCATAGTTAGAATTACTGTAAACATGGGTTGATGTTATAGTGTTATAAGGACCTTCGATGTATACACCGTATTTGTTGTTATATGTATTACAATTTGTAATGGTGTTATAAGAACTTGAAGGGTTAAGATAGATACCATCATTAGTGTTGTTGTAGAATATACAATTTATAATGTTATTATTTGAAGAAGATTCTAGATAAACCCCATCTGAACTATCATGGGAGCTAATGTTAGATAGAGATGATATGGATGTAGATAATAGATAACAACCATAGACATCTGAATTACTTACAGTTATATTGCTACAAGAGACTAACCCTAGGTAACCGACATTATCTGTCTCATCTAATGTTATATTACTATTGTTAATAAGGTAATAAATAGGCTTTCCATTTACTGTATTCGAAGTATCTATGTACTGATAACCAGTAACCAAAATAGGGTACTTATTAGCATATATCTCATTATTTGCCAAAGTATTGTAATAAGAAGTGACAAAATTAACTCCCCAACCAGAGTTTTGATAGAATTTACAGTTTGTCAAATTATTATTATTATTAGATTGGTCGAGATACATACCATCACCAGTATTGTTGTAAAAATAACAATTGACGAAGTTATTGTACGGCGACCTGTAAAGATAAATGCCCTGTTGACCATTATTGTGAGAAGTACAATTTATGAAGTTATTGTAACTTACTTGATAATAAAGCCGGATACCCATTGCAGTACAATTATAAACTTCACAATTTAGATAGTTACCATTTGAAGAAGAACCAAGGACAATATTGAATCCGGTATAAAAATGATTGTAGCATATGATATTAGAAACATTATTGTTTGCAGATTCAATCCAGATACCAATTCTGCCATTTGTTATAGTAAAATTATTGATACTTGCATAATTCGCCAATACATAAAAAACGTTATCAACTCCACTTCCATCTACAATTACGTTTTCTTTGTCTTCACCAACCAAGTCTACCTGTTTATTCACCGTCACATGCTCATAGTATATTCCATTGTAGATATAGACTGTGTCACCAGCGGTTGCATTATTAACTCCCTCCTGAATTGTTTTTACATGTGTAGCATCATACCACTCCGGTGGACGATCATCATCAACATAAATAGTCACACCAGTTAGCATTGTAGCACCAGTAGTTTCTTTTATAATTATAGCTGGATTATTATTGTCAGGTTTATATCTATCATCATTATTAATGCTAGTTTCTATATTATCTATTATATTTTCTATATCATTATTATCGCTAATTATTTTTTCTGCTATTGCTTCTATGTCACTATTTTTTTCAATATTAATTTCAATGTTGTTAGTTTTTTCAATATTAGGTGTTATCCTAATAGCTCTACCGTTAGCAAAAGTTGTTGTTGGCATAATAAAAGCCAATGCAACAGCTATTGCTACAACTGCCTTAAACCAATTATTTTTTTGTATCATATTTTTTCCCTTCCTTCTTTCATTTTGTTATTTCTTATTTTTTATAGGGATATCCGCCCTATTCGTTAATGCATGAAATTAACAGTACTTTAATATTGTGATTTTTAAAAATATAAATATAAAAAAATAATAAAATAAAAATTCTAACATTTCTTTCTATTTCATTCAAAAAATCCACAGAGTAAATAAAAAACTCAAAAACCATATCAATCCTTTCCAGTTTCCTCTTATGATTATAATCCCAATAATGTTGATAATCTTCCATATGACGTTTTTTAATATAATTTAATATTTTTTCCCTGTTTGCTTGATAATGTTTTTTTTTGTATGTCTTCTTTTTCTTACCATCCCTGGCTTGATGTATTGATGATGATAATTTTTCCTTTGTTTCCTTGAAAAAAAGTCGTTCTGTAAAATATAAAGAATTTTTTTGTTTTGTGTTATTAGATGTACCTATTTGGTTCTGTGTTAAAATTATCAAACAATTTTCACAAATAGGGTTGAAACTTTTCAACATTTTTAATACCCCCAAAAGATATATCTTTATTCCATATCCATTTTTATTTCAAGTGAAGCGAATCAAACTATTATTAACTTATGTATAGATAATTTGAACAAATTAAAAAATTATTAAAAATTTTTTCATATTTTTCTAAAAATACTTCCTCTCTTGTAATGCATTATAGATTATTTAGATTTAAATCTTATGAAAAAATATATGAAACAAAGGAATATAAAAACAATATTAAAAAAATACAATTTGTTAAGATGATTTTTTTCAACAATTTTTATATGAAATTAAAAAAAAGAGAAAAAGATTAAAAAATTTCGTCAAAAATACCAATGGTTTTTTTGTAATTTTCTCCTGTTAGAATAACCCCGAGATCACACCCGCAAAACCAGGAGTGAAATACACTAATTGTTTTAGTATTTTACTATTATAAAAAAGAATTATTTTGCTTTTTCTAAAAATGAAAATAAAAAGAATATAAAATATACAAATTGTTACAATGATTTTCATTTCTACATTTTCTTTTATAAAACCAAGCCAAACAATAGTAGTTAGAACATCTGCAATGAATTCTTTTTTTCTATTTTAACCTTTATTAATTCTTTTTAAAAACATAGTAAAAAATAAAAATTTTAAAAAGTTGTTTATTAGCCGATAAATATTTAAATTAATAAATAGCTTGTCTATTTTGGGGAAATTAATAAAAAATGTTTAATTTAAAGATATTTACAAAAAAAATTAAATTGAAAATAGTATTAATTATTATAATAGTATTTTTAGTTACAATGCCAAATATTTTAGCAGAAATAAAGTATAAACAAGATATTTTGCAAAAAAATTTTGATTTAGAATATAAAAACCAAGTCATTAACGAATCAGAATGGAAACAAATAACTGACAATGGATTTGGAAAAAAAACTAATTTAGCAACTAGGGGAATGGCTGTATACAATGACGAACTCTATATTGGGACACAGAATGTTAAATTACCAAAGCTTTTTGAAGATAAATTCCCGAAATTATTTGAGAATTTGTCTATATTATTGCCAAATAAACTCCCAAAATTTTTAAATAGATCCTTTTTTCTTAAAACAATTTATCGGTTGAAAAATTTCCTTAGTGATAATATTTTTAGAAAGTTATTACATTTACTTGTAAGACGTAGTGAAGGATGCGAAATTTGGAAGTATAATTATACAACAGACTCTTTAACCCAGATTGTAGGTGATAGTTCTGTAACAGGGATGAAAGCAGGTTTTAATTATACCTTTAATTGTCTTGCAACAGTGATTATTGAGTTTAAAGGTAAATTGTATGTTGGGACTTGGAGTACTCCTATTGGAAGTTTGCAGGATCCTTGCAGAAAAGGAGCTGAAATATGGAGATTTGATGGAAAGTCATGGGAGCAAGTTGTTGGGCATAATGCACTTTTTGTAAAAGGTGGATTTGGTAATTTTAATAATGCTGGTATATCAAGTATGGAAGTGTTCAACGGTTATCTATATGCAGGCACTATGAACTGGGGTTACTCTATATTTGGTGGTTGTGAAATCTGGAGAACTGAGGATGGTTTGAATTGGGAGAAAGTTGTTGCGCATGGGTTTAAACAAAACATGTCTATTGCTGATTTATTAAAAGGCGTAAGTAACACTTATGTTTGGAATATGGAGGTTTTCCAAAATCAATTGTACGTAGGGACATTTAATTCTTGTTACAGGTTTTTTTCAAATGGTGGTATGGGTTGTCAACTATGGCGAACAAGTTGTGGTAGAAATTGGAGTAAGGTAAGCCTCCCAACTGGTATAGATGGTTTTTACCAAGATGGTTTTGGTGATCCAGAAAACTATGGAATTCGGACTATGGCTGTTTATAATGATGAGTTGTATGTTGGTACTGCTGCGAATCTTGTTCTGGATAAAGGTTGTGAAATATGGAAATATAATGGTATAAATTGGATACCCGTTATTAGTGCTAATGTACCTGGTGTGAAACCTGGTGATATAACCTATAGTGGTTTTGGTAATCCTTTGAATAAGTATGCATGGTCAATGACTGTTACCTCTGATAACAAACTTTATGTTGGAACAGCAAATGGTAAATTTATTAATTTAATGGAACCAAAGACAAATGGTTGTGAAATCTGGTGTTACAATGGAACAGATTGGGTACCAATCGTAAAAGATGAGATAGGTGAAAAATCAAATGGTTTTGGAGACATAAAAAACGAGGGTGCACGATCAATTATAGAATATCCACGTGGTAGTGGAAATATTGTTGTCGGAACTTTTAAACTAGTTAGTACTAGACCTCTTATACCCCAGGAAGGATGTAGTCTCTGGATGAGAATTGTATAGACTTGTTTTTTATAGGATTTAATAATACTTTAAACAAATTATAAAAATTATGGTTTAATAATTTTTTAATTTAAGACAAAAAAAAAGAAAATTAACTAGTTTTATTATAATTATGATTTATGAATCATCTGTTGTAAAAACCTGAATAAAAATTGATAATTTTCTAATAATTTAATCAACTGTACACTAACTGCCTTGTTTCTTGGCATGGTAACTTCTAGCGTTCCCCAATCACCTTTAGCATCATAAACATCTTTAGACCTAACCATAATAGTATAATTTCCTATTTGATTCCATTTATGAGATTTTATAATTACTTCATTTGATTCATATGGTCCAAACCAATCTTCATGAGATCCATCTCCCCATAATATCTCATAATAAACATCATCACCATCTGGATCTTCTGATACAAAATCATAAGGATAATAATTACCAATTTTTCCATATGTAGGACCGCTTATTAACGGTATTCCAGGGGGACTGTTTTTTAATCCAAAACAATATAATTTATTATCATATGAACCAATGTAAACCTTGCCATTAGCCACAGCAGGAGAAGAAACCACCAAATCTCCGGTTGTATATTTCCAACTTAAATCACCACTTAAATCAAAACAATATACATTTTTGTCCATTGAACCGATTAAAACCTTGCCATCAGCAACAGCAGGAGACGATTCTATATAACCACCTGTTGTATAGCTCCAAATCAAATCACCATAAATAGCATCTAAACAATATAGTTTGCAATCAATCGATCCGATAAAAACCATGTTATTAAAAACTGCAGGGGAAGAGTAATAAATAATATTATCTGTTGTATAGCTCCAAATAATACTACCATTATTAGCATATAAACATGTGACACCACCTGCGTTTTGTTCTTTTGTAGAATACCCAACATAAACCCTCCCAAGAGCCACAGTAGGCGAGGAAGCAACTATCCCACCAATATATTTATTCCAAATTAAACTGCCATTAATAGCATTTAAACAATACAGCATACCACCATTATTATATTGTCCACAACCTATGAAAACCTTACCATCAACAACAGCAGGCGAAGACTGAACTATATAATCAGTTGTACAATTCCAAATTAAATCACCAGAATTTGCATCTAAACAATAAACATTTTTATCAAATGAGCCAAAATAGACCTTGCCATCAAAAACAGCAGGGGAAGAGCTGATCCATGGAATTGGTTTTTTCCAAATTAAATCTCCAGTAAATGCATCCAGACAGTACATATTACCATCAGTACAACCAAAGTAGAGCATATTTTCAGCTACAGCCGGGGAAGAAATCACCCAATCCCCAGTTGTGTAGTCCCAGAGTTTCGATCCGGTTTCAGAATCTAAACAATAAACCATTCCATAACCTACACCTAAAGTACCAAAATATACTCTATTGTTTACAACAGCTGGTGAAGAAAATATATCCTCATTTGTAAGATATGTCCATAAAACATTATTTGTTTTTGGTACTTGCGAAGTAGAGCACCCAGAATGCTCTAAATCATGACGAAACATTGACCACCAGTCAGTATTGGTCAATGAGATAGATTCAAGTTTATTAATTTGAGTGTCTTTATCCTTAATTCCAGTATTTCCACTAATTCCAGGTATAACGCTCACTCCAACAAACAACAATATTATTCCAACAAATACTCCTTTTCTAAAAATACTTTTTTGCATATTTTTCCTACCTCCCAATTAAAAAACTTTTTTCTAAAAATTTTAATGATTTATCTTTATTTAAATCTTATGAAAAATATAGCTGACAAAAAGATATAAAAACAAAAAAAATAAAGGTTGTAATGTTTATTTTTCGAAATTGTTATATTGAATTAAAAAAAAAGAGTTGTTTTGCAACATGTAATTTATCGTTAGATTTGAAATGCGATGCGAAATTATTCAAGTAGCCCAGTTAAACATCATATTGGATTGATAAAAATATCGAGGGTTGCAAATATATGAGCAAAAAGAACTTTGCAAATATTATGAATAAATGGACAGGGGGTATAAAGTGGCCAAAATGTAATCCACAAATTGCATTTTAAAGTATTACCATTTGTATATAAAGGAATAAAGGTAATTAGAGTGA
>Ga0153916_10001714_pt1 | contig 15929 bp, 9 predicted proteins | sample Opewatmetagenome_FD_109642 | JGI IMG/M metagenome (GOLD analysis project Ga0153916, IMG submission 109642) | Freshwater wetland microbial communities from Ohio, USA - Open water 3 Core 3 Depth 4 metaG | ecosystem: Environmental > Aquatic > Freshwater > Wetlands | place: USA: Ohio, Lake Erie, Old...
CGTGTCGTCCATCCGCAAACGGCCTCCCACGACCTCGATCCGGCCTTCGGCGTCCGAATAATAGTCCCACCCATCGGCTGTCCCAGGCTTGCCCAAACTAAAGTCCTGCGTGTAGGGAACCGCATTCAACAAGACCCTGGGCTCAAGACGCTCAAACATGGGGATCTGGCTCTGCTGGCCGCGGTGTCTATCTTTACGCGTTCTTCCTATCTGTCTCATTTTAGTTTCCTCCCTGGAGTGACCTAAAGGATGGAACACCCAAAGCCCAATCCCTGCCAAGGTTCTTTTCCAATGTTACCGTTACCATTCTGGTCATCGTATGTTCCTCGTTGAAGACGTTATGTGCATTTGTTCGTCATTCTTTCACCTTTGTGTCTATTCAAGAGTGCCACCTCCTATCTGACGCGTAACGGCTTTCTCGATTTTCTTTGTCTGGTTTGAGAGGCTGGTCGAAAGGAGTGGGCTTTCGGCGCAGGGATTGCAGGAACACCGCGAGCGGCCACACAAAATGGCGAGCTGGCGCGGATGTTTGGAAGTACCGATAATCTGTTTCTTCAAAGACTACTTGCGGCTACGCTGTATCCGGCACAATCGCTGAAAAAGCGTTATGTTCGGCCTTCGCGCTGGCACTTTAATAATGGTAAGATTCGGTAGTTTGGAGGCCGGGTTGTGTCGCGTAGGGCTGGGTATGCAGAATTCCAGCCTCAACCAAGGTGTTTTCGACCGGCCCGCAAGGCCCCCAAGGTTCAAAGTAGGCGCCGCAAGAGAACTTCGATTCCGAGTAAATCGCGGAAGATGGCCGTGGAAGAGTCACAGAATAACCAATCTCAGATCCCTGAAGGCATAACGGTTACCAAGGTTGTCAGAGAGCTTCAGAAGCCGGGTGGAAGTCCAGGGCAATTTCTGCCCAATCTCCTGGCTGCTCAATGCCTCTTGGGCCAGGCCGACGGCGGAGCTATTCTCCGCAACGGCCAAGAAGGAAGCGTTGACATTCTTGCCGTCTATCCCCAGGGTGAAAACGAAATATCGGCCCCGCAATGGGTGATCCATTCGGCCGGGCTTGCTCGCAAAGTTCTCTCGTCCGGCCATATTCTTGTCGAATCGCTCGACCATCCCGGCCGGCACGGGCCAGTTGCCATGGGCCGCGTTCTGATGGTCCCGCTACATATAACTGAGATTGGCGCGGTCGTTATAGCGTTCTTGATTGGTGCAAACGACCAAGCGGCTCTTGAAGCCAATTCGCAGAAGCTGCAATTGCTGGCGGGCATCTTAGGCTGCTCGCAAGCAAGGTCTGCCCAACAAGATTGGCAGCAACGCTGCAGACGGCTTCACCAGGCCCTGGAGACGTTGTCGTCCGTAAACCGGCAGGAGCGGTTCATCAGTGCAGCCATGGCTTTCTGTAACGAAGTCGCTTCGCGCTGGCGATGTGAACGGGCCAGCCTCGGCTTTCTCAAGGGCAGATATGTACAACTTAGGGCGACGAGTCACTCCGAGGATTTCAGCAGAAAAATGCAGGTCGTTCAGGATATTGAATCTGCGATGGAGGAGTGCGTGGACCAGGACGTGGAGATTCTCAGTCCGGCCCCCCCGGAATCCACCTATATTCATCGAGCGGCAGATCAATTCTCCAAACGTCATGGGCCGCTGGCCACCCTGAGTTTGCCGCTGCGCTGGCAGGGCAGAGTGATCGCGGTTCTGACTCTGGAGCGTCCGGCAGACAACATTTTCAGTACGGATGAGATAGAGACAATCCGTTTGGCTTGCGAGCTCTGCACGGCGAGGTTAGCCAACCTCTATGAGTATGACCGGGGAATTGGTGCGACGGTAGCGGCCAAGACCCGCAATTTCGTGGCTGCCTTCGTCGGGCCAAAGCATACAGGGACCAAGATCGCAGCGGTATCGTGCTGCGCGGCCATGCTCTTTCTGATATTCGGCAGGGGACAGTTTCGAGCGAAGGCGCCATTCATACTGGAAGCAACCCATCAACAGGTCATTCCAGCGCCTTTCGACGGATACATCAAGAGCGTTGAGGTCGAAGTGGGTGATACGGTCGAAGGCGGCACATCGATCCTTGGCGGTCTTGACACGGCTGAGCTGCGTTTGAGTCTGGCCGCCACAAAAGCCGAAAAAGCCGGCTATCTCAAGCAGGCTTCCGCCGCCATGCGCGATAATGAAACGGCCAAGGCCCAGATCGCCCAGGCTAATGCCGATAAGGCAGAGGCCCAAATCGAGCTGCTCGAGTACCAGATCCGCCAGGCGAGTCTTGTCTCGCCCCTTGGGGGCGTCGTCGTCAAAGGCGACCTGAAACGGGAAATCGGCGCTCCGGTCAAGGCCGGTGACATCCTCTTTGAGGTCTGCCCGCTCGAATCGCTGCGGGCCCAATTGCTGGTTCCCGAAGAGGAGATTTATGACATCGTGATTGGCCAGGAAGGGTACCTGGCCACGGCATCCTATCCCGGCCAGCGAATCAAGTTCGTTGTGGAGCGCGTCAATCCCATCGCCGAGGTCGTGAACCAGCGTAACGTTTTCAAGGTCCGCGTGCAGCTACTCGAAACGCACCCGTGGATGCGGCCCGGCATGGAAGGCGTGGCCAAGGTATCCATCGGGCAGCGCCGTTATGCCTGGATGTGGACCCGCAAGATTGTCAACTGGATACGCATGCAATTATGGCTTTAGGCCTCGAGACGTCGTATGGCTGTTGACCGTCCAACTTTTCATGAATCGTGGTACCGGGTCGCCCCATTGCGGCCACGACTGTTGTCCGGCGTCCAGGTTTGCAGGCAGCACTTTCGCGGACGGATGTGGTACGTTCTGGAAAATCCTTCAAACAACGAATTCTCGCGCATCAGCGAGGAGGCCTATCGCTTCATCGGCATGCTCGACGGTCGGCGGCCCGTCGCTGAAGTCTGGCGGACGTGCAACGAGCAGTTTGGTGACGGCGCGCCGACGCAAGGAGAGATCATCCAGCTTCTTGGCCAGTTGTATTGCTCCAACCTGCTCTACGCAGAGCTGGCCCCGGATACGGAGAGTCTGTTCAATCGCTATCGTGCGCGCGTCCACCGTGAGATCCAGGGCTTCCTCACGAACCTGCTTTTTGTTCGGATTCCGCTCTTGGACCCCGACCATTTCCTTGACCGATGGGTCGGCATCATCGGATGGCTTTTCGGTTGGACGGGCTTAGTGGCATGGCTGGGACTGATCGCGGCGGGGTTGTACTTTGTGGTCGGCAACATGGGAGAGCTGATTCGTCAGAGTTCTGACATCTTAGCTCCGGACAACCTTGTTTTGCTGTACCTGAGCGTCGTGCTAATCAAGGTCTGTCACGAGTTCGGCCATGCGTTTGCGTGTAAAAGGTTCGGCAGGCTCAACGGCAGCGGCGGGCAAGTCCACGTCATGGGCCTGATGTTTCTGGTGTTTGTGCCATTGCCCTATGTGGACGCGTCCAGTGCGTGGGTGTTCCGCAGGAAATGGCAGCGGGCGGTGGTGGGCATGGCCGGCGTGATCGTCGAGCTTGCCGGCGCGGCGGTTGCAGCGATTGTCTGGGCGAACACGTCCACCGGAACGTTGCACATCATCGCCTACAATGTCATGTTTATCGCGAGCATCTCCACGCTTGTCTTCAATGCGAACCCACTCTTGAGATTTGACGGCTATTATGTTCTGTCCGACCTTCTGGAGATTCCGAATCTCGGCCACCGATCCAAGAGCTATATCTACTATCTCGTTGAGCGATACGCCTGGCGGCTGAAAAGTGTACAGAATCCCGCAAATAGTCTTGGGGAGAGAGTCTGGTTCGTATTTTATGGCGTCGTTTCGACCGTTTACCGCGTGTTTATTTGCATCCAAATCTTGCTGTTCCTCAACAACAGACTGCCCAGAGAGTTGTCCGTGCTCGTTCCTGTGTTCGCGGTCTCGGCCATCATCGCATGGGTCCTTGTGCCGGCGGGCAGGTTCATCCGCTACCTGGCAACAAGCAGCGAGTTGGCCAGAGCACGCGGGCGCGCCGTGGTCTCGGTTCTTGGCAGCTTGGCTCTGATGGGCGTATGTTTGGGGATCCTTCGCGTCCCTGACTATTGCAGGGTCGAGGGGATTGTCGAGCCCGTTAGACTTGCGATTGTCCACGCCCAGAGCGACGGCTTCGTTACTGATTTCCTTCCCTCAGGGCAGAAGGTCGAACCCGGCGACGCGACGCTCATCGAAGCGGTGAATCCGCAGTTGGAGGCTGAGAAGAAAAGTTTGCTCGCCGAGCTTCGCGGTCTTCAGATCCAGCAGCGTATTGCAGAATTGGAGGAGGTCGCTGTGGTGCAGATACTGGCCGAACGAATCGAGGCCCTTGAAGAGAAAATTGCCCGGGTTGATTTTGAACTTTCTTCGCTACGTTTGCAGCCGGAGCTATCCGGCACATGGGTCTCGCCGGACGTCGAAAAAGCCAAGGGCGCCTATTTGCATCGCGGCGAGCAGATCGGTCTTGTCGCAAGCCTGGATGACGTTTTGATCCGGGCCACCGCCGGCCAGGAGCTCGCCGCGAAGCTCATGGAGCAGGCATATGAGCAGGTCGAGATTCGCGTGAAAGGGCGACCTGATGCGATGCTGACAGGAAAGATCGAGAAAAGGCTCCCGGCGGGTCAGGAGGTATTGCCCTCTAAGGCGTTAGGATATGCCGTGGGCGGATCCATGCCTACGCTCCTGCGGGATCCCAGCGGCCTGAAAACCGTTGAGCAGTTCTTTGAGATTCGCATCAGGCCGGCCCCGGAAAGTCCGGTCCGTCTGCTCTGCGGCCAGCGTGTCTTGGCAAGAATTCAGATGCCGTCCAAGCCGGTTGCAGTCCAATGGTGGCAATCGGCCAGGCAGTTGTTCCAGCGGAGGTTTCACATTTGATATGGCGGCCATACCCAGCGCAACATGGCAGATGCTTGATCGGCGGACTTCGGGCGCACCGTTGCCCCGCGGGCTGGATGCGATATGGCATGGCGGGATGGGATTGGTGGAAAGACTTGTGCCGCGATACCAGGGGCTTGTTCGCCGCGCCGACAGGATAATTTCTCTCGAGAAACACTTCTCAGAAATGACGGATGCGAAACTCCGCAAGGCTGCCGGCGAGCTGCGGGAGACTTTTGCCTGCTATCGCGATCACCCTTCGGACATCGAACGGGCCTTTGCATTGGTTCGGGAAGTGGCGTTTCGCCAGATCGGTCACAGACCGTTTCCCGTTCAGGTGGCCGGCGCTCTGGCTCTTGAGAGCGGCTGTATTGCGGAGATGGCGACCGGGGAAGGCAAGACACTGACGTGCACCATGCCCGTCACCGTGGCCGGCTGGCGAGGACGAGGCTGTCACGTCGTTACTGTAAATGACTATCTTGCCCGGCGTGACGCCGAATGGATGGGTCGGATTTATCGGTTCTGCGGTCTGAGCGTTGCCTTCCTCGAGCAGCAAACACCGCCGCAAGAGCGGAAAGCCACATACATGGCCGATGTCACCTACTGCACGAACAAAGAGGTCGCCGCTGATTTCCTGCGTGACCGGCTTGTCCTGGGCCGCGTGAAAGGACTAAGCTCGGCGCTGCTGGCCAAGGTCGCCGCCGGCACAGAGATGACCGATAGGCTGATTCAGCGCGGACTACACTACGCTGTAGTCGATGAAGCGGACTCGATCCTCATCGACGAATCCGTGACACCGCTGATCATCTCGGGACACGCACCCAATCCCGAACAGACTGAGTCTTTCCGGCAGGCGGCGGACATCGCCGGCCAGCTTCAACCTGAAATCGACTACCGCATCGACCACCGCTACCGGGAGATTGATCTGACCACCCAGGGCGAGGCCCGCCTGGAAACGCTGACACAGGGTTTGGGCGGATTGTGGAGCGGAACTCGCCGCCGGTGGGAAATGGTCAATCAGGCTCTGACCGCCAAAGAGCTGTATCTGCGGGACCGCCATTACGTCATTGACGACGCCCGAGTGGTCATTGTGGACGAATTTACAGGCCGCATGATGCCCGACCGAACATGGCGTGACGGCCTGCACCAGGCCGTTGAAGCAAAAGAAGGACTCCAAATCAATGCCCCCAAGGACACGTATGCCCGCATCAGTTTTCAGCGTTTCTTCCGGATGTACGATAGGTTGTGCGGGATGACGGGAACGGCCGCTGAAGCGGCTGCGGAATTCTGGCAAATCTATCAGTTGCCCGTGGTGACAATACCCACCAACCGTCCTTGCATCAGGAAGAACCTGCCGCCCATCGTGCTGCCTACGGAACCGGCCAAATGGGCAAGAATCGTACAGGAGATCCGCGAGACTCGCCAGACCGGCAGGCCAACGCTCATCGGGACGCGGAGCATCAGAGCGAGTGAGCATCTAAGCCGGCTGCTTGAAGCTGAGCATCTCGACCATCAGGTTCTTAACGCCATACATCATCGCCAAGAGGCGCAGATTGTCGCAGGAGCAGGTCAGCAGAGAAGAATCACGGTTGCCACGAACATGGCAGGGCGAGGCACTGACATCACGCTCGGCCGAGGGGTCGCCGAATTGGGAGGACTCCACGTGATCGCTGCCGAGCCAAACGAGTCGGCCCGGATCGACCGGCAATTGTTCGGTCGGGGGGCACGCCAGGGCGATCCCGGAAGTGCCCAGGGAATCTTCAGTCTGGAAGATGAGATCGCCTCGCGGTACGCCAAGAGCACAGTCGCGTATCTCAAAAGAAGATACGCTCACGCCGGGGACGACATCTCTTCGCCTGCGGTCCGGGCTGTGTTCCGCCTGGCCCAGCATCGTGCCGAACGATTCGCATTGCGGCGGCGCAAAGCGGTTTTGAGAACGGATCATTGGCTTGATGAGCGGCTTGGTTTTGCCGGGAAAGAATAAGAACGGCGGACTCGACGTTCCGGCGTATCATGCTCCTATAGCATCCTCACACTTGCTCACTGCGACTTCGTGCTCTGGCCGGACCCCATCGGCAGCGAGGTCCTGACCTGGTGTAGCTCCAGGACGGTCCCCAGAGCCTGAGCCAAGCGCGCCAGCGAGATGTTGAACTCGACGATGGCCTGAATCTCGGCCCGCTCGGCGCTGGCCAGAATCTCCTGAGCCTGCAACTTCACCAGAAGGAACTCGGGGGTAAGCCGCTCTCGGATGGGCTCCGAATCTTCCAGCGCCTGCAGATGGATACGGGCTGCCTCCACGGCATCTTTTTGAATCTGTATTTCGGAATAGTTTGTTTCAACCCGCCGCATCCTTTCTTTGGCCAGCAGAGCCACTTGGTCGGCGAGGTTCTGCAAAGTCGAAATCGCCTTTCTGCGTTCCAGCCTTCTTTGGAGCAATTCGGCGTCCCGCTGGCGATTGCCGAGCGGGTATTCCAAAGACAGGCCGACGCCATAGCTGACAAAATCGCCGCTGTTCAGTCGGTCATGTGCGCCCTGCGGTTCTCGGGCGAGACCTTGCGTGCGGGCCGACGCGACCAGGTCTAATCGCGGCATGTCCTGATTTTCAGCAACTCGAATATTGATCTCGGCGATCTCGATGGCCATCTTCGCCTGCTGAATAGTCGGATTTTTCGTCATGGCTATTTCCAGCAGCTTCGGGCGTTCCAGTTCCTTAGCCTCCAGAGAGGCTTCGCTGGCCGGCACAATCCGAAACTCGTCGAGCATGGTCAGTTGCGCATCGGCCATCAGGCGCACCAGAGTGTCTTGCGCGTCGATGATTGTCTTGTTTGCCTGAAGCAACGCCGCCTCACGAGCCTTCGCAAAAGCCTCCACCTGTTTGATCTGAACGTCGGTCGCGTCGATCTCTTGCCGGCCTTGGACTTTCGTGAGCGTATCGACCGTTCGCTCGAGCAGCGCCTTTTGAATCTCGGCGTCACGGCGCGTCTGCAGGAGCTGCCAGTAGGCCGATACGACCTCGGCCGCGGTGTCCTCGGCTTTCTGGCGAAAGCCAAGCATCGCGATCTGATAATTGAGCCTGGCGATATTAACGCCTGCGAGAGTCACCTCCCGCCCGGCGTCGCGCAAGAGCGGCTGCTTGAGTTGAAAGGCCAGTAGGGGCTCATATCGCGTCGGCAGGGTCCGGCCGGTCAGATCGTCCCAACTTCGCGTCAGGGCGTAACTGAGCGACCATTCGGAGCCGATGATGCCTGTCTGTTTGATTCCTGATTCGAGCGTGCGAGCATCCGACTGCCCCGGCTGAAAAATGCTGTTGGGAGGATTATCCTCCTTCTCGAAGTTCACACGCCCAAATGCTGTGACATCGAATTCCGAGGCCGCCTTCGCCACGTCCTGCTCGGCAATCGACGGATCGAAACTCACCACCCTTATCTCGGGGCTGTTGGCAAGGGTGCGTGCCACGGCTTGTTCTATCGTCAGAGCGACATGCTTCTGGCCCGTATCGGGATCGGTCACAACCTCCACGGGCGGAATCCTCTCTAACTCCGAGGCCGCCGGCCTGAGCAATCCCAAAGGCTCGCGCGCATCTTGCCCTTCTGTATCGGCCCGCCGCTGCGGCCCCTGACCGGCAAGCGTTTCCTGGTAGGCCCGCAGAGTGCTGCGATCATTCACTTTATCGGACACACAGCCCGCCAACGGAAGCGCTGCAAAGAATACCAGCCGCACGAGGCAGACCGAGATGCACCGACCTCTTGCGGTTCCCGCGTTCTGTGCTCCGTATTCCGTATTCTCCATTCTCCGCTCCTTGCTCTTCTATGAATCCGGGAAAACAATGCTGACATGCTCGCCGGCGGGTCGCTTGGACTTGTTGGGCACCTGGACCCGAACCCTCAACGTCCCGCTGGCCGCATCGGCGACCGCTCCAATGTAAATGACCATCCCATCCGCGGTCATCTTCTTGGGGTCCGGAAATTCAACGCGGGTCATATTCCCATGCTGCAAGCTTCGCGCTTGGATCAAAGGCACGGGGACGTCGATCCAGAGCGGGTCAATCTGCACGACCCGAACCACGGTGGCTAAGGCGTTGACTGACTCGCCGGTCTCCACGTCGATCTTCTCGACGCTCCCGCCGATAGGGCTCTTGAGGCTCATACTGTCAATCTGCAGCTTCGCCTCCTCATACTTGCGCTTTGCCTGTTCATGCTCGAAGATGGCAACCTGCAGCGATAGTCCGGCGATGGTCACGTTCAGCTTGGCATACTCCACTTCCAATTCCGTGGCGGCATTTCGTGCCGCAGCGGTCTCGAGCTTCTTGAGATCGACTTTCTTCTGCGCCAGCGAGACCTCGGCAGCCTGGATTTTCGTGGTATCCTGGCTCTCGGCCTGAAGCTGCGCCAGCCTTGCCTGATCCACTGCGTCGTCCTGCTCGACCAGGACCTGTCCGACCTTCACCGCCTCTCCCTCCCTGACACGGATGTTCGCGATGCGGCCGGCCTGAACAAAAGACAGCGTGACATCCGCGCTGGGGATCGTAATGGCCGTGATGCCCGTCCCGCTGCGGCTGGCGCCCTCGCCGAGACGAGCCTCTGAAGCGGCCTGCCGCGCTACGGCAGGCTCCGCCCTGGCGAGCAGTGACCCGCCCAGGAGCGAAGCAAAGGCAAAAATCAAAAATGAAAAACCAAGACTGTGGCGTGGCGGCCTCACGGCGACGAATTCCCTGGTCGTGCATTTTGATTCTTGATGTTTGATGTTTGACTCTTGATATTCGCTTCTTGTCACTACACTCATCTGACATAATCCTCCCAATCGCGTTTCACCCGGCAAGATGGCGGGCGTCGGCCTGTCGGACGGAGTTAACCCAAATCGTAGTCGTTTTTAACCAAAATGGCCACTGATTTTTTAGGAAAAAACGCTTGGGGATGTCATGCGGAGCCGCCCACGCTTTTTGTTGCGGCGGGTCTAAATCGTGTTATAATCCGGCCGTAACCCGCGAATCGATTTGAGAACAAATATGGATCGGTACCAATAAAGGAAGAGAACATGCACGAGCCAGTCAGTATCATGCCATGTTTGGATATGAAGAACGGTCGCGTCGTCAAAGGCGTTCATTTCGTTGACATTCGTGATGCCGGCGACCCGGTCGAATGCGCAAAAGCCTATTGCCGGGCCGGCGCCGACGAGCTGGCCCTGCTGGACATCACCGCGACCGTCGAGAACCGCCCGACCATGCTCCAAGTGGTCAAGAAAGTCGCTAAAGCAGCCACCGTTCCTTTTACAGTCGGCGGCGGAATCCGTGACGTCGCTTCGGCTGCCGCCGTCATCAAAGCCGGCGCGGACAAGGTGTCCGTCAGCAGCGCGGCCTTTCGCAGGCCGCAGATCATTCCTGAGATGGTCGCCGAATTCGGACCGGAAAAGGTAACCGTCGCCATCGATGTGGACGTCAACGGATCCTTGCCCTCCGGCTACGAGGTCTATGTCGATGGAGGACGAACCGCCACCGGCGCCGACGCCGTCGAATGGGCCAAGAAAGTGGACGGCTACGGGGTTTCTGTCATCTTGCCGACCAGCAAGGCCGGCGACGGAGCCAAAACCGGATACGACTTGCCCGTGATCAAGGCGATGGCCAAGGCCTGCTCAGCCTCGATTGTCGCATCGGGAGGGGCCGGGACGCTGGAGCACTTCTACGACGCCGTCCAAGCCGGAGCGACCGTTCTACTGGCCGCCTCCGTGTTTCATTTCCGTATCATCGACATCCAGGAACTTAAAGAGTACCTGCGAAGACGGGGCGTGCAGGTGAAGTAGGGAGCATCTGATGCGAAGGTCGTTGGTGGGGATCCACCTGCTTTTGGCAATCATGCCTGCGTTTGGGTCCGGCAATCAGGCGCGTCCGGACTTGCGGAAAATCGAAATTGAGGCGGCAGCAAGTACGGTGGGCCGATACGAGAAGCTGGAGTTGATCATCCACCTCGATGCCCGGTACGACAACCCGTTCGACCCGGACCAGGTGGATGTGGCGGTGCTGCTGAAAGCTCCCGGCGGTGAGCAGCTCACTGTGCCGGCGTTCTACTGCCAGGACTATGAGCGGCGGAAACTGAATCAGGGCCGCGACAGGGCGAATTGGTACTATCCGGCCGGCCGGGGCGCCTGGAAAGCGCGGTTTGCTCCGATGCAGATAGGTCCCTATGTCGCCATAGCGCAGGTGAAAGACCAAACCGGAACCATTCAATCAAAGAGCGTCAGATTTGACTGTGTCTCTTCATCCGCGAGGGGCTTCCTGCGGGCGAGCCGAAAAGACCCTCGTTTCCTCGAGTTCACGGACGGCGCGCCCTTTTTTGCCATAGGCCAGAACCTCGCTTTCATCGGCGAAGGTCAATATGTCAACCTGACCAAAGCCGAGGAGATATTCGGCAAGCTCCGTGACAACGGCGCGAACTTCGTTCGAATCTGGACCTGCTGCCAGGATTGGGCCATGGCAATCGAGGCCAGAAAGAGCGCCTGGGACCGCTCGTGGGGCCGCAACGCACCGATTGTGCCAATGCCGGGCAATGAAAACGACCCCCGTGCCCGCAAGTGCGTGAAAATCGACGGTGGTGACGGAACATCGATCACAGCGTCGCCTTCTCATCCGGTCGCGCTTCGGCCTAAGACGCGCTACATGCTCAGCGGGCGATTCATGGCCGATGGGCCGACGGCGCTGCGCGCGAGTGTGGGCCGTGATAGCTGGGAGCTGGCTGCCGACAAGGCCGCAAAGAACCAGTGGCGAGAATTCAAGAGGGAATTTGTCACGGGGGAAAGTGACTTCTGGCTCGGCCGAACGGTTTTCAGCCTCGCGGGGAACGGCACAATCTGGCTGGACGGCGTCTCGCTGAGAGAAGCCCCGGACGGGCCCGAACTGCTGTGGGAGGCCGATGTGAATCGGTCGGTACGGGGGGTCTATAATCAGGTGGACTGCTTCATGCTGGACCAGGTGGTTGAGGCGGCTGAACAAAATGGCATCTACCTAATGCTGTGCCTGCTCACCAGAGACCTCTACATGAAGGACCTCTCAGATGATAAGAGCACCCAGTATGAGCAGGCCGTTCAAGACGCCAAGAAGCTCATGCGCTACGCGGTGGCGCGATGGGGCTATGCGAGAAGCGTGGCGGCATGGGAGTATTTCAATGAGATCGACCCGGGCTTGCCCACAGACCGGTTCTACACCGAGGTCGGTGAGTATCTCCAGCAGACCGACATCTACCACCATCTGCGCACGACCAGCACCTGGCATCCATCGGCCAAAGACTGCCGTCACCCCCTCCTGGATGTCGGGCAGTTGCACCACTACATGCGTCCCGAACCAAAGGAGCAGTTCAGAGACGAAGTGGCCGTGGTGCTTGAGAGGACAAAGTTCCTGAGGGAGCACGCCCCCGATAAGCCGGTGCTGATCGGCGAGTTCGGACTGGCCACGCCGAAATGGGGCCTCAGCGAATACATGAAGCAGGACGAAGAAGGGGTGCACTTCCATAATTGTCTCTGGGCCTCGGCGTTTGCCGGCCCCTCCGGGACGGCCATGTTCTGGTGGTGGGACCAGCTCGACAGGCAGGATGCCTACAGGCATTACCGGCCGTTGGCGGCGTTCCTAATTGACGTCTCCTTTGTGGGGCTCCAGCCGCTCAAAGCTACAGCGTCAAGCGACCGCGTCCAATTGCTGGGCTGTCAGGCCGACAACGTCGCGTATTTTTGGGCATTCGACAGGCAAGCTACCTGGTGGAACCGGGTAGTTGACAAAAAGCAACTGACGCCAATATCGGGCGCGACCATCAAAGTCCAGGGGCTCCGACCGGGGGATTACCGCATCGAGTGGTGGGATACCCGTGAAGGCCGGACCCTCCGAACCGAACAATCCTCGTGTGCACAAGAGACTCTGCAAATTCAGGTTCCACCATTCAGCGCGGATATCGCCTGCAAGATAAGACCGTGACGGCGGGCGAAAAAGACCGTGACATTTCAGGCGTGAGATGGCACTGTTGGGTGAGGCCGTCAATAAGCTCGGTAGTCAAGAGGCCGTCCAAGACATCTCGGGGGTGCGCGTGATGGTGGGGAATCGAAAAATGATTCTACAATTGCCCGACAAGCAGCGCAAACATCTCCTGATAGACATTGATACCCAACGAGACTTCCTACTCGCCGACGGAAGTGCCTGCATAACGAATCACTCGGAGGTTCTGGCGAATATTCGGAGGGTCATGGCCTGGGCCAGGCACGAGCATGTTCCAATCATCTCGACGGCTGAGGTATGCCCCAGGGGTCCCCAAACGCGGTCGTTGGCGTTTGGGGGGCCCCTCAACAACGACGGCGGCAGCAGGATCGACCACTGCATCGACGGCACGAATGGGCAAAGAAAGATACGGTACACCTTGTTGAGCAATCGAGCGAGCTTTCCGGCCGACGACAGGAATGCGCTGCCTGCCGACTTGCTGCGAGCCCACAAGCAAGTCATTCTGCACAAGCGTTGCATCGATCCTTTTGAAGAGCCGCGAATAGACAGGCTGCTGAGCGAAGTCCAGGCCGATGAGTTTCTTCTGATCGGCGCAGGCACCGAGGAGGCCATCAAGGCAACAGCCCTCGGGCTGCTGCACCGGGGCAAGAACGTGAGAATCGTCGTGGACGCCCTGGGTTCGCGCAACAGGAAAGAGGCCAAGCTGGCCATACGTAAGATGAAAGCCAAAGGAGCGAGACTTGTTGCAACCAAGAACCTTGCGGGGATTTCCCACTTAAGACACGTGGGTGTCTGCGGCTGCCAGAGCTGCCGAAGCGGAGGGGCCCCCCAAACGCCAAAGACCGCGTTTGGGGACCCCGAGCCAGAACAGAGCCCGCAGAAGTAGCCCACCAATCTCACTCACGCTGTGCAGAGGTAGAGAGAACAACATTCTGTTGCTGCGGTATCAACCTGGAGGAAAATAGCCGGGGCCTGCGCCGAGTCAATCGGTGCAGGCCCCGAACTAAAGTCAACTGCGTCATCCGGCGCCGCATCGACGGACCTGATGTTGCGAACTGTGCTTCCCTCTCGCCCATTCCGAAGCGCAAGGCAAAAAACACTTTCTATTATCTGCGGTCTGCGGTATAATCGACCCGCATGTCGGAGTCGTGTGTTTAGACAGAGTCGTAGTTCGATTTTGCGCACGGCGATTCCTTAAACAGAAAAGGAGACAACAGTGAAAACGAGAATCTACGTTGTGACGGCGGCCTTAGGCTGCCTGATTGTGATGTCAGTCTGGGCCACCCAGGAAGGGGCCAAGCAAGATGTCAACTCCCCAGACCCAAATAGCCAGGCAAAGAACCCCCATACGCCGGCCCTGAAGACGGAAGTGGACAAGGTCAGCTACATCATAGGGACTCAAATCGCGCGGAATTTCAAGTCCCAGGACATTGAAATTAATCTTGAGCCGCTGATGTGGGGGTTGAAAGATGTTCTGGGAAGCAAAGAGCTGGCACTCAGTCAGGAGGAGATGCAACAGGTTTACACGAGCTTCCAGCAGCGCATGAGGGCGAAACAGGCCGCCAAGGCGGCAAAAGAGGCTGCCGAGAACCTCGATAAAGGCAAGGCGTTTCTCGAGCAGAACAAGGCCAAAGAGGGTGTGAAGGTGCTGCCGAGCGGTCTGCAGTACAAGGTCATCACGGAAGGAACAGGAGCGATTCCCACGGCGGACAGCAAAGTGAAAACGCACTATCGCGGAACTCTGATTGACGGCACCGAGTTTGACAGCTCCTACAAGCGCAATCAGCCCGCTGAGTTTGCCGTTAAGGGCGTGATCAAGGGCTGGACCGAGGCGCTGCAACTGATGAAAGAAGGCGCCAAGTGGGAGCTGTATGTACCGGCTGACCTAGCCTACGGTGAACGAGGCAGACCGGGCATTCCACCCAATTCCGTGCTTATCTTTGAGATCGAGCTGCTTGAGGTGGTCAAGTGACTCAGGTGAGCTAAAATGACCGGAGTTGAAAGTGCCTAAAGTGACACGTATGTGTCATCCTGAGGCGCAGCCGAAGGATCTCGGCAACGAAAGAGAGATTCTTCGCTCCGCTCAGAACGACAGCTTCGCTGTCACTTCAGGCACTTAGATTTACAGTTTGCTCGGTCGCTATTCTCAGGGAGCAGTTCTTGGCCGATACAGGCGGATGTCGTCGAGGTACATCTTGCCCGAACCGCCGGGGGCTGTCTGATTGCCCTGCGTGCCCAGACCGACCGCAATCCTATCCACATCCTTCAGGTTGATGCCCTTGTCGGCAAGCGACTGAAGCGGAATCACCCACTCGGTCCATGTGGTAATCTGGGCCGCCGCCGGGCTATCATGGACCACCACAGCAGGCTGGCCTGCGGCATTCGAAACCGCGACGTACAGCGGCTCGGCGGCGTTGCTGGCGATGCCGATATCCTGGTGCGCCCACTGCCCGCTGATCGTGCCGGACATGCGAACGTTGGCGAACTTGGCCGTGCACGTCGCGTTGTTGTTGTGGCTGGTCAGCGCAAGGCCGATATAGACGTTCGAGCTCATCGCGATGTTCTGGGGGTTCCAAGCCATCGGCGTCCAGGCGGTCCCGTTAGCGGAATAGTAGGCCTTGAAGTTGCCCGAGACGTCGCGCTCGAGTTTCACCCAGTAGGGTGCTTTGATGGCTATCTGTTCGGCTGTTGCGATGGTGGTGTCGCTCGTAAGGGCGATGTCGGTATCTCTTCGTCCCTGGAATCTGCATCCGTTGCCGGGTGTAATATAGACGGCGGCGAGCTTCGAGCCGGCGTCCAGCGTCTCGCGGATCATCACGCCAGCCTTCGCCCACGGATCCGTGTTATCGACGCTGAGCACCTGGGCCTCAATCGACCCGACGCCGGTCAGCGTCTTGAAGGCGAAGTGGAACTGGTCGGCGGTGCCTGCAATATCGGCGCCGGTGGCGGTCATCGTAAAGGTCCCGGCCGGGCCTTCGACGAAGCTGCCGACCGATCCCGGAAGACCTCTGAACCACAGCGATAATTCACCGACGCTTTCCTCGGTCCAGTCGCGCGGAGCGGCCAGCTTGAACTCGGC
>Ga0153916_10001715_pt1 | contig 15923 bp, 15 predicted proteins | sample Opewatmetagenome_FD_109642 | JGI IMG/M metagenome (GOLD analysis project Ga0153916, IMG submission 109642) | Freshwater wetland microbial communities from Ohio, USA - Open water 3 Core 3 Depth 4 metaG | ecosystem: Environmental > Aquatic > Freshwater > Wetlands | place: USA: Ohio, Lake Erie...
CAAGCTGCGGGAGCAGCTTAACTACCACAACCACCGCTACTACGTGCTCGACAGCCCAGAAATCAGCGATGCTGAGTACGATAAGCTCATGCGTGAGCTGAAGCAGCTCGAAGATGAGCACCCCGAGCTGGTTACACCAGATTCACCCACTCAGCGAATCGGCGCCGCGCCCATGGCAGCCTTCGGTGTCGTCGAGCATCCGCAGCCGTTGCTCAGCCTGGCCAATGCCTTTTCCGATGAGGAGCTTGATGCTTGGTACAAGCGGGCTTCTAACCTACTGGGAGGCCGCAAGACAGACCTGGTCTGTGAGCTTAAAATCGACGGCCTGGCGGTTGCCCTGACCTATGTAAATGGTATACTCGAGGTCGGCGCTACCCGCGGCGATGGCCTCCGCGGCGAGAACATCACCCGGAATCTGAGGACGATAAAGAGCATACCGCTGTCCGTGCCCAAAGAGGCACCCCCAAGGTTCGAGGTCAGAGGTGAAGTCTATCTGTCCAAGACCGCATTCAAGAAATTGAATGAGGAGCGAGCCAAGGAGGAACTGCCGCTTTTCGCTAATCCCAGGAATGCCGCCGCCGGCTCGATAAGACAGCTCGACTCTAAGATTACCGCTCAGCGCGCGCTGGACATATTCGTCTACGGCCTGGGCTGGGCTGAAGGTAAGTCAGTTCCCGATACTCATTGGGAAATCATGCAGTACCTTAAATCGCTGGGCTTCAAGTTAAACCCCAATAATACAGTGTGCCGCACCATCGACGAGGCTAAAGCTTTCTACGCCAAATGGGTCAAGAGCCAGGAAGCGCTGCCCTACGAAGCCGACGGTGTGGTGGTCAAGATTAATTCCATTCCTTACCAGGTGGAGCTGGGATATGTAGGGCGTGAGCCGAGATGGGCCATCGCCTATAAATTCCCCGCGGTTCAAGGTGTCACGCGCCTTCTGGAAATCGGTATCAACGTGGGGCGGACAGGCAGCCTTAACCCGTATGCCATACTGGAACCTGTCCAGGTGGGCGGCGTCACCATCAGCCACGCCGCGCTGCATAACGAAGAGGATATACACCGCAAGGACATACGCATCGGCGATTGGGTGGTCATACAGCGCGCCGGCGAGGTTATACCGGAGATAGTCGAGCCCATCGTCAGCCGCCGCACCGGCAAGGAGAAAATTTTCCACATGCCCAAGCGCTGCCCGGTCTGCGGCGCCGAGGTGATGAAGCCCGAAGGCGAAGCCATGCACCGCTGCACCAACGCCGCCTGTCCGGCTCAGGCGCTGGAGAGAATCAAGCACTTCGTTGGCCGTGGCACCATGGATATCGAGGGAATCGGCGAGAGGATGTCGCAGGCGCTGTTCGATGCCGGGCTGGTAAAGGATGTCGGTGACATCTACTCCATCACCCGTGACCAGCTCCTCGGTTTGGAAAAAATAGCCGATAAAAGCGCCGCCAACATACTTAACTCCATCCAAAGGAGCAAGGACCGGCCTCTGCCGCGGGTCATCTTCGCCCTGGGCATACCGAACATCGGCGACCAGACAGCCGAGCTGCTGGCCGAGCATTTCAGCAGCATCGATGAGCTGGCCCGGGCATCCAAGGAGCAGCTTCAGGAGATCCCCTCGATTGGGCCTAAAATTGCCGATAGCATACTAGCCTTCTTCCGCCAGAAGCAGAACCTCAAAATAATAGAAAAACTCAGGAATGCCGGTGTTAAGTTAGCAGCGGAAAAGGCAAAACGTGCAGACTTGCCTCTGGCCGGCCTTGAATTCGTCATCACCGGCACGCTCAAATCATCGGTCCGCACCGAAGCCGAAGCTAAAATCAAAGAGCTGGGCGGCAAGGCCGGCTCCGACGTCACCCGAAAGACGACATATCTGGTGGTAGGTGAGGACCCCGGCTCCAAGCTGGCCCGGGCGCAGTCTCTGGGTACCAAAACGCTCATCGAAGCCGAGTTTCTGAAGCTATTAAAACAGGCGGAGGCGAAAGGAAAGTGATAAAAAGGGACGCAACGCCAGATGGGGTCGGACGCTCTGCGATACCCGTAGATGGGGGATTTAAAGGGGTTTCGCCCCTTTTAAAAATACTTATTTTCCTCTCCCCTTTGAATTAGGGTCGTGCATAATGTTATGTCAATAATTACTTGACAAATTTACGACGAGAATCTATTGACTTTACATATTAAATACGATAATATTAGATATAAGTGGGCTAGGTTTTAATCTGGTCGGCGAAAGGGGTTGGGCGAAAGTTCAACCCCTTTAGCTTTTCCATATATCCGTGTAACGTTCGTCCCATGGTAGTATCTTCAATCCTAATATTGAGTGAGCGGTTTCCTTTCCAGAGCAGAGCTTTCCTCGACATTCCGGCCAGCGAAATGGAGTTGCCTTTGGGTTTAGAATCTTCTCTCCGCATGGCCTAGCCAATAGATCAGAAATCTGAAGCCCAGTGGAATTGTCAGCTTTAGTTTTGAAATCAATAGCACCTGAAAGTTGTTGTCTGAACCAAGCTGGTGAAATATAAGAGGTTCCATCTATCTGGAGGCGCACATATTCATATTGAAGGATAGCATCTTCAAGAGGGCCACGTGCCTCAGCGATGACTCGTGATCTCGCACAACCGAACTGACTTTCCAATACTAGCACTAAACGTTCCATTAAAAAATCCAGAGTCATCAAATATGGATGTACGGGTAAACTATTATCCAGTTGACCAATACCAATCTGGGCGATATACGCTGGTCTATTAATAACGCAAGCGATTACTGCGAAATCCAGAGTACTTAATAATGTTCGGAGAGATTGAATTACTGTAGCTCTCTTTTTAATATTTCCGTTAAAGAAAAAAGGCCCTCTTCCTTTTCTAACGTCTGGTTCATGTACGATCCTATCGGCTGAACCTAGGTTATCAGATTTCCACTGTTTCCAGGTGTTATCTAAGTCAGTATATTTCTCCTCTGGCACGATAATCGCTGCGAGAACAAATGCACCAAAATCATCATTTGCAGTTAATGAATGCGTTCCACACTCATCGATGAATGTTATGCATGATTTTACCGAACTGCCGTTAGTTTTCTTCGGGCGTCGTCTTGGAAAAACATTTCCGCCAGCAGCTGAACTTAATTTCTGTAATTCTGATTTCCCTGATCGAATTGTACCGGATAGAGTATCTGACGCATCATAATTTAACCGAATATGTTGAGCTTGTTCTAATAGCGAGAGATATATTTCATGTTGCCCTAGATGACGTATGGCAATACGGATATCTCGACAATTAGCCAATTCTTCTGGCTTGGATATTTTCCGAGGTGACATAGTAGTATAAGCAGATTATAGCATAGCCAATAAGCAATTCAAGGTTATCTTATCACAAGTGCCCTAACCAAAAGAGCCACACCGGATACTAAACACAGAGAGGATACAATAACCAATACTCTTAATATTAACCATGCAGCAGGAGACAAGAATATCCATTCTTTTAAAGTAGCCCCAAGTAAACCACTAGTAAAGACGCTGATTGCAAGGCTAGTCCCGACAATGCACAAACTGCGCATTAACCACGGTTGATGTTTACTTATCATTCGATAATACTTATGCAGGCCTTAGCTCTAGCGAAAGCCAAGGATGGTCGTTTGGATGATATAAGGTGTTGTGTTAGGCAGGTTGGATAATTCTAAAATACGATTAGTATAAAGTGAAAAGATAAAGTTTTAGGAACATACTTGACAAAACAAGCCAAAATGTGCATAATACTTAACAAGATATACTCTTAAGGAAAAGGGTAAATGATACCAGTTGAGGAATTCATAAATGCTCTGGATGCATATGTTGATGAAGATATGCAGAGGGACATCGTTCGTAGAATTATTGGAGGCTATCGTTACTGGGACAAATTTCGCAAAGACAGTGAATTAGCACCTGACCCTGTTAAAAATATAGATTCTGTCGGTAGGTCTGCAGCTATCGACACTATGCTCTTAGGGTTGACAGGCAAGTACGCTGGTTTTGAAATAACATCAAAGCTAAATTCTACTCATAACTACTATTACACTCTGATTCGGTCGCCTTACGTTGTAATGACAATATCGCATGTAAACTATCCTAGAGCTGTTCCACGTGAAGCTAAATTCCGTAGCGAATATGCAACCGTACAGACTAGATTTATAGAAAGGAATGATAGCTTTGAAATCGTTCCTCCTGAGTCATGCGGGAGAGTATTGTACGCTATTATCTCGCATGGTACAGTCGATAAATCAGATCAATATATTCCTGGATTTATTTATCTTGGATTTCCTAGCCAGGATTGCAAATCGTACATATCAACAATTAGCTTGTATGATAAATATAAAGACACAGTACAAGAAATATTGCAGCAAGGCACCGAATATATCAGGGACATGGCACAACCTGGTCTAATCATTGAGCGATACAGACAGGAGACCTAGGTTTGAAAGGTAGCCCCGGATTTATTGGTGAGAGGCTCCGACAGGCTAGAGAAGCAAGAGGATTAACTGCAATTTCCCTATCAGAACTATTAGGGATAAGTAGACAAGCGATCTCGTTATACGAAACTGGCAATGTCACGCCACAGCCCGATATTTTATTTCAAATAGCAGATAAATTACATTTACCTATTTCGTTTTTTCTTACTGAGATTCAAAAAACAAACGATAAACCAGTATTTTTCCGTTCTTTAAGTGCTGCGGCAAAGCTTGATAGAGGCCGTGGCAATGTAAAACTTGACTGGCTAATGAGTCTGATATTGCCTTATTTACGACTTATGGTTTCGTTCCCTGAAGTTAATATCCCCCCAAATGTGTTTCAGGACATTACGACTATATCACAGCGAAAAATCGAGGAGGTTGCTGCAAATACTAGGAAATATTGGGGTTTAGGTAAAGGCCCGATAAGCAATATAGTGTTATTACTAGAAAACAATGGTGTCATAATAGTGCGGTCAAATTTGTCTTCGCCTGCATTAGACGCTTTTAGTACCTGGAATATGGTCGATAATACTCCTTACATAATTCTTGGTTCTGATAAGGGATCACCCACACGTTCTAGGTTTGATGCTGCTCATGAACTAGGGCATTTAATACTCCATAGAAATATAGAAAAATCAAAATTGAATAACACACATTTCTTTAAATTAATTGAGCAACAAGCTAACTATTTTGCGTCGGCATTTTTAGTCCCACCTGAGGCACTTGCTGACGACTATACAGTTCCCACTCTGGATGCCCTTCTTTTATTAAAGGAACGTTGGCGTGTGTCTGTTGGTATGTTAATAATGACAATTGCTAATTTGGGTTTTGTCAACGAAGAACATGAAAAACGTTTATGGATTAATTATAACAGGAGAGGGTGGAAAAAATCGGAACCTAGAGAAGACAAAATCCCTATGGAAAATCCTGTCTTGCTAGAAAGAGCTTGTCGGTTAATTATCAAAGAAAATGTAAAGACTGCACAGAATATACTTAACGAAATTCCATTGGCGGAGGCTGATATAGAGGAATTAATGAATTTGGAAGATGGCTTTCTTAAACCGTCACAGCCGGTACTATCATTGAGATACGTGCATCCAACATCTCCAGATGATTACAAAGACGCTCTCGATGAAGTAGAAAATATCCTACACAATCCAGGCGGTTAACCTAGTCTATGTGACCCAATTTTAATATAGGGACAGTTTAGGCAGAAACGAAAACAACTTTTAATGATCTTGGTAGTTTTAGTTGATGATATAAGAATAGGAATGAATTGATACGGGAGGTGAATGATGAAACCGTGGTTAAAAGAGCAAGTTGAGGAGGAGCTGAAAAGACGGGGATGGTATAGTAAGGAACGAGAAATCCAGGACGGTACTCAGTACATATTAACGGATGGTACTTCTATCAATTGGTACAAGACTGGGAAGGTGATTGTTGGTGGTCAAAGGACCGAGCTACGGCAAGAAGCAACTAGCGTATTTTCTGAACCTAGTCAGGCAAAATCGGTGCAACAAAAGGCGGACACTGCTGTTGTGCCAACACGTGTATTTATTGTATATGGACATGATAGCGCTGCCAGAGATGAACTTGAACTTATTCTTCGTCGTATTAAAACTGAACCTATAATACTACAGAACCTACCTGCTGCTGGGGATACCATAATTGAGAAATTGGAAAATCTAACCACGTCAGATTTTGCCTGTATTCTAGTTACCCCTGACGACGAAGGATGTAAGTTTGGTTGCCGTAAAGCCTTAAAGCCACGTGCACGTCAAAATGTTGTACTGGAACTAGGCATGGTGCTGGCAAAGTTGGGACGCAAACATGTTGCCATTCTTGTTAAAGGAAGTGGAATAGAGCGACCTTCAGATATTGAGGGTCTAATTTATATCGGATTTAAGAAGAGTGTCAGTGAAATAACTTCACGTATAGCTGCCTGCCTCCAAGAAGCTGGCTTTAATATACAATTAAAGGATTTGATTTCTTAATTTGGGCAAAAATTTATGAATGAACAAAAACATGTGATTTTATATACAGATGGTGCATGCATTGGAAACCCCGGCGTAGGCGGATATGGAGTGATACTCAAATACAAGAATAAGCGCAAAGAACTAACCGCGGGGTATCGCTTAACAACCAATAACCGAATGGAACTTATGGCCGCTGTTGTTGGATTACGTGTTTTGAAAGAAAAGTGTAGAGTAACACTATATAGTGATTCTGAATACTTAGTTAAAGCGATGTCGGAGGGATGGCCTGAAAAGTGGCGTGCAAATGGTTGGATGCGTGCAAGAAAACAAAAATCCCTCAACCCAGACCTTTGGGAGGAATTGCTAAGACTTTGTAGACTTCATAATGTCGAATTCAAATGGGTAAAGGGACACGAAGGGAATGCGGAAAATGAGAGATGCGACCATCTAGCCATGTGGGCAACTCAACAACCAAATCTGCTTGTCGATTTTATTTATGAGGAAACACCTAATCGAAATTCCTTAAATAAATAGTTTAGCGCGCACCCATTAACATTTCTTGTTAACATAAGACTATGCACGACCCTACTTTGAAGAGGAGAGGGTAGGGTGAGGAGTCAGAATAAAATGAAACTGATTATCGGCCTGGGAAATCCGGGCAGGATTTATGCTCAAAACCTACACAATATTGGCTTTCGCTGCCTAAACCATCTGGCCAAGCTGCATTCTATTGAAACGAACAGGCGCCAGTGTCATTCTCAAGTCGGCAGCGGCAAAATAGACGATGTTAAAGTTGTCCTGGCCAGACCGGTAACCTTCGTTAATCAAAGCGGCGAGGCAGTCAGCTGCCTGGTGCGCAGCTATGATTTAACGCCAAGCGACCTGATTGTGATTCATGATGACCTCGATTTACCGCTGGGCAAACTCCGCATCCGTCCCGAAGGCAGCGCCGGAGGTCATAAGGGAATGAATTCAATCATCTCGGTATTGGGCAGTGAAGATTTTCCCCGCATTAAGGTAGGTATCGGCCGCCCCATGAAAGAAGATGGAACGTTAATAACCGATGAAGACAGCATCGTCGACTATGTGCTCAGCGATTTCACCCCGCGGGAAGACGACATAATCAAGTTGGCCATCACCCAGGTAGCTCAAGCCATCCAGTCCATCTTAGCCGAGGGCATAACGGCAGCCATGAACAAGTTCAACTGAACCGGCGATTTAGAGCAGGGTTTGCCCTAGGTACAGTGGCCAGACCACCAGACCAAGAATGATTTTCCACCAGACCAGATGGGCATAACTGATAGTGAACAACCAGCCCGCGAACCAGAAAACCCCGGCAAGACTCGATCCAGTATGAGTAACCGCGTGTTTGCTTTCAGCCATCGATATCCTCCCTTCATATTAATGTTAGGTGACTGCTATTTTATCTTTATCAGCTGGATGTCAAAAGTCAGGTCTTTGCCGGCAAGAGGGCTGTTGGGGTCCAAGGTAAGGGTACCGTTGTCTGAGATATTGGTCACTAAAAACTGAAATTGTTGCCCATTAGCGGTGAGGTTCAACACCTGGCCGACAGTAATTTCGGCATCCGTCTTGATTCTATCTCTCGATATCTGCATTACCCAGTCTTCGTGGTACGGCCCGTAAGCCTCAGCCGTCGGTATGGTGACGGTTTTCTTTTCACCGACCTTCATTCCCAGTATCGCTTTTTCAAAGCCAGGAATCACCTGTTCCTGGCCTAAAGTAAATTCCAATGGGGCGTGTCCAGCCGAGGAATCGAATACCGTGCCGTCTGTCAGCTTTCCCGTATAGTCTACCTGAACGGTATCTCCGTTCTTGGCGACAGCGGGCGTCGAACTACATCCTGTCAATACTACACCCGATATAAGGATAACCGCTAGAACGATATGGCTTAATCTGAACACGTTTACCTCCAATTTCTATTTTTAGTGCGACTCAACGGAAGACAGGCGGCAGGAGCTGCAGATAATCTTTGCCGGTTATGGCACCGGCACAAATAAATGCTGAATGAGCAGCTCCTTCTATACCTCCCTCGTTGAGACGCTTGCCGTATGTATCCCCGGCAAAATACAGTCCCTCGATAGTGGGGCACTTCACATCAACCCACTCATCGTCCGGGTGTCGCCACAGTATACAAGTGTCTCCCACAGTAAAAAACATAAACTCCAGCGACTTTCGCCAGCCTGGGAATGCCGTGTCGGCAAACCTCAAAATCCGGTCGATGACTATATCCACTTTCTTCTTGTCATGGGCTTCCTCAGCCAGGATGCTGCTGGCCATACCCGCCAGGTGCTTGCCTTCTGGGGTAGTTGTCGGCGCCATGGTGGACATGGATACTATATCTAGTGGAACATTACCTCGGAACAGTCCTTCACTTTCGGGAATCAACATGGAGGTGTGATAAAAAGACCTGGGGTCTACCTCGAGTTCGCAGAAATCACTTAGCGGTTTAGTCATACCGAACTGGCCGGCAACCATGGAAGTATGTATTATATTTTTGGCTAATGTGACAAAATCCGCCGGCAGCATACTCTCGGGCAATATTTTAAACAACATCTTCGGCGGGACTGTACAGACTACCACCGGAGATTTTATTTCCGTGGTCTTGCCTTCAACCTCAGCCACAACGCCGTAGACCCTTCCGTTGTTGATGATAATCTCTTTGACCCTGGCGCCGGTAACTATGTCGCTATCAGCCTCTTTAACCGCGGCAGCAAAGCCCTCGGTAATAAAACGGTGGCCAGGAGCGCCGGCGAAGCCCCAGGAACCATTAGTTATATGCACACCGGTTTCCTGTACCTGTAAAAATACCTTCAGGTTCTCTCCGGCGGCATTTAAGGCCGGGTCATTGATGATGGTCTGGAAAGTCCCCATGGCATAGTGGAATTCCTGTGCCAGTTCACTTTCAGTTATCCCTTCCACCCAGTCTTTCAAAGTAATATGGTCCAGTTTCTCGGCATCAGCAATAGTATGTATCTGGAACTTCTGCTTATGTACCTTCACCATCTCAGCGTAATCTTTATCGCTCATCCAGCCATATTTCTCTCGCCTGCCCACGGTGTAAGGCTTCCAGTCGTGGTCGTACCACACAAAACCTTTGTTGGAGTAAAAAATCGAAGCTTTATTGAACAGTGCCAGGGCCTGGCTGACACGGCCCCGGTTGGTATACCAGGCTCCTCTACCACCCGCTTCCAGCACGTACCCATTAAGCATTTTCTTCTTAATCAGAGCCGGTAAATCAGGCTCAGTCCTGTCGCTAACCCAGGAGTGAGCTGACAGCGCCAGTGTTTTGCGAAACTCGTCGGCATCTCCGATACTTTCCCCACGGAACGACGTGGCGCGCCCTCCAATCTGCGGTGAAACCTCAAGAATTAGAACCTTCTTATGTTCCATGTTTGATAATATGGCGCCGACGAGCGAGCCGGCTATCCCGCAGCCGATTACTATGATGTCATAATCCTTTGAGATTTCAGCAGGCATTTTACCTCCTATCGAAGTACCACACTGCCCACAGGCATGCGAATTTTACTACTACGTTTACTTATTCGCAATTGTCCCGGTTGTGTGCGTTCTCTTTGCCGCTGCCAGACTCCAATGATATAATGGCTGAAAAGCAACTTCATAAACTTTTTTCTGACGTGGCCAAACCGAGTATCGACAGGAAATTGACTATCGCCGTTATCGGCGGCGGTAAATGCACGGCTCAGGAAGCGGCGCTAGCGGAGACTGTGGGCAGAGAGCTGGCTAAGCGAGGTGCCGTTCTGGTCTGCGGTGGGCTGACCGGCGTTATGGAAGCCGCCTGCCGCGGCGCTGCTATAGAATCCGGCGTGACTGTGGGCATCCTGCCTACCGAAAGCCCAACTGATGCCAACCCATACGTCCAGATCCCCATTGCCACCGGTGCCGGCTACGCTCGAAACGTAGCCGTGGTCAGGTCAGCGCAGGCGGTAATCGCCATCGGCGGCGACTACGGTACGCTGACCGAGATCGGTTTCGCTTTGAAGGGCGGCATACCGGTTGTTGGCCTTCGGACCTGGTCGTTATACAAAAACGGCGAGGAGGATAAGTCCATAGTTAAGGCGGATGACGCCGTCGATGCCGTAGAAAAGGCCATGGCGCTGGCCAAAGGGCGGAAGCTGGATTGAAATGACGAAAACGACAAAGGCAACTGTCAAAATAATTAAGGCCCGAGAGATACTCGATTCTCGTGGCAACCCAACCATTGAAGCCCAGGTAGAATTGTCTGACGGCACCACCGGCATAGCCGCCGTGCCCTCGGGGGCCAGCACCGGCAAACACGAAGCTGTAGAACTCAGGGATGGGGATAAGTGCCGCTACGGCGGGCTGGGCGTGCTTAAAGCCGTGAGCAACGTTAATGCCAAAATCGCTCCTGCTTTAATGGGTATGGCGGCTTCAGTGCAGGAAAAAATCGATGGCAAAATGATTGAGCTTGACGGCACTGCCGATAAGTCCAATCTGGGCGCCAATGCTTTACTTTCGGTATCCCTGGCTGTGGCCAAAGCCGCTGCCAATTCAGCAGGTATTCCACTGTATCGCTATCTCGGCGGCAGCGACGCCCGCCTGCTACCGGAGCCCATGCTGAACATCCTTAACGGCGGCAAACACGCCGCCGATTCTACGGACCTTCAAGAATTCATGGTGGTGCCGGCAGGAGCTACCAGCTTCAGCCAGGCACTCCAAATGGCCACCGAAATCTATCAGGCACTTAAAAAGGCGATCAAAGTCAAAGGCTTTAACAGCAACGTTGGTGACGAGGGCGGCTTCGCTCCGTCGCTGGCTTCCAACAAGCAGGCCGTGGAACTGATACTGGCTGCAATCGACCTGGCCGGCTATAAAGCAGGCAAGGATTGTTTCATTGCCTTAGACCCGGCAGCCAGCAGCTTTTATAACAATGGTAAATATGTGTTAACAAAAGAGGGGGCAACACTGACCAGCGATGAAATGATTTCTTATTATACCAATTGGGTGTCGAGCTATCCCATCGTCAGCATCGAAGATGGGCTGGATGAGGATGACTGGGCGGGCTGGGTATCGCTGACCTCCAAATTGGGTAAAAAGATTAAGCTCGTCGGAGATGACCTTTATACCACCAATCTCAAGCGGTTGGAACAGGGCATTGCCCAGAAAGCGTCTAACGCTATCTTGATAAAGCCGAATCAGGTTGGCACGTTAACTGAAACTCTGGCCGCGGTAAAAAGGGCGCAGCAGGTCGGTTGGTCGACCGTAATCAGCCACCGCTCCGGCGAGACTGAAGATACCACCATTGCTGATTTGGCGGTCGCTGTCGGCTCCGGCCTGATAAAGGCGGGTGCTCCCTGCCGCAGCGAAAGAGTGGCCAAGTATAATCGTCTGCTCAAAATAGAAGAGGAACTTGGAGCCAAGGCACGCTTCGCCGGCAAGGAAGCACTTTCAATTTAGGAGGGCAAAATGGAAATAGTCCAGGGAGTCCATCAGATAAAGGTACCGCTACCTGGAGCCGTAGACCACATGAATATCTACCTCATAGAGGGCACCCAGGGAAACTTGCTGATTGATACCGGATTCGACACGCCAGAGGCCTTTGGCGCTTTAAGGGACGCTCTCAAATTCAGCGGTTTCGGATTCAAGGATATCACCGTTATTGCGGCCACACACGCCCACCCCACCCACTACGGTCTGGTGGATAAGCTGAAACAGATGTCAGGCGCCAAGGTGGCTCTCGGCGATATCGAGGCAAAATTTATTGATTCCAGGTATGGGAAAAACGACCTGCTATTGAAGCAGGTAAAGCAGCTTCTGACAGCTAACGGTGTACCCGAGTCAGAAATAACTGAACTTACTGAAGCCTCCATGGCGGTTAAGCAATATACCAGCGTGGTAAAGCCCGACATCATTTTGAAAGACGGCGACAAAATCACAGTCGCCTCCTCCGAGTTCAAGATAATACTGACCCCAGGGCACTCACCGGGGCATATCTGTTTATATGAGCCGAAAAGGAAGCTCTTCTTTTCCGGCGACATTTACTGCCGGATATATTTCCTCACATCGGTTTTCACCCACAATCGGGTGCTAACCCCTTGGGCGACTTTTTTAAATCATTGGAGGCGCTGTCTAAGCTAGAGATTAATTTCATTTTCCCTGGCCACGGTTCCGTTTTCAGTGGTTTCAAGCTAAGGCTTGGCGAATTACAATATTTTCACCAACAGCGGCAGCAGGCTGTAATACGAATTATAGAAAGCGACACCAAGAGCGCTTACCAGATAGCTACTGAAATACCGTGGATGCCGGCAGGTGAGGCTGTTCCGTTTAAAAAGCTGTCTGCTTTTGATAAGCGGCTGGCTGTCATGGAGACACTGGCCCAAGTTAAACTGCTAGTCAGTGAAGGCAAGGCACAAAAAGTTGTAAAAGAAAACGTAGACCTGTATTGGGCGGGGGGCTAGAAATCAAACAATGGATGAGAAGTTAAAGAAAAAGGTCAGGGAGTTGAAACTCGATTATAAGAAACGTCCCCAGAAGGAGCTATTGATAGCCATGCCCAACCCCTGTCCCAATAGGGAGTATGAGGAGGAAGTGGTTACTAGTGAATTCACTACGCTCTGTCCGCTGAATCCGGGACAGCCCGATTACGCTACACTTAACATAAAATATAAACCCGACAAGCAAATCATCGAGTTAAAGTCGCTGAAATTCTATTTGACTAGTTACCGGATGGTGGAAATATTTTTCGAGGAGGCGACCAACCGGATACTTGATGACCTGGTCAGTACTGTGAAGCCCAAAAGGATGGAGATAACGGCCGAGTGGAATATAAGGGGCGGCATCGGCACTAAAATTACGGCAAGTTATACCAAGAAAAAGGGCTAATATGATGTTATAAAGGCAGGAGGCAAAATAAATGACAGAGAAAATAGGTGTAAATGGATTTGGACGCATCGGCAGGCTGGTTTTTAGAGTCATAAGCCAGCATTACAGCGATAAAATTGAGGTAGCGGTGGTAAACGACCTCACCGACGCCAAGACCAATGCCCACCTGTTGAAATATGACAGCAACTACGGCATCTATCCGGGTAAAGTGGAAGCAAAGGATGATGCTATTATCGTTGATGGCAGGACGACGAAGGTGATTGCTGAGCGAGACCCGGGAAAGATTCCATGGAAGGACTACGGCGTGGACGTAGTAATCGAGTCAACCGGCCTGTTCACCGATGCCGCTAAAGCCTCTGCCCATTTTCAGGGCGGGGCTAAAAAAGTTATTATCTCGGCACCGGCCAAAGGCGAGGATATAACCATCGTCTTGGGAGTGAACGAGGAAAAATACAATCCGAAACAGCACCATGTTATCTCCAACGCCTCCTGTACCACCAACGGCATCGCTCCCGTGGTCAGGGTGCTGCATGACAACTTCGGTGTAAACAAGGGATTCCTGACCACCATTCACGCCTATACCAATGACCAGAGGCTCCAGGATATGTATCACAAGGACCTGCGCCGTGCCAGAGCGGCAACCATCAGTATCGTGCCCACCACCACCGGAGCCGCCAGAGCCGTAGCTCTGGTTATGCCGGAAATCAAAGGCAAACTTGATGGCGTGGCTTTCAGGGTGCCAGTGCCCACCGTTTCCATGTGCGACTTTGTCGCCGACCTCGATAAGGAGGTAACGGTCGAACAGATTAATAAGGCTTTTCGGGATGCAGCCACTGGCAAGCTTAAAGGTATTCTGGAATACTGCGACGAGCCGCTGGTAAGTGTTGACTTCAAAGGCAATCAGCACAGCTCTATCTTCGATGCCCTCAGCACCATGGTACTGGCCGGAAATATGGTCAAGGTGCTGGCCTGGTACGACAACGAGTGGGGATATAGCTGCCGGCTGGCCGACCTCGTTATTTACATACTCGGCAAAGGATTTTAAAGTAGCCGACTGCATATATTTTTTAGCAATTGCTCAGCGTTTAGCCGCCTCAGTATAAATGCCACTTAACAATGGAGTGGGGTCTAGCCAGGGCCCTATGGAGTTAACCGGGTATTTAAAACCTATTTTGGCAAGCTCCTTCAACCCGGATATAGTTCGCTCCAACTCGCTGTGAGGCAGGGCTATAGATATTTCGTCGTCAGTAACACCGCCCATAGACCTCTCGCCGTAGCACGGTATACTCACTGCCGGCCTGCCGGTGATGTAGCACTGAGCCAACGAATCAGTACAAGCACCTTCGCCGATGAACGAGAACGAGAAGCGCTCGTATTTTACTTTTTGAAGACCGCAGAGGACCATCATTATCTGTGCTGGGTTTCCGTACATTAGAACGACTTCAGGTTCAAATTTCTGCTTTGTCAGAGGTGCCAAAACTATGGCCCCGCCCACAGGAATACGGTAATAATCATTTTGCTGCTGCAAAGCTTCTTCAGGTGAGTGAAACCAGGTGCGGGAAAGCATAGCCGCCTCAGCATTCATGCTTTTTTCAGAAGCTTGCTTAAGACCGAAAAGCCTAGAACAGCGGTCCTGTATTTTGTCCTCCCTGGTGATGCCCACCGTTATGCCGTCAATCCGCACCATAAAAGGCACCTGGCAGAAGGTAAAAAAACGGTCGATCCTGATTACGTTTTTTATGGCTTCGAGCTCCTCAGCCTTTTCCAGCCTCCGGTAGGCAATAATCTTTGTTTTGAGACGCAATGTGTTCTCAAGTTCCGTACCTAGCTCAGCCCAGTTAAGCATTTCAACGCCTCCTTCGAGTGAATTGTGCAGAATATGTTCACCTATGTCAACCATTCGGTAGCAGGTGTTAACCGGGGATTATCTTATCTTACCTCGGGCCAGCGAGGCGAAGATGCCACCGAAGCATAGTACAGCCGAAATGATGAATGCCGTATTCACACTGCTCAGAAAAGCCGGATAATATTCCGGTGTGATTTGCACATGGCCGATGTACAAGGCAAAAATCATCATTACCATGCCCATGTTGAACATCATTCCGAGCTGCCGCGTCGTTGCCAGCGTTGCTGAGGCTACCCCGTAAAATCTCTTGCTTACAGAACTCATAACCGCGTTTGTGTTGGGAGAGGCGAAGAAGGCAAAGCCAAGGCCGAGGATTATTAAGCCGGCTATGATGAACCACAGGCTTGTTGTTTCATTCAAAAAAGTTAAAAGTACAAGGCCGATGACAGTTAGCCCCATGCCTGCTGAAGATACAATTCGCGGCTCGATTTTGTCGGAAAGCCTGCCGGCAAACGGCGAAGAAATAGCCTGCACCACCGGTGCCGATACCAGGATCAGGCCGGCGTTCTGAGGGGTGAGACCTTTAATATACTGCAGATAAAGGCTGAGAAGGAAACCGACGGCAAACGTAGCGCTGTAATTGATTAAAGCCGCCAGGTTGGATAAAGTGAAAACCCTACTATTCCTGAACAGGTCTATATGCAGGACCGGGTGTTCCACCCTGTTTTCCCATTTGATAAAGG
>Ga0153916_10001716_pt1 | contig 15920 bp, 15 predicted proteins | sample Opewatmetagenome_FD_109642 | JGI IMG/M metagenome (GOLD analysis project Ga0153916, IMG submission 109642) | Freshwater wetland microbial communities from Ohio, USA - Open water 3 Core 3 Depth 4 metaG | ecosystem: Environmental > Aquatic > Freshwater > Wetlands | place: USA: Ohio, Lake Erie...
AGACTTGAAGCGCGCGATCGCAAATGGCGTTTATCCAGCGCGGATTGCCATGGCTATATTGGGCGATTTGCTCGACGGCGCGGGGCTCAAATAACTCCATCGGCAAAGCGCTCGCGCGCAGCTTTTGCTCGATGTAGGAGGCGATCTCAATCTCCACCAGCGGATGAAGCTCGCACATGATCGGTAAGTTTAGTTGCACCGGCAACCGAGCTGCTTGTGGCAGTTGTTCTTTCAGTTGCGGCCGGCCGGCCAGGACCATTTGCAAAAGATAACCGTCGCGATCGGCCGGACCGGCCGCGAGAAAGTTCTCCGCAAGCTGTCTCAGGGTCGAGTCTGCGAGGTGCTGCGCGTTGTCGAAAATCAAAGCGACGATTTGCCGTCTCTGCATGCGCGCGCGCAAATGGAATTTGCAGCTGCGAAGCGTGGCGGCCTCATCCTCATCCGCGCTTGCAGCATTCAGATTGCGTAGAATCAGGCGGAGGATATCGGTGAAATTCAAACGCGGGTCGGATGCCATGATGCAAACAACATTGGGAGCGAACTCAGCGCTGACTTTCTGCAGCAGCGTGGACTTGCCAATGCCCGCATCGCCGCTAAGGACGACCAGTCCTCTTCTCGCTTCGATGCCGTAGCGGATCGTCGTCAATGCTTCTTGAATGCGCAAATTGCTGTAAAAGAAGCTGCTCGTAGGAAATCCACCGAAAGGCGCTGAGCGCGGCGCTGTGTTGGATGGGTGAGGGTTCATAAAAAGTTTAGCTGCGCAAATGCCTATGCATCGATTATCGATGGCGGCAATTTAATAACCGCTTGGTGTTCGCCTCACGATGCTGCCGTGTTTTACGCTTATTCCCATTTAAACGAGCAAGCGTGATGCCAAACGCATCGGCTCATTAAATTGCTGAAATGTTTAGCTTGCGTCGGGTCGCGTCGGAGATTTTCTGATCGTTCTGAAGGAGTTTACCTTCTGATGCTTTGTGGGATTTCAGCCTTCCAATGACGCACTGCTTCGCGCGACAAAAATGTTCCAGTGATCTGCGGCCCGGTTTGTCTTGCGCTGAGGCGCGCGCCCGAGTCAAAAAACAGCGACATACAAGGTTAAGCTGAACTCGACCGGAGCATTCAATCGCGAGGCGTGAAATGTTGTACCACGCTCTGAGTTTTTTCTAGCCAAACAGTCGGCGCTACGCTGCCTTGCAAGCGAGGCGCATCATTTTTAACGTAAGCATTTGGTTCACCCGGTTCCGATGTTCACCTTGTAGTCTGGACCTTCGCCGTGATCGTTTTACCGCAACCCAAACTAACCGGATTGTTTTGATATATGACTTTTATCCTGCCATTTCGCACCGTTGTAGGAGAAATCCTCCGATTCTGCTCTGCAAACAAAGACAAGAAAATACGAAAATCTTTTTGCATCGAACCTACTAGCAGTCGTCGCGGACGGTTGGTATGTAAATTGCCTTTTCCGTTTTGTAGAGCCATTCGGGCAACTACTTCAAAATCAAATTCACGAGTCTAACGCGCTCTCAATAACGGGAAAACCTATGCCCTTTCTTTCGAAAGGAGGACGTTATGCATAAAGTGATATTACTTGTAATGTGCCTGTTAACTTTTGCGGTTGGCTGCTCGACCAATGATGGCGAAAGTCGTGCAGGGATCTTAGGATATCTCGGGCGATCTCGATCCGAACAAACGCTCGCCTTTGTTAGTTTGGCAAAACGTCTCCAGCCCGTCGTGGTTAACGTTTCGGCAACGCAAAAAGTCGATACCAAGGGGTTTGGGATTCCGCCCCAGGAGGAAAAAGATTCGATGGAAGAGTTCTTGCAGGATTTTTTCGATGTGACGCCGCAGGCGGGGCAATCTCAGCAGCGTCGTCTTGGCTCGGGCTTCATTATCGGGTCCGACGGTATGATTCTCACAAATTACCACGTGATCGATAATGCCGAGAAGATCACCGTTAAACTAGCTGACAAGAGGCAATTTCCGGCTAACGTCGTGGGAAAGGATCCGAGAACTGATATCGCCGTGATAAAAATCGATGCCAAGGGAGGTTTACCGACGGCGCAGCTAGGCGATTCAGACCGGCTGGAAGTAGGGGAGTGGGTCGTGGCGGTTGGCAATCCCTTTGGTCTCGACAACAGCGTGACCGCCGGAATTGTGAGCGCGAAGGGACGGCATATTGGCGGGCCTTATGACAACTTCATCCAGACCGATGCAACGATCAATCCAGGAAACTCAGGTGGCCCTTTGGTAAACTCCCGTGGCGAGGTCGTGGGTATCAATTCGGCAATTCTCAGCCAGACAGGAGAAAACATCAGGATAGGGTTTGCCACTCCCATCAACTTGGTTAAGGAGCTTTTACCGCAACTCAGCACCACCGGCAAAGTAACCCGGGGGTGGATGGGAGTCGCAGTTCAAGAAATTACGCCGGAGATCGCGGAAGCTTTAGGTATGGACAAGCCGCGCGGCGCGCTCGTCGCGGGCGTGGTTCACGGAGGACCGGCGGAACGTGCCGGAATCAGACTACGGGATGTCATTACCGAGTACGACGGAAAAGAAATTAAGGAAGCCGAAGATTTTCCCATCATGGTTGCCCACACGCCCTTACAAAAGAAAGTCCGCGTGAAGGTCTTGCGGGACAATAAAGAAATTCTTCTGGCCGTAATCATCGGCAGATTAAATGAAAACCAAACTGGCGAGTCGTAACCAAAAACCGCTCAGCGTGGAATCCAGGCAAGGCGACGCACTGCCACGACGAACCACGTGTTTTGGACAATCTGTTGAGTGGCAATGGCTCTATGAGAAAAACTGCGTCCAAAGCTAATCGGTCGCGACCGACAACTCGCTGTCGGTCAAATTTGACAAAGCTTTCTATAGCAAACTCGCATCCGTCATAAACGATGAAAAAACCAGGAGCCATGATGCCACGGGGTGCTCAACCGGTTCGATTCATAGTTAGCGAAACGAGCCAGGTCGTTTGGTAGTCGTATACATCGGTTGAATTATCACGTCGCTCTCTTTGCTCTGCGTATTACTCAACGAAATTGTGACCGGACCGCTGTAGTCATTATTTCGATATGCGGTTTCGCCCCTGGCACTATCCAGCCGGTAAACGATGTAATCGCCGATCTGCCCAACGTAATTTCGGCGCGTCAATGATTTCTTTACGTTTAAGAATATTGACCGCCCGTACTATTTGGAGGTTTTTGCAATTAAAAATTGCAGGAATGTCCCTACAGCTCGCCTATCTCATAGATCAATAACCGCAGTATCTCTAGCCTGGCATATTCTTTGAGTCACCGTAGGAACAGACGAAAATGAAGTCGGGAGCATTCGAAATGAATCAGAAGACTCGTTGAGACTATGGAAATTAGGTCGGTCGGTTTCATATCTACCGAAGGGGGCTTCTATGAATACACCTAAATGGATCGCGTTTTTTGTCGGTATCCTGATGTGGATTCTTTGTGCAAGCCAAGTTGGATCGCAAAACATCGACTCCAAGGAAAAGGCGGGAGAGTCGCATCAACAATCCAAGGAACCGCAAAAGGAAGAGTATCAGGAAGCGGTGGAGAAAAAATTAAGCGAGTTCTCCGATCGCCTGAAAGCGCTTGAGGTAGAAGGCGAAAAGGCCGGAGAAAAAACGAGAGTCAAGTTACAAGGGGCCTCTAAAGAACTCGAAGGTAAAATGCACAGCGCCGAAGCGCAATTGGCAAAGCTTAAAGCGGCCGGCGCTAAATCATGGAATGAAGCCAAGTCAAGAATGGACGCGGTCTTGAAAGATTGGGAGAGATCTTATGAGCGAACGGTGGCCCGATTCAAACAATCTTCGGCTTCTGAAACCCGGGGTTGAATTAGCGCGGCCGCTTCGCCTAAATTGAACTTATTCTAAGATCTTAGCTGACGTCATTCGACAACCTATGGTTCATTTAGGGTCATCGGGCAAAACGCTCAGAAATGCATTGTCGAGCTATTGGAGATGCAATTCGCCCGAGACGCTTTCTTAGTGCGGGGAACCTCGCCGTACGGATTCAACACTCATCGCCTGGGAACCAGGCAGCAGAGGGCGGCTTGTGAGACGCATCACGGGGGCTATATTCACTCTGTTGTTTTTTGGCTGCGCCACGGGTCTTCAAATTGACCAACGACCCACGGGCGGGAGCTCCCAATCTTACACGCTTTTCTTGCTTTCGATTACGTCAGCGAGGAAAACGAATAGTTTCAAGGTCTTGTCCGGCGCTTGGCTCACCGCTGCGCTTCGTCTCCAGGAATTACTCTATGCACCGAAGCCCAGCGGCTGATAAGGGGCACACGCCCATTGGCTTCGCCGTGGAGGGCTTGCGCCCAGCGCCCTTCGCTACTTGCAACTGCGGAATCCGGGTTGAAGCGTCGACGGACTTAACCGCTTCGCGGTGGCGGTGAGAGGCCGGCTCCATCGATGTGCTTTCATTAATCTTCCCGCTGTTAGCTTCTCATCGATCTTTTCTTTGACTCTTTCCTTTAGTGCAGAGAGAGCCTCGGTGAATCAAATTCACTGGAGGAGGCATGTGATGGGAAAGTTACGTGGCAGGAGTCGTCTGGCCCACGTCGCCCTTTTCTTCGATCGAATCCGACTGTAATGGCCAGAGCCCGGAACACGAAATCGGCCCGTTCGCCATTATGATTGCTTTGTTCAAATGAACTTTTCTGAGCCTAAAATCCGCCAATCTTAAGTTGCAGCATGCCGCTAAAATCCTGCTGGGAAGTGCTCGGGGAAATGAGGCCGAACGCATAATTGTATTTTAGATTGAAGGACAAAACATCCTCAGTCGCGAAGAACCTTCCGAGTTGCCAGTTGATACCCGCCATGACATCGACCGTGCCCGCGTTGTTCGCAGCGCCCGCGCTGAAACTTCTCGTGTAGGACGTAGCGCCGGTTAAAGTAACCCTCTCGGGCCACGGCGCATAGGAAAACGTGAGCCCGGTGCCCGGCGTACCGGTTCGAATACCGCTGCTTGTATTTCGCTCCTGCTTAAAACTGAAGTTCGAGCCCAGCAATAAACCGTTGATGGGGCGGTACGAGCCTGTCAACGCCTGGCTAAAGACCGTCGTATCGTAAGTTGGATCGATACCTTGCCGGACTAGAGAGAAACTCGAAGTCCAACCTCCCCCCCACGCAGGTCTATTGAAATTGAGCGTGGTAGCCGCGGTCTTCACGAGGCGAAACTGATTGATCTCTGAGAGCCGCTCCCAGGACTCACCGATCGAGCCTCGAAGGTTGAACAGCCCCAGACTATGTTCACCCCAAATTTGTCCTTCATCGCGCGGCTCGTCAACCTTCTGACCGGTCACAAAAACCCATCCTCTGCCCAACGAACGGTAATCGGCGCCAACGTTGAACCCGGCCCAACGATCCTTCAAACTCAGCCGCAGCATTCGCGGCTCCTCTCCACAACCGCACTGCCCGTTCAAGGAGTCGAACATACTATAATAGGAAAACTCTGCTTCGCTCTGCAGTCCACCGCCAGAAGACGAGGAAGTGGCGAGAAAATTCAAGTAGCGCCGAGACAGTCCTTTCTCCAAAACCTGATTCAAACCATCAAAATTCCCTTTCCTTTCGATAAAAGACGTTTTGAGGTTGATGACCTGAAGACCCAGGTCCAGCGAAAGCGTATTGCTCATGGACCCTTGCGCCGGTTGAATGCGGTCCGTCTGCGCGAGTGGAAGAGAGAGGGGATCAAGGCTCGTGGCAAAGGTTGTAGGCGCGGTACGTGTCGGTTCTTCAGAGGTTTGAGGTGTCGGTCTTTCCAGGACTTGCGTGGTTGCGCAACCGCTCAGGAAAAAGATTAGGACAACGACTGCCCTCAGGACGTAAACTACTTTATACACCACTGTGCCTGAGTCTCAATTGCTGCTAACTCTAACATATACCTATGAACAACTGAAATTCTCTCCTCTGCCCGAGGCGTTCAGTTCCGGCGAAGTCCTGCGCCTGATGGACGCAGCCCGAGGTCTTGAGGTTTCTCTCGTCGCGAAGAAGAGTTCGAAAATCCGGCTCTGCATGTCCTCGGCCATCCCGGTGCCGGTGTCCGTAATGGCGACGCTTTCGCTCGCCAGCGCTCCGTAATGTCGTCAATCGCCAGGAGTATCAAGCGGACATCGTTGCTGGCTTAGCCGGAGACTTTTCTGGCGTTCAGGGACACGATCTTGAGTCCGATCGCGGGAAAGTCGTGCTCGACCTCGAAGGTCTCGAAGTGCCGATTATCTCGCAAGACTTCCTCCAGCAATTCCAAGGTTTAGGTTATCGTATGCCGGTTTTTATCTGGACTTTGTTTGCTTTTTCGCACGGGAGATGTGGCAAAATTCATGCGCAGCGCTTTTTCGTCGCATGTGGTCTTTTTACTATCTTGAGAATTCTGATTCGTACGGAAATTCCCCCATCCACTCGTAACTGTCGATATTGTGCTGGTTTCCTTACTAACTGATTCCACAAAAAGAATTTCTGCGTTCCAGGTCTGGCACATTCTTTGAACCCGCTTCGTTTGGTGAGGAAAGGAAAATAAGTTCAGGAGAATGAATTTATGAAGCCATCGATCGGATGTTGGCGCGCATACCTATTGCCGTTGGTAGTGTTCACCGCAACTCTGACCGCGTTTGTTGGCTGCGTCCCCATAGAGCCGGTTGCAAGGCCGACTTTGAATGAAGTTCGCTCAGGCAGCGCTCGTGAGCCGACAGTAGAAGACACAAGACTACGACCGGGTGAGATCGAGGCCGAAGTCACTGAAGTGAACCGACCCAGACAGAAAGTTTACGTACTTACTATGGACGGTCGCAGGCGGACTTTGCCCTATGATATTGATCGCACCAGGGTAGTCTACTACGGTCGCGAGTACACTGTTGATAACCTGGAGGCAGGCGATCTAATCGCGTATCCTTTAGCGTCGACGGGCAGCAGGCACGTCGAAACAATTCGCATACAGGAACCGGTCCAGGCGCGATCCGGTTCTCGATTCGCGCAATCCGTTCCACCTCGGCCTCGAACTGATGTTGTCGAAGGCACCGTGGAGCGGGTCGATCACAGCCTGGGCCTCTTCGATATCCGGCCGCCGACCGGCCGAACGGTTACCGTGTCGGTTCCCTACAACGCCCGGGTACCAGATGTCGACAGCTTTCGGAACTTGCGTCGTGGCGATCCTGTGAGAGTCGAGGGCGAGTTCGTGAGCCCCGATATTCTTCAACTGTCGTCCTTTTTATGGTCGCGGGACCGGTGAATCGGAGACCTGATTCAGCCTAATACGCGATGACGTAAAAAGCAGATCCCCTCTGCCATCGGCCGCCGTGGCAAATAACCTTGACTCCGATCGTCCGCCCGTGTCTAAATTGTTTAAAAAATCTTTTGACGGTAAATCGGAATATTCCGACAAGTCGAAAGACAACGGCCGGAATCGCATCTACCACGGCCCATCAAAACGCGCCAAGCGTTTATAGTTTAAAATCAGTCTCAAGGGCTCTGATCTCATTGATCGGAGAACCGGCAAGGAGTTTTTCATCGCATAGACTTTTTTTACGGGGAAAGTCGTGTGCTTCTAAGCTCACGTGCGTCCTGACTTTGATAAGAACACAGGGGCGTATCTTCGTTGAGAATCGGTAGATTCGGTCGACTTAGACGGCTCTCTCAGCCTTGACGAGCCATTTTTCCTTCATGATCTGCTCCTGAACTCTTAAGAGGCCTTCCGTGAGCGCCTCCGGGCGGGGCGGACATCCAGGTACATAGATATCGACAGGGATGATCTTATCGACTCCCTTACAAACCCAATAGGCGAGTTGGAAAAGACTGCCGCAGTTCGCGCAGCTCCCCATGGAAATGACGTACTTCGGGCCCGGCATCTAGAGGGCAGGTAACACCTACGAATTTATAAGTACCACTTAACTAAGGTGTAAGTACTGAAGATCTGAATTTCAACCCCAACAAGTTGTTTTCCAAATAGTGGCGAAGTAGATCCCGTGCATATGGGGGAACAAATATCGGTTTCGGTAACGTTAAGGCCAGTGTCAATTTATTATATCGCTTACTTCTTATATACCGTTTCAACAAAAAAGCTGCTTGCCACAGTTAAAATTCGAGTTGCGTTCCATTCTGAAGCTCCTTTGCTTTTTAGAATGAGGAACGAAATCGGTCTTAGCGGAAAACCGTGCCATCTGCTTCATCCGTTGTCCGCAGGCCCTGACGAGGGATAGATCATACCCGGGAAAGGTCGCGTCGGAGATTTTCTGATCGTTCTGAAGGGTTTACCTTCTGATGCTTAGTCGGATTTCAGCCTTCCAATGACGTACTACTTCGTGCGACAAAAAGTTCCACTAATCCGCGGCCCGGTTTGTCTTGCGCTGAGGCGCGCGCCCGAGTCAAAAAACAGCGCAGGAAATATCCGTATCCCGCCGGAAGAAAAACACTGGCACCGAGTCATGGAGTATTCACGCCGAAAGCAAAACACTTTTAAAATCAAAGTAAAATATTGCCATTGGCATCTGGCATAACCCTTGCGGAAACACTGGTGCAGACAGCGTGTTGATTCCCTCTCAGCGCCAAAATCAAAATAAGAAAGGAGGTGATTGAGCGTGAAGAAGTTGTTAGCGTTCTCAGCCGTCATGTTGGTGTTTCCGGTGTTCACCGTTTCCGCGGCGCTCTTGCAAGGAACGGTGGAGAAAGTCGATCAGAGCAAGAAGCAAATTATGCTTCAAACCGAAAAGGGACAAGAGACCGTGGAATTCACCGGCCGTACTAAAGGCGCCGATAAGGTGAAAGCGGGAGACAAGGTAAAGATCAACTACACGGAAAAAGGAGGAAAGATCTTGGCCGACGCGATTGACGCGAGCCAGAGCAGCGCGACTCCTTATCCCAGCGAAAGACCGACAGCGCCGGGTGGGATGAAAGATGGGTCACCTACCGGTGTCCGATAGATGATTTCGCTGGATAGAGCCGGAGGGGACGTAGTTGTGCGGGTGTCCCCTCCGGCTGAGACGAATAAAATTGTAATCGAAAAAATTCCGCAGCGCGTTCCCGCGGAAACCAGCCTGAGATTCCCATCCTGAACACGGCTGCGAAAAACCGGCGATCGCTGCAGAATTCCTCTCCGACATCAAATAACATGCATGGCTTGAGTCGCACGAACTCTCGGGCGTCATCGAAGCGTAAGGTCTCACGATAATGAGCGAATTGTTCGGGATCAAGATTTCACAAGATCCCTGGGTCGTCGTGCCGTGTATTGTTCTCGCCACAGCCTTTTGTGCTTACCTGGTCAATGTTATCGTTCCGAGTCTTGTACGCCCGGTCGTTCAGAAAACCTATACGGATGTCGACAATCGCATCTGCCGTCTACTCGAGCGATTTCTTTTCCCGCTTTTAATTCTCGGCGGGCTACTGGTGATCGAAGATGCGGTGCCGCTGCCGCCGAAAGGGTTACGAGCCGCCCATAGTGTGTTTATCGTAAGCGCCCTTCTGTTTGTAATCTGCAATGGCTGGTTCGGTCGCTCACGGGCGGTGGGCCAGTCGGATGGGAGGACGACCGGGATCCAAGTCAGGTTTAGTTAAAAAGGGAAACTCCTCTTGGCATGTATGAAACGCACCTGTGATTTCACCGAAATTACTAGGCGGTTTGTGCTCAAAACACTTTGAAATCGAATGCATGGGATGCGGTTGGTGCTTGGCATAGCGGTTGCTCGCTATTCTACACGAAATCGAGCCGTCTCGTTCAGCGTAGGAATGTGATCGTTCGGTCTACTTCATGATCCGAGGAGGTAGTAATGAAAAAACAGATTACAAAATGTCTGCTGCTGGGCACGGTGCTGGGCTTTTCACTGACATCATCGGTCGCGCTGGTATGGGCCCAAGCAAAAGCACCGGTTCAACAATCTCCCGGTGCGCCGACACAAGTTAGCGACCAAGAATTGCGGGCTTTTGCGAAATCCTACGTGGAGTTTCACAAAATACGCACGGTTTATGAGCCCCAGTTAAATGTCGCAAAAACGCCGCAGGAAAGGAGCCGGTTAGAACAAGAGGCAGTGGCAAAATTCGGCGCAGCGCTCGAACGGGAGGGGTTGACGATGGAACGATATGGGGCGCTCTTTCAAACCGTTAATGCGGATGATCGCCTGCGTGAAAAGGCTCTTAAGCTAATCGAGGATGAAAAGGCGAAGTCGTAATCGATCCAAACTCGGGAGCGGGGCGTTCGTCGCCAACAGCGGCCGGTTCGTTCTCGCTCATGATTTGTTCATCACAGGCGCGTAGACCAAAACAGAGCGCGTCGATGCAAATGATGCAGACAACGCCAACAGAGGAGCATTATGCATAAAAACATCGTCCACGTGGTGGGAACCGGAACCATAGGCGAACCGTTGATCGGCCTGCTGGCGAATTTTCGCGAATCCTTCGGCATCGATGAAATTACCTTTCACAAACGCACGCCGTTGGTTACCGATCGCTCCAAGGTTTCAGCGCTGGCCGGCCACAGCGCAAAACTTTGCGTCGATAAGGACAATTGGCGAATGTTCAGCGAGCTCGGCATGAGGCCCTGCTACGAGGCGGAGGAAGCGATCGAGCGCGCGAAGGTCGTGATTGATTGCACGCCTGCGGGCAACGAAAACAAGGAGAAATATTATAATCGTTATGCCACCAACGGATGCGGCTTTATCGCCCAGGGAAGTGAGTTCGGCTTCGGTAAAATGTACGCGCGCGGCATCAACGACAAAATACTCGATCGAGACGCCGATCGATTCGTGCAAGTGGTGAGTTGCAATACGCATAACTTGGCCGCGTTGATCGATAGCATCGCGTTAGGCCCGGAAAAAGAAGACAATCTTCAAGAGGCGCGATTCGTGTGCATGCGCCGCGCCAATGATCTGAGCGAGGACGGCGCGTACATCGCCGCGCCCGAGGCGGGAAAGCACGATGATCGACGTTTCGGCACGCATCAGGCAAGAGACGCCCATTACCTATTCAAAACCCTCGGTCTCGACTTGAACATCTTTTCGTCGGCGCTCAAGTTAAACACTCAGTATATGCACATGATTCATTTCAATTTGCTGTTGCGCCGCTCGACAACCTTGGAGGATGTCATACAGAGGATCACTTCTAACCCCAGAATCGCCCTGACCAGTAAGAAATCTTCGGCGTCGGTGTTTTCCTTCGGACGCGACCACGGACTCTTCGGACGGATTCTCAACCAGACGGTGGTCGTGCGGCAGAGTCTCGTGCTCAGGGGAGACCGCGAAGTGATCGGCATGTGCTTCACCCCGCAGGACGGCAATTCGCTGTTGAGTAGCATCGCCGCCGCGCTTTGGTTTCTCGATCCCGGCTCCTATGAAAAAAAACTCGAGGCGCCGGGTTCATGCGTTTTTAGCGAGATTTAGAAATTTGACTGTCCCCCGGGAGGCTCTCGGAGGAAGCCGCAAAGCATGCCGCGTCCAAAACGCTCGCATCAGCTTTTCATCATGTCTTGGCCATCTCGGCGGCTGCGCTATCGCCGCCAACTCCGGCAAGCGCTTAACTGCGCCGATATGCCGATATGCCGAAATGCGCTATCGAGCAAGCTAGCCATTTACGCCTCTTGCCCGACACTTGAACCGGCAGAAATCCTCCACAACCGAATCGTCCGCCGGACGAGCGAGCGTTGCTGTTCCCTAATTATTCGCGGCTTAGTGACATCGATTCGGGGTGGTACGCGGTTTGCTCATCGATGCGAGTATACATTGGCGCGCCGACCCTAGCGGAGGAATTGCGATGAAGACATTTAGAATACTGAGCGTTGAGGACGACGCTAACCTCGCTCTGTTGCTCGAAGCGCGACTAAAAGCCGCAGATTACGACGTCAGAACCGCCAATAATGCCGCCGAGGCCTATCGGATCTTTCTCACGTTCAAGCCTCATCTCCTGCTTATGGACATTGGCATTGGCGATGAAAATGGACTGGATCTCGTCAAGCGCATCCGAAGCCAGGACGATAACATAAAGACGATTTATATGACCGGCGATTTGGATCGTTACCGATCGGCGCTCATCAAAGAAAGAAAGTTACATCACGCGGAAGTTATCGCAAAGCCGTTTAAGGCCGAGGAACTGATCACTGTGATTTCTGCTCAGGCGCGTAGTCAACAGAAGGCGGCATAGGCACGGCGCGCGATAACTAAGAAGGCGAGCATGAAAAATTCCATCACCGCTTTAGCGCTCCGCACGAGTGCTGTATTGCGCGATCGGCGCGGGGCTGGGTGCCATCATCGGCAGCACGGTCGGTTACGCCGCGGTCGGCGCATTGATCGGAAGCCCGGTGGAACTTATCGCGGGCGCGCTGATCGGCGACCCGCTCATGGGCCAATCGTTACAACAGGATAACCAGCAGCGCCAGATCGATCAAAACGCGGCTGAACTCGAACGATTGCGACGAGAGAATCAAAGGCTGCGTGAATAGTGGCCCCGTTAGCGAAGTTTGGATCGAGGGACCCGAAACAAGGGAAGAGAAGTCCGATGAAATACACTTGCGGCGAAATTTTGTGTGGGCGTTGTCGGTGGAATGCTCACTTGCCGCGACGAACGTTTTACAAACCGCGGATCAATCACGGAAACCGGCAAGCAGCGGACCGGCGACGATCGGCGATAAGGAGTTGGACGCGTTTGTAAAAGCCTACGTGGAGTACCAAAAAATTCTATCGAGCTATGCTCCCGCGCTCAAGAACGCCAAAGATCCTGGACGAAAAAAGCAAATCGAGCAGGAGGCGAACGCGAAGGTCAAACGTGCGTTGGATTCAAACGGTCTTTCCGCGGAGCGCTACAATCAGATTTTCGCAACCGTCAACGCCGATGAGCCGCTGCGCAAAAAGGTGTTGAAGCAAGTCGAAGAACAGCGGCGCAACTCTTAAGCGAATTTCGCCGCCGACCCAGACCGTTCATTCGCCGCAGCACCAGCATGGGAAAAATGTGGGCAGCGAATCCCAAGCCGGAGATCTCGTCAAGGCGCGGCTCGATGCGGATGACGAGCTCAAAGCATCCAACCTAAGAGGCGAGGTGAGGCGGAGGAAAAGCTCGCGAAGCGGTCCGGTACGGTGGCATCCGAGTCGCTACACGCTAAAGCGATCGAACTGCTCGAAGCGGTCAGCCTGAGCCGGCGATTGAAGACCGCATTGAAGTAAACCCAAACGAAGTCTCACGCCCCGCCCAGTTTACGCTAGCATAGCGGCCGAACTGTCAGGAAAAATCATCTAAAGGATTAGTAAATTTCCTTCACCTTTCGGGCCGTATACAAAGTGAAGTCTTCAAAATCCTCGTATTTGTGACATTATTGATAAATCCGGGATTGGTACGCGACATGCTTTTGAATCCATTGGTCGAAGAAAAAAAACAGATGGTTCCATACGCCCGCATATTGCTTTAAACGTGAGGACCACAGCGGGTTGTCCTCCGATTACTCATTTGACTTGCGGCGGACGAAAAGGTTCTTAAACAGTGGGTGGAAATTTCGCGGACTCTATCTAAATTAGATCTAGCGTCGTTCCAACAGAGCGTTTATTGCGATTGAGATTGAGGGGGCTTCGTGGGCTCAGAATGCTCAAGTCACAATAGGGTCGTGCGCGGAGATACAAGAGTGATCAAGACCAGCGCATCGGAGTAATTGAAAATCGCATCCTTGGCCAATCGTCCACGGGGCGCCAAGGCAATGGGGAGCATGAATACAGTCAACTGCAAGCGCCGGGTCACTTCCACCGCAGTCGATTCTCAGAGCGATGTTTCGCCAGAACCGGTCCGCCAGTCAATCCTTGTAGTCGATGACGAAGAGAATTTTCTCACGCTTCTCCGTTGGTTTCTCACTCAACGAGGCTACGATGTCGCCACGGCATCGAGCGCCGATGAAGCATTGTGTCTTCTTACCGGTCACTTGTTTAAAGTCGCTTTGCTCGATGTCAAGCTTGGGACGGTGGATGGCATCACCCTGTTGGAACAATTGACTCAACGCTTGCCTGAACTCAAGGTCATCATGATGACGGCGTATCCCACGGTAGGTTCGATCAAGCAAGCGTTCGACAAAGGCGCGGTTCGCTATTTAACTAAGCCGGTAGATTTGCCCGAGCTGGCGGAGGAGATAAAGCTGCTCTTCTGAGATGTGATGTGCGGTGGCTGCTTCTCGGCTCGATAAAATCGTTATTTTCTAACGAGTGATCGGCTAACTGGCGGTATCAATGCCGAAAGTTGGAGCGGTGCCCGCCTTGTTTACGGTGCGTTGATTCGGGGTTTCGATGCGATATTCTCTAACCGGCGCGACGAATTGAATACGTCATGGAATCCCCAATTCCCAAATCGAACAGCTGGTTTAGCCGCCCGCTCTCGATTCATTCTTTTTTGACGCGCTTGATTATAGGCGCTCTCGCCCCATTGCTGGTTTTTGCGATTTTCATCATGATCTTGTTCGCGCGCCAGGAGCAAGCGAATCGGCGGCGCGGCCTCGAAGATACAACCCGCGCGCTAGCGCTCGCCATCGACCAGGAAATTGAATCTTCCATCACCAATCTTGAAGCGTTAGCGACCTCTGAGCCGTTGGATGTGGGCGCCGTGGAGGCTTTCCGCGCCGCCGCCGCACGCATTCTTCGCACCCAAAATAGCTGGGTAAGACTGACCTTGTTTGATCCGGAGGGCCAAGCCCTCATGAGCATCGCAAAACCCCTGGTTGAACGCTCGGGGAAAATAAGCCGCGAAAACCTCGCCGCCGTGATGCGGACTCGGCTGCCCGTGATAAGCGATTTTCCCGGCCCCGAGTCCCGGGAAAACGGCATAAATATTTACGTCCCGGTAGTGCGAGAAAAAACGATTATTTACATCCTCACCGCGGCAATCGAGCCGCAGGTGTTCACGGAGATTCTGGCGCGGCAAAAAGTCCCGAAGGAATGGCTCGGCACGCTGTTCGACACCAAACGAGTAATTGTTGCACGCACTCGCGAAGGAAACAAATTTATCGGTCAACCGGTCGGGCCTCTGCTTGCGAAGACGAGCGCGCTCGCCAACGAACAGTTCCTAAGCGGCGTCACTGAAGACGGAGTAAGCGCCTATGCCGCGATAAGTCGCTCGCAGCGCTCGGGCTGGTTCGTCGCGCTGACGGTGCCGAGCTCGGAGATGAACGCGATTTTATACGGTTCGGTGGCAACCGTAGGCGTGGGTGGTCTGTTGCTTTTGCTGCTCGGTCTTGGCGTGGCGGTGGTTTTCGCGCGGCAAGCCTCGCGGTCGATAGCGGCGCTCTCGACAGCAGCTCACGCTTTGGGACGAGGCCATTCGCTGGCATTTCCTGCGACTTCGCCGATCGCCGAGCTTCACGAACTCGCCCGCGAGATGGAGCGGGCGGGTCAACTTCTGCAAGAGCGTGAAAGTGAACGGGACCGTGTCGAGGGCGAGTTGCGCAAACAGGAAGAATATCTGCAACGGCAAGCGGATCTTCTGAATTTGGCAAACGAGGCAGTCTTTGCGCGGGAACGGGACGGCCGAATAATCTACTGGAATCGCGGCGCCGAACAACTTTACGGTTATTCGGCTGACGAAGTCACCGGTTTCATGAGTCAACAGTTGCTTGCCACGGAATTTCCGAGCGGGCGAGAAAATTTTGAAGTGGCGCTGATTGAGACCGGCCAGTGGAGCGGCGAATTGACGCAGACGACCAAAGCGGGCAAGCGCATTGAGGTGGAGAGCCGCTTTAAATTGATCGTCGATCGAGAAGACAACCAAATTATTTTGGAATGTAATCGCGACATCAGCGCCCGCAAGCGAGCGGCGCGCAATCTGTTAACGGAGCACGCTGTGACGCTTGCATTAGCGGAATCAGACTCGCCCGAAACCGCGTGGCCGAGGATTCTGGAAGTTATCGGTACAGGATTGGATTGGCGTCTGGGTGCACTCTGGTTGGTTAACAAAAGAAGTC
>Ga0153916_10001717_pt1 | contig 15916 bp, 16 predicted proteins | sample Opewatmetagenome_FD_109642 | JGI IMG/M metagenome (GOLD analysis project Ga0153916, IMG submission 109642) | Freshwater wetland microbial communities from Ohio, USA - Open water 3 Core 3 Depth 4 metaG | ecosystem: Environmental > Aquatic > Freshwater > Wetlands | place: USA: Ohio, Lake Erie...
AAGGCCAAGACCCAGGCGCTCAACGATTTCCTGGTGTTCACCACCGTGACCATCGCAAGCCTCTCGGCCGGCGCGCTGCAGTACAACTTCGGCTGGCAGACGGTCAACCTCGGCGTGCTGCCGTTCATTGCGGTGATCCTGGCCGCGGTGCTGTGGCTGAAGCTCAAGCGGCGCGCGCCCGCCGCCGCGCGTACGCCGGGGTAACCGCGCGGCGCGCCCGGCCGCGCATTTCCTCCGGCGCAAGGCGAACCGCAAAACCCCGCGCACGGCACGGGCGCCGAACGTGGGAATATGAAGATCCACACTTGCTGTGGCATTGTCCGCCCGGCGGGATCGCGGTCGACCGAACCGGTATTGTCGTCACAGCCTGACGCCGATTTTTCTGCTATCGTTGCTTACGCCCGTCACCCTACCCGGAGGGGGCATGGTCACTTCGGATTTGAAGGTCCCCGTTGCCCACGCCGACACATGGCCGAGCCTGCCCCTGGAAGAATGGCGGGACACTTATGCGACGCTGCACATGTGGACGCAGATCGTCGGCAAGATCCGGCTGGTGCAGACTCCCTGGCTGAATCACTCGTGGCATGTCACGCTCGAGGTGACGCCGTCCGGGCTCCGAACACCGCCGATCCCGCATGGCACGCGCACATTCCAGATCGAATTCGATTTCGTCACCCACCGGCTCGTCATTCGAACCAGCGACGGCGCGGAGCGGTCTACCGCCCTGCGATCCCGTCCGGTGGCGGATTTTTACCGCGAGGTCATGACGACGCTCCACGAGCTGCGTCTGCCGGTCCGCATCTCCACCAGACCCAACGAAGTCGAAGCGCCGATCCCGTTCGAGCAGGACCGCGTGCACGCTTCTTACGATCCGGATTTCGCCAACCGTTTCTGGCGCCTACTCTTGCAGGCGGATCGGGTGCTGAAGACGTTTCGCGCACGATTTGGCGGCAAGTCCAGCCCGGTGCACTTCTTCTGGGGCAGCTTCGATCTTGCCGTGACGCGCTTTTCCGGCCGTCCGGCGCCGCCGCATCCCGGGGGCGTGCCGAACCTGCCGGACTGGGTCGCACGCGATGCCTACTCCCACGAGGTCAGCAGCGCCGGTTTCTGGCCGGGTGGCGGCCCGGTGCCGTATCCGGCCTTCTATTCCTACGCTTATCCGGAACCGCCGGGTTTCAAAGATGCGTGCGCCCGACCGGCGAGCGCCTTCTATAGCGATGCCATGCGCGAATTTTTCCTGCCTTACGACGCAGTGCGCCAGGCGGAGTCGCCGGACGATATGCTGCTGGAATTTCTGCAAAGCACCTACGAGGCGGCGGCGACCCTCGGGGGCTGGGACCGGCAGTCGCTCGAGCGTCCGGCTCCGCAACCGCCGCGGTGACCCGACGCATCGAGCGATCGACACAGGAGGAACGGATGACCAGCGACGATTTTTGCGAACATATCCGGAGCATTCACCATCTCAAATCCCCGAAGCGCGCCGAATGCGAGGAGTGCGTGAAGACCGGCGATACGTGGGTTCACCTGCGTACCTGTCAGACGTGCGGCGCAACCCTCTGTTGCGACTCCTCGCCGAATCGGCACGCCAGACGGCATGCCAACGTTAGCGGCCACCCGGTCATCAGCTCGGCCGAGCCGGGCGAACGATGGCTGTACTGTTTTCCGGACCAGGTGACCGCGAACTACTGAAGCGCCGAAAAAATGGCGACAGATTTTTTTAACATGCGCGATCCCGTGGAAAATAAATCCGTCGCCTTTTCTGGTCAGGTGTGCCGCCCGCCACGCCCTGATCGTTGCGTCAGTGCTGTGGCTGAAGCTCAAGCGCCGCACGCTCGCTGCGCGCGCGTCGGCGTAACCCGCGCCGCGCGGCCAGCCGCGCTTTGGCCTTCCTTAAGGCCCGAATAACCCGAGCTTGCCCGGCTTGGCGCGCCTGCGCACAATGGGCCACAGTCATAAAAACAGCCGGGCCGCCACACGGCCCGCACCAACAGGGAGGCCGCCCACGCCTGTATGTCTTCGCGCGAGAGCGTGGTCGAGGGAGTAACCGCCGACAAACCAAACCCGATGCCTCCCAAGGAGTGACCCATGAACAACAAGGATCGCCGCATCCTGAAAATTGCCTTCTTCCTCGGCACGCTGCTGTGTCTCTCCAGCGTTTGGGCCGCGGAACCGCCCGACACCGGCCTCAAGGACAGCGAGGCACTGCACGGTCTCAAGGACGCCAAGAGTGTGTTCATGCTGGACGTGAAGGAACCGGGCCGCATGGCGCATGTGCTGAAAGTGATCGAGGAAACCCACCAGAGCATCGCCAAACAACACGTGAAGCCGGAAACGATCGTCGTCATCGTCGGACCGTCGGTGGCGTTTCTCACCAGGGACCGCCGCGGCATTTCCTACATGGACCAGCGCGCGGTGTCGGAAGTGCAGGGCATGATCGGCAAGCTCAAGAAGGCCGGCGTCCGGATCGAGGCCTGCGGCATCGCCCTGAAGGGCATGGATGTGGCACCCAGCATGCTGATCCCGGAGGTGACCGCGGTCGGCAACGGCTACATTTCCGTGATCAGTTATCAGGCGCAGGGATACCAGCTGGTGCCGGTTTACTGATTTTTTCAAAACGCGTACGGGGAAACGAAAGCGGATTCCACCTATCCCGGATGAGCCGCCAATGAAAAACCGGATGCAGTCTTCGGATCTGAAACAAGAAACAGGCGATTTGCCAGAAGGTATTCCGCCTTATAAAGCGGACATTAGTCCGTCTATATCTAGTTAGGTTTGTTAGAGAACACTCAACAGAGTAGGGAGGAAACAATATGGGGCTCCGTTTTCGAAGGTCCGTAAAGCTCGCCCCGGGTATCCGAATGAACTTCAGCGGCAGCGGCGTAAGCTGGACGCTCGGCCCGAGAGGCGCGTCTGTCGGTATTGGAAAGCGAGGCACGTACTTTAACTCCGGTATTCCGGGAACGGGGCTCTACGCCCGAGAGCGTATGGGTAGCTCAGGTGTAGGGAGTCGCGTTCGCACATCATCCTATTCAAACATGTCTGTCACAATTGGAGTAACAGATGATGGAACGGTGTATTTTCGGGACGCCGATGGAAACCCCCTCGCAGAGCATCTAGTCAATGCAGCAAAGAAACAACAAGGTGACGCAATACGGAACCTTATTCAGAAGAAGTGTGATGAGATAAATGCGCAAATCGAAGCGCTTGGGGAAATTCATGTCGACACTTCGAACGCCAACGTAAAGCCTCAGTATCAACCGCAAGAGTATTCAGAAACCGCACCCACGAAACCGGTCCCGAAAAAGCCCGGTTTAATGGGCGCCCTGTTCAAGTCCAAGCGAGAAAGGATCGAAAAGGAAAACCGAGAAAGGGAGCGTCAATTTGAGGAAGACTCGGAAAAATGGCGAGCAGATAAGCGCCGGTTCGATGAGACCGAACAGCGTCGTAAGGACATGATCGAACGAGGTATCTACTCCGATGTGGAGGTCATGGGAAACTTCTTGGAAGAGAACTTACAGAGCATCGTTTGGCCGCGCGAGACAATAGTCTCATCCGAGATTCTTGATAATGGAAAAAGAGTGTTCGTCGATGTCGATCTCCCGGAAATAGAAGACATGCCGAGCAAGACAGCTTCGGCGCCACAACGAGGCTACAAGCTGTCCGTTAAGGAGATGTCCGCTACGCAGATTCAGCGGTTGTACATGCGTCATGTTCACGGCATTGGATTCAGAATTATTGGGGAAGCATTTAGTGCTTTACCCAACGCACAGGAAGTGGTGCTCTCCGCTTATTCTCAACGCCCAGATCGCTCAACTGGCCATGTAACGGATGAGTATCTTTATTCGGTGTGCGTAGACCGGGGTTTATGGTCTCGGATTAATTTTGACAATCTACAGAACTTGGATGTTGTAGAAGCACTCGCACGGTTCGATCTAAAGCGAAACATGACAAAGACCGGCGGCTTCAAACCCATCGAGCCCTTTGGTCCGCATGTGTAGCAGAAAAAATTGAAACACAAACCTAACATCCGCGTGGAGCCGGACGCCGTGATGCGCCGTACCATTTCCTGTTGTCTTGGAGCCGGCGCCGCTCACGCGGGGCATTAGAACCCGAAAATGGAAATTCGCGGAATAAAATATATCCTCTGGATCCTCGGATCAGTGTTCTTGCTTGCCGGCCCCGTTGGCGCAGACAAACAGCCAAATCCGATTGAACTGCTGCAAGAGATAAAGGCAAAAGGCCCTGACCTTGTTTTCAAAACAACCCTTGCGGGCCAAAAGTGGCTGGCATTTCTTAAGAAAGTCGAATCTGGTCAAAAACCATGGCTCGAAGTTGCGGCAGCAATTTACCCCGCCACAGATGCCGGTCCAGCTGAAGATCTAACAAATGCTTTGGGGATCGCACTCCTTCATGCCCCAGAAGATGTTCTTGTGATAACTGCATCTGTGGTCGGGGTTGAAGGCATTTGTGGCTATCCAAACCTAGGCCTTAGTAATACAGACACCCAAAAGAAAGTTGTTGCCTACCTGGATGCCCGAGTCCGCGTGGTCGGGAAAATCAAGAATCTAGATGTTGCAGCGCAGAAGGCGCGTTGCATCGAGTCTCTGCAAAAGACAAAAACCGAAGTGCTAAGCCCGAATGGTCCGCTTTCCGAGAACTGAGCAGTCGGTGACATCAGTAACAAAATAGTCCGGGGACAACGCGCCATGTTTCCTGATACTTTTGTGGCCGGCGCCGCACAGCCGCACAGCCGAACCGTTAGAAGTCAGCAAATGGCCAACTATGCAGTCTTTTTGGAAGGGAATGACTTCGAGCTTTTGCGTAGCGGAAGCACCCGACACATCAGAGCGGTGTCGAACTCGTTTCGATGGGCTTTGATGAAGGCGTACTTGGCCCGGATTCCCCGCGGGTGACGTTGACTGCCCATTGGACTTCCTCCTGCTCTGGGAATGGCGTCCAGAAGGTGTCCGTTAAATCCTGGGAAGTCCGTCTGTCCCCCTATGTTCTGCGACACATAATGCCGCGCTGCGTGCAGCGAGGCATTATGTTCACCGTCACGTCCGGGCAAGAAGTCAGTCGCTCAAGGCTTGAGGCACGTCCGCCTAGAATGACAGCGTGCGCCAACCGTCGGACTGCTCCAGGAGGGCAGCGGCCCCCATCCACTCCGCTGTGGGAATCATGTTTTCGGCACCGACCCCGTGTGTCTTGCCGCACGCCGGACAAACGCCGATGCGGCCGCCATTCTCGATGTACTGCGTGAACAGCTGGCCAAGCGGGGGAAAGCTCTTCGCCGGGACGGTGTCGGCGACGCCCGTCTTGGCGAGTTCGACCGCATCCATGCTCAGCCAGACCAGCACGTTTTCGCCGGCCGCTTGGGCAGTGTTGGCTAGAACCAGGGGGATCGCCATCTCGTCGGCATCGCTGCCGTAACGGGTGACGGTGATCAGACAACCTTTCTGTTTGTTCTGCGTGGTCATGTCGATTCTCCTTTAAATGCGGTCGTGGAAATTTTCGGGCGGCCCGGAATCAAGCCGGCTTGCGCGCCAGGATCGAGACGCTTTTCACGTCGAACTTGCGTGTGGCCCCCTGGGCACTGGCCGACAGAAAACGGTACTCGGGGTTATGCTGGACCTTCTCGACCGCCAGCCCGGCGCTCTTGATGGCGGCGACGTAGTCGTCGATCTGCATCGCGCCGCCGATGCAGGCGGCCCACAGCGTTGCATCGCAGGTGATCTTGGCGGGCAGGTGGATGCCGGTAACGATATCCGCCAGCGCCAGGCGCCCGCCGGGCTTCAGCAGCCGCGCAACTTCCTGAAACACCTTGTGCTTGTTCGAGGCAAGATTGATGACCCCGTTGCTGATCACGGCGTCGAAGCTGGCGTCCTCGCAGGGCACGGCCTGGATATAGCCCTTGAGATAGCGGACGTTCACAAAGCCGGCGGCCTTGCGCAGGGCCTCGGCCTTTTCGCGTTGCGCATCCGTCATGTCCACGCCGACGACGCGCCCTTCCTGGCCGACTTGGAGGGCGGCAAAAAAGGTATCCATGCCCGAGCCGCTGCCCAGATCGAGCACGCTTTCGCCCGGCCGCAGGCCGGCCAGGTGAAAGTAGTAGCCCACCCCGGCGAACGAGTCGATGGCAGGGGTGGGCACGTGGTCCAGGACTTGCGCCGGATAGCCCAGGCGCTCGGCCATTTCGCGCCCCATTTCAAAGTGGAAATCGCCGCGCGGGTTCTCCGCAACCGCCCGGTACATTTCCTTGACCTTCTGCTCCAGATCCGCCGCGTCGACTTCCAGCGGCATTACTTCTGCGGTATCGGTTTTCATGGCTCTCTCCTGTCTGGTTCTGCCTCTTGATTGAGGCGGAGACAAAGTTACCGGGAGAACGCCAGGCGCGCGCGGAACCAGGGGACATAAAAAAAGGGACATATGTCCCTTTCTGCGAAATCGCGGTGTTTTTTGCTCGCCGGAGCCTACCAGGAGGAGGGAAACGACTTCTCGATGACGAGCTTGCGGCCGGCCTTGCGCAGGTAGCCACCCTTTTTAAGCTCTTGCATGACGCGGCCGACCATCTTGGGAGACGCACCAATCCGCGCAGCGATGTCGGCGTAGGTGAGTTTCTCGTCGATGACGCGGGCACCATCGCAGGTCACCGCCGCATCCTGCAGTAGCCGGGCAACGCGCCCGTACACGTCCATGAGCGCAAGGCTGCGAACGTTCTCGCTCAAGCCGCGCAGGCGCTCGGTCAATCCACGGATGATCTGCAGTGCGATGTCGGGATTTTCACGCAGACAATCGATGAAAGCCTGCTTCGTCAGTACCGCGAACTTGCTGTCCGCCAGCGTGGCCACCGAGGCAGAGCGTGGGCGATCATCCAGCAAAGAGACCTCCCCGAAATATTCGCCGGGTCCCTGGGTATTGAGGATGACCTCCTTCCCGTGCTCGTCGGTCAGATACACCTTCACCCGGCCTTCGACGATAACGTACAAGGAGTTGGTCTCGTCTCCTTCGTTGATGACCACCGCATTCCTTGGATGATGCCGCACGACGAATCGCCCGGAAAGCACGGCGCGTTCCGTCTCGTTGAGGCTCTGGAACAGGGGGACCCCCTCGATCGTGCGAGTGTCCATTTATTTATAATACCCTTAAGATACAGGGATAAGAATTGCCAGGGACGAGTCGATGAAAACCCTGTTTCAGCGCTATGCGTACGCTGGCAGCCTGGAGACCGACACCCCGCAAGAACGCCTGCAAAAGGCGGTCATGGTCATTGCGCCGTCCCTGCTCAGCTTCTTCTGCATTTTCTGGGTAACCGGCTACTACCTGCTGGGCAAACCGGTCTCTGCCGCCATTCCCGGTGGCTACGCCGTCTTCTCCATGGCCAGCGTCCTCGTCTTTTTCAGCACGAAGCACTACGCCTTCTTTCGCTTCAGTCAGCTGCTGCTCATTCTTTGCCTGCCCTTCCTGCTGCAGGCCAGCCTTGGCGGATTCCGCGCCGGCAGCGCGGTGCAGATGTGGGCGATGCTCGCGCCCGTCGGCGCGCTGATGTTTCAGGGCACGCGGGCTGCCGCTTATTGGTTCGGCATATTTGTCCTGCTCACCATCGCCTCGGGTATGGCAGACGGATACCTGTCAACGCAGATCGCCCCGCTCCCGGACACGGCCATCGTCGCCTTCTTCGTGTTCAATTTCATCTGCGCCTTCTTCCTCATCTATGTCTGCGTCCACTACTTTGTCGCGGAAAATCGCCGCATCCTCGCGATCGTTCGCGAGCAGACGAACAAGCTGATGGAGATGGACCGGATCAAGAATCGATTCTTTGCGAATCTCTCGCATGAATTCCGCACACCGTTGGCCCTCACCATCGGCCCTCTCGAAGATGCGATCAACGGCGAGTTCGGACCGGTGAACAACAGACTGGGCCGGCAACTGCAGGTGATGCTGCGCAACAGCCATCGGCTGCTTCGTCTGATCAACCAGCTGCTGGATATCAGCAAGATCGAAGCGGGCGAGATGACGCTCAGCTCGGCGGTCCACGACCTGCGCGCCCTGGCGATGGAAACCGCCCAGGCGTTCACGCCGTATGCCGAGCGCAAGCAGATTGCCTTTGCGGCCGAGCTGGGCGGCATGCCGCTGTGCCTTGCTTTCGACTATGCCAAGATGGAGCAGATACTGAATAACCTGCTCTCCAACGCCATTAAGTTCACACCCGACGGCGGAAAGGTGAAGCTGATCCTGGAAGAAGTAACCGACAGCGGGAGGGCGGGCGTTTGCCTGCGCGTGCGCGATACCGGCCCGGGCATCGCACCGCACGCCATCGACAAGGTGTTCAACCGCTTCTATCAGGTGGACGGCTCGTCCACGCGTGAGCACGAGGGCACGGGCATCGGTCTGTCGCTGGTGAAGGAACTGGTGGAGCTGCACGGCGGCACCATTGGAGTAACCAGCGAGCCCGGTTTCGGTAGCGAGTTCCGTGTCTTCATTCCCGGCGAGGTGGATCACAACGAGCGCGAAGCGGAGGCCCGTGCCGACCGCAAGGTGACAGCCATCGAGCTTGCCGGTCTCGAGGATGGCGGTGAGACTTCGGGCCAGAACGACGAGGCGCCCACCGGAGCGCCCACCGTTCTGGTCGTGGATGACAATCGCGACATTCGCGACTACCTGAGCAGTTGCCTGACGCCGGAGTTCAGGGTCATTCAGGCGGGAGATGGCGCTGAGGGGCTGTCGCAGGCGCGACTGCATCAACCGGATCTCATCGTCAGCGACATCATGATGCCCGGTGTCGACGGTTACCAGCTTTGCAGGGCGGTCCGACAGGACCCGCAGCTCAGTCACACGCCGGTCATCTTTCTGACCGCCAAGGCGTCCGAGGAAATGAAGCTCGAGGGTCTGCAACACGGCGCGGATGATTACCTTGCCAAGCCTTTCAGCGGCAGGGAGTTGCTGGCGCGCAGCCGAAACCTGATCACCTTGCGGCGACAGGAAAAGGAACTGAAGCAGCTCAACGTTCAACTGGAGCAGCAGCTAAAGGAGCAGCTCGAGGAATTGGTGAAAAACCGTCGTCTCACCAGCTATTTCTCAGGCAAGCTGCTGCAACGCATCCTCTCGGAGGATGACGCCGCGGACCTGGTGACCGAACGGCGGAACATCACCATCTACTTCTGTGATCTGTGCAATTTCACCGAGATCACCGATCGCATGGAAGCGGAAAAGGCGACGGTCTTGCTCAACGAATACCTCAGCGAGACCGTACAGCTGGTTGAAAACTACGGCGCCACGGTAGTGCAGATCATCGGCGACGCGATCATGGCCTTTTTCGGCGCGCCGGACGAAATGGACAGCAGGCAGCAGGCGCACCAGGCCGTGAAACTCGGCATTGCCATGCAGCACAAGATCGCGCAGCTGTCGAAATCCTGGAAGGAGCGAGGACTGGAATACGAGGGCCGGTTACGGATCGGGATTCACCAGGACTATGTCACCGTGGGCAACTTCGGCTCGCGTAGCCTCATGGAGTACACCGCCGTGGGCCGCGGTGTGAACCTGGCTGCCCGGCTGGAAAGCACCTGCACGCCGGGATATATCAAGGTCAGCTACCCGGTCTACCTTCTCACCAGCGAAGCGTTCTCGTACGAGCCGATCCGGGAAGAGAGCTTCAAGGGATTCGCCCGGCAACTCAAAGTGGCGGAGTTGGATCCGACGAAGATCGCACTTTAATAGCCCTGGACAATTAGGGGACAGAATAGTCAAAGACTTCCCTTGCGCACTTGAGGCACGACCTACCGTTCGATGCTTCAGCCCGGCGAGAAATTCGCCCGGCGAAGCCGGGCGCCTACGCCTCGACGCCGAGCTGGTTCAAAGCATTCAGCACATAAACCAGCGCCAGCCCGCGCCACCGCCCCCAGCGGCGCTCGGCGGCGCGCGTCACGCGCGGAATGAACTCGCGCGGGTCGCGGTCCTTCGGCAGGCGGATGCCGAGCAGCCGCGCGAAGATCTGCACGCTCCACACGTCCAGCGGGAACGACACGTGCGGCGTCACCATGGCCGCCGAGTATTCGCCCACGCCGTAGAGCTCCATGAGCTTGTCCATCGCCGCCTCCGGGCGCATCCGCGCCAGCTCGTCGAGCGACGGGAAGCCCGCGGTCAGCCGGCGCGCGATCGCCTTCAGCACCTTGGCGCGGTAGCCGAGCCTGCAGCGCGCCTTGAGCTCGCGCAGCGGCGCCCCGGCGATGCGCGCCGGCGTCGGCCAGAGCCGCACCGTGCGGCCCTCGAACCGCAGGCGCTGGCCGTAGTGGTCGAGCAGCGCGTGCAGCATCGCCATGCTGCGCTTGATCGGCGCCATCTGCAGCGTGACCGCGAGCAGCAGCAGCGGCCACAGCCCCGCCCCCCAATAGCCCTCGTGCATGCCGTGCAGCGGGCGTTCGATGCGCCGCAGCACCGCGTCGCGCGACGCGAACCGGACAAAACCGGTGATGTCCGTATCCACGTCCAACGCCTGCCGCAGGTTGCGGCGCAGCGCGCGCCGCTCGCTCGCCGCGAGTGCCCGCGCCGCGAACGCCTCGACCACGATCCGCGGCCGCGCGACGCTGCCGGCGCTCCACGCCTTGAGGCCGACCGCGCGGCCGCTGTCGAGCCGCAGCCCGGTGTAGAGCGTCGCGGTCGCGTCGTCCCATGCCTCGCCGGGCGTAAGCCAGTGCCAGCCGGCCGGCTTGTGCACCGTGAGCGCGAACGAGTACGGCGGCCGCGGCGCGAACGCGAACCGCGCCACCCGGCGAACAGGCTTGCGCGACGACGAGCTGGGCATGGTATGAAGGTCTCGATCAGGCGGGCTCCGGCGACATCGTCACGCCGGCGGGCGGCCGAGTCCAGTCGCCATCCGGTTACGCCGCGCTCTCGCTCCGGGCGTCGGGCTGGATATTGGCCTCGACCGGCGCCCGCCCGCGAGCGATGCTACTATTATTGGAAGGTCCTGGCCCCATGCCCACGCTACCTCGGCCCGGGTGGCGCGCGTGCACCGCGCCGCGAATCAGGCATACTAGAAGAACGCCTCGACCGCCGCGCGATCGAGGGCACAGGGAGGTCATCCACACATGCACACCAGGCTCCGTCACACGCCTCCTGTCTTTGCTGCGTTTCCGCTTGCGGCGCTGCTTGCACCGGGTGACAGCGCCCAGGCCGCCTTCGAGAAAGAAGAGGCCGAGATCAACGCGTGGAAAATGACTCCGACCCCTTTAATTCGTCCTGGTGGCTAGAGATTTTGGTATCTTGCCTGTTGAGATAGTGGTGAAAGTAATAGCGGTGTAGTCACATAACCCGTTGTTCGTGCCGACGCTGGGGACAGCGCACCGTTTTCTGTAGCCGCGGAGTCGGCGCGGCACAACAACACGTTAGGTGCAAAAGAGAACGATGGCTGGATTCAAGGTAGTAGTTAACGCCAAAAAGGTGACAGATTTATTTACAGCGCGATTCCGTGGAAAATAAATCTGTGACGCTTTTCACATTGTTGATGAGCGCACATCCAAGAAATGGAGGATATTAATGACCAAGCCCATTCTTAATATTTCCGACGTCGAACTACAGCCCCGCCCTGCGGCCTTCGCCCCCACTGGCGCCGCGGCCGAGCGCTATGATGCACGCATGGGCTTCATCGCGCCGCGTGTCGGTGCGCAAAAGCTTGGGTACAACCTGACCGCCGTGCCACCTGGTAAACGCGCATTCCCGTTTCACAATCATCGTGTCAACGAGGAGATGTTTTTCGTGCTGGAAGGGGCGGGTGAGGTCCGTATCGGTGAAACCGTTTATCCGATCCGTGCGGGCGATATCATCGCTTGCCCCGCGGGCGGAAAAGAGACCGCGCATCAGGTCATCAACACCGGCAAAGAGGAGTTGAGATATCTGGCGGTCAGTACCAAACTCTCACCCGAAATCGCCGAATATCCGGACACTGGCAAGTTCGGCATCCTGGCTGAATTTCCGGCGGGGCCGAACGGCACGCCACAGGTGTTCCGCTTCGTGGGGCGCGAAGACCTTGGTGTCGATTACTGGGATGGCGAGTGACGCGAAAAGTTGACAGATTTATTTACAGCACGCGATCCCGTGGAAAATAAATCCGTCACGTTTTCCACGTGGCGTTTCCATCAACGTCCGATTCATGGCAAGAGCTTTCTCAGCTCCAAAGTATTAGGAACGCAATTGCCCACCGCGATGGCTTGCTAAAGCAAGAGGATAAGGCACTGAAGGAGTACATCGCGAAATCGCATTATATTTCGGTAGACTTTGAAGGTCGCGTCCGACTTCATGAGGGAATTCTCACGCATCTACTGGGTCACCTTGAGTTGTTCTTTAAAGATCTCGGGGCTGCGATTTGCGCATGAGGCCGAACCCCACAATCGAGTGGACGCGCGCAAGAGCAACGCGCACCCCTCATTGTGAACATTATGCGCAACAAACACGGAAAGTGAGCAAGGACATAAAAAATTGGTCAATAACAGCTCGATCTTTCGTGCTAACAACGATACTCTCCGTTGTCTTTGTTGTGTCTGGCTGTTTTACCGCCGTCTCAAAATTTGAACCTGGCTCTGAGCTGGGCAACCCCTACTCCGGAGTTAAGTACAGCATCGGCGTATGGGATTGCGCCCTATTTTTTCTTGCTGGCGGTGCACCATTGACATTACTAGCGGCACCGGTAGTAGTACCTGTTCTTGCTGTCGACACAGCTCTGTCCTTGGTTGCAGATACAGCAATGGCACCGGTCGACATGATGATTGAGTCAAAAAACAAAACACCCCGGCATGGCTGCAAACAGTAATATCACGAAAAGGCGATAGATTTATTTGCAGTGTGCGATTCTGTGGGAAATAAATCCGTCACGTTTTCCACGTGAACCGGGGCGTTAGGCCCAAATGGCGCAACACAGAATGAAACGGCATCCAATAGAACTGTTAATCGAAAGGGCTGATACTGCAATCATCAGGGAAGACTTCGATGCGTTAATCAACATCTACTCTGATGACGCGATTCTTGTCGTAAAGTCCGGCATGGTCGTATCAGGTAAGGTGCACATTCGAAAAGCGTTTGAAGCGATTGCCGCCCACTTCAATCACACCCTGCATGTCCAGCAAGCCGGAATGAAGATATTGGAGGCAGGTGACACCGCACTGGTCTTGGCCAACACTGTCATTTCTGCGGCAAATATGCCTGCGACCGACAGAAAGGCGACATATGTTTTCAGAAAATCCTCAAGCGGTGAATGGCTCTGCGTTATTGACAATTCATATGGCCACGAATTACTGGTGCATGAGGCCTAACCCGCGCATGAGCGAATACCCGGATTTTCTGAACCCGCGCCGAGGTCCGGCGATCCGCCAGCACCAGAGTAAAAGAACATGCCAAGCGTATTGATCGAAGTGCGGAAGCAGTACACACGGGAGCAAGAGACCGCGCTGATGGAAGCGGTGCATGCCGCCCTGCGCGAAGCCTTCAAAATAATGCCCCACGACCGCAACGTCCGGCTCGTGGTTCACGAACCGCATCGTTTCGCCTGCCCGCCCGATCGGGAAAAGCCCGAACTCTACACGCACATCAGCATCGATGCGTTCGCAGGGCGATCTCTCGACGCAAAGCGCAACTTGTACAAGACGATCGTCAGAAATCTTGAGTTACTCGGGATTCCCGGGAACCACGTAAAGATCCTGCTTCGTGAAATCGCCAGGGAGAACTGGGGTATTCGCGGTGGCCAGGCGGGCTGTGACGTCGAATTGGGCTTCAAGATCGAGGTCTAGACAGCGACGGAAATGGGGTCGGGGCGAGTATCCACACCTGCACAGAATTTATCCTGATGTCGAAAGAGTCTACCAACAAAGTCTTTGTTGCCGGTGCCAGCGGAGTGATTGGTCGCAGGCTTTGCCGTTTGCTCATTGAAGACGGCTGGCACGTGACGGGTACCACCCGCTCGGCGGAAAAGGCGGCAGCGCTTCGTACCATCGGCGTTGAACCGGCTGTTGTCGACGTGTTCGATGCGGAGGCACTGCGCGATGTCGTTACCCAAGCGCGGCCAGACATGGTTGTTCATCAACTCACCGACCTTCCTCCGGGGCTCGATCCGGCGAAGATGGCCGAAGGAAGAATTCGCAATGCGCGCATTCGTGACATTGGCACACGCCACCTGATTGCGGCGGCGGTTGCTTGCGGGGTGCGCCGGATGGTCATCCAGAGTATCGCCTTCGCCTATGAACCCGGCCCGACGCCGTATGTTGAAGAATCACCGCTGAGCTCGGCCGCACTCGCCGGTTTCGAGCAGCAGGTTATCGATGCCCCGTTGGTTGGAATTATCCTGCGTTACGGAAGGCTCTACGGACCGGGAACCGGCTTCGACATTCCCCCGAGCGACGGCCCGGTGGTGCACGTCGACGCTGCGGCGAACGCGGCACGGCTGGCGCTCACCCGTGGGGAGGCCGGGATCTACAATGTCGCGGAGGACGACGGCACGGTCTCAAGCCGAAAAGCAGTGCGCGAGCTAGGCTGGAATCCGGATTTTCGTTTCTGACTCTGACCCAAATCTTCTTTTTTGCGGGGATCACGGCCTCGCCGGATTGATTGACAGCCGCGTGCCGTCGCGCAATCCTAGCAGCGGGAAGAAAAAATGGACAAGGATGAACCGCACCCGGCTTGTCGTTACCACCGTTGCCCCCGCCTTGGTATTCGCCTTCCTTACGCTGGTTCTTCTCCTGTCCAGCGGATCGCATGCCTGGGCGGAGGAATCCAACCCGAAAGGCGAGGACGTGGTGAAACTAACCAGCTATGAGCCCAATCTGCTCGGCTGGACCTACGACCAAAGCGGCCACGGGTACATGGATTTCCTGTTGTCGGTGAAGTTTGCGGTGCTCCCGCGATGGATCGAGAAACACGCATCCAAGAACAGCCGGGTCTATTTCTCGTTTTCGGGCCGGTTCGGCCAGTACTTTGACCGGCAGTCGTCGCCCGTGATCGGCAAGCGCTTCAACCCGGAGCTGTTTTATCGCAACGTGCTGCGGCCCAAGGCCGAGGGTAATAATGCCAGGGCCGACGACGAGTATGGTGCCGTGGATGTCGGTTACGGGCACGAGTCGAACGGGCAGCGGATCGACAGCCTCGCGAGCTACCAGCAGGCCCAGGCGACGCTCGAACGTCCCGAGTATGCGGACGACTACATCAGCCGCGGCTGGGACTACGTGCGCCTCGCGGTCCGCAGCCGCTACTATCCCGGCCTCGGGACCGGCGACCGGATGCGTGCCTACTTCTCCTTCCGGCGGTTTCTGGCGGGGGGTGTCTTTCAGGGAGCGCCGGAGGAGTACAACAGCTGGGAAAACAGCCCCGAGGGCAAACCTCGCGAACAGGTCGACGGGCTGCGTGTGCTGCTCAAGTACGTCCGCGACTCCGGCGACAGCGAGCGATTCCTGTCCGCCTCGAAATTGACCCTGGGCTACACCACCGGCTACCGCGAAATCTTTCGCTACAACACCGTGCGTCTCGAAGCCGGCGTCAAGATTCTGCAGCTGCCGGTGATCATCTGGACCTCACGTGGCTATAACAGCGACCTGATTCGCTACTACAAGTACACTACCGCCAGCGGCATTGCGATCGAGATCGGGTCATTTTGAGCGACGCGACACAGAAACCGGGACGGATATTCAACTGAAATTACTTGCGTGAAACTGCGCGCAGCCGGACCATAGTACTTCCCGCCCGACGGAGGAGGCCCCTATGGAAGAGATTCTCCCCGGCGTCTTTCACTGGACGACCTTCCACGAAGGTATCAGCGCCGATGTGCATTCCTACTATATCGCCGCCGCGCACCCGGCGGTGCTGGTCGATCCGCGCGTCCCGAAGCAGGGTCTGAAATGGTTCGCGGGCCGGCCCCGGCCGCAGCACATCTACCTCACCA
>Ga0153916_10001718_pt1 | contig 15915 bp, 14 predicted proteins | sample Opewatmetagenome_FD_109642 | JGI IMG/M metagenome (GOLD analysis project Ga0153916, IMG submission 109642) | Freshwater wetland microbial communities from Ohio, USA - Open water 3 Core 3 Depth 4 metaG | ecosystem: Environmental > Aquatic > Freshwater > Wetlands | place: USA: Ohio, Lake Erie...
CCCTGTATATCGGGCCTCGAGTAGTAATCGTGAATCTGCTTCAGGTTCATACCATAGAATTAAGGGAATTATATATAAGCTAATTCCGGCAAATAATATAGCAATGGAACACAGACCAAGCCCGTTAATTCTCCTGGCTGCATTAGCAGCAGTCATGCTTGCATCCGGCTGCACAGGCCTTGACCCGGCCGCGCTCGCCAAAAGCAACTCCATGATACAGCAGTTCCTGGACGACCACCCGAACGCCCAGATAAAAGTCACGCATTTCACAGCAGAGCAGGCAAAGAACATGATAGACCAGATACGCTCCGACTGCGACAACCCGTATCTGGATGAGAAGGAGTTCTACAGGGTGAACATAACCGACACTGACACCAATTTCTTTGCGGTCGTATGGATAGACTGGGCCAACAGGTCAATAGAGTGCGTATACAAGATAGGCACCGAGGGCAAGACCATAGAGAAGCCCACGGAGGGTGAATGCGAGAGCCATGCCTCTTACAAGTGCGATTCAGGGAACCTGTACTGGTTCGATTCCTGCGGGAACAAGCAGGAGAAGAAGGAATACTGCCAGTACGGCTGCTCGGGCCAGAGCTGCCTGGGCAACTGCAGCTCTCATGCAGCGTACAGGTGCTATGGAGACCATGTCTATTGGTTCGACTCCTGCGGCAACAAGCAGGACAAGAAGGAGTACTGCGATTATGGATGCGAGAACGGGTTCTGCAAGGCCAGGCCCGCGGAGAAGACATGCGAGGAGGCAGGCGGCTACTGCATATGGCCTGCCACTGCGACAACAACGGAAAGCGGAGGCGCCTCCACAGCAACAGGGATGCTCATAATCACGGCCGTCGCCACATCAACCACCACCGAGCAGGTGGTTTACCAGTGCGAGGACGGCTACGCGGTGGGCAGTTACTTCTGCAAGGAAGGGGGCATATGCTGCGTTCCGAAGGAGGCAACCGACTTCTGCGGCAGCTCCACACAGGGCCCATGCTCAAGCGATTCTGACTGCATAACAGGCGGGTGCTCAGGCCAGGTTTGCCAGAGCGTGCAGGAGGAGCCTGTGATAAGCACCTGCGATTACAGGGACTGCTATAATGCAGAGAAATACGGGAAGGCATGCAGGTGCGTGAATCCCACAGCCCAAGTGACCGGGGGAATGACAGAATCCGAATCGGGAAAGTGCATGTGGACATCCTCCGGTTGCGTTGGTGAAGATAAAGCGCTTGGCAATGTACTTGAATATGGAAGGCAGGTTTGTTGCAGCGGTTTAAAGCAAATAACAGCTTCCCATCCAGATACTTTCCCTGGTAGAGAAAATGTTTGTCTTGAGGTAGTAGGAATCAACGGATACTGCACCAAATGCGGTGACGGTGTTTGTAAGAGCCCGGAGAATTTCTGCAACTGCCCAGAGGACTGCAAATCCGCAATAATATGCACGGACTGGGACGGCGGGCAGAACTATTTCCAGATAGGCACCACGACGCTGGGCGACTCAAGCCTCACGGACCACTGTAACGAGGACGGAACACTGACAGAGAAATATTGCAGCGGGAATCAAATAGCTGCTGAGGTCTACCAGTGCCCCAACGGCTGCTCCAACGGGGCATGCATTTTTCCGGTTAATGAGCAGCAGTGCATAAATGCAAGTGGTCAGTGGATTAAAATACAAATTTTCAAAGACCTAAGCAATTATTCTGTATGTGTTCTCCCCACTACTGATGGCGGTAAGATTTGTACAGATGGCTCCCAATGTACAGCAGGCTACTGCCTAGCTAATAATTCACAAGCGACAACAGGTCAATGTCCTACCACGAATCCAACTTTTGGTTGCAGATATATTTTGAATGATGGAAAAAACTCAATGTTATGTGACTGAATTCTAATTTATTCACTTCACCATGAACATCACTATCGACCACAGGGCCTTGAGTATCATGGCCACCCCGAACCAGACCGCGAAGCCTAATGCTGTCCCGTAAAAGGCCAGAATGAGGAAAATCCCCGAGAGCACGTCCAGGATTCCGAGCAGGTCAAAATAGAACCCGTTCCCTGCTGCCGCCAGGTAGGATATCACGCCCTTCAGTGTGATTATTATGCCTATTGCAAAAACCAGCCCCACTGCCGTGAGCGGCACGAATCCTGATATGGCCAGGGCCGCCCCTGCAATGAGGTCAAGTATCCCGAGTATGAGCAAAAGAGGCATGATAGAAATTGCGGTTTGAATTTAAATAACCTCTATGCCGGGCTTCCCAGGCTCCGCCCTGAGGGCCTTCTCGCTCCTCTCTGTGTCAGCTTTCAGGACCTCCACCTTACAGCCGAACTCCTTCTCAAGCGCTTTGGCGTTTTCCGAAAGCGCTGCGAGCTCCTCCTCCTGGGTGAGGAGCCTTCTCAGGAGCATGGCGTTCTTCGCTAGGTTCTGGCTGAACTTGAGCGCGTGGCTCCCGTACTTCTTCCCGTGCGCGCTTTTCATTATCGTGGGAACTATCTTCTCCGGCGTCTTTGTCATCTCCAGGATTTCCTGGTAGACCTCGTGCTTCCAGAGCGGGCTCACGTATATACTTATCCTTTCCGGCTTCTTGCCCACCAGCTTGAGCACGTTCCTTATGTCTTCCCTGGTCTGCTCCAGGAGATTCTCCATCATCTCGAGGCTGGGGTCTATGAGAGTCTCATTTGGTCTCGGCCATTCGTGGATTGAGACGAATCCCTTATGCCCTGTCCTCTCCCACAGCTCCTCTGCTGTATGGGGGGCGAACGGGGAGAGCATGACCAGAAGATTCTCCATGCACTCTTCCAGGACTTTTTTGTTCGGGTCCTCCCTGTATTTGTAGAGGTCGTTCAGGAAGGTCATGAGCGAGCCTATCGCGAGGTTGAACCTGAAGCCCTCCATATACTGGGTGACCTCCCTTATGGTCTTGTGCATCTTGCTGATAATCCGCCTGTCAGCATTCGTCTGGCTGCTTCTGCCTGATTTGGAATCCCCAAGGGAAGAAACCCTGTTGAGGAACCTGAAGGCCCCGAGTATGGCCTCATCGTTCCATTCCAGCTCCTTCTCGGGAGAGGCCAGGAAGAGCAGGAACACGCGGGCCGTGTCTATCCCGTATTTCCTCGCAATCTCCTCCTGGCTCACAACATTGCCTACGCTCTTGCTCATCTTTGCGCCGTCCTTTATCACCATCCCTTGGGTGAAGAGCCGCTTGAATGGCTCGTCCACGGCCGTGAGCTTCAAATCCCTCATGGCCTTGGTGAAGAACCTGGAGTAGAGCAGGTGGAGTATCGCATGCTCCACGCCCCCTATGTACTGGTCCACGGGCATCCAGTATTTCGCTTTCTCCGGCTCGAAAGGCCCCTTGTCATACTTGGGGCTCGTGAAGCGGAAGTAGTACCATGAGGAATCCACGAACGTGTCCATGGTGTCTGTTTCGCGCTTGGCTTTCCCCCCGCATTTGGGGCAGGTTGTGTCAACGAAGGAAGGCGTGCTGGCAAGCGGGTTCCCCTTGCCCGTGAATTTGGCATCTTCGGGAAGCAGGACAGGCAGGTCCTTCTCCGGAACCGGGACCATCCCGCATTTCCCGCAGTATACTATCGGGATGGGGGTGCCCCAGTACCTCTGCCTGGATATCAGCCAGTCGCGCAGCTTGTACTGCACGGTCTTCTTCCCCCAGCCGTTCTTCTCGAGGTATTTGGTGATGTCATCCATGGCGTTCGTGTTGGTGAAGCCGGAGAATTTCCCCGAATGGACTAGAACGCCTGAATCCATGTAGGCCCTGGTCATGTCCTTGGGGTCCAGGTCGAAGTGGTGGGGCTTTATCACCACCTTTATCGGAATCCTGTACTTCTTCGCGAACATGAAGTCCCTCTGGTCATGCGCGGGGACTGCCATTATCGCGCCGGTCCCGTATTCCAGGAGCACGAAGTTCGCGATGTAGATGGGTATGTCCTCCTTCGTGAGCGGGTTTATCGCGTGCTTGCCTATGTAAAGGCCCTCCTTCTCGCTGCTCTCATCCGTCCTGGAGAACCTGTCCTCTATCACGGCTTTGCGGACGAATTTCTTGACCGGCCCCTCGTACTTCGTGCCCTTCACGAGCTCCATCACCATGGGGTGCTCGGGTGCGTAGACCATGAAAGTGACTCCATACAGCGTGTCCGGCCTCGTGGTGAAGATGGGTATCTTCTCCTTGGAGCCCTTTACCGGGAACCAGACCAGCGTGCCCTCGCTCCTCCCGATCCAGTTCTCCTGCATTATCTTCACGTTCTCAGGCCACTCTAGGCCCTTCAAGTCCTTAAGCAGCTCGTCCGCGTACTTCGTTATCTTCAGGAACCACTGCTCCAGGGACTTTATCTCGACCCCGGACTGGCACCTCCAGCACTTCCCGTCCTCCACCTGCTCGTTAGCAAGGACAGTCCCGCATTTGGGGCACCAGTTTATGGGAGCCTTCTTCCTGTACGCGAGGCCCTTCTTGAGGAACTGCAGGAAGAGCCACTGGTTCCACCTGTAGTATTCAGGGTAGCATGTGGCCAATTCCCTCGTCCAGTCATAGCTCGAGCCCAGCTCCTTCTGCTGCCTCTTTATGGTCTCTATCGCCTTCAGCGTGAAGTTCCTCGGGTGCGACTTGGCCTTTATGGCGGCGTTCTCCGCGGGAAGCCCGAGCGCGTCATATCCCATGGGGAAAAGCACGTTGAATCCCTGCATCCTCCTGAACCTCGCTACACAGTCCCCCATGGAGTAGTTCCTCACATGGCCCATATGCAGCCCGCTCCCGGATGGGTAGGGGAACATCTCAAGAACATAAAACTTCCTTTTCTTCGGGTCTTCCGAAGCCCTGAATATCCCGGCCTCGGCCCACCTCTTCTGCCATTTACTCTCGATATCCGCGAACCTATTGCGCTCCATGTGGCACCTCTATAGTATTTCCATCTTCATCAATAAAAACGATTTCGTAATGGCTTAAGAAGGTCTTGTGGCTTGAGCGGGCACTGACCTTTCTGGCTCCTGCCGGAACCCTTTTCAGGTCCCTCATGGTCTTCTCGCCGAACTCAACATCCTTCGTGTAGAGCCTCAGGCGCTTCGCATGTGCCCTCCACCAGTAGCTCTCCGGAAGTATGCTCTCATCCACAGGGTGCAGCAGGGAATAAGACGCGAGGCACCTGCCGGAATCCTTTCTCCTCTCACCCAAGTAATTTGCAGAACCCATAATCCACCAGAAGAAGTCTATGGGCCCCTCTAAACGAGGAGCACAGACACCGCTACGAGAACCAGATAAACAGCCTTCCCGGAGAGCGCTGCCTTTACCATGAAATTATTTGGTTCACAAAGAATAAAAGCTTTCTCCGTTAATACCGCACTTCAAAGCCCGCAAACCCGGAAACCCTCTCCTTCCTAGCTTCCACCTTATCCACCTTCGCGTGCGGAGGGCCCTTCCTGCACAGCTCCACCATCCTGTCCACCCTGGATTTCTGTCCTTCAAAAACAGCCTCCACCCTTCCGTCAGGAAGGTTCCTAACCCAGCCTGACAGGCCGAGCTGCCTGGCAGTGTCCTCTGTCCAGGAGCGGTAGAAGACGCCCTGGACCATCCCCGAAACAAAAACATGCACAGACTCTTTCATACTTATTTATTGTTAGCATCTCAATTTATTCCTATGAATTCTGACGAAATCATAGCCAAGGCCCTGGAAGGCTCAAAGTCCAGCAATCTCAATCCGGTCCAGGAGCTTGCGCTGAAATCCGGCCTGCTCTCCAGGAAGAACATGATTGTGGCAGCCCCCACAGCATCGGGGAAGACCCTGATAGCGGAGATGGCCAGCCTGCACACCATACTTAACGAGAGGAGGAAGGTCGTGTACATAGTCCCGCTCAGGGCTTTAGCCAGTGAGAAGTTCGAGGAGTTCAAGAAGAAGTACGAGCCGCTCGGAGTGAAGGTGGGGATAAGCATAGGGGATTACGACCAGTCAGACCCCTGGCTGGCGAACTATGACCTGATTATCGCGACCTCCGAGAAGATGGACTCCCTGCTCAGGCACGGGATAGGGTGGGCGGCTGAGATAGGCCTTGTGGTAGCGGACGAGATACACCTCCTGGACTCTCCTAACAGAGGGCCCACCCTGGAGGTCGTGCTCACAAGGCTGATGCACACATCACACCCCAAGATACTCGGCCTCTCCGCGACCATAAGCAACTACGAAGAGCTTGCGAAGTGGCTTGGCGCGGCTTCTGTGAAATCCGATTACAGGCCTGTGAAGCTCTACATGGGCGTGTGCCATGACAACAAGGTCAGCTTCCTTCCGAAGAAAGAGCTCACTCTCAGCCCTGAGGAACCCGCGCTTGTGGAGCTGGTAAGGGATTCCATCAGGCAGAAGAAGCAGGCGCTGGTCTTCATCTCCACCAGGAAGAACGCGGAGTCCGTGGCAGAAAGGCTGGGTGAATTCGTGAAAAGAACACTTTCCCAGGATGACATCCAGAACCTCTCGGAGATTTCTGAGAAAATCCTGCATGCCTTGGACCACCCCACCAAGCAGTGTGAGCGCCTGGCAGCATGCATCCGCATGGGCACTGCCTTCCACCACGCAGGGCTTGCAAACCAGCAGCGCTCTCTTGTAGAGAACTCCTTCAAGGAAGGCGTGATAAAGATCATATCCGCCACACCCACGCTTGCGGCCGGGATTAACCTGCCTGCATGGAGGGTGATAATACGCGACCTCAAGCGGTATTCCCGCTTCGGAGGGATGGATTTCATACCGGTCCTGGAGATACACCAGATGCTGGGAAGGGCGGGCCGCCCAAGATGGGACACTGAGGGCCAGGGCATACTCATGGCGAAAAGCGAGAGCGACGCGAAGAACGTATGGAACCAGTACATAAAGGGAGAGCCCGAGAAGATATACTCCAAGCTCGGGATAGAGCCCGTGCTCAGAATGCACGTGCTCGGCCTGATAGCTTCAGGGACCACTCCCACCAAGAAAAGCCTGGAGGATTTTTTCTCCAAGACATTTTACGCGCACCAGTACAAGGACCTCTCAGAGCTGAACGCGATACTGGACAAGGTGATTAACCTTCTGAAGGACATAAATTTCATCCAGACGTCTTCCGGCAAGGACGATTCTCCATTCAGGAAAGCCTCCTCGCTTTCAGAGGAAACGCAGCTGAAGCCCACGAAGATAGGGAGGCGAGTATCCGAATTGTACATAGACCCGCTCACCGGCCACCAGCTGATAAAGGGCATGAACATATGCGAGGAGCGCGGCACGAACTCTTTCGGGATAATGCACATGATATCTGGAACGCTTGAGATGTTCCCCCTTCTGAGCGTGCGCAAGGGAGACATGCAGAAGGTTAACGAGCTGCTGGCTGACTACGAGCCCTTCCTCTGCCTGAAGCCCCCGAACCCCTGGGACATAGAGTATGACGATTATATCCGCTCCATAAAGACCGCCTGGCTCTTCCAGGAGTGGAGCGAGGAGGCAGGAGAGGACGCGATACTGGATTATTTCGGGGTCACGCCGGGAGAGCTGCGCGTGCGCCTCTCAAACGCTGACTGGCTCCTTTACTCCAGCCAGGAGCTCGCACTGCTCATGGATTTCAAGAACACCCTGAAGGATATCCGCAAGACCCGACTGCGCATAAAATACGGGATAAGGGAGGAGCTGCTCCCGCTTGTAGCGCTCAGAGGTGTTGGGCGGGTGAGGGCGCGCATTCTCTGGAATCACGGGCTGAAGAGACTGGATGACCTGCGCAAGGTCCCGCTTGAAACCCTGGAGCGCGTGCTCGGGCCAAAGGTTGCAAGGGAGATAAAGGAGCAGCTTTAAGGACAGAAGTCGTCTGCGGACGCCTTCCAACTAACAATCGGTGAGTGCGTGAAAATACTGAAAGGAAAAACCGTGATAGCCGAGAACGTGGAAGTGGCAGAAGGCTTCTTCCACAAGATGGGGGGGCTCATGCTGCGCGGCTCGCTCCCGAAAGGCTCCGCGCTGCTGATGGTCTTCTCCAAGCCGGGGAAGCACGGGATATGGATGCCGCTCATGAGGTTTCCCATAGATATTGTTTTCCTGGACTCGCGCAAGAGGGTGGTTGGCCTGCACGAACGCGCGAGGCCGGTTTCCTTCCGGAAGAGAACCTGGAGGGTGTACTATCCTGACAAGCCTGGGAAGTACGTGATAGAGTTGCCTGCCGGAACAGTAAAAAGGAAAAAGATAGCAGCAGGAGACCTGCTGCTTTTCCAAAATCTTAGTAACCGAATGCCGGAACAGGCAATTTATCAGGGATGAACATCCTGTCCACTTCAGACTGCTCTATTTTCTTTGCCTGCTCTTTCCTGCCTGCTTTTTCATATCCCTTTTCAGCAGCAGCATAAAGGAAATGCGTGATATATATTCCTATGGCAGTCCCGTATGTTTTAAGTGCCAAATCACGATCCCATTGATGTATGCCATAACCACGTGGAAGTGTGATTACATTTACTTTTGTTCCAGTTTCTTTGTGTTCATCCAAGTGTTTTACATTGGCCTTTCCATAATGATAAATATAATGTGACAGTGCAAAATTAACCATGTTTTCTTTGAATTTCCCAGTACTTGATGTTCGTGATTCGCCATGCGTTACCCAATATTCAGTATCGCTATCTTCATAGAACTCGTCGTATTTCACACTACCAACAGACAATTTCACACCACCGACTTCTGGTACAAAACCTTTTATCAAACCATCGTGAGTAAAAACTATCTCATTCACATTTTGGACTGATTTACCATATCTGGGTATAATATTTTCCTTACCTTTTCTTAGCCACTTAAGAAGGTTATTCTCCTTTCGCGGATTGTATGTTCTAATAGCAAGCAAATTATCATTTTGATCTGTATATAATTCTAACATATCTTGCCAGTCATCCACAACTCTTTGAAGAGGTCCGCAGTCAGCGCCCATAGCATATAAGGAGGAAAGCAAATTCGATATTCTCCCCATTTCATTGGCCTTTGTCATCAGCTTATCTCTCGTAATCAAAGGCCATCTAACATAAGCATCATAAATACCTTCCTTCAAACCACCTAAGGTAGCGTCATACAATCCTTTGATCATATGGGAGAAAATGTTTGTGTAAACGGGTTTCTGCTGTTGTGCAGGCTGTTTTGGTTTTCCAGCCTGATAATAATTACCGTCTCCTCCAGGAGGCAAAGCTCCTCCGCCTGAAAAAGAATCATCAAGATTGTAATAACCCGCGGGCAACACATGCCCGATTGCAGAATCGGAAAAATTGCTTCCTGCTTTTTCATTAAAAATTTTGTTGTTTGCTTTCCTGTCAAAGCCCTTTGCCCTGAAATTCTTTCCAGCGGCACGCCTGAGGAAATCATCCTCGCTGTACAGATTATTTATCTGGGTATCGAAGGCTTCCATGCTACACCAATTATTTATTTATTCTTTTGTGAAGCGATCCAGGAAATCGGTGTCAATGCCAAAAGGAGCCAAAAACAAATCCCCATATGTCTTCCTGATTCGTTTTGCCTCTGCGTTCCAGCAATCTGAATACGCCTTCCTTGTCTGGCTCACTTGAGAGCCCATAACAGTTATGACATCTCTAGCGTAATCCATTAACGTATATTTTTTCATATTTTACCTCCTGTAATCAGGCCGCCAATCTGTATTTCTTTATCGAGAGGCCGAACTCATCGCCCCTCAGGTTATCAATCTTATATGCGATTCTGCCTATCATCTTCACTGCATCATTCTCTGAGGCTGCAAGATATCTTTCCACGTTCGCCTGCAGCCAACCATGCCTGTCTTCTGAGAGCTTGCTTTCCCCTGAATATTCCATCAGGCGCTTTTCAGCAAGCTCATGTACCTTCACGTAATGCTCCAGCGCTTTGTTGAACTGGCCTTTCTCCAGCCCGAGCTCGGTTCTTATTATATCATATTGTTGACCGAGCATTTTTTTAATCTTATGCGCCGGAAGGTACTCTATCTTCCTGCCGTCCTGGAAGCCCCAAACTTCTTTGCCTTCATAGACAATCCTCTCCTTCTCATGGAAAGGGACTTCAGAAATCCCGTTTATGTAGTCGTGAACGGCATATCTTATTACAGCTTCATCAAACTTCTCAAGGGCGTATTTGCCCCTTTTGGCAAATATGTCCCTTACCTTTTTCTTTGCAGGAGTTTCGATGTGCTTCTTGTATATGGATCTTGCTATTTCTGTCCCTGAGGGGATTCTTTCCTCTCCTGTTGCATATTTCCATGCTCCTCTTGCTTTTGCATATGCAGGGTATCTCCTCTTCGCCCATTCATCCAAAAAATTATATACCTTAGCGGTTTTCTTGGGAGGTTCTGATTTCTGGGCAGAATAACTACCAATATCGTCTGTAAAAAGTTCTCTTTCATCCCTTAGCTTTATTTCTTCTGCCATGTCAATCATCCCCCAGTTCCTCAATCTCGTACTCCTTGTAAAGGCCTTTCTGGAGCCTCTTTATCCTCTTTATCTCCTCCACAAGCTCCTTGTCATTTTCCTTGAGGATTTCTTTTTTGTGCATATTTATCACTAAATAATGGTTAACATATCCATTTATAAAGCTTTCGGTTATTGTCACCATATAATAGTGACATAAAATAGAGGCGATACAACACGTTTTTTATGCCTGTAAATTCCAGAAAAAATCACTTCAGTTTGTGCCATTTTCGGGCCATTACAGACACCAGAACAGGCATTATCAGGCCTAAAAATGCCCCTGCGAGCACGTCAGTCCAGGTGTGCACGCCAAGAGCTATTCGGGAATAGGCTATGAAAGTGGGGATTATGAACAGCGGAAGGAGGTAGCGCTTCCTGAAAGCCATGTATAATGAGGAGAATACCACGAAGGCCGTGCCTGCGTGGCCTGAGGGGAAGGAGGAGTCTGTGTCACAGTAAGGGTTGCAGGCTTCTGGACCGACGGCTTGATACGATTGATTCAAGCCGTCATTCAAACTGTTGGAGCATGGGATGCAGGGTCTCTGGACATCCCAGACGGTCTTTATAGCGAGGGTAACGGCGAAGAGGAGGAGTATGCTGGGGAGGAAGACCATCAGGAACTTTCTGAAGGCGGGCTTGTGCTTCTTCCAGGAAGGATTTTCAGGGGCCAGCTGCCTGAGCGCGAAGTAAATCCCCACAAGCCCTATGGCTGCGAACCCCCAGTATTCGGGAGTCCCGAGCAGGGTGATCGCGTACCATACCGCCAGGATGTCCATGCATATATTTATCCGGCGGATATTAAATATCCGGGATGCGAAAGACCAAGGAAGGGCAGGTATTTTACGCATGTAAAACACTTTCGCAAAAAATTATACATTCGCTCCATAGCGATTTAAAAAGCTTATAAACAACCTCATACAAAATAATATTGTTAAAAATTCTCAAGGTACAAGCGAAAATGGAAAACGAAGTCAGCGAGATTCCACCGGACGGCTGCAGGCAATCTGCAGGCCCCAGTTGCACAGCAAGGCAATTCAGCATCCAAGAGTCCAGCAAGACCTCTAGTTCTGACATGCCTGAATGGGTAGCCCTTGTGAGAGGAAGCATAAGCACGGCAGAGGAGCTGGGGCAGAAGCTCGGCCTGGACGGGAAGGAGCTGAAAGCGCTCAAGAAGGTCATCAGGAAATACCCCATGAGGGTGAACCCCTACTATCTCTCCCTCATCCGTGTGAAGGGGGATCCCATCTGGAAGCAGTGCATACCGGACCAGATGGAGCTCCTTGACCAGGAGGGGATGGTGGACCCGCTGGCTGAGGAGAGGGACAGTCCTGTTCCCGGCATAACTCACAGGTATCCTGACCGCGTGCTTTTCCTGGTTTCCAACCAGTGCGCCATGTACTGCAGGTTCTGCACGAGGAAGAGGATGGTGGGAGACCCGAGGAAGCCTGTCCCTGCAGGGCAAATCCTTCAGGGGATAGAGTACATCAGGAACCATCCCGAGATAAGGGATGTCATACTCTCAGGCGGCGACCCGCTCATGCTCACTGACAGCAGGCTCGAGTTCGTGCTCAAGCACCTCCGCGAGATACCGCATGTCCAGATAATAAGGATAGGCACCAGGGTCCCGTGCTCGCTCCCCCAGAGGATAACCCCGGAGCTGTGCCAGATGCTTAAGAAATACCATCCGGTCTACGTGAACATACATTTCGAGCATCCGAGGGAGATCACACCCGAGAGCAGCAAGGCGTGCCAGATGCTTTCTGATGCAGGGATACCCCTTGGGAACCAGAGTGTGGTCCTGAAGGGAGTGAATGACGACCCGCAGGTCATGAAGGAGCTCATGCACAAGCTGCTCATGATAAGGGTGAAACCTTACTATATCTACCAGTGCGACCTGACAAGGGGCGCGAACCACTTCCGCACGAAGGTCCAGAAGTCTCTTGAGATAATCCAGGGATTAAGGGGCCACACGTCAGGCCTCGCGGTCCCGCACCTTGTGATAGACGCCCCGGGAGGGGGAGGCAAGATACCGCTCCTGCCGGACTACGTGATAGGGTTCACGGAAAACAAGGTGATAATGAGGAACTACCGCGGGAAGATATACGAGTATCCGAACAAGTAGCATCTTTTTTTCAAAATCAGTTGCCGTATCCGTCAAGCAGCTCCTTCTCCTCTTCGGAGAGCTTGTGGCGGATTGACTTGAGGGTGTCCTGGTCCTCATAACTTAGGAACACGTCCAGCTCGTCTCCCTCCTTCACTTCCTTCCCAATCGTGACGTCGGGCATGGAGATGGCCACCTTGTCCCCGGACTTGGCCTCCCTGACATTCTCTCCTCTCATCTGCATCTCCTTTATCTCGCCCACTATCTCCTTCTTCTTGAGCCTGGCCCCGGGCTTGATTATCCCCTTGAGGACTTCCACACCGAACACGGCAGGCCTGCTCTGGCGGAAGACGTAGCCGGGCAGAACCCTCACGCGGCCGGGCCTCGCGGCCTTGTGGAGGATTGCTTCTTCCTCCCTCTTCTTCCTGTCCTGCACCCATTTCTGGTATTCCTCTATGATGGTGTAGATTACGTTCGAGGAGAACACGGTCACATTATTATCCTTGGCGAGCTTCTCTATTTCCTCTGATATCTTCACGTTGAAACAGAAGACAACCGGCTCCTCAAGCGTCCGGATCTCCATGATATCCGACTTGGACAGCTCGCCTACCTTGGCCCTCCTTATGCTTATGCCTATGTCCCTGAGTATCTTTATGAGCGCCTCAAGCCCACCGAGCGTGTCTGCCTTGAGAATTATACCTTCCCTGTCTGTTTCAATTTCGACCTCCTCTATCTCCTTCGCTATCTCCTCCCTGGCTTTTGCCACCTCGCTCTCGTTCCGCACGGCTCTGAGCGGGGAGCCTGCTATCACCTTCTCAAGTTCAGGAGCAGCTATCTTTATCCCGGCTGCCGCAGTCACGGACTCGAGCGAAAGGAAGCTCTTCTCCACCCTGAGCTCCCTGAGCGGGGCGGGCTGAAGGAGCGCCTTGACCCTGGTCACGACAGGCTCCTTAGAGTGGGAGCCGCCTATGACAAGGCAATCTCCCTTCCTTATCTCCCCGTCATAGAGCACGACGTCTATGGTCATGCCTAGGCCCTTGAACTCCTTCACCTCCAGAACAGTCCCCTTGCCCTCTTCCGTGGTTATCTCCAGCCTGCCTTTCAGGTACTTCTGGGCTATCCCTCCCACAATCATCAGCAGGTCTGGTATCCCCTCTCCGGTAACGCTGGACACAGGGACCACAGCCACCTGCTTGGAGAAGTCGGAGATGCGGTCGAACCTCTCTGCTTGGAAGCCGCGCTCCGCAAGCTGGCCCGTGAGCCTGTAAATCTTCTGTTCCAGCTCATCCTGCGTCCTCGGGGTCTGCTCCGAAAAGGAGTCAACAAAGCATCTGTCATTATTCGCAATCCAACCCAGCATGCGGTCAATCTTCGTGGCAGCCACTACGAAAGGCGTCTTGAACTGCTTGAGGTAGTTGAGCGACTCGTCCGTCTGCGGCTTGAAACCCTCATTCACGTCCACCACGAGGATGGCGAGGTCCGCGATTGCGCCTCCCCTCTTCCTGAGGGTGGTGAACGCCTCATGCCCGGGACAGTCTATCCACAGGAGCCCGGGCAGGTCCAGCTCTATGCTCATCTGCTTCAGAAGGTGGCCGCACAGGCTCCTTATGACCTCAAGCGGCACGTAACTTGCAGAGATGTACTGGGTTATCGCGCCGGGCTCACCCTTCGCGATAGCGGTTCCCCTGACCTTGTCCACCAGGCTGGTTTTGCCGTGGTCGACGTGTCCAAGAAGTACGAGTATGGGAGAACGGATCTTGCGCATAGGAACCACATGCATAATTTCTTGGCTGGCAGAATTAAATATGAATTATTTGGGGATTCTTGGCTATTCCGGCAAAAATTCAAACTTTCGCGAGTTGGCGTGTATAGGCTCCTTCACGCCTCCTAATTTGCCGACATGGACGAGATACAGGGTCGCCTGCAGATCTTTGCCATTGAGGAGAGGGACACGTTCCTTTTTCCCTCTTTCATAAACAGAGCACTCAGAGAGGATCTTCCTCATCTGCCCTTTATCCATCTTCTTTATGAACTCCTGGGCGCTGCCATATTTCCCGAACCGCTTGGAAAGATACCCTGTGATTTCCGCAGGGCCTGTCGCAAGATAGATATCATCTTTATAGCGAAATTGGCCATTTTCAAAAACCACGCTATCCAGTAAAAGCTTGAGTGTGGAATCACTATATTTCAATCCCGAATTATACTTTCGCTCCATCAGATCTCCCCTGTGTCTTTAAGGAGGCAGAAAAAGAAACCCACCACTAATTACTTCGACCCCATTCATATCAATTTCCGTGCCGGTCAAGCATAGGTTTTTATCCTTGCAAAACCTATTATTAAATTGTATTTCTTCTTTCCATTGCTTGCGCTTCCGGTGATTTTTAAGCCAGCACGCTCAATTGATATTATGCTTGACATAAAGCTGATAAGGGAGAACCCAGACATCGTGAGGAAGGACCTGGAGAAGAGGGGGGACAGGGAGAAGCTGGAATGGCTGAAGGACCTGATAAAATACGACAAGGAATGGAGGGAGAACCTCCAGGCCATGGAGGGGCTCAAGCGCGAGAGGAACATACTCACGGACAAGATAGCGTCCCTGAAGAAGGGAGGGCAAAGCCCTGCAAAAGAGCTCGAGCAGGTGAAGAGCCTTCCTGAGAAGATAAAGAAGCTGGAAGAGCGGAACGAGAAGCTCAAGAAGATGACGGATTTCTATATCATGCGGCTGCCCAACATCCTCCACCACTCCGTGCCCGTGGGGAAGGACGAGAGCGAGAACGTGGAGGTCGTGAAGGCAGGGAAGATTCCCCATTTTGACTTCAGGCCCAAGAACCACGCGGAGATAGCCGAGTCCCTCGGGCTCATGGATTCCGAGAGGGCGGCGAATGTGGCGGGCCACGGCTTTGTCTATCTCAAAGGGTCGCTGGCTCTTCTTGACCAGGCGATTATGAGGTTCGCCATAGAGCACCTGGCCGGGAAAGGTTATACCCTGGTGGAGCCTCCATTGATGCTCAAGAGGAGGCCCTATGAAGGCGTCACGGACCTCGCGGATTTCGAGAATGTTATGTACAAGATAGAAGGGGATGACCTTTACCTCATAGCCACCTCGGAGCATCCCATGGCGGCAATGTACATGAACGAGGTCCTCGAGAAGAAGGACCTACCAATCAAGCTTGTTGGAGTGAGCCCGTGCTTCAGGCGCGAGGTTGGGGCTCACGGAAAGTATACGAAGGGTTTGTTCCGCATGCACCAGTTCAACAAGGTGGAGCAGTTCATATTCTCTCTCCCGGAGGACTCTTGGAAGCTGCATGAGGAGCTGCAGAAGAACTCGGAAGGGCTGTACAAGTCCCTGGGGCTCGGCCACAGGGTGGTGAACGTGTGCACAGGGGA
>Ga0153916_10001719_pt1 | contig 15910 bp, 10 predicted proteins | sample Opewatmetagenome_FD_109642 | JGI IMG/M metagenome (GOLD analysis project Ga0153916, IMG submission 109642) | Freshwater wetland microbial communities from Ohio, USA - Open water 3 Core 3 Depth 4 metaG | ecosystem: Environmental > Aquatic > Freshwater > Wetlands | place: USA: Ohio, Lake Erie...
GTCCAGCACGGCCGCGATCACCTCCGCGAAGCCACGGGCACCGCGGGCCTGGTGGCTGACGACGAGGAGAGAGAGGAGTTCGCAAGGCGCTTCGCACGGCCACCCTTCGAGGCCGTGCACCTGGAGCCCGGGCAGACCATCGCCGCATACGTCGGCCTGGATGGCGGCTCGACTTCGACCAAGGGTGTGCTCATGGACGGGAACGGGGTCGTGCTCGCGAAGGCTTACCGCCTCTCCGCAGGTAACCCGATTGCCGACTCCCGCCAGATTCTCGTGGAACTCGAGCGGCAAGTCGCGGACCAGGGCGCGACCCTCCAGGTCAAGGGCGTGGGCGTCACCGGCTATGCCAAGGACGTGCTGAAGGATACCCTTGGCGCCGACGTGGCCGTCGTCGAAACCGTGGCCCACACGCTTTCGGCGCTCCACTTCTACAAGGATGTCGACGTCATCTGCGACGTCGGTGGCCAGGACATCAAGGTCATCGTCCTGAGCGGCGGCAAGGTGAAGGACTTCAAGCTGAACACGCAGTGCTCGGCGGGGAACGGTTACTTCCTCCAGTCGACCGCGAACCGCTTCGGTTACCCGGTCGAGAACTACGCCGACATGGCCTTCTCGGCGCGGCGTGTGCCGGCGTTCAGCTACGGCTGCGCGGTCTTCATGGAAACGGACATCGTGAACTTCCAACAGCTGGGTTGGAGTCGTGAGGAGATCATGGCCGGTCTGGCGGCGGTGCTGCCGAAGAACATCTGGCTCTACGTCGTCCAGGAGCCGAACCTCGGCAAGCTCGGACGCCGGTTCGTCCTCCAGGGTGGGACACAGTACAACCTCGCCGCGGTCAAGGCGCAGTACGACTTCATCCGCGCGCGCGCGCCGGAGGCCGACATCTTCGTGCACGAACACTGCGGCGAATCGGGCGCCATCGGCGCCGCGCTCGAAGCCATGCGGGTCACGGGCGCGCGATCCTCGGGGTTCATCGGCTTCGACGCTGCCGCCGACCTCGACTTCACCGCCACCCGCGACGAGTCGACCCGCTGCCACTTCTGCAAGAACAGGTGCCTGCGAACCTTCATCGATGCCACGAGCCAGGACGGGGGACGCCGCCGATTTATCGTGGCTACGTGCGAAAAGGGCACGGTAGAACACATCGACGACATGCGGGCGGTCAAGACGCGTCTCGATGAGGCCAAGAAGGCCAACCCCAATTTCGCCGAGACGGCCGCGCGAGAAGCCTTCCGTTCTCAGCAGCCGGAAAAAGCGCCCGTCCGCCGGCAGGGCGTCCGTGACCGCGTCGCCGAGCGCCTCAAACTTCGCGGCCATCGCCGCGAACGTCAGCGAGAGAAGGCGGCTGAGCTCCGCACGACCACCGTCATCGGCATGCCGCGTGTCCTCAACATGTATGCCCTGTCGCCGTTCTTCAGCGCCTACCTGGAAAGCCTTGGCGTCCCGCCTTCAAACCTCGTCTATTCCGCCTTCACCGACGAGGCGATGTGGAAGGAGGGTTCTCGGCGCGGGTCGATCGACCAGTGCTTCCCGAGCAAGGTCGCGCTCGCCCACGTCCACCAGCTCCTCAACCGCCGCCGGAAGCCCGACATCATCTTCTTCCCGGCACTTCTCTCTCTCCAGACGGAGTTGGAGTACACGCTCGATTCCTGCGCCTGCCCCACCGTCTCGGCCACGCCGGAAGTGGTGAAGGCGGCTTTCACGAAGGAAGGCGACGCTTTCGCCGAGGCCGGCGTCCGCTACTACGACCCCGTGCTCGCGATGGCCGACCCGCCACTACTCGAAAGACAGCTTCTCGCCTTCGCGGAAGAGGCGCTCGGGGCGACACCCGAAGAGAACGGGTTCGCCATACGGGAAGGGTGGGCGGCGCTTCGCCGCTACCGGTCGAACCTTCGCGCCCGCGCGCGGGAGGTCCTGGACCAGCTCGAGCGAGAACATCGCGTCGGGCTCGTGCTGCTTGGGCGTCCATACCACAACGACCCGGGGCTGAACCACGAGATCATCGACGCAATCCAGCAGCGCGGCTATCCGGTTTTCACGGTCGACTCGCTCCCCGACGACACGGAAACCCTCAACCGGCTCTTCGGCGACGAGGCCGCGCGCGGGGAGATTCGCAGCCCGATGGACATCCGCGACGTGTGGAAGAACGCCTACTCCGAGAATTCAAGCCGGAAGATCTGGGGCGCAAAGTACGTCGCTCGCCATCCGAACCTGGTTGCGCTCGACCTTTCGAGCTTCAAGTGCGGCCACGACGCACCGATGTACTCGGTCGTCGAAGGCATCGTGACGGCCTCGAACACGCCCTACTTCACCTTCCACGACATCGACGAGAACAAGCCGGCGGGGTCGATCAAGATCCGGGTCGAGACGATCGCCTACTTCCTCGAACGCTACCAGGAGCAACTCCAACACGAAGCCGCCGTGGAGGAACGCGTGCAGGCGGCTGTGAGGGCCTACGAAGGACGGCTGCGACGGGGCGAGCGGGTTTCCGGCCAGGTGCGGGCGCCCGAACGGCGCCGGGAAGGACTGGTGCCGTTGGGCGTCGCGATGAGCCCGGTCGGCGGCCAGGGAGACAGCATCTGCGGCGGCTGCGCGGGCTGCGGCAACGGCGCGCCTCCTGGTGGCTGTCCGGGAGCTTCGAAGCAGTCCCTGGTCGTCGAACTGGAGGTGCTCTAATGCCCCGGCTGTTGAGCGAGGACGAGATCCAGGAGCGGGTGAGGGGCTACGAGGCCGAACTTCGGGAGCAGCTGGGCGTGCCAAAGCGCGAGGTGCGCCACTTCCGGCGGCCCCTCGAACTCCCGTTTACCCGCGCCGACCGCGACCAGGTCACCATCCTCTGCGGCGGCCTTACGCGGACGCACGACTACGTGCTCAGGGCCGCGGCCGAAGGACTTGGATACCGCGTCATGGACCTGCCCACCCCCGACAACGAGGCGCTCGCCGTCGGCAAGGAGTTCTGCAACCGCGGACAGTGCAACCCCACGTACTACACGGTCGGCAACCTGGTTCACTACCTCCAGCGCCTGCGGGCCACCGGCGAGACCGAGATTGAGAAGAAGTACGTCTTCATCACCGCCGGGGCCTGTGGTCCCTGCCGCTTCGGAATGTACGAGAGTGAGTACCGCAAGGCACTGACCGACGCCGGGTTCGCCAACTTCCGGGTGCTCATCTTTCAGCAGACGGGCGGGCTCGAAGAAAACGGCGTGCTCGGCGGGAGCGCCGCGAGCGACGGCATCGTCCTCGACGCCTCGTTCTTCCTCGAAGTGCTGCGGGCCGTCATTGCGTCGGATATCGTCAACACGATGGCGCACCGCATCCGGCCCTACGAAGTGGAGCCCGGCGCCACCGACAAAGCCCTCCAGCATGCCCGCGACCACCTGGCCGAGACCTTCCGGGCGCACAACTCCGTATGGATGGCCCTCCGCCGCATTCGCAAGACGTTCGACGCGATCGACGTCGACTACACGCGGGTCAAGCCGAAAGTGAAGATCACCGGCGAGTTCTGGGCCCAGACCACCGAAGGCGACGGGTCGTACAAGCTCCAGTCCTGGCTCGAGTCGGAAGGCGCGGAAGTTGTCACCGAGCCGGTCGGGACCTGGATTGACTACATCCTCTGGAGTGGGCTGACCCGTGCCAGGGACGGCCTGGGCATCCGTCGCGGCACACGCAAACGGCTGCTGACGCTCTGGGTAGCGCTCTGCCTCTACAAGAGCTTCTACAACTTCTACCGGGCGGCGCTCACCTTCCGCACCGATCCGCTGGTTTCGCAAGAGCAGCTCGCGCGCTACGCCGGCGACTACTACAACGTCCGCATTGGCGGCGGCGAAGGTCACATGGAAGTCGGCAAGCACATCAGCGCCGTGGTGGACAAGAAGGCGCACATGGTCACCTCGATCAAACCCTTCGGCTGCATGCCCAGCACCCAGTCCGACGGCGTCCAGTCGAAGGTGGTCTCGGACCTCCGCGACAGTGTCTTCATCCCTATCGAGACCTCGGGCGATGGCGAGGTCAACGTGAAGAGCCGCGTCCAGATGAAGCTTTACGAGGCGAAGCTGAAAGCTCGCGAAGAAGTGCGGCGCGTCCTCGACGAGCACAAGGTGACCATGGAGGACGTCCAGGCGTATGTGCGGAGCCACCCGAAGCTGCGGCGCCCGATGCAGGCACTTCCGCACCAGCACACCGGCACCGCCGCCAACTTCGTCGCCAGGATCGCTCCCAGGATCCCGAACAAGCAGCGTTCGGTCCAACCGGCAAAGGTGAACGCCGACGTGGTTAGCGACTAGGGCGGACGTTTATCGAAGGGAAGCACCGCGTGTTGCCGCCGCCCCGGACATCTCCGCTCGTCCTGTTCCCGAAGCCACCCAGGGGGTATTGCGTCCGGGTGTAGACTGCATGCCACCGCAGCGGTAGGACGCGCGCGCCCGCGAAGGCCTGCCCTGACCGGGCGCACCACGTTCCGAATCGACGACAACGAGCGTCCTGGAGGCTACGAAGTGAACGTCATCTGGAACAAGACACTCGAACCCATCCTGAAGATCTCCTGGTCCCTTCGCCAGGGGCTGGTCACCTTCCTCTCGCGCCGCGCGACCCAGTTGGCCCTCCTCGTGGCCTTCGTCGTGGGAGCCGCCTTGCTCCTGGTCATTGGCCTCCCGCTCGCGCTCTTGCTGGCGACGGTCTTCGTGGTCATCTTCGCCCTGACCTGGGTCGTCCAGCTCCTCGTTGGGGCCTGGCGGTTCGTCCAACTGCACGTGTTGCGCGGCGAACCCGACCCGAACCCCTTCAACGTCGCCAACCCGACGCCGTTCCCAACGCTTGAGCCTTCGATCGGGGGCTTCGACCTCGTCCGCACAGTCGGACCGTACAACCCGGATGGCTTCTACGACGGCGTGTTCGAAGGGGGTGGCGTGAAGGCCATCGCCCAGATCGGCGCGCTCCGCCGGATGGAGGAGTTCGGGATGCGGCCACAACGGCTCGTCGGGACTTCGGGGGGAGCAATCGCGGCGGCCGGCATCGCGGTCGGTGGGACTTCGGCAGACCTCTGGAACGTGCTGGCCCGGGCCGACCTCACCGCTCTGTTCGACGCTCGAAACCTGCCAAACGCACGGTCGTGGCGGCGCCCGTTCTACGGGATCACACCGTTGATGGTCCCGCTCGTCCAGAGATGGGGGCTGATGAAAGGTGACGCATTTCTGACGTTCATGCGCTCTGGCCTCCGGTCGATCGACGGACCGTTCAAGGGATTGGGGAGGGACATTACGTTCGGCGACATCGACGCCGAATGGCGGAAGCGGCTGAAAGAGCAGGGCCTTCCAGACCCCGCCGCCAACGCCCACCGGCTAACCGTGCTCGCGACAGACGTGACCAGGGGGAGGCCCCTGAGGCTGCCCGACGACATCTCACAGTATTGCCTGAACCCTGGTGGCCTGTGCGCGACGTGCCGAGCCGGCGGGGACTGCGTTACGGCGGCCACGCTCGATGTGGCGCGCGCCGTCCGAATGAGCATGAGCATCCCCTTCCTCTTCGAACCGTACCGGCTGCGGCTCAAGCTCGTTGAGGAAGGCGACGGGGAAAGAACGGTGACCGACGGCGGGCTCTGCCACATCGTCGATGGCGGGGTTTCGAGCAACTTCCCGATCTGGATTCTCGACACCACGCCGGGAACCGCTCCCCGGTATCCCACATTTGGCTTCCTCCTCGATGAAGACAAGGGCGTTGACGGCAGGCCGCTGGCGGAAAAGGTGAAGCCCGTCAGGTGGTTGGGCGGACTGGCGATGGCCATCATTGGCGCGGGCATCGGCGTGATCGACCGTGTGCCGAGCAAGCACAACGCCCGGAGAACCGTGTCCATCCCAACCCTCGGCGTCGGTACAGCGGACTTCGAACTCACTCCCAAAACCCAGGTGGCGCTGCATGAGTCCGGCGTGCGGGCCGCGGACCGGTTCTTCACCGGCGCGGATGGCTACGAACCGTTCGACTGGGCGGAATACGTCCGGAGTTACAGGGGTGGAAAGGCGCGGCCCGTCTACCCCGGCACCGAACTCAACCGCACGGAACAGCACAAGCAGGTGGAGTACGTGAAGTTCTGATCCGCACCCACCCGGGCACGATCTTGAACCGGCGAGAGAAGGCTGGCGGACCTCAGAGTCTGCTTGCCGCGACGAGACCAAGAATCTCGTTGCAGCCGTCCTCAATCATCGCGGCGCGAGCGTCGCGCATCAGCTTCTCGATCGTGAACTCCTTCGTCAGCCCGTTGCCGCCGAAGATCTGGAGGGCTTCGCTCGCCACCTGAAACGCGGTGTTCGTGCAGAAAACCTTGGAAGCGATCGAGTACTGGACGAGGCCGGGGTTTGTCGTGTTGTACATGTACACGCGGCGAGCGAAGCCCCGGCCTGCCTCCACCTGCATAAACATCTTGAACAGGCGCGCCTTCACACTCTGGTGCTGGATGATGGGGACCCCACCCTGGACGCGCTCCCTGGCATACTCCAGCGCCATCTCGTAGGCAGCCCGGGCGACGCCAATAAAGGTGGCGCCCATCCAGGCGTTCGCCCCGATCAGGATCTGCTCCACCATGGTCCCGTAGAGTTCCTTGCCGATGACCATGTTCTCGACCGGGATACGCACGTCGTCGAAGAAGATCTCGCCCTGGTTGAGCGCCCGCTGACCGAGCTTGTTCAGGGGCTTGCCCTTGGTGACCCCGGGAAGCGTGAGGTCGACGACCGCGACGCCACCGCCCTTGAAGCCCTGATCGCCATCTATCGTGCAGAACAGTCCCGCCGCATTGGCAATCGTACCGTTCGAGACCCACGCCGACTTCTGCCCGTTGATGACGTAGAAGTCGCCATCTTTGCGCGCAATGCAGTTCGCCTTGATCGACGGATCGCTGAAGTGCGGCTCCGTGACTGCGAGCGAATCGCTGCCATGGTCCGGTTCCGTGATGGCCCAGCAACCGATGTCCTGGCTGCCTGGCTGGCACCACCGTTCGATCAGCGCCGGCCGGCCCGACATGAGGGCGAAGGTCCTGTGGAAGCTGGACACGCTCAGGCTCACGGCCAAACCCGAGTCGCCCCAGCCCATCTCCTCGGCCACGAGCGCTTGCAGCCGTGCCTGCGCCAGCGGCCCGAGCTCCGCCGTCTCCGCCGCGAGGTCGGCCAGGCCGATCTCCCGGTGCTTCCGGAACACGTCCCAGAGGATGGAGTCCTTCTTGATGACGTCCGCCGGGTCGGCGAGCAGGTCGAGTTCCCGCCCGGCCGGGCGGAGCACGTCCTCGGCAAACCTGTGCGCCGTGTCGCGGATCTGACGTTCCTGGTCCGTCAGGCCAAGCTCGATATCGGTCATGATCATGTCAGGGGCACCCTCTCGGAATGAACTTTCAGGCCAGCGAAGCGCCCTTGCAGAGACGCGTCGCCGCTATCATTCGAGCTTTGACACCTGCTGACAACACGGCAGAAGGGCTTGCCCCTGCGGGAAGCGCGAAGGCCGCCTGGGATCTGGATCGTCGCGAATGCCACGCGGGCAGTCCAGAGCGGAACGTAGCGGCCTGGGACGGCAGTCGACCATCTCACGATCGTGCGATTCGGCGAGCATGATCACCGGCATTGCGAAAAACCGGCCACGCGCGTAAGACTCCCACGCGAAGGCTTCGGAGACAGTGCCAGGGGGTCGGGAATGTCACTCACCAACGAACAACTGACGACGCTCTATACCAACCTCGTTCGGGCGCGACGCATGGACGAGAAGCTGGTCCAGGGGCTGGCGGACGGCAAGACGGTCTCGTTCTTCCACAGCGGGCAGGGGGAGGAGGCGGTGGGAGTTGGAGGCTGCACCTTCCTCCGGCCCGACGACTACGTCTATTACCACCATCGGGGCCACGGGCTGGCGCACATCATTTCGAAGGGAGGGTCGCCAAAGGAGTTCATCGCCGAGCACTACGGCAAGGCGACCGGCTCCTGCGGTGGTATCGGCGCCATCCATTCCGTCGACCCGGCGCTCGGGATCCTCGGCTTTTCCGGCACGATTGGCTCAGCCTTCCCCGTCTCGCTTGGCTGGGGGCTTGCCGCCAAGAAGAACGGCCGGCAGCAGGTCACCGTTTGCTTCTTCGGCGATGGAGCCTCGAATCGCGGCACCCTGCACGAGGCGATGAACATGGCGGCCGTGATGAAGCTGCCAATCGTCTGGGTCTGTCACAACAACCTGTACGCGCAGTACATGCCCCTCCGCGACGCGTTCCCGAGCGAGGACATCACGAGCCTTGCTGTCCCGTTTCGAATGCCCGCGGAGTCGGTGGACGGCCAGGATGTGGTGGCCGTCCACGAGGCGGTCCAAACAGCGGTGGCCAGGGCGCGCGCCGGCGAGGGTCCCTCGCTCGTCGAGTGCAAGACCTATCGTTACCGCGCCCACGCCGAGGGTGTGCCCGACATCGCTCACTACGAGCCGCGGCCCGAAAGCGAGATTGAAGCCTGGAAGAAGCGCGACCCGGTGATCCTTTTTGGACAACGCCTGATGGAAGATGGCGTGCTCACGAGGGGTGACCTCGACCGGATCGAAGCAGAAGCCGCGTCGGAGATGGATGCCGCGGAACGCTTCGCCGCGGACAGCCCATCGCCGGACGCGGCCATCCTTGAGCACATGCTCTACAGCGACTGAGAAGGAGGGCGCGCACGTGAGAGAGATACGCTACCTGGATGCGATGAATGAGGCCCTCGCCGAAGAGATGGCCCGCGATGAACGGGTGTTCGTGATCGGAGAGGACGTGCAGGCCGGGACCTTTGGTGTTACAAGCCGGCTCGTCCAGCATTTCGGCCCGGATCGCGTGATTGACACCCCGCTCAGCGAGACCGCGGTCGCCGGCTCGTGCCTTGGAGCGGCGATGGCAGGCTACCGCCCCGTCGGCGACTTCATGTTCGCGGACTTCATCTACATCGCCGCGAACGAGATCATGATCAACACGGCCAAGTGGCGATTTGCCCACGGCGGAAGGGTCACTCTCCCGCTCGTCTACCTGGCCGCGATGGGAGGCGGCGCCCGCAACGGCCCCGAGCATTCGCAATCGCCGGAAGCGACAATCATGCACACACCCGGCCTCAAACTCGCGGTGCCCTCCACTCCCTACGATGCGAAAGGCCTCCTGAAGAGCGCGATCCGTGACGACAACCCGGTCGTATTCTTCTACCACAAACGGCTTCTTGGCCTGCGGGGCGACGTTCCTCAGGAGGAGTACACCATCCCTCTCGGCGTGGCCGATGTGAAACGCGCCGGCGACGACGTGACCGTTGTCGCAACGGGTCAGATGGTTCACCAGGCCCTGGCCGTTGCAGCGGAGATTGAGAACGCGGTAAGCCTGGAGGTCATCGACCCGCGATCACTGGAGCCGCTCGACATCGAGACCATCGTCGCATCGGTCAAGAAAACCGGGCGCCTGGTGGTGATGGACGAGGACACGAGGCGTTGCGGGGTGGGAGCAGAGATCGTCATGCAGGTCATCGAGCATTGCTTCGACTCGTTGGATGCTCCTCCCCAGCGTCTGGGCGCGGCGAATCTCCCGATCCCCGGAGGTTACACCGAGCGGCATGTCCTGCCGCAGCCGCCGGACCTGCGCGCCGCGATCGAGGCCGTGATCGGCCAGCCACTGCCGGCGTAGCCCTCCATGGCCTCATACGTCGCAATACCGAAGCTCGGGATGGCCATGACGGAGGCAACCGTCATCGCATGGCAGGTGTCCGAGGGCGCCCACGTCAACCGCGGCGACGTCGTGGTGACAATCGAGACGGACAAGACTGAGTGGGAGGTCGAGGCCCAGGCGTCGGGTTGGCTTCACGTGCTGACTGAGCCGGAAGAGACGGTGCCGGTCGGCCGCGTGATCGCCTTCCTGGCCGAAACCGAGGCAGAGCTCGCGACGCTCCAGCGCCAGCCCGCGCCGGAAATCATGACGACTGCCTCAGGAGCACCGGACGAACCCGCGAGCGAACAGGTCCGGCCGGCCCCGCCCCGGCGGGATGGCGGGCGGGCCGACCTGCGGGTTTCGCCGGTTGCGAAGCAGATCGCTCTCGAACATGGGCTCGACCTGGCTTCGATTACAGGGTCCGGCCCAGATGGCCGGATCGTCCGGCAGGACATCGAAAAAGCGCTTGCGGCGCGGGAAGCTGCCGCGCCAGCGCCGCCGCCGGGCGACACCTCTCTCACCGCGGGCGCCGCCGGCGCCGCCGGGGAGCTTCACGAGGGCAAGCGGGTGGCGACTACGATCCCGCTCAAGGGCATGCGACGCACGATCGCCGAACATATGCACCGAAGCCTCGCTGTCGCGGCTCAGCTCACCTACATGGGCGAGGCGGACATGTCCGCGGTCGTTGACCTGCGGAATCGCTTGCTGGCGAAGGAACCGGACCTGGGGGTCCGCATCACGTATACCGACATTCTCGTCGTCGCGGCGGCCCGCGCCCTGCGCGACGTCCCCATCGTCAACTCCAGCCTGGTGGGTGAGGAAATCAAGGTGTGGGAGGACGTGAACGTTGGAGTGGCTGTCGCGCTCGACCGTGGCCTCGAGGGCGGCATCATCGTCCCGGTAGTGCGCCACGCAGACCGCAAACCGCTGCGCGAGGTGTCCAGGGAGGTCGCGTCGCTTGTCGAGCAGGCGCGAAGTGGCCGGCTGAGGCCCGACGATGTCGCTGCCGGGACGTTCACGCTGACGAACCTCGCGACCGTCGGCGGCGGCTGGTTCGTGGGCACGCCGATCATCAACCAGCCGCAGTCAGCGATCCTTGCGGTGGGCGCTGTCAGCGATCGGCCCGTCGCACGCGACGGCCAGGTTGTCATTCGGCCGATGATGCCGTACAGCCTGACCTTCGACCACCGCGTGATCGATGGCGCGCCGGCGAGCAGGTTCGCGGCGCGATTCACGGAGCTGCTCGCAGAGCCCGCCCTGTTCCTGGTGTAGCTCTGGCCCGACTTGCGCGGGTTGGGCGTGGGCGCCCGCGACTGGATCCCCACTGGTTCGAGGGTTCACTGCCCTGGGTGGAAGGCCCGCCTAGATCGCGTCCGTTACGCCACGCACAAACAGGGGCTCCATCTGGTGGCGAGTCACATCCTCACGCATCGCCTCGTCTGACAGAGACTCGCGGCGGGCGGATGCCGCCTCAAGTGTCCGGCTCAGTAGTGTGGCGTCGCTCGACGTGTTCAGGAAGAGGCCGGGCCTGCTGAACACGTAAGTGACGGCTCGCCCGATCGCGTCGGGATCACGCAGCGGCTCATACCACGAGTATCGTGGCCCGTCTTCGTCATGCCAGCGGCGGCGTGCGATCGACTTGATGGTCTGAATCGCAACGCCGCGTTCCTGGCAAACCCGGTACAGAGCTTCGAAGTCCGCGGCGTAGTCCGGCTGGCTCATCATGGTGAAGTTGTAGGGGAGAAGCACGGAATCGAAAGGAAAGCGCTCAAGGCTCTTGAGGTGCATCTCCGCGACGCGTGTCCCGTGGCCGGTCACCCCGATGAATCGCACGAGCCCTCGTTCGCGGGCCTCGACCGCGGCCTCCAGAGCGCCCCCGGGCCCAAGCGCGCTGCCCCATTCGTCCGGGTCGACAAGGTTGTGGAACTGGATCAGATCCAGCCTTTCAACGCCAAGTCGCTCAAGAGAACGGCTGATGCTCGCCAGGGCGCCATGATAGGTGCGATCCCCGGTTTTGGACGCGAGAAAGACCCTGTCGCGGTGATGCCTCAGCCACGGCGCCAGGCGCAACTCCGAGTCTCCATACGAGGCCGCCGTATCGATGTGGTTGAGGCCGAAGGCCACGACCGTCTCCAGGACGGCGTCGGCCTTCTCCTGACTCAGCCGGGCAAGCGCCGCGGCGCCAAAGATCGTTCGGGTGGACTCGTGGCCGGTTTGGCCGAACGGCATCTTCTCGATCATGGACTTCCCTCCTGACAGACGCGTCGCCAGTCAGGATACCCCCGCGATGCCCAACCGCGGGGAACCCGGACGTTGGCCGGCAGGCCCTCGTTTTCGAGTCCTAAGGCCCTGCGCGGGCCGTTCGAGCACTTCGTACGGTGGTGGTCTCGATGCCGCCAGGCGTCCCGGTTCAAGAAGGAGGCATCCCAGATGGAAGCCAAACGGTCCGCGACAGCGGAAACACCTCGAGCACCAACCTCGCCTCCGGCCGTTCGCACCGCCGCGAGTCAGCCGCCGAGCGTGGGGACGTTGATCGAGCAGCTCCTCGCCCGCGTGCATGGCCTCGAAGTCGAGTTGCAGCATCTGTCCGTCCGGCTAAGCGACATGGAGGGGGCGCACTTCGAAGAGCCATCCCGCCTCGAAGCCGCGCGCGGGGGCGCCGGTCCTACCGCCGAACAGGCGCTCGTACAGAAGCAGTACGCCTGCATCCGGAAGCGGGACTGGGATGCCCTGGCCTCCCTCTATCACCCGCTGGTGCGCTACAGCGACCCGGATGTCGATCTCACAGGCCGCGAAAAGGTGGTCGAGCGCGCTCGGCGCCTGGAGGCCCCATTCTCAGACGTGAAGCTGGACGTATCGTTTGTCCCCGCGGGCAGTGGGTGCGCCGTTTGCGAGTGGGTCTATAGCGCGGCGAACCATGACGCGCTCACGTTGCCCGACGGCGTTGACCTCCCGGCAACCGGCAAGCGCATCAGCCTCGCAGGCATCTCGGTGTTTCAGATTGAGGGTGACCTCGTTGTTGCGGAGAGGAGCTACTGGGACAATGCAGCGCTGTACAGTCAGCTCGGCGTGCTCCCCCAGGTGAGCCTCTTCGGTTCGTGGTGACGGGATGGCCGCTGATCCGACAACACCGGACAACGCGGCGGCCCGCATCGCTCAGGCCGAACGAGCGCTCTCACGGCTGCCGCGAGACGATCTGGAAGCCCTGCTGCTGGCCTGCGCGCGGAGCTTCGCGCAATTGGCTCGGATTGCGGGTGCCGCGGGGCCAGAGCAGGTGCAGGCTGCCCGGGAGCGGACGCCCGAAGAGTTCGCCGCCCTGGATAGCGAAGCGATGGTCGCACTCCTGGCTCCGATGGCCGCCATCGGCTCGCTGGTGCGCGAGGAGCATGGCAAGGGGAAAAGCCGGAATCGGCGCATCTGGAACGTGGCACGGTTCTGATCCCGGCGGGCGCCCATGGAAGCGGCCGCTGCACACGGGCACAGGCCGTCCAGCCTCATCCGGCGGCTCACGGCTCGGCGACTGGCCCGGGCCTGGGCGAACGCACGCTCTCCTCGGTCACCTCATCCGGCAGCCAGTAGCCGCGAAACGCCAGGTAACCGATCAGCGTCGAGAGGCCTGCCACCGGACCCACAAGGCGGATGCCAATGGGATTCTCGGTGGTCGATCCGATGGTAAGCAGCAAGGCCAGCAGCAGAGGCGCCAGGGAAGACGCGGTCTTTTCGAAGAAGGCCTGCGTCGCGTAGTACGTCGCCTCGCGTCGCTCGCCGGTCCGAATCGTGTCGTAGTCGGTGATGTCCGCGATGAGGGCGTTGGGAAACGTCTGCAAAGGCGCCAGTGGAAACCCGAGGAACGCCGCGAAGAGCAACACCTGCACCAACCCGGGAATCCCCGGCACGAAGCCGACGAAGAAGAGCAGGGGGAAGTAGACAGATGCGTACAGCATGCCGAGGGAGTACATCCGGCGCTTCCCCTGGCGTTTGGCCAGCCGCACGATGAGGGGTAGAGCCAGCACGAGAACGCCGATGGCAACGGCGTTGATCAGCGCGGACATCGTCCCCTCGTTCTCGTACTCGAGCACCTCCTTCACGAGGAAGGGGATGACGCCGGTGATCATCAGCACGCCCATGTTGTAGAAGATGTAGGTCGGCAAGAAGAGCAGGAACTGGTCGTTCCGCATGCAGGTCGTGAGCGATTGCCAGAATGAGCCGGACGGCGGTGGTGCGGCGGGCGTCCGGGCGGCCTCGATGGCAGGGCGCCAGGCGCCACCGAGCGCGAGGAAGCGCGAGAGAAGGGCGATGGTAGCCATGAGCAGGGCCATCACCTGGAAGCCGAAGATGTCGATGATGAAGCCGCTTCCGACGAGTGCGAGGGCAGCGCCGGCCACCCCAAATGCCACCTGCCAGGAGACGACGCTCAACCGGTCTTCGTTGGTGCGGGCAATTTCGGGCAGCAGCGATTCGAACGGGCCTCCCGAGAGCGTGCTGAACAGGTGAAAGAGCGCGAGGACGAAGAACAGATAGACCGCGTTGGACGTGCTTTCGTGGCCCGATGGCGGTAACCAGATGAGGACGAACATCAGTGACAGGAAGGGGGTTGCGGCGATGACGAAGGGAATGCGGCGCCCCCAGCGTGAGCGCGTGCGGTCGCTCCAGTAGCCGATGAGCGGGTCGTCGAAGGCTTCGAGGAAGCGGATGCTGAAGAGCACCGCTCCCACCATCAGCGTGGTGGTCCGGCGTTGGATGTCGGCATCTTCCGGCGGTGCGTAGAAGTAGAGGAGCCAGAGATCCTTACTCCGGCCGATGGCATTGCCGCCGATGCTGCCCGAGGCGTACAGAAGCCGGTTGACACGCGGTAGGCGTTCCATCAGTGGGCTCTGCCCCCATGGAGGCCGCGCGGCTCGGACGGGAGGCGCCCGCTGGTCGCTGCCACCAGGACATCGGGGCTGCGCAGAGCCCCGGCTTTCGCCCTTGCCGATCGCGGCATCGTCTCCACGCGAATCTTCCGTCTCGTGCCAGCTGGCCCATTCCGCCCGAATCAGTCTCGAGTCTCTGTTAGCCCACGGGCAGGGACGAACGGAACCGCCCACGCGGCCTACCGTCGCAAAACGAGGAACGGGCGACGCCAACATCGGGACACTCGGTCGCGAAATGGGCACCCGGCGGGCCCTCACTCCGCGGTCACGATGGTGCCGAGAATGGTTCGAAACACCGAGACGGGCGGCTCTCCGTTCCGGGGACGATCGCACGTTCGCTGCTGTGGAGGTGATGTTGATGACCACGCTGAGCGTCATCAAGGCCGACGTAGGCGGGTATGTCGGCCACGTGTCTGTCCATCCCGACCTCATAGCGGAAGCCGAGCGGCGCCTGTCGCTGGCGCGTGACGCCGGGCTCCTGAGCGACTACCGGGTTCTCCGAGTCGGGGATGACCTCGAACTCATCATGACCCACGATCTGGGCGTCGGCGCGACCGAGGTCCATCGGCTGGCGTGGGAGACATTCCGGGCCGGGGCGGAGATCGCGCGAAAGCTCGGCCTGCATGCCGCGGGGCAGGACCTGCTGGCGGAGGCGTTCACGAGCACGATCCGGGGCATGGGCCCGGGTTCGGCGGAACTCTCGTTCACGGAGCGGCCGTCGGAGCCCGTCATCGTGTTCATGGCCGACAAGACGTCGGCCGGCGGCTGGAACCTGCCGCTCTATCGGATGTTCGCAGACCCGTTCAGCACCGCCGGACTGGTCATATCCGAAGCCCTTCAGGGCGGCTTCAGGTTTGAAGTGCTCGATGCCATCGGCCACCGAAGTGTGCAGCTTGAGACTCCGGAGGAGAGCTACGGGCTGCTCGCCCTGATCGGCACTCCGAGGCGCTATTCCGTGAAATCCGTCTACCACCGGGCGACGGGGGAGATCGCGGCGGTGTCGTCCACGGACCGGCTCAGCCTGATCGCGGGCAAGTACGTCGGCAAGGACGACCCGGTCTGTGTGGTCCGGTGCCAGGGGAACTTCCCCGCGGTGGGCGAAGTGCTCGAACCGTTCGCGTTTCCCCACCTCGTCGCCGGCTGGATGCGCGGGTCCCACCACGGCCCGTTGCTGCCGGTTTCGTTCCAGCAGGCGAGCCCAACCCGATTTGACGGCCCGCCGCGAGTGATCGCCGCCGGCTTCCAGGTGACTGGAGGCAAACTCATCGGGCCACTCGACCTCTTCGACGACGTCGCCTTCGACAGGGCGCGGCAGGAGGCGCTCCGCGTTGCCGAC
>Ga0153916_10001720_pt1 | contig 15895 bp, 8 predicted proteins | sample Opewatmetagenome_FD_109642 | JGI IMG/M metagenome (GOLD analysis project Ga0153916, IMG submission 109642) | Freshwater wetland microbial communities from Ohio, USA - Open water 3 Core 3 Depth 4 metaG | ecosystem: Environmental > Aquatic > Freshwater > Wetlands | place: USA: Ohio, Lake Erie, Old...
GAATGCAGTAGCCGATCCCAGAGCACCCGCTTGATCTACCCGCCGGTCCGGCTGCGGTCAGCTCTTGACTTCCGCAACCTTCTTCTTAGTACCGTACACCAGTGCGACGACAATCCCCATGATGATATAGTCGAGCACCCCCAGAAGGAACCATTCCAGCGTGAGATAGTAGGGGATTGCGATCATGGCATAGGTGCCGTACGCTGCGCCAATGCTCATCCAGATGCCGATGTACAGGCCGTAGCGGACCCCCTCCATGATCCCCTTCCCTTCATACCCCTTTGAGAAGATGTACGTGAAGAAGAAGGCACCCACCAGCGTGATCACATGGTAGATCCACATTTTCGACATCATGTCCTCGCGCCAGAGGCTCTTCAGGGAGCCGAACGAGGGGCCGAGTATCAAGTCCATGATGACGTAGTTGAGGATTTCGGCGGTGACAAAGACCGCGATAAAACCAAGCCACAGCTTTTTGCTCATTGTGTCCTCCGTTAAGTTGGTGGTGTAGAGTGAGCTCTAGAACCTGTCAAGTGACTTCAGTAATAGAGCCTTTGCTTCCCTGTAGGCCGAGAGATCCGTGCTGTACCGGTCGAAGGCCTGAACGACGCGGTCGATGATTTCTTCTGCTTCCGGGGGATCCTTCGATTTCAGCGTGGTCAGGAGCTCACAATCCTCCATCCCGATCCTGTGTGCTTCAAACCTCTGGCTCGACAGTGGACCCTGTTTCGCGGGATAGAGGATGTGCGAGTCTCCTGCCGGCAGGAAGCTCGTCGGTCCTCCGTGGATCCTTACAAGTCCTTCGTAGGGCTGGTCCCCGTGGAAATTAAGCCCCCAGTGCAGAAACCCCTGCAGATTGTACTTCGCGCACGCCCAGCCGATGTAGACCTGCCTCAGCCGTTCCTCGTCAAGGAGCCGGTTCAGCCAGGGCCCTCCCGGTATCAGGCATGTGTAGACCCATATCCTGTCACCGGCGGCCTTTCGCCCCTCAAAGAACTCCTGTCTCGCCTGATACTCCTGCACCTGCGGACACCAGACGCTGACCGTGCCGCTCAAATTCACCGTCATGGTCGCTTCCAGTATCGGGAGATCCGGCTTGAAGGATCTCAGGAGCGCGGCGACCTCCCGGTACCGATCCACATACTCATCTGTCGGCTCGTCAATGATACCCTGCAGCCACCTGCTCTCCCAGCCATTCTCTTTCATCGTCGCGATGATCTGGACCGCCATCTGGGAAATCATCCGCTTCCCTGTGTCCGAAATCGCGGAGACCTCCATGCCGTCGGGCATATCTGCAAACATCAGCATATCATAGGACGCCCAATCGCGCCTCCGCGTGATCGGCGACCCCTGGATCGTGTGCATTCCCGCCCCGAGGAATGTCCGAATGTAGCGCTCCAGCGTATCGCGTCGAAATCGGGTCACGCTCCCCGAGCGGTCGAATGTGAAGAAATCCTTCCAGTGGAACCAGAAGGTGTTCTGCCTCCCCTTCACCATCATCTGGGCATACTTCGTGAGCATATCCCAGAACGGCTCCGTCCACTTCCCGACACCGTGATCGGCGCAGAGGTTCTCCAGGCTGTGCCAGTTGACATAGTGAACGGTGGATTGACTGACGGGCGGGACCGTTGCACGGTGGACTCCCATGCTGAACTGAAGAACTTCCGTCGTGCTGCCAGTCTCGATACTGATTGTGAATGCATACCTCCCGGGCTCCAGAGTCGAATCAACCGGCACCTCCAGCCGGAGCACCATGACGGCTGAGTCCGCCCTTAGGGGGGAACTCACCGGGGCCATTGCTTCAAAGATCCTGAACGGGGCCCGCCGGATCACGTAGGGATTCTTCTGCCCGCTGAATTTCTCGGTACGGCTGTCAAGCCCGGTGTTTTCGGAGACGAAGACGTCGATCATCCTGAACCACCGGTAATTGCTGATTGGCCTGCCGTCATCGCGCGTCACGCCGAACCGGAGAGTGTCTGAGTGAGCGAGGCCGGCCAGCCGTATGTGGACACCGGCGATTGTCCCCCTCGCCGTCTCGATCGAGACCGCCTTTGCGGGGCTTGCCAGAACGCTGTCAGGGTACAGTTCCTCCAGTTCGTCGAACAGGCCCGCCGTGACCTGCCCGTGCGCGCAATGTCCCAGAAACAGACACCCTGCGAGAGCTGAAAAGACCAGCAAGATTGTGTGAGTTCTGTCTCTCATTCGACGTCAGTGGATCACTGGCACAGCGGTCACAGTGAATCCGTCGCGCTGATAACGGCGGGCATTGCGGGGCAACTGCAACGCTGGCGGCACTGTTGTGCCTCCGGCGGGGTGAGCCACCCCTTCGCGGTGTCTCTCCCATCCTCGGAATTCAGGTGACAAATGCAGGATCAGGATGGGGGAACAGGGCCTCTCCTGTGTACGATCTTTGCTCCGTCAAAACCGTTGAACCTCGTTGACGATGCCGTGCTGTAGGCCCCGATGTTTTCTGTGTACAGGTAGTCTCCGACATCGAGATTCCAGGGAAGTTCGACGGAGAGAGAGACCTTGTCAAAACTGTCGCAGGTGGGGCCAACGACTGCACAGATTTCTGACTCGCCCTCTTTGAAGGCGTGGAAGTTCGGAACCCAGTGGTCGTACACCACCCCGGAGAAAGTGTGGTACACCCCGTCATTGATGTGATAGAACACCTTCCCATCCCGGCGGGCTTTGCCTATAATCTCCGAGACAAGCGTGGCAGCAGTGGCGACAATGAACCGGCCCGGTTCCGCCAGGATTTCGGCGTCGTCCGGAAACAGCCGGGTGAATTCCGAGTTCAGGAGGCCTCCTAGCCTCTCGAACTGGGGGACCTGCGGGTCGTACGGGACTGGGAACCCCCCGCCGATATCAACAAGATTGAGGGGAAAACCTTTCTTTCGCGCATCGTGGAATATCGTCGAGGTGATCGCCAGCGCCGCAGTGTAGTTGTCGAAATTCGTGCACTGGCTCCCCACGTGAAAACTGATCCCTTCTACTTTGAGCCCCATGTCGAACGCCTGCTGGATCAGTTGCTGGGCGTCTCCCGGCTCCGCCCCGAATTTCGAGCTCAGTTCGACCTGCGAGCCCGTGTCCGGGACCTTCAGCCGCAGCACGAGTCCTGCCGTGTCGCAGTAATGCTTTATCTTAAGGAGCTCGGCGCTGTTGTCATAGGTCACGAGGGGTTTGTACTGTTTTATCTTGCCGAGCGTGGCGCGGTCCTTTATGGTGTTGGAAAAGATGATCTTGTCCCAGACGAAGTACTTCTTCTCCTTCCTCTCGAAGTGCTTGACGTACTGGTACACCTGCATGAACTCGTTGTACGACGCCACATCGAAACTCGAACCTTCCGCGAAGAGAGTTTCGATGATCTCCTGCGTGGAGTTGGCCTTGACCGCGTAGTAGCACTGGACCCGCGGCAGGTGCTTCTTGAAGGTCCGGTAGTTCTCCCGGATCTTGTCGTGGTCGAGTATGAACAGTGGAGAGCCATGCTGCTCCACCAGTTTCAGAAGTTCCTCTTTCGTATCCAATGGGTGCTCCGTCAAGCAGGTCTGAGTTCAGTGATTCCCATCAGGCGTGCAGCCTGGCCATGAGGGTTTTCAGTTCCTGGACTTCGGTGTTGTTCTCAAGATACGACTGAATCAGCTTCTGCCGCAGTTCCTCTCCACGCTCATAGAGGCGTTTCAACCTCTTCTGCTTCGTCGTTTGCCGGACGTACGCCACCAGCAGCGGGAACGCGACCGTCACGTCGATGTATGCCGTCACGGTTTCCTCCAGCTTGGTGGGATCGATCTTGCCCCAGCTCGCAGCCTCACTCGGCGGTGCTCCGGAGAGTCCCCCGGTATCGGGACGGGCATCGGTAATGTTGATGTCATAGTCCTGACCGGCTTCTGGAATCATGAGCACTTCCTGGATCTGCGGCTCTGTCTGCAGCAGGAAATTCTTCGGGCTGCCGCCGCCGATCAGGAGAACACCCGTCTTCCCTTTCTCATACCTCTTGGCATTCAGAATGATGGCGGTCGAGTCGTTCACATCGATGCTGGGATTGATCTTCAGCTTGAACTGATCCTTGAGTCCCGCCGCCTCGGCCAGGAGCTCGAGCCCCGCCACGTTCATCCCGATCGTCGAGTCGCCTGGGGAGGATGTGAACACCGGGATGCCGTTGCGGTAGGCGGCTGCCAGAACGCTTACCTCGCCCAGGTTGTTCCTCCGTTCGTAATCATTGACGACCTTGCCCAGGTGATGGTAGAACTCCCGGGTCCCCATCTCCTTTTGGAATTCGGGCTGGAGCATAATCTTGCGCAGAATGCGGTCCGTCGCCATCAGGACATCCTGGTAGTCGAAGAGGATGTCATAGATCCTCGTCACCCCTTTCTCACGCAGATCGGCGTCGTCCACGGTGTGGCTGCCGCGGAACAGAGGCATATTGAAGGCAAAGTGCAGATCATGGTACATGTTGGCCCCCGTCGCCACCATCCAGTCCACGAATCCGTGATTCATAAGGGGAATGATGCTCGACGGCCCCAGACCTGCCGGTGTCAGTGCCCCCGCGATGCTCAGTCCGATGGTCACATCATCCTGGGAGTACTTGTCTCGCATCAACTGACAGGCAGCCCTCAGCCGTCCGCCATTGTAGGCGTCCATGTTGTCGATGACGCTCGCAACAGTGCTCCCTTGCGAAATCGGCTGCGGGAGAACCCGTTTCCCTGACAGGTATTGGTGCTTGTCCGGACGATGCTTCATATGGTGTTCCATGATCCTTCCTTTCTGAGTTCATGAACGACGTCCATCGTTCATCCTCCGCTTTTTCCTGTGTGAAATCCGGATGCGTGCAGACAAGAGACTCTTGCCGACCCACCGTTGCAGCTGCAGAGTGAGAGATTAGGATCTTTCGGTCAAGAAGGCGTAGTTCATCAGCTTGTAGGTGAGCTTCGCGGCCGTGTAGTCAGGGTGATGGAGTCCTCCGTTCGGCGCAAACTCGACAACGTCGCCCCCCACGATCGTTCGCTGTTCCCCGACTAGCCGGAGCAGGGTCATTGTTTCAGACCAGAAAAGACCGTTGGGTTCCGGAGTGCCGGTGCTGGGCATGATCGAAGGGTCAAAGGCATCCACGTCGAACGTGACGTAGACATGGCGTGAAAGCTTCGGGAGCACCTGGGAGATCCACTCGGCATTGCCCCGGATCTGGTGGGCATACAGCGTGGTGACCCCGCGACGGCGGATGAACTCCGCCTCTTCAACGGACAGCCCGCGGATGCCGACCTGGACAAGACGCGCGGGATCCAGGAATTCGCAGACGCGCGCCATGACAGAGGCGTGACTGAACCTGTTCCCCTCGTATGAGTCGCGCAGGTCCGCGTGCGCATCGAAATGGAGCACCGAGAGATCGGGGTACTTCTCATAATGCGCCCTGATGGGCGCCTGTGACACCGTGTGCTCCCCGCCAAGGACCATGACGAACTTCTTCTGTGCGATGAGTTCCTTCACTGTATCGTAGATCTTCCGGATCGCCCTGCCGTCTGCGACCCTGCCAAAGGTGAGAGAGGGAACAGTTGAGACCCCGACACTCTCGCAGAGCTCGCTGCCGAGCTCCTCGTCGTAGTGCTCCACATAGCGTGAAGCGTTGAGAATGGCTCGAGGCCCCCGCGCCGTCCCACCACCGTAGCTGACGGTATGCTCGTACGGCACCGGAAGGACCACGATCGCAGAGGCGTTGAATGAGGATAGCCGCCGTTCAAGACCAAGAAAGTTTTCCTTCGCGCCGAGAGACCTGAATCTATGCGCTGATTGCATGGGAGCCACGCGGGAGTGATTCAACGATCGCCATTTCCACTGAATTTAGGGGAGAAAGAACTGAGACGCAAGAATGTCCGACCCGCCTGGCGTGAGAGACTGCTCGTCCCTTCTTCACACCCTCTTGTGCGAGAGGAACTGCATACAGGTCAGACAAATCCTGACGCTATCCGGCGCGAGAAAACCCGCGGTTGGCAGCACTACTTGAGATCGACCACGGCTGTCTGCCTGACGTACCTCTGCACGCCTTGGTCAAACGGGACCTCCACGTTCACCACTCCCGGCGTCTCGCCAGGCCGTACACCCTTGAGCCTGGGCACGGGGCGGTCAAACACCGCAAGCGGGATAGTCGCAGTGGTCCCCGGCTTGCCTTCAGCCGTCAGTATGACCTGGTCGCCTTTCAACTCCATGTCGATAGGACGCACTCCCCAGGCACTGTCCCCCGGGAGAGGATGCGTGATGAGCGGGACCAACCCGACGCCTCCCCGATGACGCAAAACGATCGTGGTGCTCTTTGTAAGCAGGAACGTTACGGGGGACCGAAGCAGCCCGCGATCTGTCGCGGCGTCGAATTCCACGGGACGGCCTTCCACTGACACTCCCTCCAGGTGCATCCCCTGCGCAATCTCCGGCGCGAGCCGGATGGTGCAGGGCGCTCCCTTCTGGAGGAGGAACTTGAATGTCGTGGACCTTCCTGTCCGTGTCATCTCGAGTGACACGGACGAAGTTCCCGATCTCAGGTTCCTCACAGCGACGCTGTCCCAGTCAAGCGGAAAGCGGGGAGCAACCGTGGCGGACCGTGCGGGCGCATCCGGCTTCCAGCCCACCATTCCTTCGATCGCGGGATGCAGGGCTGCCGTCTCCGACCAGCACTGGTGCGGGCAGACTCCTGAAGGCTGGTAGAGGAGACCGTGCATCACCTCCTCCACGAAGCCGAGAGCCCAGCTGTCTTTGATATGCAGCGTGCTGTAGAGATGCGAAAACGCCTGCGCCGATCTGCCGTACGTGTACTCGGCAAGAGCCGCCCAGCCCGAGAACAACGGCCAGACGCTCCCCTGGTGGTAGCCGCGCGGGTTGAAGATGGGGGATTCTGCGCTCAGGATGCGCACGCCCCATTCGGTCGTGAACCCGTTCCCCGCATACGCAAGCAGGCAGGGGCGGGCCTTCTCGTCGTCAAGCAGCCCGAAATACATCCCCACAGCCGGCAGAACCGTCGGCTCGGGATTGTAGCTACCATCCTTCCACTTGCCATAGTAGAAGAACCGATCCTTCCCATTCCAGAAATCACTGTTCAGAATCTCCCTGACTTTCTTGCCGTCACGTCCGTACCGCGCCGTTTCAGCGCGGCGGCCGAGAAGGCCGGCCATGTACGCAGCATCATCCAGCGCCCGGGCCCAGAGGCAGGCAAGGTAGAATGTTGTGTGGGCACCGAACAGCTTCCCCCCTTCGATCCACCCGTGCCCCTGATTGGTGTTCTCAATGAGGCCGTCACCGTCGGTGTCCGTCGAATAGAGGAAGCTGATCGCCTTTCTGAGACAAGGCCAACTCTGCTTCAGGAACAGAAGGTCCCCGGAGGCGCGGACATAGTGCGCCGCAAGGATAATATAGAGAGGTGTTGCGTCAGCCGCGTCGAAATGAATGACTCCGCTGGTCGAGAGTTCGTGGAAGATTTTGCCCGAGAGGTCCTGGTAGCGCTGGAAGAATTCCAGCTGGCGCCGGACTGTAGAATGATCCCCCGCCGCATCGAATGCGAACCCGGACCAGACGGCGTCACGCCCGAAGTACCATGCATACCCCGGTCTGCCGCTCACTCTCTGCGCTCCGTCCCAGCCACTCGCGGTGGTGGCAAAACCGGCGAGGAGTCCCTCCCCCACCCCCGGCGTGCGTGCCACAAACCGGTCGACCCCCACAAGGTTCCACCGGTAAAGCCTGTTGAACTCCCGGTCGGGCGAATCGATCTCGACCCGGTTCTCGAGCAAGGTCCTGTAGTGTTCCGCGGCCTCTTTCGCAACTGCCGCAGGATCGGAGAGAAGCACCCTGTAGTCAGCCGTGGCGGCACGGGTACCGTCGTTTGTCCCCACCAGAGCCACGTTCAGCCGTGTCACGGGGGTTCTTGTCAGGTCAAAAAGGGCGGCATGGAAAACCTGGTTCTCTTCTGTCGGTGAACCGGCGAAATGACCTCCTCGCCAGGAGACCGTCGCGAACTGTCCCTCGAGGTGTGAGGCCGGCTCCCGGTCGGCACCCATCAGGCAGGCGAACGTCCCGCTTGAATCCCGCACATGAAGCGCGTGCAGACCATCGTCATAGGCGAAGTGGAGATCCCCCAGGGAGTTTGCGTCATAGGGCCACATCCAGCGAAGATCCGAGCGGAAGCGGATCACCAGGCGCACCGGGACAGCCGTTTCATACCGGAGAATCGCCCCGGCCCGAGCATGCGAAGCCACAAGCACTTCCTTGAGCTCACCCTGCGGGATCCTGTATGTACGCGTGAAGGACTCCGGCCGGACAACGATGGAGACCGGCTGTCGGTTGAGCCAGAGAACGGAATCCCCGCTGAGAACTCCCGCCTCGTAGTCCCGCAGCACGCGGAAAGGGTGCACCCAGAGTTCATCGATCCCCCCGCTTTCCTTCCCCATGACGAGAGCCCTCCGGCCCGCCAGGTCGAAGAAGTCCTTGCCCCCCTTTTCCCGCACGAGCGCAAGCCCGCTCGTCGGAACGGCATCAAAGGCCCGCCCCTGCCGGGTGCGAAGGGAAGCTGACCTCACGACAAACTGCCGGGGGGTGTTCGCCGCGTGTTCCCAGTATGTCACAGGGCCGTCCAAATTTGACCCCGACAGGTACAGAAGCGCGTTCTGGATGAACTTCTCGAGGTTTCTACGGAGCGTGTTCGGCCAGGCGAAATAGATCTCCCCCCCGACCGAAATCAGCTTCGACCGCCCCAGGGAATGCTCGATGATGAGCCGGCGGTCCTGATGAAGAAAGACGTACGATTTCTCAACGCCGACTACCCTGCCGCGCGCCGGAAACCTGCCGCCGAAATATCCCACAAACGGTAAGACCCGGTCGACCATACCGTCCCAGACAAACTCACCTCCAAACAGTCCCGCAAAGAGCGGATGGCCTCGGAAGCTCTGAAATCCCTTCTTGTCAAAGAGCCAATCGTCCCTGAGCGTGTCGTACCGAACTGCCGGTCGCTCAGTCTCAAAGCCAAGGTCAGAGGGGAGCAGTGCAGCATAGTCGGTGAAGAGAACCCTGCCACCGCCCCGGATCGCCCCCCGTAGTCGCTCCAGAAAACCGCTTGTGCCGATGGCAGAGTGATAGGCCGTGGAATCGGGGAGATGGCACCAGAGGAGTGCGGTGGATATCCAGAGAGGGAGGGAGTCTTCCGGACGGAGGACAACGGGGATGAACCGGCCGCTCATCGCAAGCCAGGAAAGGGCGGCACTGTCTTCCGCAGTTGCCGTAGGCCCCACCTGGACATACGCAACTCGAACAGGCGTCTGTCCCTCCACGCGGGTGGCATTCACCGGCCCCGCGAGAAGCGCGAGAAACAGAAGAAAATGTCTCCCTCGGTTCATCCGTCCGTCCGGGCCCGCTTCAAAGCCTTCCGCTCTGGCGATTTTCCCCTAGCCTGTGAAGTAGAGATATGCAGCAATGATCAGGAGGACGACAACAACCGACGCAACAACGTCACCTTTGCTCCAGCTTGAACGGGACTCCCTCCGATGTTCATCCGTGGTGGTGCCGTAGGTGAGGCCGCTGATCCTCTCGTAGGAGGGGACCTCCGTCGCGTAGCTCACCGTGACCATGACAATAGCGCACACAAGAAGAATGAAGATGCTGTAGTACTGGAAGAATACGTGATTCATGACCCAGAGGAATGACCCTTCGCTGTAGGAAAAGCCCTGGATCAGTTTCACGGGCGTGTCCACCGCCAGACGGAAGAGGCCGAGGGCAAACCCTGTTATGAGCGCCGCCAGGCATCCTTTGCCGTTCAGCCGCTTCATGAAGACTCCCAGGAAGAAGACGACGAAGATCGGCGGCGCGAGGTATGCCTGCAGACCCTGCAGGTAGTCGTACAGGCCTTTGCCACCCCGTATGACGGGAATCCACAGAAGGGCGATGAGCACCATGACGGCCGTTGCCACCCTCCCCACCCAGACCAGCCGGTGCTGCGTAACATGTGGACGGAGGCGGGAATAGAAATCCATCGTGAACAAGGTCGAAGTGGCATTGAAGGCGCCGGCCAGCGAACTCATGAGAGCCGCAAGCAGGCCTGCAACCACCATGCCACGCACCCCCACCGGCAGCACATGCGCAACCATGAGTGGAAACGCCTGCTGAGCTTGATCCCTCAAGATCTGGCCGTTGGGACCTATCAGCTGCTCTGTCAGGACCGGGACTTTCCCGCTCTTTGCAAGCGCGAAGCAGATGATCCCCGGGATGATGAAGATGAACACGGGAAGAAGCTTGAAGAAGGAAGCGGCGATCGAGCCCCGCCGGGCCTGTGTTTCATTGGGCGCGGCAAGTGCACGCTGCACTATATACTGGTCGGTGCACCAGTACCAGAGACCGATAACAGGAGCGCAGACGAGCATCCCGATCCAGGGGTAGTTGTCATTGAAGTACCAGGCCATGCGTCCCGCCTCTTTCACGGGCGCCCAGGTCCCTTCGATACCGGCAGGTACCAGGGGCTTCCAGAGCTTGAACATCTCCCCTCCCACGATGGAACGGAGCTCCGACCACCCCCCGACGGCAATCAAACCGAAGATGGTGACCAGCGCCGAACCGATGATGAGAATGATGGTTTGCAGTGCTTCCGTGTACGCCACCGCACGCATCCCGCCCACGATGGTGTAGAGTCCCGTGATGAGCACGACGATGACCGAACCGACCCAGAAGCTGTCCATTCCCGCAAAGTTGACGTCAGGAAGGAGAACCGCAAAGACCACCCCGCCGGCAAAGATGCCCACTGCGATCTTGGTGAGGACATACGCAACGAGGGAAATGAGCGAGAGAACCGTGCGCGCGGTCGGCGTGAACCGTCGCTCCAGGAACTCCGGCATCGTGAAGACCTTCGAACGGATGTAAAATGGCACCATCACCCATCCCAGGACAAGGAGGCACCAGGCATGGAGCTCGTAGTGGGCCATGGCAACGCCATCGGTCGCGCCCGACCCGGCAAGACCCACGAGGTGTTCAGAGCCAATGTTCGAGGCGAAGATCGATGCGCCCACGATGAACCATCCCAGGTGCCGCCCGGCGAGGAAATAGTCAGTCGAGGTGTCTTCCCGCTTCCGCATGACCCACCACACCAGACCCAGGATGACGGTGAAATACCCAACGATGACTATCCAGTCCACGATGCCGAGTATACCCATGGTGTCTCCTTTCCAAGGGGTGCCAGAGTTCTACATATGCTGCGCGAGTTGAACCAAGGATTCTTCATGTAAGAGTGCAGGACCCATAATAGCCAAGCTTATCGAGGAATTCAAGAGGCGGTCACTCCGCCGTGACTTCAAGGGTCGCTGTGAGGAGATCCTTGGAGTTCCCTCCCACCATCACTTCGAAGAGACCCGGCTCCACAACCTTCCTCATGCCACGATCATACAGGGCCAGGCTCTCAGGAGTGAGCTGGAACTGCACGTTCTCTGTCCTTCCTGGTTCCACACGGACCTTCCTGAACGCTTTGAGTTCCTTCACCGGGTGGGTGACACTCCCAGAAAGGTCACGGATATAAAGCTGGACAGTCTCCTCCCCCGCCCTGCTGCCGGTATTGTGCAGGTCGACGCTCACCCGGAGGCCTTCGGATTTCCGAATCCTGGTGGCCCCGAGCTTCAGGGACTGATAGGCAAAGCTGGTATAGTGCAGACCGTAGCCGAAGGGATAGAGTGGTGAGGTGGGACCGTCGAGATACCTCGACGTGTATTTGACGGTGTCGATTGTGGGTCGCCCGGTGTTTTTATGGTTGTAGTACAGCGGGACCTGCCCGACGGAAAACGGAAAGGTCGCCGTGATCTTCCCTGAAGGGTCACGGTCGCCGAAGAGAACATCCGCAACCGCGTCCCCCCCTTCGACACCGGGGAACCAGGCTTCGAGTATCGCCGGAGCGGCCTCCTGAAGTCGCGGGATCGCAAGCGGTCGGCCGTTCATCAGTACGACTACGAGGGGCTTGTGGAGTCTCAGGACCGCCTCAAACAGCTGTTCCTGGACGCCGGGAAGTCCAAGCGTCGAGCGGCTCGCTGCTTCTCCACTCATCCCGGACTCCTCACCCACGACCATCACGACGGCATCCGCACCGGCTGCAGCGGCAAGTGCGCCCGAGAAGGAAGACGTTGACGTGTCAGCAACACCACACCCCCGGGCATAGAGGATTTTCGTACTTGCGGCGACCTTCCGCCGGATGCCCTCTAGTACCGGCACTGCATCAGCCGATCGTCCCGCCCCGGACCAGGGACCAAGTATGCTCTCCCCGTCATCGGCTAGCGGTCCTATGACGGCAACGCTTTGGAGATCCTTCCGGAGTGGAAGGAGGCCCCCCGCATTCTTGAGGAGCACCAGTGACTTGCCTGCCACCTCCCGGGCCAGCGCCCTGTGCGACGGGGCGAGGATGGCTCTCCTCTCTCGATCCGCGCTTGCGCCGTGGTAGGGATCATCGAAGAGGCCCAGTGCGAATTTCGCGCGGAGCACGTGACGGACCGCCGAATCCAGAGTCTCTTCGGGAAGCCTCCCGGAACGGACCAAACTCACCAGGTGAGCCTCGTAGGCACCACCCTCCATATCCATATCCACCCCGGCCCTGAGTGCCAGATACGCCGCCTCTTCCGGCGAGCCGGCAAACCCGTGGGGCTGCATTTCCGGAATCGCATCCCAGTCGCTCACGACGAAGCCATCAAAGCCCCACTCCTGTCTCAGAATCTCCCGGAGAAGGTGTTCATTCGCGGCGCAGGGGATGCCTCCGATTTCATTGAAGGAGCACATCACCGTCCCGACACCGGCTTTCACTGCAGCTTCGAAGGGAGGCAGGTAGGTTTCGCGAAGCGTTCGTTCCGAGATGTCCACCGTGTTGTAATCCCGCCCCCCCTCAGCACCGCCGTAGGCCGCGAAATGCTTCGCACACGCCATCAATGAATTGGGACTGGCCAGCGTGTCCCCCTGGAATCCCCGCACCCTCGCAGCCGCCATCAGCGAACCGAGATACGGGTCCTCTCCGGCACCTTCCGCGATTCTTCCCCAGCGCGGGTCGCGGGCAATATCCACCATCGGCGCGAAGGTCCAGTGTATGCCGGCCGCGGCCGCCTCGAGAGCGGCGACCCGGGAGGCCTTCATGATCAGCTCCGGATCCCAGGTGCTTGCTTCACCCAGCGGTATCGGAAAGACTGTCCGGAATCCGTGGATGACATCGAGACCGAAGACGAGGGGGATCTTCCGGCGGCTCCCCTGCACAGCAAATGCTTGTATCCGCCGGGTGAGGTCTGCCCCCACCGCGTTCATGACACTCCCGATCCTCCCCTCGCGGATTCGCCGCTCCAGATCAGGATGAAGGGTCACCGGATCCGCCGGCGATGCCGAACGGAAATCCACCTGGACGAGCTGCCCCGCCTTCTCCTCCAGCGTCATCAAGGCCATGAGCGAATCAACCCGATGATTGAGCGACCCCGGAGGGTCTCCCGATCGGGCAACCGGAACAATGGAAACAACCAGGAGCACCTGGATCAATCTCATGCACGTGCGCATGTCCCCTCCGTCATGTCTGGAAAAGAGTCTTCGTCACGCTCGCATCTCAGTAGCTGTCAACGAGAGATACAATATGCAACCGCCGCAGGAAATCCCCGATCTTTTTTGCGGACAGATACTCCACTCTTTTCTCCGTACCCGGTACAAGGTCAAAGTAATTGTCCGAAAAGAGCCCGTCGTCCTCATCAAGCCTCAGGCAGACGCTCTTGGCCAGTGTCCGGGCGGCGAGGAGAATCTCGTATCCGGCACCCGCAGGATTAACCCGGACGGAAATCCCGGGATCCGATAGACGGAGTTCCTTGGGATGACAGAAGTAGCTGATGTTCTCGGCGAGCGTTCTCGTTCCCGATCTGAGCCGCGACACGAGCGCAAGCTGCGTTTCATCATGCCCGGCGAGAAGTTCCTCACGGGCAACCGCTGCACACTGTGCACTGGCATTGGCACCTACGTCGACCGGGAAGGTTCTGCAGAAAAGCTCCTTCCCCGAGAAGTCGAGGAGGGAGACCTCCAGCACGCCGGTGAGAGGTACGGGGAGGTCGGAAACGATGTACCATTCCGCCCGGTTCTCTCCGATGGTCGTGGAGACGATCAGGGGGGCAAAGGCCTCCCGTGCACCATAGTGCAGCGCCTTCCACCTGCCAGAGTAGTCTATGCTTGACCAGGATACCACGGGCCAGCAGTCATCGATCTGCCAGTAGAGGCTCCCCATGCAAATCGGCATTGCGCGGCGATGGGCCTCAATCGCGCTCCTGACTCCCTCAGCCTGCAGCACCTGGCTCACGTAAAGATACGATTCAAAGTCTTTCGGCACTCGGAAGTACCGTTCCAAGTACTCCTGGATCAGCCTGTTGCCGTACTCCCGATCCCGCCGTTCATCAGCCATGCACCGCTGGTGCGCCAGCATCACCGGAGAATGGAGATCGCGATCTTCCGGCCGCGTGAATGCCCGGACTGTGGAGAGTTCGGGGTACGACTGAAAGCCGTACTCGCTGACGAACCGGCCAATGTTCTTCGCATAGTTCTCAAAAGGTTCCTTGCCGTGCCAGACGCCCCAGTAGTGGATATCGCCGTTCATCGGCGTCACGCCGTTGAAACCGGCGCTGGGGCTGGTCGGGTGGTAGTAGCGCGTCGGGTCCGCTTCACGCACCGCAGCCGGTATGATTTCGTGGAACAACTTCCTCAGGTTCGCTTCGTATTCCTCCTGAACCTCGGGGGGGTAGAGCTCTTTCCACCCCCAGTTGTGCCAGGAGATCTCGTTCTCATTGTTGCCGCAGAAGAGCGCGACCGAGGGATGGTACTGCAGCCGCGAAACGTTGTCGAGAATCTCCAGCCTGACATTCTCGACAAATGCTGGGTCGGCGGGATACATGGCACAGGCGAACATCAGATCCTGCCAGACGAGGATCCCGTACCGGTCGCAGAGACTGTAGAATGTATCGCTCTCATAGATGCCGCCGCCCCAGACGCGGAGCATATTCATGTGCGCCTGCGCCGCAGAGCAGACAATACGGTCGTATCGAGCGAAGTCGACCCGGTCCTGGAAGTTGTCCTGCGGAACATAATTCGCCCCCTTCATGAACACCGGCACGCCGTTCAGTCGCACGGAGAAGCTTGTGCCCGCGGAATCCGCACCCCGGACAATCTCCAGGGAGCGGACGCCAACTTCGATTGTCCGTGCGTCTTCGACGCCGTCGCCCATTGTGACAGCAACCCTCATCCGGTAGAGATATTGTTCCCCCAAGCCGTTGGTCCACCACAGACGGGGGTTGGCCAGCCGCCCCCTGGCTGTTACCACATTCAGGCCTCTCTCAAGATTGTGCTCCGCGGAGCTGAGCTGGAGGCTGTCCAGGGTCACTGTGAGCCGCGCTCGCTGATTCCTCGAGGAGAAGATGCTGACAGTAGCTTCGATTTCCGCCCCGGCACCGCTGACGTTCTCCTCCCTGACCCGGACGGTCTTGATCCTGACCCCGTCCCACCCCTCGAGGTAGACGGGCTTCCAAACTCCGCAGGTAATCAGGCGGGGCCCCCAGTCCCAGCCATAGTGGAACTGCGCCTTCCTCGAGTAGGGCGCAATCCTGATGTCGGACTGGTCGTTATTGGCAAATGCCTGCAGTGGAAACTTCGCAGCACGGTATTTCGGGAGATTCTCGTCAAAAACGTTTCTGAATCGGACCGTGAGCTCGTTCCCCCTTTCGCGCAGTAGAGACCGGCACCCCTCCCTCCATTCTCGGAACATGTTGTCCGTCGCCAGTATCTGTACCCCGTTCAGAAATACCGTTGCGTAGGTATCCAGCCCCTGAAAGACAAGGTCAACGTTCTCGCGCCTCAGCAGACCTTGCGGGAGGTCAAACGATGTGCGGTAGACCCAATC
>Ga0153916_10001721_pt1 | contig 15890 bp, 13 predicted proteins | sample Opewatmetagenome_FD_109642 | JGI IMG/M metagenome (GOLD analysis project Ga0153916, IMG submission 109642) | Freshwater wetland microbial communities from Ohio, USA - Open water 3 Core 3 Depth 4 metaG | ecosystem: Environmental > Aquatic > Freshwater > Wetlands | place: USA: Ohio, Lake Erie...
CAATATCTCGAAGAATTTATACGCGATGGCGGGCGACGCGGACGACGGCTTAAGGACGACGGCGTTACCGGCGACGATAGCCGCGGTGGTCATGCCTACCAATATGGCGCACGGGAAGTTCCACGGGGGGATGACGACGCCGGCGCCGAGCGGGATATAGTATTGGTTGTTCTCCTCGCCGGCCAGCGGGGTCAGCGGTTGCGGCTCGGCGTAGCGCATCATCTCGCGGCCGTAGAACTCGCAGAAGTCCAAGGCCTCGGCGACGTCGCCGTAGGCCTCGAGCCAGTTCTTGCCGACCTCGACGACCAGCCACGCGGCGAGCTCGTAGCGGCGGCGCCGCATGACGGCGGCGACCTTGAGGAGGAAGCGGGCGCGCTCCTCCGGCGGCGTCCAGCGCCATTGCTCGAAGGCGCGGTTCGCGGCGGCGACGGCTTTGCGCGCCGCCTCGACGTTCGCCTTGGAAAAGACTCCCACGACCTCAGTCGTTTGGGAGGGATTTACGGACTTGAACTTTTCGGCCGTCGTTATGCGTTCGCCGCCGACCACCAGCGGATACTCGCGGCCAAGCTGCCCTTGGACGCGGGCTATAGCCTCCTCCATCGCGAGCTTTTCGGCGGCCTCTTTAAAAAGTATAATGGGTTCGTTTTTAAAGGGCGGGAGCATAGGACTTTGCCTCCAATCGGTCTAAATTAAAACGATTTAACCGGCCCAACGCCCTATTTTACGCGGCCGCCGACCTTTAATCAAGCTAAAATCGGCGCCCGCGGCGACGTTTCGTTTGCGCGAACGCGGCCGATATGTTAAAAAGTAAACGCGGCCGGCGGTTCGCGCCCCAACCCGGGTGGCCGCGCTACGGTTTATGAAGAAGGTTAAAAAAATACTGGGTCGGTTTTGGGTGCAGGTCGGCGCGTTATGCTCCGTCGCCGTCCTGGCGGTGGCGCTTCGTCTGCTTTTTCTCCCTACGAAAGGGCGCTGGCAAATAAGCCCCTTCTTCTCGTTGGTCGACCTCCACGTCAGCGGCTACACGTTCATACCGCCCTTGGCATTCGCGGCCTTTATGCTCTCCCTCAGCTGGGCCCTCAGGCGACGCGACGCGACGAAATGGGCGTTCTTCGCGCTCGCGTTCTTCGCCTTCACGACGACGGTCAATATGGCGGCGGGCGGCCCGACCAACATCCTTCCGGATTTCGTATGGCAGTATGCCTCCGACGCGCAGAAACTTTACGAGTACGGCAATTTCCTGCGCGATTATCACGCCCGCGCCGCCGGGTTGCATTGGCACACCACGGTCCATCCGCCCGGCGTATCCGTATATTTGTATCCGCTCCTGAAACTATTCGGCGACCGATGGATGTACGTCGCGCTGGTGAACGCCTTAATCGCCGGCGCGGGCGGCGCCTTCGTTTACAAGGCCGCGGAACGCATCTACGGCGGCGGCGCCAAGGACGCCGCCGCGGCGCTCTACGTGACGACGCCCAGCTTAATACTATACGGCTCGACCGTCGACGCAGTCCTCTGCGCGCTCGGCGCCGTCATTATATACCTCCTCGCGCTATACTTCGCCCGGGGGCGCGCAGTATGCGCGGCGCTAACGGGCTTGGCGATCGCGACGGGAGTATTCCTGGCGTACCAGTTCGCCTTCATGTGGGTCCTGGTATTGGCCTGGTCGTCGCTGTACGTCGTATTTAGGCGTAAAAAAGAAACCCGCCGGGACGACGGCGCCCCGTCCATCGGGCGGCCGGCGGCGCTGGCGGCCGTGACCGCCGCCGCGTTCGCCCTCTTCTTCCTGACGATTTACCTCGTCTCCGGCTTCGACGTAGTCGCCGAATTCCGGTACCAGCAACTCGCCTCGGAGTCGTACTACAGCGCCGGCGGGAACGTCGTCTATTGGTTTAAGCGCTATATCCTCGGCGCGCCGGCGTATACGGGGGAACACCGCTCGTACTTACAGTGGGTCCCGGGGAACGTCGTAGCTTTCTTCTTCCTGTTGGGGCCGCCGACGACGATATTATTTTTGCGCCACCTTTGGGACGAGCTTGGCGGAAAAAAGGCCGGGCGGCTCCGGACCGCATTTACGCCGGCCGCGGCCTTAAGCCTGGTCCTCGTCAACCTTTCGGGCCTTACGCTCGCCGAAACGGAACGGGTTTGGTTGTTTATGGTTCCCTGGTTCGTGGTGGGCGCGGGTTATTATCTCGAGAAAAGGGGGAGGCGGTTTTTATGCGCGGTGCTGGGTTTCAACCTGGCGGTCAGTTTATTATTCGTTACCTTCTTCACGCACGTTAAATAAACCGGAAAGGGCCGCGGGGCGGCTTTAGCCGTCGAGCGGCCGGGGGCGAACGCGCGCCCGCCCGAAGCAAAAGGCGACGAACGCCGCGGCGTAAATTATTAGAATAAATTCCACCGGGATGCGAAAGCGGACGAGGGGTTTTAAAATCGTATGGGTAAGCGCGGCCGCGACTACCGGCGACAAAAGGGCGAACGCCCGCGACATCGGGACGCGGAATAACAAAATCCCCGCCCACGCTGCGACGAGCACCAGCCCTCCCACCACCGTCCAAACGACGAATCCGGCCCTTTCGGCCGAAGCGGCCGGGCTAAAGAAATGAACGAATTTGCCGGGAAGGGAAAGGGCGAACCGAAGGCGGTTATGATTCAGCAGCTCCCAGGCTTTCGCCCCGTAGAAGCGTTCGTACTCCATGTCCGCGCGCGGCGTCCCCCAATAGACCCCCACCTCCTCGGCGAACTCCGGCGACCGCCTGAGCGCGACCGACGTCGGGACCTCGCCGCGGCCCAGGGCGAAATTCCCCTCGTAGAATATCTGGCCCGCGTTCAAAGTTGACGGGACCGGCGCGCCGAATACGCGGTAGTTGCGGTACGTCCATAAACCCGTCAACGCCAGAAACGCCGCGGCCGCAAGCGCCGTCGTGCGCAACCGGGCCGCCCGGCCGCCCATGGGGTGAAACGGTAAGGCCGCTATCAATACCAAGGCTGCGACGTTAAAGGAAGACCGGCAGAGGGCGGCGGCGGCTAAAAGCAGGCCGGTAATCAAGGCGAACGCCGCCGAACCGCGCGACGTCGTCTCGTACGTCAAAAGCGCCGCGGCCAAAAGGAACGTAGTCAGCGTCTCGGTCAGCACCACCCGCGACGCCCAGATATAAACCGGGTAGACGGCAAACAAAGCCGCGGCCAGCGCGGCTACTCTCCCGTCAAAATAAACCCGCGCCACGTAATAAACCAGCAGCGTCGTCGCCGCGCCCACGGCTACCTGCGCGGCCACCGCCGGCGCGAGGCCTACGCCGAATATCTTAAAAACCCCGGCCAGGAAAAGCGGGTAGGCGGGCGGCACGGAACCCAAAAAGCGGCCGTCGGGCAGAACGTACCCGAGGCCGCTGGCTATGTTGCGCGCCGTTCCGAAATAGAATACCGCGTCCGCCTGCAACCTATAACGCGTAAAAACGGCGACTAATACCCGCAATACGAGCGCGAGGCAAAAAAAACCGGCGGGTATTAGCCACGCCCGCTGCCGCTTAACGTCTAACATAAGGGGTCTACTTTAAACCCGCACGCGGGGCCCGCCGGCGCACCCCCGGCGGCGTCGGCCCGGCGCGACAAGTTCAACCGGCCAATCAAAGGCCCAATTCTTCCAGCGCCTTCGCCGCGGCCTTGCGGACCTGCTCGTCGCCGTCGCCGGCGGCCACGCGCTCCAACGCCGCCCGCGCGCCAACCGCTTTTAACTTCCTCAACGCGCCGCAAGCCTCGAACCGGACCCAATTGTAATCGTCGTTCAGCGCCGCCACCAGCGCGTCGGTCGCCGCGCCGTCGCCGAGTTCGCCCAGGCCGTACGCGGCGCTCGCCCTCACGTCGCCTTCGGCCTCTTGGGTCAGCGCCGCCACCATCGGCTCGAGCGCCTGCTTATCGCCGATCTGGCCCAGCGCGCCCAGGATGAACCGCTTGACGTTGCCGTCCGCCGTAGGCAGTTTATCGATCAAGGGCGAGACGGCGCGTTTATCGCCGATGCGGCCGAGCGCCTCCGCCGCCAGCAGTTGGACCTTGCCGTCGCCGTCGTTCAGGGCCTCGATTAACGCCGGCGTCGCGACGTCGAAGCCCATTACCCCCAGCGTCCGGGCGGTTTCGCGGCGCTCTTGCAAGTCGGGGCTCTTCAACATATCGATTAGGTACGCTATGTCCTCCGGCGGCTTCTTCTCTTCCGCCGGCGCGGCGGCCCCGAGCGCCAGCGCTACCGCGGCCCAAACCAAAATTTTAACCCTCTTGCTTACAAGGGAACGGATTTTAGTCTCCATCGAACAACCTGCTTATCGACCGGTTACGGTATATGGCGTCGATAGCGGCCCCGAAAAGGCCCGCCACCGAACAAACTTTTATTTTACCGCCGGCGTCGTCACGCAACGGTATAGTATCCGTCACGAACAGGACTTCCAGGCGGCTTTTCTTAATCTTCTCCGGCGCGTCGCCCGCCAGAATCGGATGGGTCACGACCGCGACGACGTCAACGGCGCCGCCGCGCTCGAGCAAGAGCGCCGCAGCTTCCACCAGCGAACCCCCCGTCGCGACGATATCGTCTATCATGATAACGTGCTTTCCCTTCGCGTCGCCGATAATACTCAGCGCCGCCACCTCGTCGGGGCTTTTGCGGTGTTTATCCACCACCGCGAAATCCACTCTCCCCGCGGCACCCCGCTCTTCCCTCAGCCGCTCCAGCCGGCGCGCGAACGACCTGGCACTCTTGACCCCGCCCACGTCGGGCGACGCCACGACGATATCATCATAGCCAAGCGCCATTACCGCTTTCGCGAAGATAGGCGCCGCAGTCAAGTTATCCACCGGTATGTCGAAAAACCCTTGCACCTGCCCCGCGTGCAGTTCCATCGTCAAAAGGCGGTCCGCCCCCGCCCGGGCGAGCAAGTTCGCCACCAGCTTGGCCGTAATGGGCACCCGGGGCTGGTCTTTCCGGTCCTGCCGGGCGTAACCGTAGTAAGGGACGACCGCGGTAACGCGATACGCCGACGCCCGCTTCAGCGCGTCTATTATCACCATCAACTCTATTAGGTTCTCGTTGACCGGCGGGCCGGTAGGTTGGACCACAAAACAGTCGCGGCCGCGGACGTTTACCTCCACCTTCACGGACACCTCGCCATCCGGGAACCGCGACAAAGACATTCTCCCGGGAGCCTCGCCCAGCGACTCCGCCACGCGATACGCGAAGTCGGCGTTTCCGGAGCCGGCGAATATCAACCTCTCGAAGTCCATACTTTTCACCGCAGCCGCGAAATCTGGGGCGGGTGGATTCGAACCACCGCATGCGGGTTCCAAAGACCCGTGGCTTACCGCTTGCCTACGCCCCAGTATTCTCCACTTCCGGGGAATATATTATTAATAACGCTACTATAATATATAACTTTTTATACTATATGTTTCAAGTAAAAAACTTAAAATGGGTCTATTCTCGTGTGATAAATTCTTGATAACGGGGGCATAGGGGCGCCGGAGGTGGATTCTGTTTACGCGGGGGCGGTGGAGTAGTGGAAAACGTTTTCCGGGTCGCGCCTGAATACTAGCTGAACGTATGGGGAATATCTTGTAGAAAAAGGTGGGGGAAAGGTTAGAGATTAATGGCGGTAGCGCGGAAGGCGTACTTTTTAACCGTTTCTAAGGCGCTGCCTGCGCGTCAAAGCGTCACGCGGTCCAGGTTCTTCTCGATGTCGCGTATTATTTTTAAGGTGTCTTCCTTGTCGGCGGCCAATTTGCCCTCTATTTTGGAAATGGAATATAATACGGTGGAGTGGTCGCGGTTGCCGAAGGCAAGGCCGATGTCGGCGAGGGAAGAGGAGGTCTTTTCGCGACAGAGGTACATGGCCATCTGGCGGGCGCGCGCTATATTCGCGCGCCGCGACTTTGACATGAGGTCGCGGCGGGTTACGTTGAAGTACTTGGCCGTCGTCTCTTGCAGCTGTTCTATCGACAGGCTGACGCGGCGTTCCTCGGGGACGATCTCGGCCAGGATCTCCTGCGCCAATGACATCGATACCGGCGTCCCGGTGTGGTGGGCCGTCGCGAAGAGGCGGTTCAATACGCCCTCTATGGCGCGTATGTTGGTGGTCAAACGGTTCGCGATGAGGTCGGCTACTTCGTCGCCGATGATGATACCTTTCAGCTCGGCCTTGCTCGCGATTATGGCGCGCCGCGTCTCGTAGTCGGGGAGTTGGATGTCGGCGATAAGGCCCCATTCGAACCGCGTCCGCAGGCGGTCCTCCACTTTGGGGATGTCTTTCGGCGCGCGGTCGGCGGATAAAACGATTTGGCTGCCCGCTTCGTACAACGTGTTAAAAGTGTGGAAGAACTCCACCTGCGTTCCTTCCATTCCGGCCAGGAACTGGATGTCGTCGACGAGCAGGAAGTCGACGTTGCGGTATTTGCGGCGGAAGGAATCGGTGCGGTTGTTTTTGACCGCAGCGATCATCTCGTTCATGAAGTGGTCGCAAGAAAGGTACGAGATGCGGAGCCCGTTGCCCTTTTGGATGGTCGCGTGGCCTATGGCGTGGAGGAGGTGGGTTTTCCCCAGGCCTACGCCGCCGTAAATGAATAGCGGGTTATACCGGGCGCCCGGATTCTGAACCACCGCGCGACAGGCGGCGTGGCAGAAAGAATTCGACCGGCCTACGACGAAGGTGTCGAAAGTGTATTGCGGGTTGAGTTTCGACAGCTTGGGCGTCGGATATTTCGGCGGGCTTTCCGGGGCGCCGGCGTCGCCGAGGAACAGCCCTTCCTGGGCGACCGCGGCCTCGATGTCGACCCGGGCCTCCGGCCCGACGACTTCCCGCGCTTTCGCCTCCAGGATATCCATATATTTTTCTTTTATAAACTCGCGGTAGAGGTTATTAGGCACCTCGACGTGGAGGACGTTGCCCTCGAGGCCCGTATAAACCGCGGGCCGGAGCCACGTCTCGTACTCTTTCCGGCCCATCTCCGCGGAAACCCTCCGCAGTACGTCACGCCAAATATTCGACTCGGCGCTTCCCGGCTTCACCGCCCCATCCTCCTCGCGACAAGGTTTAAACGCCGGGTCGCAACGGCGGCTCCGCGCGCTTTAAGCGAAGCGGGTTTTCCACATGCGTTTCGCCTTAAGGCCGCTGTTAAAAATGCTCGATTTTGCGCTTCGGGGGAACGCATCGCCGCTAGGATATATTATTTACGCCCGGCGTTTCCGCCGCCGCCGCCCGTGCGCGCGCTTGCGCCGGCGCGGCTAAAGCCCTTGTTATCAAAGCGTTATGGCCGGCGAAGGGGCTGAGGTTCTCGTCCGGCGGGTTAAAAAGCCCTGCCTCAGTTGTAGGCAGGTGCGCCGCGTACGACTTTCGGTAAGGGGGTTGTGGTATCGAGGGAGCCATAGCCGGGAAAGTTCTAAACACCTTATTAACAAGGAAAATCAGGCACTTACGACGCCCCATAATATAGCATAACGCGGGCCGATTTCAATAAAAAAATTTGGCGGATGGGGCACCGGTTTGCGGTTTTGTGATTTGACTACGTTGCGCCGCCGTGTTATCGTCCGCTTGGGTCGTTGGACCGTGGAACCGTACCTAAGGCTTAGACAGGTCAATAAAATTTACCGCGGCCCCGTTTCGCTGCTCAGGCCGTGGGCGCCGAGGTCGCGCCTCGTCGCGCTGCGCGACGTCGATTTGGACGTCCGGGCCGGCGAGGTGGTCTGCTTGTTAGGCCCGAACGGCGCGGGCAAGACGACGCTTTTGAAAATCGCCGCGGGTGCCATAATCGCCGACGGCGGCGTCGTCGACGTCACCGCGGCTTCGGTCGGTTTCGTGGCCGGTGGCGAGCGGAGTTTCTACTGGCGCCTCTCGGGGGCCGAAAACTTGAGGTTTTTCGCGGTGCTTTTCGGCATACCGGGCGCCGAAGTATCGGCCCGAGTTGCGGCCGCGCTCGAGCGCGTGGGCCTGGGCGCGCGCGCCCGCGACCAGGTGCGCGTTTACTCCGGCGGCATGCGCCAGCGGCTGGCTTTTGCCCGGGCGCTTTTGTGCGACCCGGCGCTTTTGCTGGTGGACGAATTGGCGGGCGAATTGGATTACCCGACGACGCTGGAGTTGGCCCGCTTCGTGCACGACGACCTCGTCAGGGCCGAGGGGCGGGGCGCTCTCGTCGCCACCCACCAGTTGTGGTTGGCGCGTATGATGGCCGACCGCGTGGTGGTCCTGGTGGGCGGCGCGGTCGTGGCCGCCGGGCCGCCCGCCGACGTGTTGGGCGCCGTCGCCGCCCGTTACGGGGCGCGGCTGCCGCGCGTCGACGGGGCCGTCGTCGACGCCTTAGGCCGTTACGTGGCCAACGTGGAAGTGGAGCGGCGGCCCGAGGGATGTTTCGTTTATTTCGACGAGCCCCCGGGCGCGGAGGCGCTTTCGGCGGCTTTCGGCCTGTTGGCGGAAGCCGGCGCGTTGCCGGCGATACGGGTCCCCGAGGTGGCGGAGACGACGTACTTGTCGCTCCTGCGCAAGGGCGCGGATGATTAATTTCTTGCGCGTATGGGTCGCTTTCGTACGGCGAGATTTTTTAAACGTCGCCTCGTATCGGTTCTCGTTTTTAATGGCCCTGGCGTCGCTGTTGTTTTATCTGTTGATATTTTTCTTCGTGGGGCGGGTATTTTCGGGCCTCGGCTCGGCGTACCTCGCCCGTTACGGCGGCGAGTACTTTCCCTTCGTGGTGATAGGCCTGGCGTTGCAAAGTCTGGTGGGCGCCGGGCTGGGAGGGTTGTCGCAGGTCATCGCGAGCGAACAGTACGTGGGGACGCTCGAGCCGTTGCTCGGGCGGCGGGGCGGCGCCTTCCGCGTCCTGGCGGCGGCCTCGTTGTCCCGCTATATAATTTCCGCCGGCCGCCTGATAACGTACCTCGTGCTGGGCGCGGCGGTCTTCGGCGTATCATACCGATTGGCCGGCTTCCCGTTGTTTGTCGGCGTGACGGCGCTCACGGTTGCGGCCTATTTCGGCCTGGGGATGTTGTCCGCGGCCTTCCTCCTGGTATTCAAACAGGGCAACCCCATCAACCTCTTCTTCGGGCAATTGGCGGCGCTTTTATCAGGGGTATATTTCCCGGTCGAAGTGTTGCCGAGTTGGTTGCGGGCAGTCGGCGCTTTTATCCCGCTTACGTACGCGCTGGACGTCGCGCGGTTCGCCGTCCTGGGGGGCGCCACGCCCGGGCCCGCGGCGAAGCCGCTCGCGATTCTCGGCGCCTTCGCCGTGGCCTCGCTCATCTTAGGGGGCCTGGGTTTTCGGTGGGCCCTGGTGCGCGCCAAGCGCGACGGTTCGCTAAGCCAATATTAATGTTGACGCGCCGTGTAGAGGATACCGTAAGGCTTATCGTAAGCGCCGACGACTTCGGCTCGAGCGTTTCGGTCAACCGGGGCGTCGAGCGGGCGTACCGGGAAGGGGTCGTGACGTCGGCGTCGTTGATGGCGGGGGGGCCGGCTTTCGACGACGCCGTCGCGCGCTTGGAACACCTGCCCCGGTTCGGCGTGGGGGTCCACTTAACCCTTGCCGCGGGCCGGCCGGTCCTGACGGCGCGCGCAGCGCCCACGTTGATTGCGGCCGGCGGCGAGCTCCCGAGAGATGCCGCGGCGTTCGCGCGGGCTTTTCTTTTGGGTAGGATTTCGCTCGCCGACGTGCGGGCCGAGCTCGAGGCGCAGATCAAAAAGGTCTTGGCCTCGGGCGTATGCGTCACCTACCTCGACAGCCACCAGCACCTTAAGAATTTCGCGGGTGTAGCCGGCGTCGTGGTAGCCGTCGCGCGCCAATACGGCGTGGGGGCAGTTCGCTTTAGCCGTTGTCGGCTGTGGCCGCTCCGGCGGCGCTGGCTTACGCGCCAGCTCGCCCTCAGGTTCCATGCCGAGACCTTCGGCGCCCGGGCGCGGCGCGCGGGCCTTAAAATGCCCGACGGCTTGGAGGGCCAGGAATGGGCCGGTGCCCTCACCGTGGCGAGGTCGGTGGCGATCGTGAAGAGGCTCCGGCCGGGGACGTGGGAGCTTATGTGCCACCCCGCGGTGGCCGGCGAGACCGACCCCGACGGTTACGACCGCGCCGGCGAGCTCGACGCCCTTACCGCCCCCGCGGTCCGCGCCGCGCTGGAGGGAAGGGGCGTCCGTTTAATAAATTACGCCGCGTTATGACCGGCCGGCCGACGGCGATATTCGGGCCGAAGACCTCCCCGCTTTGCGGGTGAGCTATTTTTATGTAATTAACGGAAGAGGGCTTTGATGCGGCCGAAGCTCGCGGCCTCCACCGCGACGCCGCCGTACTCGCGGGGGTCCGTCGCCAGTTCGTAGATGTAGCGCTCGCCGGTGAAGGTGGACACGAAAATGCTCTGCAGCGACGGCCGCCCGAAGCACGCGCCGCCGACGTACTCGTCGTTTATTTTAAAGGCGAAGCTCGCGACGGGGGCGCCGCCGGCGGTGTACGCGCGGGCGTCGAAATTCGGCCGGCCCGACACGACCCACAAGTCCCCGGCGCCGTACGCCAGGCCGTGGTTTTTGGCGTGGGCGGAGGCGAAGGAGGCCACGACGGACCCGTTATACGTAAGGCGGTATACGAGGGCCGATTCGTACGACGAGGCGTAAAGGTGGGCGCCGTCCCAGGCGAGGCCGTTGACGTGGACGCCGGCTTGGAACGGGCCGTCGAATTTGTTCGTAACGGCGCCGGTATCGGCGTTCAGGACGATAATTTTGGCCCGCGCTTTGGGCGACGCCAGGTCGTCGGCGACGTAGATGCGATTCTGGGCGCCGGGCCGCCACGCCAGGTCCATGGCCCAGTAGACGTCGGCCGGGCAGTTGAACTCTTTCTCCACGCTCGCGTTCTCGCCGTCGAACGTGAACCTGAAGATCCGGACTTTGTTTGGGCCGCGGTTATCGGCGACGGCGTATTCCGCGCCGCCGTCGAAGGCGAGGCCGCGGGGGCCGTTCAAAGAGAGGCCCGGGACCCGGAAGCTCGCGATGATGTCGCCGGGCGCGGCGGCGGCTGAGGCCGCGGCCAGCGTTAGCGCCGCCAGCGCGGCGGCGATGCGTCGGCGTACGTTAGTCATTTCGCGCGTCCCCCGACGGGTCGGATGCCCGGGGCCGTTCCGGCTCGAGCTCACGTTTAAATATATCATCCTTAGGCGCCGGCGTCCAGCGGTTACACCCCGGCGCCCGCGCGTACGTATTCCCCGGCCGCGACGTCGAGCGTTCCAAAATCCTGCGGCCGGGCCCCGACCTCGACGCACCCGTTCCTCGCCAGGCGGAGGCCCGCCGGCAATTCGCTCTCCCGGCCGACGAGGACCAGCCCCGACGTCAGCTGTTCCGCATAATGACGGTTGGGCGTGAAATCCTCGCCGCAGCCCAACACGCAGCCGTTGCCCACGACGGCTTCCTTGTCTACGATGGCGCGCTCGAGGCGGCAGCCGGCGCCTATGCGGCACTCGTCCATGACCACCGAAGATTCGACCACCGTACCCGGGCCGACGATTACGCCGGGGAAGATGACGGAATTCCGCACCGTCCCGTAAATGTGGCACCCCTCCGCCACTAGCGCCCGCGCCGCGGAGCCGCCCGGGTAGAAACGCGCGGGGGCGTAATCTCGGGTCGGCGTGCGTATGGGCCAATCCTCGTCGTAGAGGTTGAGGGCTGGCAGATCCGCTATCAGGTCCATATTGGCGTCGAAGTACGCGTCCACCGTCCCGACGTCCCGCCAATAATCCTCGAAGATGTAACAGTAAACCCGTTTCTCGCCGATGAGCGAGGGGATGACGTGCCGACCGAAGTCGGTCATGCCCTCGGGCACCCGCGCCATGGCGTCGAAGAAGGCCTCCCGCCGGAACAGGTATATCCCCATCGAGACCATGTACGACTTGGGCACGGGGGGCTTTTCCTCAAAACCGACGATGCGGCCGTCGGGCGCGAGCTCGAGAGTCCCGAACCTGGTCGCGTCCGCGCGCGGCACCCGCAGCGTCGCGACTACGACGTCCGCGCTCTTGACGTCCAGCACCCGCCGGAGCAAGTTATAGTCCATGGCGTAGACGTGGTCGCCCGCCAGGACGAGGACGTATTCGAAATTGCGGGTGGCGACGTAATAGCGGTTCTGGTAGCAGGCGTCGGCGGTGCCCTTATACCAGTCGGAGTCGGCGCGGCCGAGGTGCGGTTGCAGCAATTCGACGCCCCCCCAGCTGCGGTCGAGGTCCCACGGCCGGCCGATGCCGACGTGCTTCATCAGCGAGCGCGGCCGGTACTGCGTCAGGACCGCGACTTGGAAGATGCCGGAGTTCACGCAGCTCGAGAGCGTGAAGTCGATAAGGCGATAGCGGCCCCCGAACGGGACCGCGGGCTTGGCGCGGCGCTTACACAGCTCGGCGAGCCGTTCGCCCGTGCCGCCGGCCAGGATGAAGGCGAGGGTGCTGCGCATAGGCCCTTATTTTATACCAGCTCGTCGTCGATACAAGTAAAAAAAGCGGCCCTTCCGGGCCGCTTTTTCGCGAGCGCAAGCTACGGCGTTATTAGCGCATCAGCGCCTTGACCTTTCCCAACGACGCCGGCGCGACGCCGGGGAAGTTCCGATACTCGTATATGGTCCCCTTGGTGCCGACGGCCCAGCCGTTCTGGGCGTCGAGCATATAGAGGCCGGAGAAGCTCTCCGTCGTCTTGGGGTTGGTATTTACCTGCTTCCAATTAACGCCGTCGTAGTGGAGCACGATGCCGCCGTCGCATACCGCCCAACCCGAGGTCGGGCCGGTGAACGCCATTTCGCGAATGTTGGCGGTAATCGGCGTGGAGACCCGGACCCAACTTACGCCTTCGTAGTGGTAGATTTGGCCGCCCGCGCCCGCCACCCAGACGTTGTCCTCGGAGATGGCGAAGATGGTGAAGAAGGTCGTCGTCGTCGCGGCGTTGACCGGGCTCCAGTTGTCGCCCGTAAAGTGGTAAATCCTGCCGTTACTGCCGCAGAGCCAGCCGTCGGTTTGACTTGAGAAGTATATGTCGTGGAGCGTCGCGAGCGTTCCGATCTCCCAGCGACTCCAGGACCCTTTGTTCCCGCCGGTCCACCGGAAGACGTCGCCGCGGTCGCCCACGGCCCAGGCGACCTGGCTTTGCCCGGGCGGTATCGCGACGCCGTAGACGTGGTGGGTCGTGGTCGTGTTGGCCACGGACCACTTGGTACCGTTATAAACCGCGCCGTTTCCCTGGTAGCCCACCGCGAGGCCGAAGTTCGTGCCGCCGAAAGATATATCCTGGAGGAACTGCGTCGGCCAGGTGTAGTTGATGGTCCATTTGCCGTCGCGGTAGCGGAGGATTTCTCCCCAATATCCCACGGCCCAACCGTCGTCGGCGTTGATGAACGTTACGGCGTAGATGTCTTTCTCGGTGGGGGGATTTTTGTATGCTATCCATCCGGTGGTCGCGTAGCTCCCGCACGCCGCGGCTAAGACGGCCGCTAGGAATACCATACATACCCGCTTCATCTTAAGTCACCTCCGGTTTGAGGTTGTCGTTTACGTCGGTTAGCCGTTCCGTATGGCGGAACGGCGTCCTTGCCTTTCGAATCGCGCCTTTCCCCGAATCACTACCGCTCTGGCTTAGCCGTCGGCGCGGCCGGGATTTACCCTTGAAGTTACTTCCAAAAGTTAAAACACGCCGCGGCGCTTGTCAAGTTTTTTTTCAGTAAAGCCGCGATACTTAATTAATTACGGGCGTTAATTTAAAAAATTTTTTAACCGACAACGCCGGCGGAAGTGCCGTTGAGCATGGCGCCGTCGGCGAAACGCCTTAACGTCGTTTCGCCGACGCCGGCGTCGACGAGGCAATTCCGTCCTATGGCGAAGCCGGCGGGGATATCCGCCCTTTTGCCGACCAGCGTGATGCCGCAACTCAGCTGTTGGGGGAAATCCTCGTTGGGCCTCGGCTCGCCCAGGTCGGCGCCAACTCGAGCGCCGGGGCCTACGGTTACCGATTTATCCAGTATCGCCCGGTCCAGCGACGCGCCGGGGCCCACCCGGGTGCCGTTCATCACGACGGAGCCCTTTACGCGGGCCCCCGCCTCGACGTAAACGCGGCCGAACAATACCGAACTCTCGACGCGGCCGTTGATTATCGAGCCGTCGGCTATGAGCGAACCCTCTACTTCGGCCTCCGGCCCGAATTTCACCGGCGGGTCGTCCGGCAATTTGGTATATATGGGCCAGCTCGGGTCGTCGAGGTAACAGGCCGACTTTTCGGTCAAACACTCGAAGGTTACGTCGTAGTAGTCGTCCACGGTATCTATGAGGGCCCAGTAGCCGTGATGGCGGTAGGCGACGACGGTGCCTTCCGCGACGGCGGGCACGATTATTTCTTTTACGAGGTCCGCGCCGCCGCTTCTCATGCGCCGCAATTTCTCTACCAGGAAGGGGCGGTCGAACACGTATAATCCCAGCGAGACATACGGCGGCCCGTCGGCGGGGGCGGTTTGGCCGTACGCCGTCACGGTGTTGCCGCGGGCTACCTGGACCGCGCCGTATCGGCTCGCCCGGGCGGCCGGCATTTTTTTTACGACGACTGTAACGGCGGCGGCCGCCGCGGCGTGGAAGTCGAGAACCGGCCGGTAATCCATTTTGTAAACCCGGTCGCCGGACGTAACGACGACGTGTTCGAAGCGGTCGTGGTCGATGATTTCGACGTTTTGCGCCAACGCGTCCGCCGTTCCTTGGTACCAGTGGAGGTCGCCGCCGCGATGGTAGGGTTCGAGCAGGCGAATGCCGCCGTCGCGCCGGTCGAGGTCCCACGGCTTGCCGATGCCGACGTGCGCCTTCAACGACGCCGGGAGGTATTGCGTAAGCACGCCGATGTCGGTTATGCCGGAGTGGATGCAGTTGGAGAGGGTGAAGTCGATAAGGCGGTAGCGGCCCGCGAACGGGACCGACGCCTTGGTGCGCACCCGGGAGAGGGCGAGTAGGTTGTCGCCGCTGCCGCCGGCGAATATCATCGCGAGGACGTTGCGCGTCGGCATCTACAGGGGGCCCTTGTGCAACATCGCTTCGGCCAGACGGTTTAAATCGTCGGCGCTGTAGTAGTGGATTTTGATAGCGCCGCGCTTAGCCGACCCGGTTATAGTTACTTTCGTCGCCCATAACTTTTCGAGTTTTTCGGCCAGGTCGTCGAGGTACGGGGCTGCCGCGCCGCGGCGGCGGGGGCGCTGGGGCGCCGCCCTCTTTGCCAGGGCCTCAGCCTGCCGCGCCGAAAGGCCCTCCCGGGCGATGCGGCGGCCGAGCGCTATTTGCCGCGACCTCGGCTCGACGCCGACGAGCGGCCGCGCCTGGCCCGCGGTCAGCTTGCCCTCCTCCACCATGGCTAAAACCGGCGCCGCGAGCTCGAGCAGGCGCAACGCGTTCGTGACGGCGGCGCGGCTTTTGCCCACGCCCCGGGCGACGGCCTCGTGGCTCAGGCCGTACTCGTCGACCAGGACCTTGAAGGCCGACGCCTCTTCCGCCGCGTTCAGGTCGTTGCGCTGCAGATTTTCGACCAGCGTCAGCGGCAGCATCATGTCGTCGGCGACGGCGCGGACGACGCAGGGGACCGTTTTCAGGCCGGCCCGGCGGGCGGCGAGGAGGCGGCGCTCGCCGGCGACGACCTCGTACCCTTTGCCGGCGCGGCGCACCAGGAGGGGCTGCAAGACGCCGTGTTCGCGGATAGAGGCGGCCATATCGGCGAGCTCGTCGGCGCCGAAACGGCGGCGCGGCTGGCGCGGGTTCGGCTGGAGCAAGTCCACCGCGATTTCCCGCACCACGGCGGCTTCGGCGGCGCCGGGCGGAATCAGCGCCTCCAGACCCCGGCCCAAGACTTTCTTAGCGGCCATCTTCGAGCACCTCCTGGGCGAGG